>Ga0255334_1000381_pt1 | contig 38360 bp, 38 predicted proteins | sample EtOH5_35cm_T3_12_FD_202080 | JGI IMG/M metagenome (GOLD analysis project Ga0255334, IMG submission 202080) | Sandy soil microbial communities from University of British Columbia, Vancouver, Canada - EtOH5_35cm_T3_129 | ecosystem: Engineered > Artificial ecosystem > Sand microcosm > Unclassified ... | reverse complement strand
CAAGCCGTTCCGCTGGACCAAATCCGCCAACGACATCCTCGCCAGCATCGAGCGCTTCTGTCTGCGACACCTACCGATGCCGGCATGATAATCAATCAGGCGAACTTCTGGTTCGGGACACTAGCGCCCCCCCGTGGTCAGCCGCCTTCCGGCATCGCCCGCGGCAGCCCGCCACGGGCGCGCAGCACGAAGGCGATGATCTCGGCCACCGCCTGGTAGTGCACGGCGGGAATCTCCTGCTCCAGCTCGATCCGGAACAGGGCGCGGGCCAGCGGCGGATTGGCGACCAGCGGCACGCCCGCCTCGCGCGCCGCTTCGCGAATCCGCGCCGCGACGGCATCGACGCCCTTGGCGACCACGCGCGGCGCGGCGCCCTTGCCGTCCTCATAGGCCAGCGCCACCGCGTAATGGGTCGGGTTGGTGATCACCACCGCGGCCCGCGGCACCGCGGCCAGCATCCGCTGCCGCCCCTTCTGCATCCGCAGCGCCTTCAGCCGCGCCTTGACCATGGGGTCGCCATCGCTCTCGCGGGCTTCCTCCTTCATGTCGTGGCGGGTCATGCGCAGCTTGCGGAGATGCCGTATCCGCACCAGCACGACATCGAGCAGCGCGATCACCGCCAGCGCCGCCAGCGCCACCCCGATCATCCGGGTCGCGAGACCGCCGAGCAGCGCCAGCAGCGCCCCGGGCGCAAGCTGCAGCGCCGAACGCAGCGGCCCGCTTTCCCCCGCGACCCACCACAGCGCGGCGCCGACCACCGCGAGCTTGAGCAGGGTGCGCAGCAGGTCCAGCGCGCCATCCGGCCCGAGCAGCCGCTTGAGCCCGACCAGCGGCGACAGCTTGCTCAGCCGCGGCACCATGTTGTGGCCCGAGACCAGCCCGCCGGTCTGGGCAAGCGTGGCCGCGACCGCGCCCAGCGCCGCCAGCCCGGCGATCGGCGCGATGGTCGAAAGCGCAAGCCAGGCAAGCTCCGGCAAGGCCTGCTGCCAGCCGAGGACATGGCTGCGCGACAGGAGGCCGCGCATCCCGAGCAGCAGCGCGGTCCCGAGCGTCGGCAGCGCGCTCACCGCCCCGAGCGTGCCGAGCAGCAGCCCGAGAAACCCCACCGCCTCGCGCGACAGCGCGACCTGGCCATCCTCGCGGGCGCGCTCCAGCCGGCGTTGCGATGGGGCTTCCGTCTTCTCCGAGGCTTCGCTGCCGCCGTCCTCGGCCATGGCTCAGCTCGCCCCGGGCAGGCTGGCGAAGCTGTCGCGCAGCGCCGCTGCCAGCAGCCCCAGCATCGCCGGCAGCAACAATCCGAACAGCGCGATGCCGGCCAGGATCTGCCCCGGCACGGCGACGAAATAGACCTGGATGGAAGGCGCCAGCCGCGCCAGCAGCCCCAGCGCGAGGTTCAGCACCACGCCGCCCAGGATGAAGGGCGCGGCCAGCCGCAGCGCCAGTTCAAGGCTGGCCGCGCCGGCCGCGACCAGCGCCTGGGCGGCATCCCCCGCCGGGAAGCCGGCGCCGACCGGCAGCACCTCGTAGGAGCCGACCAGGGCCGCCAGCGGCATCGCGAAAAGCCCGCTCGAGAGCAGCATGACCGCCGCCAGCAGCCCCATCAGCCGCGACAGCGCCGAGGATTGCGCGCCGAAGGCGGCATCGGGCACCAGCACCGAGGCCAGCCCCATCATCGCCGCCGCCAATTGCCCGGCCATCGCCAGCGCCATGACCAGCAGCCGCGCGATGCCGCCGAGCCAGAGCCCGACCAGCACCTCCACCCCGACCAGCCGCGCCGCGACCAGCGCCGAATCGGGCGCCCCGGGCAGCCCGGCCGCGATCGGCGCCAGCACCAGCGGCACCAGACACAAGCCGATGCCGAGCCGGACCGGCGCCGGGATCTCCTGTTCGCCAAGCCCGGGCAGCACCATCACCGCAGCCCCCATGCGGGCGAAGACCAGCACCGCCTGGAAGGCCAGCGCCGGCAGTGTCGCCAGCAACCCGGCGTCGATCATCCCGCCCAAATCATCCAGCGCCGCCGATCGCGATGATGCGGTCGAACAGCCCCTCGGAATAGGCGCGCAGCACGCCGGCCATGAAGGGCCCCATCAGCAGCAGCACCGCGCCGGTCGCGACCAGCTTCGGCAGGAAGGCCAGCGAGGCTTCCTGGATCTGCGTCAGCGCCTGGAACACCGAGACCAGCAGCCCGACCGCGAGCAGCGCCAGCAGCGGCGGCGCGGCGATCTGCAGCAGCACCCACATCGCCTCGCGGGTGCTGGCGGCAAGCGCGTCATCGGGGCCCTGGTCGAACATGCTGCGCCGCCTCCTGCGGCAGGCCCCGGTCGGGGCGGATGCGCCGGCAGCCGGTCAGACCGGCATCCGCATCACTTCCTGATAGGCGCCGATGACGCGGTCGCGGACCGCGACGGCGGTCTGCAGCGCAAGCTCCGCCCGCCCGACCGCGAGCACGACATCGGTGACGCTGCCCTGCCCGGTCAGCGCGAGGCTGGCGGAGGCATCCGCGCGATGGCCGAGGTCCACGGCCTGGTCCATCGCCCGCGACATCGCCTGGCCGAAGGTGGGCGCGCCGGCTTCCGCCGTGGCGCCCTCGGCGGATGGCGGGGTGAGCTGGGCGCGGTACAGCGCCGCCGCGGCCGCCGCGGTGATCCCCATCAGCGCAAGCTCTCGATCGCGCGCGCCAGCATGCCGCGGGTGATGTCGAGCACGGCGAGGTTGGCGTTGTAGGAGCGCTGCGCCTCGCGCATGTCCATGGTCTCGACGATCGGATCGACATTCGGCATGCGGACATAGCCATCGGCATCGGCCGCGGGATGGGAGGGGTCGAAGCGCGTCGGCAATTCGCCCTGGTCGCGCCCGACGCGGGCGACCCGCACCGTGTCGGCGCCGATCGAGCGGTCCAGCTGATTGGCGAAGCTGACGGTCTTGCGGCGATAGGGATCGCTGCCCGGGGTGGTGCCGGTGCTGTCGCTATTGGCGATGTTCTCGGCCACCACGCGCAGCCGGGCGGATTGCGCCCGCATGCCGGCGGCGGAGATGCTCAAGGCGCGGTCGAGATCCATCTGCCCCTCCTGCTACCCTTGTCGGCCGAGCGCGGTGCGGAACAGCCCCATCAGCCGGTGATGCAAGGTCATGGCCAGCGCATGCGCCTGGTCGGTTTCCGCCACCAGCAGCGCCTGCTGGTCCAGGGACACGGCATTGCCGTTCGGCGAGCGTTCGCTGTTGCGGTCGGCGCGCCCGGCCGCCGCGGAACGGAGCGGGCCGAGGTGGCGGGCATTGGTCCGCTCCGGCACGATCCCGCTGCGCGCCAGGGCGGCGGCAAAGGGTTCGATGTCGCGGGCCACGAAATTCGGCGTGTCGGCATTGGCGATGTTCTGGGCCAGCACCGCCTGGCGGCGATCCAGCCAACGGATGCGCGCCTCGGCCAGGGCGATCGGATCGGCGGCGGGGCGAGCGTTCGACATACTGCGCATCCTGGCCCGCGAGGATGAAGAATTGATTGACGCGCGGCGGCGGCGTGGCGCCGGCCAGGGACGACGACCACGGCAAGGAAGCGTCAATCAAACCGGCAGAGACTTCCGCCATGTCGAGTCACCTGCCGCACCCGCCCGTGACCGCCCGCCCCGGGCCGGGCCACCGCGCCGATCCGGCGGGCACCGATCCCACGGCTGCCGTCCTCGCCGCCGTCGAGACCATGGCGGCGATGCTGAGCATCGCGACCGGCCTCGTCGCCGCCGGGCGCAAGGTCGAGCTGAACGGGCTGGAGCAGGAGGCCGCGCGCCTCTGCGCCGCCGCCGTGATCTGCCCGGCGGCCGCGGCCCCTGCCCTGCGCGGCGCGCTCGTCACCTTGCTCGCGCGGCTCGACCGGCTGACCGCGGCGCTGCGCCGCGACTGATCTTCCCGCCAACCCACCGGCCAAAAGGGCCCGCCGCCATGAGCACAGTCGAGACCACGCCCTGGCTGCTTGCCGCCGCCGCCCTCGCGGGGCTGGTGGCGCTGCTGCTGCTGCTGGGGCGCGCGGCGCGGCGCTTCGGCCTGGCCCAGACCGCGCCGCGCATCGGCCCGCGGCGGCTGGCGGTGCAGGAAAGCCTGGCGCTAGACCCGCGCCGGCGGCTGCTGCTGGTGCGCTGCGACGGGCGGGAGGTCGTGCTGCTCACCGGCGGCGGCGGCGACCAGGTGGTGGGGTGGCTGCCGTGAGGCGGGGGCTGCTCGTCCTCGCGCTGCTGCTGGCGGCGGGGCCGGCGCTGGCGCAGAGCGTGACGCTGGACATGGGGGCGGCAGGCAGTGCCGGGACGACCTCGCGCCTCGTGCAGCTGACGGCGCTGATCGGGCTGCTGTCGCTGGCGCCGTCGCTGCTGGTGATGGTCACGGCCTTCGGGCGCATCATCATCGTGCTGTCACTGCTGCGCTCGGCGATCGGCGCGCCGGGCATCCCGCCCAATCCGGTGCTGATCGGGCTCGGGCTGTTCCTGACCTTCTTCGTGATGCAGCCGGCCTTCGACCAGGCCTGGACCGCGGGGCTGCTGCCGCTGGCCGAAGGCCGCATCGGCGAGATGGACGGGCTGGCCGCCGCCGCCGAACCCTTCCGCCACTTCATGGCGGCCAATGTGCGCGAGAGCGACCTGACGCTGTTTCTCGACATGGCGCGGCTGCCGCCGGTGGTCGATCCGGACACCAGCCCGTGGCGGGCGCTGGTGCCGGCCTTCATGGTCAGCGAGCTGCGCCGCGCCTTCGAGATCGGCTTTCTGCTGTTCCTGCCCTTCCTGGTGATCGACCTCGTGGTCGCCTCGATCCTGATGTCGCTGGGCATGATGATGCTGCCGCCCTCGGTGGTGGCGCTGCCGTTCAAGATCGTGTTCTTCGTGATCGTGGACGGCTGGCGGCTGATCGCCGGCAGCCTGGTGCAGGGGTTCTCGCCGCCCGGCTGAAGCCGCCGGCGGTCAGGCCGGCGGCAGGTGCTCGGCGATATAGGGCGGCAGTTCGAAGGCCGCGACATGGATCTTTGGCGTCCAGTAGCGCGTTTTCCCCAGGATGCCGGCAGCTTCGGCCCGCGCCTTGATCGTCTCCGCCGAGGCCTCGCGCATCGAAGCGTCCTTGGCCGACCAGCCCAGCGTCATGTAGCCGCCGACATAGGTCGGCACCGCGGCGACATAGGCCCAGATATCCGCGAAAACCTTGCCCCGGCGCCGCGAGGTCTCGGCCAGTTCCTCGGCCTGCATCGCCGGCACGCCGCACTGGTTCACGATGATGCCGCGCGCCGTCAGCAGCCGCGCCGCATTGGCGTAGAACTCGTCGGTGAACAGCACCTCGCCGACGCCGATCGGATCGGTGCTGTCGACGATGACGACATCGAAGGAACCGGCCTCGGCGCGGCGGACATAGTCGATGCCGTCGCCGACGATGACCTCGGCGCGGGGATCGTTCCAGGCATCGCCGGAAATCCCCGGCAGGTGTTCCTTGCAGAGGCGGATGACCTCGCCGTCGATCTCGACCATCACCGCGCGCTCGACATTGCGGTGCTGCAGCACGCGCTTCAGCACGCCGCCGTCGCCGGCGCCGATGATCAGCACGCGCTTCGCCGCGCCATGCGCCAGCAGCGGCACATGGGTCAGCATCTCCTGGTAGACGAATTCATCCGCCTCGGTGATCTGCACGACCCCGTCCAGCAGCATCACGCGGCCGTGGCTGTAGGATTCGAAGATCATGATGTCCTGGAAGTCCGACTGCACCCGGGCCAGTTCGCGCTTCACCTTGAAGCGCTGGCCCCAGGCCTCGTAGAGGGTTTCGTTGACCCAGGAATCCGTCATCTCAGACATCCACACAAAGCGAGGGCGGACCTTTAAGGCCCGCCCCCGGTTTCGTCACGCAACAGGCTCGTGTCAGTCCTCGAGGACGGTCATCCCGCGACGGTGCTCGCCGAGCGTCACGCGCTCGGGCAGGAAGCCGCGCTTGAGCACCGGAATCGCCTTGTAGGGATCGCAGTCGCCGCAGACGAAGATGTCCAGGGCGGCGAAATCCCGCTCCGGCCAGGTGTGGATGGAGACATGGCTTTCGGCCAGCACCAGCACGCCCGACACCCCGCCATTGGGCGAGAAGTGGTGGAAATGCCCGTGCAGGATGGTCGCGCCGGTCCTGATCGCGGCCTCGCGCAGCACGGCATCGATATGCGCGGGGTCGCCAAGGTTGGTGGCGCCCCAGAGGTCGATGATCAGATGGGTGCCGGCAAACTTGACGCCGTCTTTCTGGACGAACCAGTCCTTCTGCTCGTCATCGGGTTGGGAAACGTGGGTGTCGCTCGGAAAGCCCGAGACCATCCCCAGCGGAGACATGAGAGTGTCCATGAGGACCCCTTTCCACCAGTAGATGACCCCCCGCGTGTCGTCTTGGCCCCTAGACCCCCCTGAAACACAGGTGATCAGGCTGTTCGTCGTCGCGTTCGGTCGGTTGAGAAAACGCCATCAGCGGCGGAGCGGTCGTATGAAGCAGGGGGGGGTTCGGCGCAAGTGGTAATTGCCCAGGCCCGCCGAAAAAAACGCGGGTGTCCCCCGCCCTGCACGCGTCACTCAGCGTGCGACCGGCCCACCTGCCCGCAATGCCTCCAGCCGTGGCGGCGGATTTCGGAAAAGATCGAGTTCGCGCGACGCCCGCGGCAGTTCCAGCACGGCGGCCGCCGGATCGCCGGTCAGCCGGGCGAAGACCACCGCCGAGGCGGTATCGCCGAGCCGGCCGGCGAAGCCCTCGGCCAGGGCGGCGCTGCGCGCCGCATCGCCGGCCAGCACCGCGGCGGCGGCGGCGCGCAGCAGCAGGCGCTGCTGATCGGCATCGAGCGGGCCGGCCGCGGGCAGAGCGTTTACCAGGCCGCCCAGCGCCGCCGCCACCCCTGGCCAATCCTGCGCCTCGGCCAGGAGTTCGGCGGCAAGCCCGGCCCCGGGCAGCCCGAGGTCGCGCAGCAGCGCCAGCGCGCCAGGCATGTCGCCCCTGGCCGCCAGGGCCCGGGCGCGCAGACGGATGCGGTCGGCCAGCAGCGCCGGATCGGCGGTTTCGGCGCGCGACCGGTCCAGCGCGGCCAGCGCCCCGGCCGGGTCATGATCCTCCAGCCGCAGCCCGGCCAGGCGCAGGCCGAGGGCGGCGCGGGCCGGCGGTTCGGCCCGCGCCATCGCCTCGGTCAGCAGCGCGGCGGCACGATCACCGAGATCCAGCGAGGCGAGCCGTCCGGCCAGCCGGCCCAGCGCCGCGGTCCCCGCCTCGCCTTCCGGCAGCAGGGCGCGTTCCGCCTCGAACAGCGCCGCGGCGCCCAGCGCCGGCTCGGCATCCAGCGCGGCCAGGAAGGCCGCGGCGATCGCCGGGCGCAACGCCTCGGCCCGTTCGGGGAAGAGGCCGGCGCTTTCCTGCAGCATCTCCAGCGCCGCCCGCGGCGCGCCGGCCTGCAACCGCAGGGCCGCGATCCTTTCGCGGGCCGCGATCTCCCGCCCATCGCCGCGCCAGGAGAACAGCGCCGCATCCAGCGCCGCCGCGGCACCGCCCGCGTCCAGCGCGCCGGTGGCAAGACGCAGCTCGACCGAGCGCCGCAGCGCCTCGGCCCGCGCAAGCCGGTCGCGGCCGCGGGACACCTCGTCATAGCCGGCCAGGGCCTCGGGCAGATGGCCCCGGCTTTCGTCGATGCGGGCGCGGACCAGCCGCAGCGCAGGCAGCGCCGGGGCGCCCTGCAGCAGCCGTTCGGCGGCGGCCAGCGCGCCGCCCTCGACCAGCGCCTCGGCGGCATGGGGCAGCAGCCGCAACCGCAACGGAGCCGGATAGGCAGCCAGCAGCGGCAGCGTCGCGGCGATGCCGGGGGCCGCGGCCGCCGCCTCGCCTTGCGCCGCAAGCAGCGCGGCGCGCCAGAGCGCCAGCTCATCCGAGGGGGAGAGCGCGGCGGTGATGAGCGGCGCCGCCTCGGCCAGCCGGCCGGACAGCAGCGCCGCGGCGGCGCGCAGCGCGATGACGCGGGCATCCTCGGCGGCGCGGGGATCTTCCTGCTGGGCCAGGGCGAGCATCGCCTGGGCTTCCTGCGGCTGGCCCAGCGCCATCAGGGTTTCGGCCGCGGCCAGGCGCAGCGGCCCGCGCGTCAGCGGTGCGGCCACCGCCAGCCCGGCATTCTGCGCCCGCAGCCGCTCGCTGAGCTGGGTAGGGTTTCCGGCGGGGATGTCGAAGCTGCGGGTCATGGCGGCGGCAATGGCGCGCGGCCCCTCGCCGGCGGCGGGGCCCAGGCGCAGCCCTTCCGGCCCCGCGCCCAGCAGGAAGCGGTCGGTCAGGGCGAGCAGGGTCACATCCTCGGCCCGCGCCAGCACCGCGATGCCGAGCAGGCTCGGCAGGATTTCGAATTGCGCGAGGTTGCGGCTCTGCGCCACACCCTGGCCGATCCCCTCCGGCCCCGATTGCTGCAGGGTGCCCACCAGCATCGGCAGGCCGGTCAGCGGATCGGGCACCGTCACCACGCGGCCGGTCGTGGCGGCCCGCAGCACGAGCCGCAGCGGCCGCCCCGGTGCGGTCTCCACCGGCATCGGCGCCGGCACCACCGCATCCGGCACCAACTGGAAGCGCCAGCCATTGGCATGGCGGACGACCTGCAGCCCCGCCGCATTGGCGACCGGCAGGCGCAGCAGCGTGGCATCGGGCAGCGCCACCGCCTCGGCATGTTCGAGCAGCGGATCGGCGCGCAGCGCGGCAAGGTCGAGCGGCAGCGGCCGGTCGAACAGGATCAGCATTTCGCCCCCCCGGCGCAGCACCGCCGCGGCGGGCGTCGGCGTGGCGGCGAGCAGGAAGACGCCGCGCGCATGCTCGCCGGGGCGGAGCAGCCGGATGGCCTCGGGCCGGGGCGGCGCCGGCGGTTCGACGGCGGCGAGGGCGGCTTCGGCGGGGGCGGCTTCGGCGGGGGCGGGCCCAGGGGTGGCGGCGGGGGGTTCGGCGCGCGCAACGGCGCCGGGCGGCGGCGGCAGCGGGGCGGTGGCGACCTGTGGCACCGGCGCCGCCAGCGCGGGCGGGAACGGAGCCGGACCAGAAGCCGGACCAGCGGTTGGACCCGGGGCCGGGTGGGGCGCGATCGGTCGGCGCACGGCTTCAAGCTGCAGCGGCGCCCGGGCCGGCGTCACGCGCGGCCGGGGTGCGGCGGGCTCGGCGGCGGCCGGCGATGCGCCCGCGGGGTTCGGCGCATCGATCACGATCCGCCCGCCGAGCCGGAAGATCCGCGGTTGGACGCCGGCGGCCAGGGTGATCTCCAGCCCGCCCGGAATGGCCGCCACCGCCTCGACATTCCGCGGCGGATGGCGTGCGCCGGCGGGATCGACCGCCTCCGGCGCGGCGAAGAACAGGCGCAGCGCCGCGCCCTCGCGTTCGGTGCGGAACGCGACCTGCCGCGGCCAGTCGAGCACGATGCGGCCATGCCCCGGGTGGTCCCCGACCCGCACCGCGATGGGATCAGGGGGCCCGCGCTCCGGCTCCGCCGTCGTCGCCTGCGCCGCGGCGGCCAAGAGCACCGGCACGGCCAAGAGCACCGGCAGAGCCAAAAGCACCGGCCCGGCCAGAAGCACCGGCACGGCGAGACGCAGCAGCAGCCCGGCCCGCCTGCGCATCAGTCGAAGCTCGCGAGCAGCCGGTCGATTTCATCCTGCGACACGCCGGCACCGGGAAGCTGCGGGCCATTGGCCAGGCGCTCGCCTTCCGTCCGGCCCGAGGGCGCGGGCGGCGGCGGGGCGGCGACGGGCTGGGCATCGGCAGTGGCCGGGGTGAAGCCGCTTTGCACCGCGCTGATCCGCGCCTCGATGGTCTTGAGCGCGGCGACGACCTTGGCGATACGCTGGCCGGTCACGTCCTGGAAGGAACAGGCTTCATAGATGCGGGTCACCGCGGTGCCCAAGGCCTCCGCCGCCGCCCCGGTCAGCCCGGCCTGGAGACGTTCCAGACCTTCGCAGACGTCCAGGATCTCATTGGTCGCGGTCGCGGTATGGCTGACCACGGCATCCAGCTCGTCCGAGGCCGCCGGGATATGGCTGGCGCCCAGATCCTGCGGGCTGAGGGCCGCGATTTCCGCCTTGGCGCGACGCACGGTGCGGCCGAGCGCCTCCAGCTCCGCCAGCAGCGCCGCTTCCTTGACGGTCAGGTCGCCGTTCAGCGTGCCGAGCACCTGCCGCACCGCTGCCTCGACCATCATTGGCGTGACACCGCCCGGCAATTCCGGCGTGACGCCGGCGCCATCGCCCTCAGGCATTGCCGAGAACCTTCTCGATCTTCTCGCGCAGGGTTTCCGCGTTGAACGGCTTGACGATGTAGTTGGAGACGCCGGCCTGCTTGGCCGCGACCACGTTCTCGGTCTTGCTTTCGGCGGTGATCATGATGAAGGGCGTCTTGTTCAGGCGGGTATCGGCGCGGACCTCCTTCAGCAGGTCCAGCCCCGTCATCGGCGCCATGTTCCAGTCGCTGATCACCAGGCCGAAATTGCCCGCGCGCAGCTTGGCCAGCGCCTCGGCCCCGTCCGATGCTTCGTCGACATTGTCGAATTCGAGCTGCTTCAGCAGGTTGCGGATGATCCGCAGCATGGTCTTGTAGTCGTCGACGATCAGTACGTTCAGGGTCTTGTCCATCGCAGGCTCCTGCTCCTTTGTGCTCGGCTAGGCGTGCCCGGTCGGCTTGGCACGGCTCGGCTTGGCTCGGCTCGGCTCGGCTCCACGCCCGGTTTTGGCCCCATCTCCCGGCGCAACCCCCGCGGCGCGCCGCTCACCCTCACCCGACCGGCGGCGCGGAGGGCGAGGCCCCGACGCGCCGCACCGGCCGGGCTGGTGATCTGAGCATGCGGACGGTGAAGGATTTCTGAGGATCGGCACCGAAACATCCTTCGCCCGCGCCCTTATTGAAGCGGACGCGGGGTGCGGTGGCGGGCAAGCTCGCTGGTCAGCAGCCGCGCCTTTTCGGCCTGCATCGCCGCCAGGATCGGCGCGGTGCGGCGTTCGCCCATGCGGTCCATGATCTCGACCAGCACCGGCATCTCCAGCCCTTGCAGGATGGCGGCGGCCGAGGCCGGACGCATGCTTTCATAGGTCTTCACGAGGCTGCGCCAGGCGCCGTCCTCACGCGTGTCGCGGGTCTGCTCCACCGCTTCCAGCTGCCGCTGGCGTTCCGCCAGGGCGGCGATGCGCGCGTCCAGCCGCTGCTCGGCGACGGTCAGCACCGCCTCCCGCGCGGCGATCGCGGCCTCGCGCTGGTCCAGTTCGAGACGGCGCGCACGCAGGGATTCGAGCAGGCCACGCTCGGCAACCCCCTCGGGGTCCGGCGGGGGGGGCGTCACCGCCAGGGGCAGAAACACTCGCGGGCCGAAGGCGCTTTGCGCCGGCGGTTGGGCCGATGCGGGCCCGGACCCCGCCGCAGCGGGCGGTGCGGCCCCGGGGGGTGCGGCTGCGGGCAGTGCGGCCGGGGGCGGCGGCTCCGAAGCCTGCGCCGCCAGCAGCCCCTCGCCGCCCCTAGGCCCGCCGCCGGTCAGCAGCGCCTCCGCCTTGACCACCAGCAGCACGCCGGCCACGGCGATCACTGCCGGCAACAGCCGCGGCCGCCAGGCCCGGCGCCCGAATGGCTCCGCCAGCCTCATCGCGAAATCCCGAGGGCGCGCAACAGGTCGCGTTCGGCCTGGCTCGGCGGCCGTTCCGCGGTGGCGCGCGGCGCGGGGGCCGGCGGGGCCGGCCGGCCGGGCGGCGCCGCCAGCGGCCGCGCCGCCCGCACCAGCCCGTCCAGCCGATCCGCCAGCGCCTCCGCCCGCTCGGTCAGGAAGCGCAGATCGTCGCGCAGCGGCTCCGCCTTGGCGACGCGTTCGGCGAGGCCCCGGCCGGCGCCATCGGCCACCGCGCGCAGCCGCGCCGTCGCCGCATCCGCCGCCACGCCCGCCTGCCGCAGCGCCGCCTCGCCTTCCGCCATCGCGCCGCCCTCGGCGCGCAGCGCGCGCAGTTGGCGTTCCAGCCGGACCAGGAAGGGCAGCGCGCCCAGGAGCAGGCAAAGCAACGCCGCCTGCAGCGCCCATTCAAGACCGGTCATGCCACATCCTTCATGCCATGGGCCGCGCCGATGGCGTCTTTTCGCCGCGGCAATTCGCGCCCGATCCGCACCGCGATCCGCGCCTCGCGCCGGCCCAGCTCGGCCTCGAACAGATCGACCTCGCCGCAGCGCAGCCGCACCGGCGCGCCGGGCGCCGCCGAAAGCACCATCTGGTCGCCGATCTTCAGGTTCAGCACATCCGACAGCGCCATGGCCTGCTGGTCGAGCACGACATCCAGCGCGACCTCGGTCGAACGCAGCTCCTCGGCCAGGTGGTTTTCCCAGATGCTGTCGCGACCGAATTTTTCGCCCATGAACTGTTGCAGCAGCAGGTCGCGGACCGGTTCCAGCGTCGCATAAGGCAGCAGCAACTCGATCTTGCCGCCCCGATCCTCCATGTCCACGCGCAGCCGCGACAGCACCGCGGCATTGGAGAGCCGGCTGACCGCGCCGAAGCGCGGATTGGTCTCCAGCCGCTCGAAGCGGAAGGTGACATCGGCGAGCGGCGCGAAGGCCGCACTCAGATCGGCGAGCACCACCACGACCAGGCGTTCGACCAGCGTGCGTTCGATGGTGGTATAGGGCCGGCCCTCGATGCGCATCGCCGCGGTGCCGCGACGGCCGCCGAGCAGCACGTCCACGACCGAATAGATCAGCGCGGAATCCACCACCAGCAGCCCGTGGTTGTCCCAGGCATCGGCCTTGAACACCGCCAGCATCGCCGGCAGCGGGATCGAGTCCAGGTAATCGCCGAAACGCAGCGAGGACATGCCGTCCATCGACACCTCGACATTGTCGGAGGTGAAGTTGCGCAAGGTGGTCGAGAGCAGCCGCACCAGCCGGTCGAACACGATCTCCAGCATCGGCAGGCGTTCGTAGGAGACGAGGCCGGACTGGATGATCCGCTCCATCCCGGTCTTGTCGCCGGCGGCATTGCCGCCGCCGAAGCCGAGCAGGCTGTCGATCTCCTGCTGGCTCAGGACCTTGTCGACGATCGCCGCGGTCTCGGCAACGGCAGGCTCGGCCGCATCCTCCAGCGAGGCGCCCCAGGCGGCGGCGAGATCGTCGTCCTCGGAACCGGCTTCGCTCATTGCGCTGCTTCGCTCATTGCACGAGCATCTCCATGAACAGCACATCCACGACCCGCGCCGGTGCGGCGACGAGGTTGGCGCGCGCCATCAGCTCCTCCCGCAGCCGATAGGTGCCGGCGCTGCCACGCAGCTCCTCGGGCCGCATTTCGCGCAGATAGGTGGAATAGAGGTCGAGCAGCCGCGGCATCGCCGCTTGCAGGATCGCGACATCCTCCGGCCGCGCCAGTTCCAGCCGCGAACGGATGCGCAGGAAAGGCGCGCGCCGCCCCGGCGCGTTGAGATTGGCGGTGATCTCGGGCAGGTCGAGATAGACCGGCGGCCGCGGCGCCGGCGCGACCGGTTCGGCGGCGGCGCCCCGCGCCGCCTCGGGCGGCGGCGCCGTCCCGAGCAGCGGCGGCAGGATGCCGGTGACCCAGAGCCCGCCGCCGAGGCCGCCGAGCAGCAGCAGTAGCCCGACCAGCAGGATCAGCTTCTTCTTGCCGGATTTGCGCGCAGGCGGCGCCCCCCCCGCAAGGGCTGCTGTCGCCAGTTTCGCATTGCCCGCCATCCGGCCCACGACCTCCTGCCGCCGCCCGGCGCGTGCCGAGCCTGTCACCAAGCCATCCTGGCCGGGGAGACGTGAAGGAAGCTTTACACGGGGCGGCCGAATTTGCCGGGCGCGGCGGCAAGGCCTGCCCCATCCTGGCAGCACATGTCCCATCGCAGCGGCCCAGGCGCTGGCACGCCGCCTGCGTAGCATCCATCAGCCCCGTCGTCGCGCGTCAGTCCCAGGAAGGGGCGGCGCGGCGGCGGTCGGCCCCTCTTCACGGAGCCCGTCATGGACAGCCCCGGCTACATCGTCCTCTCCCGCATGGTCGCGCAGACCCGCACCACCGCAGTGCTGGCCCACAACATGGCCAATGCCGATACCCCCGGCTTCCAGGTCGAACGCCCGATCTATGCGAGCTTCGAGGCAAAGGACGCGCTGCGCCGCGGCAGCGAGGCGGCGCGCAGCGTCGACTACAGCTGGGATCGCGCGACATGGCGCGACACCACCGCGGGACCCTTGCAGCAGACCGGCAATCCGCTCGATCTCGCGCTGCCCGGCGACGGGCTTTTCGTCGTCGAGACGCCGCGCGGCGAACGCTACACCCGCGCCGGGCATTTCGCCCTCGACGCCACCGGCCGCGTGGTCACGCAGGAGGGCTATCCGGTGCTGAACACCAACAGCCGGCCGCTGACCGTGGCGCCGGGCGACAGCCAGCTCACGGTCGCAGCCGATGGCACGCTGTCCTCGCAGAACGGGCCGATCGGGCGCATCCGCGTGGTCCGCTTCGAAAATCCGCAGCGGCTGCAGGCCGAGGGCGACCGCCTCTTCGCCGCCGCCGATGCGCCGGCCGAGGTCGCCCGGCCCGGGATCGTCGAAGGCGCGCTGGAGGGCAGCAATGTCCGCCCGATCATGGAGATCACGCGCATGACCGACGAGCTGCGGGAGTTCCAGATGACGGCGCAATTCGCCGACAAGGAAGGCGAAAGGCTGCAGGGCGCGATCGACCGCATCCTGAAACGCCGATGACCGCGCCGGATTTTTCGCCCCGGCCCGGCGCGGGCGCGGCCGGTGCCGCCGCCAAGACGAGGTCCTGATCCATGCGCGCGCTCTACACCGCCGGCAAAGCTGTTTCCTGGTGCCGGCTCGCCGCCAAGACGAGGTTCTGATCCATGCGCGCGCTCTACACCGCCGGCACGGGCATGATGGCCCAGCAGACCAACGTCGAAGTCATCTCCAACAACATCGCGAACATGAGCACGACCGGCTACAAGCGCCGGCGCGCGGAATTCCAGGACCTGATCTACCAGAACCTGCGCCGCAGCGGATCGCAATCGGCCGATACCGGCACCGCCCTGCCCTCCGGCGCCCAGGTCGGACTCGGCGTGCGCACCGCCGCGGTCTATCGCATCCACGAACAGGGCAGCCTGACCCAGACCCAGAACAGCTTCGACATCGCCATCCGCGGCAGCGGCTTCTTCCAGGTGCTGCTGCCCTCGGGCGAAATCGCCTATACCCGCGACGGCACCTTCGGGCTTTCGGTCGACGGCACCATCGTCACCGCCGAAGGCTTCACCGTGCAGCCCGGCATCAACATCCCGCCCGCCGCGGTCGATGTCACCATCAACGTCAATGGCGAGGTTCTGGCCAAGCTCGACGGCGCGGTCGATCCGCAGAACGTCGGCCAGATCCAGCTGGCCGTCTTCGCCAACGAGGGCGGGCTCGAAGCCATCGGCGACAATCTGATGATGGCCACCCCCTCCTCCGGCGCCGCCCAGATCGCGGCCCCGGGCCAGCCCGGCTACGGCAGCGTCATGCAGGGCTTCGTCGAAGCCTCCAACGTCAATGTCGTGCAGGAGATCACCAACCTCATCACCGCCCAGCGCGCCTATGAGATGAACAGCAAGGTGATCACCACCAGCGACGAGATGCTCTCCACCCTGACGCGGCTGCGCTGAACATGCGCGCGCCGCCCTTCCTCGCGCCCCTTCTTCTCGCGCTGCTGCTCGCCGCCCCGCTGCGGGCGCAGGAGCTTGCGATGCCGCGCGCGGTCTCGGTGCTCGCCGACGGCACCATCCGCCTGTCGGACCTGTTCGACGGGCTCGGCGAAAACGGCGATGCCGCACTCGGCACGGCACCGCCGCCCGGCGGGCGCATCATCGTCGAGACCAGCCAGCTTGCCGCCATCGCCCGCGCCCGCGGCATCGCCTGGCGCCCGCTGACCGGCAGCGAAAGGGTGGTGATCGAACGCCCCGGCCGCAGCCTGGAGCCGGAGGAGATCGAGGATGTGCTGCGCGCCAGCCTCGCCCCGCTCGGGCTCGAGGAGGAGGCCGAGCTGGAGACGCCGGGGTTTTCCCCCCCCACGGTGCCGCGCGGCGCCTTCGTGCAGATCATGGCCGAGCAGGGCCATCTCGACCCCGCGAGCCGCCGCTTCTCCGCGACGCTGGTGGTGGCGGCCGAAGGCATGCCGACCTGGCGCCAGCGCATCGCCGGCCGTGCCATCGCCACCACCCCCGCCGTCATCGCGACCCGCCGCATCGGCCGCGGCGAGATCCTGGGGCCGGAGGATGTCCGCCTGGTCCGGCTGCGCGCCGAAAGGCTGCGCTCGGGCGCGGCGACCAGCCTGGCCGAGGTGGTCGGCCAGCAGGCCCGCCGCCCGCTCGGCCCCGAACTGCCGGTATTGGCCGCCGATGTGGCGCAGCCTGTGATGATCGAACGCGATGCGCTGGTCGTGCTCGTGCTCGACAGCCCCGGCCTCTCCCTGGTCGCGCAGGGCCGGGCGCTGGAGGCCGCGGCGCGCGGCGAGACGTTGCCGGTCATGAACCTGTCCAGCCGCAGCATCGTGGAAGGGGTCGCGATCGCCCCCGGCCGCGTGCGCGTCGTCGCCGGCAGCACGCCCGTGCTGCGCGCCGATGGCAGCGGCAGCGCGCGGGCGGCCCACCTCGCCCGCCGCGCCCCCCGCTGAGGAGTTTTGCGATGCGCCCCCTGCCCCTGCTTTTCGCGATGCTGGCGCTGGCCGGCTGCAGCACCGCCGAACGCCTGTCGCGCATCGGCCGGGCGCCGGACATGGCGCCGATCACCGACCCCACCCGCGCGCCCGGCTGGCAGCCGGTGAGCATGCCGATGCCGACGCAGCAGGAGGCCTATGCCTCGCCGGCCAGCCTCTGGCGCACCGGCAGCCGCACCTTCCTGCGCGACCAGCGCGCGGCTGCGGTCGGCGACGTCATCACCGTGCTGGTCGATATCGCCGATGCCGCGCAGCTGCAGAACCGCACCAACCGCAGCCGCGCCAATGTCGAAAACATGGGCCTGCCGCGCATCCTCGGCCTCGATTCCTCCTTCACCCGCATCCTGCCCAATTCCATCGACCCGAGCCGGCTGGTGGAAGCCACCAGCGACACCAGCAGCGACGGCCAGGGCCGCGTGCAGCGGAACGAGACGGTGACCCTGCGCGTCGCGGCGACGGTGACCCAGGTGCTGCCGAACGGGAACCTCGTGGTCAACGGGCGCCAACAGGTGCGGGTGAACGACGAGCTGCGCGACCTCGGCCTCGCCGGCATCATCCGTCCGCAGGACATCGCCAGCGACAACACCGTCAAGCACGACCGCCTGGCCGAGGCCCGCATCACCTATGGCGGCCGCGGCACCGTCAGCGACGTGCAGCAGCCGCGCTACGGCCAGCAGCTGCTGGATGCGATCCTGCCGTTCTGATCGCGGGTTTCAGGAGCCGCGATAGGTCGCATAGGCCCAAGGGGTGCAGCCCAGCGGCACGTGGTAATGCCCCTGCCCCGGCGCGAGCCAGACATTGATCGCGACCACATCGAGGAAGGGCGGCATCGGCCCCATCCCGCGCGCGGCGAAATAGGCGCCGATATGAAAACGCAGCTCGTAGCGCCCGGGCTGCGCCGTCGCCTCGGGCAGCAGCGGCGTTGGCGAGCGGCCATCGGCATCGGTCACCACGGTCGCCAGCCGCAGCGGCGGATCGTCCATGCGGAACAATTCGATCATGACGCCGACGCCGGGGATGCCCTCGGCCTGGTTCAGCACATGGGTGGTGAGCAGGCTCATTCCGCCGCCGCCGACACTTCCTGCGGGATCGGGCTGGTCAGCTCCCATTCATCGTAGCCCAGCAGGCTCTGCAGGTGCTGCTGCGCGTCTTCCAGCCACAGCATGCGACAAATCCCGTCCACCAGCCGCGCCACGCCGAATTTCAGCCCGCTGATCGAGGCGCCGGAGAGCCCCATGCTGGGCGTGGCGCCATAGTTGAACAGATGGATGTGGCGCAGCGCCGGCGCCGCCCCCGGCGTCTTCTCCCGCAGGGCGAAGCTCGGCTCCAGATAGGGGCAGGCGCCCAGCGCCGGCCATTCCAGCCCCTCGGGCGGGTGGTAGACATCGCGCCAGAGCAGGATATGCGGCGCCAGCGCGGCGATCTCCGGCCGCAGCGCCAGGTCGAAGCTGGTGCCGGTGCCGACGATGACATGATCGCCGCGATGCGGGCCCCGGGGGGTGTCGATCACCACCTCCTCGCCCTCCATCCGCGCGCCGAGGCAGGGCGCGCCCATAAACAGGGAGAAGCGCGGATCATGCGCGACCCGGTCCCAGCTTGCCTGCGGCGGCGGCTGGTTGAGGTCGAAGATATGCCGGGTGAAGCGCCATTTCATCGCATCCGGCAGGGCATGGAACTGGCCGAGGAACCCCGCCTGCTCCATCCAGCGGAAGGGGTTCACCCGCGGCATGGTCGGGCGGCGGACCAGCATGATGCCGGCCGCGGCGCCGGCCTCCAGCGCCGTCGCCAGATTGTCGAAGGCCGAGGCCCCGGCGCCGATCACGATCACCCGCTTGCCCGCCAGCGCCGGAAAATCGATCGCCGCCGAGGTATGCGACACGCGCCCCGCCGGCAGCGCATCGAAGGGGGCGGGGATCGACCAGGCGCCCATCCCGTCCATCCCCGTGGCCAGCACCGCCTTTCGCGCGCGGAGCGTGGCCGGCCCCGCCTCGGTCCGCAGTCGCAGCAGCAGCAAATCGGTGGCGGGGTCGTGCTCGATCGCCGTCACCTCATGCCCATGGCGCACCGGCAGGTCGAGCGTGGCCTCGTACCAGTCCAGGTAGCGCTGCCAGTCGATCCGGCCGATCCGCTCGGTCCGGCGCCATGCCTCGGCGCCGTCGCGGGCGGTGAAGAACGCTTCCGGCGTCAGCGCCGGCACGCCGAGATCCGGCCCCGAGACATGCGGCGGCGTCCGCAGGGTACGCATCCGCGCAAAGCTGGTCCAGCAGCCGGCCTCGCCCTTGGCCGCGCGTTCCAGGATCGCGACCCTGCCCACCATCTGGCGCCGGAGCCCGAAAGCGGTGGCCAGCCCCGCCTGGCCGCCGCCGATGATCGCCACATCCAGCACCTCCTCGCCTCGCGACGGCACCCATTCGCCGCGCGGATAGGAGAGCAGGGCCAGTTGCCGGTGCACCTCTTCGGTCAGGGCGGTCAGGCGGTCGGACATCGGTGGCGGGTTCCCCGAAAACAGGCGCGGTCTTGCGCGGCAGCATGAGCGGCGGTTCCTTGTCCGCGCAAGATCGGAGACCGGCATGAGCGTGGCACCCAATCCCGTGGCGGCGGTGGATGCGGCGCGCCACCGGGACCGGATGATGGAAACGGCCCGTTTCAGCGCCTTCCTGGGCGCCAAGGGGGAGCCGGGGGTGAACCGCCCCTGATGTCTCGTACCTCGGGCAAAGCCGCGACGCGCCGGTCCCCTCCAGCATTGCGCGAAGGATGTGCTCCAGCCAGTCGCCCATCCGCCGCAGCCGCCCCAGCACCGCCTTGTCGCTCAGGGTCTCGGTCATCCCGAGCGCGCAGGCCGGCTCGGCGGTGGCGCGACGCGAGAGGCCGCCAGGGCCGAGAGCAGGGCGAGGCGAAGCAGCTCCTCCGCCCGGCCCAACTTGCGCGCGCGCCAAGGCACAAACCGGCGCGCCGCGCCGCCACATCCAGATCAAGCAGAGACGTGATCTGGCGCAGCAACGAGCGCCAGCGGGCATCAAACAGATCGTTGTGCGTCATCCAACACCGGAATCATACACCGCCGCGTCAGAGCAAGCGGATTAGATTCGCGCGCATGGGGCGGCGCAGCTGGGTTTTTCCCTTACCCCCAGTTGCGCGCCGAAAAATCCATCCCGAAGGACTTCGACGCGCGCCATGGCAGCTCCTTGCGCTTGCCCGTGAAATTCGCCGTCTGGAACAGCACGGTATAGGCCGGATCTTCCCGTTCGGTCAGCGTCAGCAGCCGGCGGAAGGTGGCGCGGCGGCGCTCCAGATCGGTCTCGACCTGCATCGCGTCCAGCAGTTTCGGCGCCTCGTCATTCTGCCATTGGCCGCTGGCCCAGGTCTGGCCGCCGGGGCCATAGACCGACATGGGCGCGACGGGATCGTTGAAGGTCGCGGTGTTGGAATTGTCGCAGAGCCCGCGCCCCGGGAAGCGCCCGAGGATCTGGCCCCAGTTCTCCTTCATCTCGATCTGCACGTTCAGCCCGGCCTGGCGCCAGCCTTCCAGCAGGATCTGCGAGGAGGCGACCTGCAGCGTGTAGTAGTTGTTCAGCAGCTGGTAGGGGATCGCCTCGCCGCGGTAATTGGCTTCCGCCAGCAGGCGGCGGGCCTCGGCGACATCGAAGCGGGGCGCCTCCCAGTCCGCCAGGTACATGTCGCCATAGACCTCCCACTGCAGGCCTTTCGGCACCTGGGTGCGGCCGCCCCAGAGGCTGTCCACGATCGACTGGCGATCGATGGAATGGGACATGGCGCGGCGCACCAGCGGGTTGGCCAGCACCGGGTGGGTCTTGTCCCAGACGATCAGCCGGTTGTTGTTGATGGGGCCGCCGACGACCGCGTGGCGGGGGCTGGCCTCGATGCCGGCGATCTGGTCCGGCGGCAGGTCGCAGATGAAGTCCCAGTCGCCGGCCATCAGCCCGGCGACGCGGGCGGCGACATCCGGCACCTCGACAAAGCGGATGCGCTTCAGCGGCGGCCGGCCGCCCCAGTACTGGTCATGGGCTTCCAACACGAGGTCCTGGCCGGGGCGGAAGGAGGCGATGCGATAGGGGCCGGTGCCGACCGGCCTGCGCGCCCAATCCAGCCAGCTGTCGGCCGCGGCAAAGCCGGCGCGGGAGAAGATGGCGCCGGTGGTGCGGGTCAGCCGGCCTTCCAGGGTCACATCGGGGACGGCGTTAACGAAGCGGACGGTGCGGCGGTCCACCACCTCCATGCGTTCGAAATTCGGGTAATGGGCGCGGCTGATCGCGACCGCTTCCGGCGGCGGGGTCTTGCCGCCGGCGCCGGCGGTGGTGGAGACGAAGAGCCCGCGATTGTCGGTCGGCAGCCCGGTCCACATGCGTTCCTGGCCGAAGGTGAAGGCGATGTCCTCGGCTTCCATGCTGCGGCCGTCGTGCATGACGACATTGTCGCGCAACGTCAGCTCCAGGGTCCTGGCATCGATGCGGCGCCAGGCGGTGGCGAGCACCGGTTCGGTCCGCTGCGTGTCCAGCCAGTCGATGCCGATCAGCGGCTCGGAGAAGATCGGCATGATGCGGAAGCCGACATTGGATTGTTCGCGCATCGGCTCCAGCGTGCCGGAGATGCTGACGATCTGCACCGCAACGGTGATGCTGGGCCTGGTGTCGGGGGCGGCATTCTGGGCGATGGCGAAGCGCGGCAGCGCGGCGGCCCCGGCGGTGCCGAGGAGGAGATTGCGTCGAAGCATGCAGGCAGACCCCATGAAGAAGACGGGGGGTGTTCTGGCGCGGGGATGTGTGGTGGCGATGACAGGCCGGTGATGCTTCGCTTTCAATCCCGCCGCTTCCCAAGGGCGGCATGAGGTGCGAGGTCTTGCGCAGCCCGCCACAGGAGTTCCCGGCATGACCGCATCCGCCCCCGAAGCCGCCATCACCGCCTGGTTGGCCACCCAGCAGGACGCGATGGTGGCGCTGCTGGAGCGGATGGTGAACACCGATAGCGGCAGCTACGACAAGGCGGGCGTGGACGCGGTCGGCGCCATCGTGAAGGCGTTCTGCGCCGAGCACGGCATCCCGGTGGAGACGGTGCCGCAGAGCCTGTACGGCGACTGCCTGCGCGCGACCGTGGCCGGCGGGCATGCGCTGGCCGCCGGCAACCAGCAGCGGAACATCGTGATGATGGGCCATCGCGACACCGTCTTCCCCAAGGGCGAGCCGAGCCGCCGGCCCTTCGCCATCACCGATGGCATCGCGACCGGCCCCGGGGTCTGCGACATGAAGGCGGGGCTGGTCATGAACCTGTTTGTCCTGGCAGCCTTTCAGAAATTCGGCGGCGCGCCCGGCCCGCTGGTCGGGCTGTTCACCGGGGATGAGGAGATCGGCTCGCCCGAAGGCCGCGCCGTGATCGAGGCCGAGGCCCGCCGCGCCCGCGTCGTCTTCAACAGCGAGCCGGGGCGGCCGACCGGGGCGGTGGTGACGGGGCGCAAGGGCGGGGTGTTCATGATCATGGACATCGAAGGCCGCGCCGCCCATTCGGGCGGCAACTTCGAGGCCGGGATCAGCGCGATCGAGGAGCTGGCTCAAAAAATCATCGCGATCCATGCGCTGACCGACCTCAAGCGCGGGATCACGCTGAATGTCGGGCTGGTCTCCGGCGGGCAGAGCGTGAACACGGTGGCCCCCTCGGCCCAGGGGCAGATCGACCTGCGCTACATCCACCCCGAGGACCGGGCCGAGATCATGGGCAAGATCGAGGCGATCGTCGCGCAATCCTTCGTCCCCGGCACCAGGGCGAAGCTGACCATCCGCGGCGAGTTCCTGCCGCTGACGCAAAGCCCGACCGCGGCAAGACTGTTCGAGACCTACAAGGAAGCGGCGGCGGCAAGCGGCTTCACCCCGACCGGGGAGTTTTCCGGCGGCTGCGCCGACAGCGGCTTCACCGCCGCGCAAGGGGCGCCGACGATCTGCGCGGTCGGCCCGGTCGGCGGCAAGGCGCATAGCCCGGAGGAGTTTCTGCTTCTCGCCAGCTTCGTGCCACGCGCCCAGGCGGCCGCGCGGGCGATTTTCCGCCTCGACTCGGCTGGGCTGTAGCGGGATGCGCGGGGTCGCGGCTATGGTGCGCCCCCGGCGACAGGAACATCTGATGAACACGACTTCCGCATGAGCGATCTTTTTGCCCGCCAGGCGAGCGCCGAGGCCGGTTACTCCGCCAAGGACATCGAGGTCCTGGAAGGCCTGGAACCCGTCCGCCGCCGCCCCGGCATGTATATCGGCGGCGTCGACGAGAATGCGCTGCATCACCTCGCCGCCGAGATCATCGACAATGCCATGGACGAGGCGGTCGCCGGCCACGCCAGCCGCATCGAGGTGACGCTGGAGGCCGACAACTGGCTGACCGTGCGCGACAATGGCCGCGGCATCCCGACCGACCCGCATCCGAAATTCCCCAAGCAGTCGGCGCTGGAGGTGATCTTCACGACCCTGCACTCGGGCGGAAAATTCTCGGGCAAGGCCTATGCGACCTCGGGCGGGCTGCATGGGGTGGGGTCGAGCGTGGTGAATGCGCTGTCGGAGAGGATGGAGGTGGAGGTCGCCCGCGAGCGCACCCTCTTCACCATGGCCTTCGCGCGCGGCAAGCCGGTGGGCAGCCTGGTCAATGCCGGGCCGGTGCAGAACCGCCGCGGCACCACCATCCGCTTCCGGCCCGATGAGCAGATTTTTGGCAAGCAGGCCTTCAAGCCGGCGCGGCTGTTCCGGTTCTGCCGGTCCAAGGCCTATCTGTACAAGGGCGTGACCATCCGCTGGGCCTGCGCCGAGCCCGAGGAGGATGTCCCGGCCCAGGCCGAGTTGCATTTCCCCGGCGGGCTGTCGGACTACCTCGCCGGGGCCGTCGAGGGCCGCCGCGCCGTCGTCCCCGCCCCCTGGGCGGGAGAGGCGAATTTCGCCGACGGCCAGGGCCGCGCGGAATGGGCGATGACCTGGCTGGATCAGGGCGAGGGGTTTCTCAGCCTCTACGCCAACACCATCCCGACGCCGCAGGGCGGCACGCATGAGGCCGGGCTGCGCGCCGCCCTGGTGAAGGGGCTGCGCGCCTATGGCGAGCTGAAGAAGGACAAGCGCGCCGCCAGCATCACCACCGAGGATGTGTTTGGCGGCCTCGCGGGGATGCTCTCGGTCTTCCTGCGCGATCCGCAGTTCCAGGGGCAGACCAAGGACAGGCTGACCAACGCCGATGCCGCCCGCCAGGTGGAGGCGGCGATGCGCGACCGCTTCGATCATTGGCTGACCGGCGATCCGGCCTCGGCCGACAATCTGCTGGCCTATGCGATCGAACGCGCCGAGGACCGCATCCGCCGCCGCGAACAGAAGGACACCCCGCGCAAGACCGCAACGCGGAAACTGCGGCTGCCGGGCAAGCTCGCCGATTGCGCCAAGGAGGGGATCGAGGGGACCGAGCTGTTCCTGGTCGAGGGCGACAGCGCCGGCGGCAGCGCCAAGCAGGCGCGCAACCGCGACACCCAGGCGGTGCTGCCGCTGCGCGGGAAAATCCTGAACGTCGCCTCGGCCAGCGTCGAGAAGCTGCGGCAGAACCAGGAGCTGAAGGATCTGATCGAGGCCTTGGGCTGCGGCGTCGGGGAGCGGTTCGACCTCGGCCGGCTGCGCTACGGGCGGGTCGTGATCATGACCGATGCCGATGTCGATGGCGCGCATATCGCGGCCCTGCTGATGACCTTCTTCTACCGGGAACTGCCGGAGCTGGTGAAGCAGGGCCGGGTGTTCCTGGCGCAGCCGCCGCTGTACCGGCTGCAGTCGGGCGGCAAGTCGGTCTATGCGATGAATGATTCGGATCGGGAGCGGCTGGTGAAGACCGCCTTCAAGCCGAACCAGAAGGTGGAGGTCAGCCGGTTCAAGGGCCTGGGCGAAATGCCGGCGGCGACCTTGAAGGAAACCACCATGGATCCCGCCAAACGCAGCCTGCTGCAGGTGGTGCTCCCGCCGGAGGAACGCGCCAGGACCAATGACCTTGTGGAATCACTGATGGGGCGCAGGCCGGAGCTTCGCTTCCGCTTCATCCAGGAGAATGCGGCGAGCCTTGCGCCCGAAGCGGTGGATGCCTGACGGGCGGTAAAAAAGGATGGGGGGGCGCCGCCGCTCGGACACCGGGGCAGAAACAGGGCGTTTCTGCACGTCCCCTTCAGCCCAGGACACCCATGCGGTTCAGGCTGGTCGGCGCCGCCCGACCCTCGCGCGGGCGGCGCAGATGGGTCAGCAGATGGCGAAGCGCCTGCCGGTCGACCGGCTTGGACAGATGCCCGTCCATGCCCGCGGCCAGACAGGCCCGCACCTCCGTCGGATGCGCATGCCCGGTCACCGCGATGATGGTGACCCCCGAGGCCGGCGCCGCCATCCGCCGGATATGCGCGGTCGTCGCAAAGCCATCCATTCCCGGCATGTCCAGATCCAGCAGGACCAGATCCGGCACCGGGCTACGCTTCAGCATGAGCAAGGCATCCGGGCCGGAAGCGGCATGTTCCACGGTATGGCCTTCATGCGTCAGCAGCGCCTCCAGCACCCGCCGGTTCGCCGCCACATCATCGACCAGCAGGACACGCAGCGGCGACGGGGCGGCGGTGGGTGCCGAGGCCAGTGAAAGCTGCGCCAGCGGCAGCGGCAGCGACAGCGTGAAGACGCTGCCCTCCCCGCCCGGGCCGGGCGCCCAGGTGACCTCGCCGCCCATGGCGACCGCAAGCGCGGAGGTGATGGCAAGGCCAAGGCCGCTGCCCTCGATGGCGGAGGCCTCGGCGCCGCGGGCATAGTCCTGGAACAGCCGGTCGCGCAGGTCATCGGCCACGCCGGGGCCGGTGTCGGTGATGGCGATGCGGACCAGCCCGTTCTCCGCCCTGGCCGAGAGGGTTACGGAGCCACGCTCGGGGGTGAACTTCACGGCATTGCCGAGCAGGTTCAGCACCGCCTGCCGCAGCCGCTGCGGATCGGCCAGCACGACATCCGGCAGCCCCGCATCGAGGTCGATCGACAGAAGCTGCCCCCGCGCCGCCGCCTGCACCCCCATCAACGCCGTGGCGTCGGACAGCAGCCGACGCAGGTCGACCGGCTCCGGCGCCAGCTCGATCCGCCCGGTCTCGACCCGCTCCAGGTCGAGCAGATCATTCACGATCCCGAGCAGATGCCGCCCGGCCTGGGTGATGACCGAGACGCGCGCGCGCTGGTCGTCGTCGAGCGCCGGATCGTCGGCAAGCACCTGCGCCATGCCGAGCACCCCGTTCAACGGGGTGCGCAGCTCATGGCTCATGCGGGTCAGGAAGCGCGATTTTCGCAGGTTCGCCTGGTCGGCAAGGTCGCGCTTATGCGCCATGGCCGCGCGCGCCCTTGCCTCCTGCGCCTCCATGGACAGCGAGATCAGCAGGACGGAGGTCGCGGCGCGGGTCATCAGCACGGCGATGGTGATAATGTAGAACCACCCCATCGCCGGCAGGCCGGTCGCATCCTCGGGCACATCCAGCAGCGGCACCAGCGCCGCGCGGAGCAGAAGGCCGGCCGCGGTCAGGCTCAGCATCAGGATCAGCGGGCGGCGGGACGCGAGCGCATCCCCCGGGCCCGGCCTGCGGAACTCGGCGGCGGCGAGCCCTGCGAAGACCGCGCCGATCAGCGAGACGAGCGCGACGCGGGCCGCGAGGCTCTGGTCGAGGGCATCGATCTGCAGCGCGGCCAGCCAGCCGAGGGCCGCGATGATCGGTGGCGCCAGGCTTGCCCGCCGGCCGCCGAACCATTGCGCGCCGGTATGGATCAGGCCGAAGCTGAAGATGAGAAGCGCCTGGGCGGCGCCGATCGACAGGCTGTCTGCGATATGGCCGCGGCCCGCGACCAGCAGAACCCCGAGCGCGCCGATCATATGTGCGGCGGTCCAATGCGCCAGGGCGCGCTGGTCCCGACCCTGCAACCAGTACCAGAGCTGCACGCCCCCGAGGGTGACTTCGAGCGACACGACAAGGGTGGCGATACTGGTCGGCACAGCGAGCTCCACGGCGGCGGTGACGATCGGGGCATTGCCCGATTCTCGCGCGCCATGCCATGTCACGCAGCCTATGGCTGTGGTTGGCGCTCTCTATGTCCCCGAAGGGGACATGTTCTGTCAACGTCTGTCGCAGAAGTTGTAGGCTGACCGGCCCTGACCAACCGCATATCGTGGGTGGGCCGATCGGCCCGGGTGTCGCTGCCGAAGCCCCTTATCCGCGATGCCACCGGCGGGTGTCAGGGGCTTCGTCCTCACAACCGCGTCACAGCCCTATCACAACCGCATCACACAATGGCGGACAGGATGCGACGCCTCGGTGTCAGGCTTCCAGCCAGGCGCGCAACGCGGCGGTCGCGGCTGCCGGGGATTCCAGCGGCGGCAGATGCCCGCAATCGGGCAGCACCCGCAGCACCGCGCCGGGGATCAGCGCCGCCATTTCCTCGGCAAGCTCGGGCGGTGTCAGCACATCCTGCGCGCCGACCGCGACCAGTGTCGGCAGCGACAGGCCCGGCAGCAGGGGGCGGCTGTCGGGGCGGCCCAGGATCGCCTCCTGCTGGCGAAGGAAGGCGTCGCGGCCGATGCGGCCGGCCATCGCCAGGACCTCGGCGGCGACCGGGCCATCGGCATGGCGCGGATGGACCAGCTGCGGCAGCAGCCGCGGCGTGACACCGCGGAACCGCCCGGTGCGGGCAAGGCCGATGAGGCCACGGCGCCGGCGCGACTGCTCCTCCGTGTCCGGCCGGGCCGAGGTATCGAACAAGGCGAGGCGCAGCACCCGTTCCGGCGCCTGGCGCAGGATCTCGAAGGCGACATAGCCGCCCATCGACAGCCCGGCCAGCGCGAAGCGGGGCGGGGCCATGGCCAATGCGCGCATCGCCATGGCGGCGACGCTCGCATCCAGCGTGAGATCCGCGACCACGGGCGTGGCGAGGTCGGCGATGCCCGGGCGGATCGGGGCCCAGAGCGCCGCATCGCAGAGCAGGCCGGGCAGCAGCAGCAGCGGCATCGGATGGATCATGTCGCCGCCGGCTTAGCGAGCCCGCCCCCCCGCGAAAAGCCCAAGGCGGCCGCGGCCGCAGCGCAGCCGCAATATCCTTGCACCACCGTGGCGCCAAAACCTTGCGTCAGCCTGGGATACGGCGCATATGCGGCGCGGCACGTCGATGGCTGATGCCGGCCGTGCTCCGGTGGCTGCGCTGAGAGACACATAACCGGTCTCCGGCGCTGCCGTGCGTGGCGCGCGCCCTGCAAGGCGGCGCGGCGCGCCATCGCCCCGCCGGCCCTTTTTCGACTGGATAAGACAGACTTGACCCAGACCCAGGACGCGACCTCCGAACCGGGGCGGCAGCCCGATGACAGCGTCGGGGACGCGCCCGCGACCGAGGTCGTGACCACAGCCTCCGCCGAGGAAGCAGCCCCTACCCCCGTATCGCCCGAATCCGCCGAGCCCCTCCGCATCGAGGCGGCGCCGCCGCCGGTGCCCCCGGGCGACGATGATGACGACGACGACGACGACGACAGCTCGGGCGGCGATGACGGCGAGGATGAGGGCGACGAAAACGGCGAGGACGAGGAGGATGAGGAGGACGAGGACGTCCCCGCCGAACTGACCGCCGAGGCCGCCCCCGCCGAAGACGCCGAACCCCGCGCCACCTTCGCCGACCTCGGCCTGTCCGAGCCGATCGTCCATGCCGTGGCCGACGCCGGCTACATCCACCCGACGCCGATCCAGGAACAGGCGATCCCCGTCGTCCTGCAGGGCCGCGACGTGCTCGGCTGCGCCCAGACCGGCACCGGCAAGACCGCGTCCTTCGTGCTGCCGATGCTCGACATCCTGGCCGGGTCGCGGGCCAAGGCGCGGATGCCGCGCAGCCTGATCCTGGAGCCGACCCGCGAACTCGCCCTCCAGGTCGCGGAAAACTTCGTCAAATACGGCAAGCACCTGAAGCTGGTCCATGCGCTGCTGATCGGCGGCGAGAGCATGGACGAGCAGAAGGCCGTGCTGAACGCCGGCGTCGACGTGCTGATCGCCACCCCGGGCCGGCTGCTCGACCTGTTCGAACGTGGCCGCATCCTGCTCGCCGACTGCAAGGTGCTGGTGATCGACGAAGCCGACCGCATGCTGGACATGGGCTTCATCCCCGATGTCGAGCGCATCGTCTCGCTGCTGCCGCCGCTGCGCCAGACGCTGTTCTTCTCGGCCACCATGGCGCCGGAAATCCGCCGCCTGGCCGATGCCTTCCTGCGCAACCCGCGCGAGATCACCGTCAGCCGCCCCGCCTCGGTCGCCACCACCATCACCGCCGGTGTGGTCTGGGTGCGCGAGGACCAGAAGCGCGAGGCCCTGCGCCGCCTGCTGAACGGCGAGGTCGTCCAGAACGCCCTGATCTTCTGCAACCGCAAGGTCGAGGTGGACGTCCTCTACAAGAGCCTGAAGCGCCACGGCTTCTCGGTCGGTGCGCTGCATGGCGACATGGACCAGTCCGCGCGCTTCGCCACCCTCGCCAAGTTCAAGAACAATGAGCTGCAGCTGCTGGTCTGCAGCGATGTCGCGGCGCGTGGCCTGGACATCGGCGGGCTCAGCCATGTGTTCAACTTCGACGTGCCCTTCCACGCCGAGGATTACGTGCATCGCATCGGCCGCACCGGCCGGGCGGGGCGTGAGGGCCGCGCCTATACGATCGCCGGCCCCGGCGATGGCAAGAACATCGCGGCCATCGAGAAGCTGACCGGCGCGCCGATCCCGCCGCTGGTGATCGAGGGCATCGAGGCCCCCTCCGAGGAAGAGATGGCCGCGGCGCGTGAGCGTCGTGGTGGCCGTGCCGGTCGCGATGCCGCCCCGGCGCGTGGCCGTGATGGCGCCCGCGGGCGCGGCGGCGAACGCGGTGGCCGCGGCGGCGCCCGGCGCGAGGAGCCGGCGCGCGACGCCGCCGCCCCCGCCCGCGAGGAGAAGCCGCGTGAGGACAAGCCGCGCGAGGCCCGCGAGGATCGGCCCCGGGAGGATCGGCCCCGCGAGGATCGGCCCCGGGAGGATCGGCCCCGCCGCGACCGTTCGCGCGGCGAGCGCGCCCCGCGGCGCGAGGCCACCGAGATCCCCGCCGCCGAGGCCGTCCCCGAATCCCGGCCCCGCCGCGACGAGGACGCCCCCCGCAACGCCCGCCCGCCCCGCGACGAGCCCCGTTCGCGCGACGAACGCCGGCGCCAGGACGACCTGGGCCCCAGCGTGCTGGGCTTTGGCGACAGCACCCCGGCCTTCATGCTGATCCCGACGCCGAAGCCGCGTCGCAGCGCCGAGCCGGATGCGCCGAACGGATCCGCCCAGGCGGCCTGACCCGGCCCGGCCTCGGCCGGGAAGACTGTTTTGCTGCTGGAGACGCCCTGAATGAACGTGCTCACTTCCGCCGCCAAGCCTGGCAAATCCGCGCCTTTCGTCTGGGATGACGCGCTGCTGCTGGACGGCCAGCTGACCGAGGACGAGCGCATGATCCGCGATGCGGCGCATGCCTTCTGCCAGGACCGGCTGATGCCGCGGGTGCTGCTGGCGAACCGCAACGAGCATTTCGACCGCGAGATCATGAATGAGTTCGGCGAGCAGGGCTTTTTGGGCGCGACCCTCGACAGCCATGGCTGCGCCGGCGTCGGCTATGTCTCCTACGGGCTGATGGCGCGCGAGGTCGAGCGCGTCGACAGCGGCTATCGCTCGGCGTTTTCCGTGCAGTCCTCGCTGGTGATGTATCCGATCCACGCCTTCGGATCCGAGGCGCAGAAGGACAAGTTCCTGCCCAAGCTGCGCAGCGGCGAATTCGTCGGCTGTTTCGGGCTGACCGAACCCGATGCGGGCTCCGATCCCAATTCCATGCGCACCCGCGCGAAATCGGTCGATGGCGGCTACCTGCTGTCCGGCTCCAAGACCTGGATCACCAATTCGCCGATTGCCGATGTCTTCGTGGTCTGGGCCAAGGATGACGCCGGCACCCTGCGCGGCTTCATCCTGGAAAAGGGCATGAAGGGCCTGACCGCGCCGAAGATCGAGGGCAAGTTTTCGCTGCGCGCCTCCATCACCGGCATGATCATGATGGATGACGTCTTCGTCCCCGCCGAGAACATGCTGCCCGGCGTGAAATCCCTGGCCGGTCCTTTCTCCTGCCTCAACCGCGCGCGCTACGGCATCGCCTGGGGGTCGCTGGGTGCGGCCGAGTTCTGCTGGCACGCCGCCCGCGACTACACCATGCAGCGGAAAATGTTCGGGCGACCGCTGGCGCAGACGCAGTTGATCCAGAAGAAGCTCGCGGACATGCAGACCGAGATCACCCTCGGCCTGCAATCGGTGCTGCGGGTCGGGCGGCTGTTCGACGAACACAAGGTCGCGCCGGAGATGATCTCGCTGGTCAAGCGCAATTCCTGCGGCAAGTCGCTGGATATCGCGCGCATGGCGCGGGACATGCATGGCGGGAATGGCGTGTCCGACGAATACCACGTCATCCGCCACGTGATGAACCTGGAAGCGGTGAACACCTATGAGGGCACGCATGACGTGCATGCCCTGATCCTGGGACGCGCCCAGACCGGGCTCAACGCCTTCGGTTGAGCGATGTCGTAGAGCTTGCCATCTCTCGCCTCGGCAGCGCCGGGGACGGGGTTGGCGCGCTGTCGGACGGCACGCCGCTGTTCGTCGCCGGCGCCCTGCCGGGCGAAACGGTGCGGGCCGAGCCCCTGGCCCGGCGCGGCGACGGGGTTTCGGCCCGGTTGGTCGCGGTGCTGGCCGCGAGCCCCGATCGCGTCGAACCCCCCTGCCCGCATTTCGGCACCTGCGGCGGCTGCGCCATCCAGCACATGTCGCTGGAGGCCGGCGTCGCCTGGAAGCGCGCGCGGCTGGAGGAGGCCCTGGCGCGCGGCGGCTTCCCCGATTTCCCCATCGCCATCGCGCCGCCGACCCCGCCGCTGACGCGGCGCCGGGCCGATCTGGCGCTGTCGCGGCTGCCGGATGGCTCGGTTGCGATCGGGCTGCATGCGCATGGCAGCAGCACCGTCACCGACCTGCACAGCTGCCTGGTGCTGGACCCGCGGCTCTTCGCGCTGATCGCGCCGCTGCGGGCGGTGCTGAAGCGGATGCAGGCGCTGCGGCGCTCCGGCAGCGCGGTGCTGAACCTGCTGGATACCGGCCCCGACCTGCTGCTGCGCACCGATGGGCCGCTGGATTTTCCCGCGCGTGCGCTGCTCGCCGCCTTCGGGCCGGAGCACGGCGTGCCGCGCATCGCCTGGGCGCGCGGCGCCGGCCCCGCCGAGATCGCGGCCCAGACCGGCCCGGTCGCGCTGAACCTCTCGGGCACGGTGCTGGCCCCGGCGCCGGGCGCCTTCCTGCAAGCGAGCCCGACCGGCGAGGCCGCGATCATCGCCGCCGTCATCGCCGGCCTGCCGGCCAGGCGGGTCGGGCGCGGGCGGATCGCCGATCTCTATGCCGGGATCGGCACGCTGTCGGTGCCGCTGGCCCAGCATGGCCCGGTCGCGGCCTTCGAGGGCGAGGCCGAGGCCGTCACCGCTTTGGGTTCGGCCGTTGGCCGGTCCGGCGCGCGGCTGGCCGCGACCAAACGCGATCTGGCGCGGCAGCCGCTGCTGCCGGCCGAGCTCGACAAGTTCGCGGCCGTGGTGCTGGACCCGCCCTTTGCCGGCGCGTTGGAACAGATCGGCATGCTGGCGCGCAGCAAGGTCACCACGGTCATCTATGTCTCCTGCAACCCCATGGCGCTGGGGCGGGACATCAGGGTGCTGGCCGAGGTCGGCTTCCGGGTCACCCAGGCGACGCTGATCGACCAGTTCCTGTGGTCCTCCCAGGTCGAGGCGGTGGTGGTGCTGGCCCGGGCTTGATGATCCGCGGCGGGCGCCGACATGGGCAGGCAACCGACCGGGAGCCCGAGCATGACGATGCACCGACGCAGCCTTTTCGCCGCCACCGCTCTTGGCGCCATCGCGGCGCCCGGCTTGGCCCTGGGGGCTGCGGCGACCGAGCAGGCGCCGGGCTTCTACCGCTTCAAGGTGGGCCAAAGGACCGTGACGGTGGTGCATGACGGCTTCGCCCATGTCCCCGACATCCTGCATGGCTTCGTGCGCAATGCCCCGGCCGAGGCGGTCGAGGCCTCGCTGCGGGAGTCCTTCATGCTGCCGCCGGGGCTCGACATCGTCTTCACCATCACCTTCGTCGAAACGACGGCCGGGCTCGTGGTCTTCGACACCGGCACCGGCAACCAGCTCGGCAGCCCACATGCCGGGACGATCGCGGCGAACATGCGCGCGGCCGGGATCGATCCCGCGGCGGTGACGCGCGTGGTGATCAGCCATTTCCACGGCGACCACATCACAGGGCTGACCACGCCGGAGGATGCGCCGATCTTCCCCAATGCCGCGCTCTGGGTGCCGGACCCCGAATACGCCTATTGGATGGATGATGGCGTGATGTCGCGGGCGCCCGCCGGGATGCAGGGCGCCTTCCGCAACGTGCGCCGGCGCCTGGCCCCCTATGCCGCTCGCATGGAACGCTATGCGGCGGGGGCCGAGGTGGCGCCGGGGCTCCGCGCCGTCGCGACCCATGGCCATACCCCGGGGCACATGTCCTTCACCCTGGCCGATGGCAACGACAGCCTGATGATCCTGAGCGACGTCACCAATCATTCCGAGCTCAACCTGAAGAATCCCGGCTGGCATCTGGTCTTCGACATGGACCCGGTGCTGGCCGAGGCGACCCGGCGCCGGGTCTTCGACCAGGTCGCGACCGACCGGCTGCGCTGCATCGGCTATCATTTTCCCTTCCCGGCCAATGGGCATGTCGTGAAGACCGCGGGCGGCTACCGCTTCATCCCCGCGATCTGGACCGCGGCGATCTGACCCCGGTGGCGCGCCGCCGCCGCGCCGGCTAAGGGGGCGTGATGCTGATCCCGCCCAATATTCCGCGCGCGGCCCTGGTCACCGGTGGGGGGCAGCGGCTTGGCCGCGCCATCGCGCTCGCCCTGGCCGGCGCCGGCTTCGATGTCGCGATCCATCATTCCAATACCGATGCCGGGGCGGTGGCCGAGGAGATCCGCGCCCTCGGCTGCCGCGCCATCGCCCTGCGCGCCGATCTGGCGCGGGAGGAGCAGGTCGCGGCGCTGCTGCCCGAAGCCGCCGCGGTGCTGGGCCCGATCGGGGTGCTGGTGAACAATGCCAGCACCTTCGAACGCGACGAGGTCGCCGATGCCACCCGCCAGTCCTGGGACCGGCACATGGAGCCCAATCTGCGCGCCCCCTTCGTGCTGGCCCAGGGCTTTGCCGCCGCTTTGCCGCCCTTGGCCGAAGGCGTGGTGCTGAACATGATCGACCAGCGGGTCTGGGCGCTGACCCCGCATTTCGTGTCCTACACCGTCTCCAAGGCCGGGCTCTGGACGCTGACCCAGACCCTCGCGCTGGCGCTGGCGCCGCGTATCCGGGTGGTGGCGATCGGGCCGGGGCCGGCGCTGCCCTCCCCGCGCCAGACCCAGGCGCAGTTCGACCGGCAATGCGCCGCGACCCCGCTGCGCCGCGGGACCAGCCCGGAGGAGGTGGCAGGGGTGGCGCTGGCGCTGCTGGCCATGCCCTCGGTGACCGGGCAGATGATCGCCCTGGATGGCGGCCAGCACCTGAACTGGTCGCCGAGCGCCCAGCAGGCGGAGCCGGAAGAATGAGCATCCCCTATACGCCCGACGCCGATGCGGCGATCCGGCGCGTTTTCGTACGCGGGCTTACGGTCCTGGCGCGGCTCGGCGTCTATCCGCATGAGGAGGTGGCGCCGCAGCGGCTGATCCTCGACATCGAGCTGGCCGTGGTCGACGAATACGCGCCCGACGGCATCGGCCCCGACAAGCTCGCCCGGGTGGTCGACTATGCCGAGGTGGTGGCCAGCGCGCGCCGCATCGTGGCCGACGGCCATACCCGCCTGGTGGAGACTCTGGCCGAGCGGATTGCCGTTGCCGCGCTCCAGGACCCCCGCGTATTGTCGGCGCGGGTGACCGCGGCCAAGCCGGACATCCTCCATGACGCGGTCTCTGTGGGGGTAACAGTCGAGCGCAGACGGCTGTAACCCACTGGTATCAGAGGGGTCAGCGAAGTGTCACACCTCACGCCCCAGGAGCCGCCGGCCGGAAATCATCCACCGCCGGCCCTGGCTGCATCGCCGTAACGGCAATGGTCAACAACCGAATGGCCCTTGACGTCAAGCTTTCGCTTGTTCCACCAGCTTTCTAGCAAATTCAATGACTTGGTTTCTTGCTTAAACTTCAGGCAAGGCGCTGCGACCGGCGGAAGACTGCGGTTGGCGGGCCTTCTCCGACATTCCCCCCACAGAGTTGTCCACAGGCTTGGGGGATAAGGCGGGGCGCTTGCGGGCCCTGCGTGGCGCGCGTATCGGCAGGCCATGGACGCCGACGCCCCCCCCTCTCCGGCCGGAGCGCCGCTGCTTCTGGCGGCGCTGGCCAATCTCCCGCCCGGCCCGGGCGTGTACCGGATGCTGGCCGCCGATGGGTCTGCCCTTTATGTCGGCAAGGCCCGCTCACTGCGCAAGCGGGTCGCTGCCTATACGCGCCCCGCCCGTCTGCCGGAGCGGCTGCGGCGCATGGTCGCGGACACGAAATCGCTGGAGGTGATCACCACCAAGAGCGAGGCCGAGGCCCTGCTGCTGGAGGCCAACCTCATCAAGCGGCTGCGGCCGCGGTTCAACATCGTCCTGCGCGACGACAAATCCTACCCCTGGCTGGTGCTGACCGAGGGCCATCCCTTTCCGCAGATCGGCAAGCACCGCGGCGAGAAGAAGCCGGGCGCCTCCTATTGGGGGCCGTTTGCCAGCGCCTGGGCGGTGAAGCAGACGGTGACGGCGCTGCAGCGGGTGTTCCTGCTGCGCTCCTGCCGCGACACGGTCTTCGCCACCCGCTCGCGGCCCTGCCTGCTGTTCCAGATCCGGCGCTGTTCCGCGCCCTGCGTGGGGCGGATCAGCCAGTCCGACTACGCCGATCTCGTGGCCCAGGCGAAGCAGTTCCTGTCGGGCGAAACCCCCTCGATCCAGAAGAAACTGGCCGCGGAGATGGAGGCGGCGGCCGAACGCATGGAATATGAGCGCGCCGCCGCTTTGCGCGACCGCATCCGCGGCCTGACCCATATCCAGGGCACCGACCGCATCAATCTGGAAGGGATGGGCGATGCCGATGTCGTCGCCCTGCATCAGGCGGCGGGGCAGTCCTGCGTGCAGGTCTTCTTCTACCGCGGCGGACGCAACAACGGGAACCGCGCCTTCTTCCCCAGCCACGCCAAGGGCGATGTGCCGCCGGCGCAGGTGATGGGCGCCTTCCTGGCCCAGCTTTACGACGACATGCCGCCGCCGCCGCTGGTGCTGGTCAGCCACGAACCCGCCGACGCCCCGCTGATCGCCGAAGCCCTGTCGCTGCGCGCCAATCGCCGGGTCGAGGTCCATCGCCCGCAGCGCGGCGACAAGGCCCGCGCGGTCGAGCACGCCGAGACCAATGCCCGCGAGGCGCTGGAGCGCCGCCTGGCCGAGGGCACCGCCCAGACCGCGCTGCTGGAGGGCGTGCAGCGGGTCTTCGACCTGCCCGAGCCCCCGGCCCGCATCGAGGTCTACGACAACAGCCATATCCAGGGCACCAGCGCCTATGGCGTGATGGTCGCGGCCGGGCCGGCGGGCTTCATCAAATCCGCCTATCGCAAATACGGGATCAAGGCGGCCGGCCCGGTCGGCGGCGGCGATGATTTCGCGATGATGAAAGAGGTCTTCGAGCGCCGCTTCGGCCGCGCGCTGAAGGAGGACCCGGGCCGCGACGGCGATAGCTGGCCCGACCTCGTGCTGATCGACGGCGGGATCGGGCAGCTGAATGCGGCGCGCGAGGTTCTGGCCGAGCTTGGCGTGGACGACATTCCCCTGGTCGGCGTCGCCAAGGGGCCGGATCGCGATGCCGGGCGGGAATGGTTCCACATGGCCGGGCGGGCGCCCATCCAGCTGCCACCGCGCGATCCGGTGCTCTACTACCTGCAGCGGCTGCGGGACGAGGCGCATCGCTTCGCCATCACCACCCATCGCGCCGGCCGCTCCAAGGCCATGGTCAAATCCGAGCTGGACGAGGTGCCGGGCGTCGGCCCCGCGACCAAACGTGCCTTGCTGAACCATTTCGGCTCGGCGCGCGGGGTGCGGCAGTCTTCGCTGGAAGACCTGATGCATTGCCCGGGCATCGGGCCGGCGACGGCGCGCCGCGTGCATGGGCATTTCCACCCGGGGGCGGCGGCCTGAAAAAGGTCGAGGCGCGTCGCCCCTCGAGCACCCCAGCAGAAACAAGGTGTTTCTGCACTTCCCGCCAGAAAGGGGAAGGTCCAGAAACTCAGTTTCCTGGTGGGTGGGTGTGGGAGGGCGACGCCCTCCCACCGCCAGCCGCGCCCTGTGCGGGCCTCCTTTGCGCCGGCTGGCCCTGGACTTGTCGCCGCCCAGACGCCATTTTCCGGCGCTCGCGATGGAGAAACTGTTCGTGACCTATGTCGTCACCGAGAACTGCATCAAGTGCAAGTACATGGACTGCGTCGAGGTCTGTCCGGTGGACTGCTTCTACGTCGGTGAGAACATGCTCGTCATCCATCCCGACGAATGCATCGACTGCGGCGTGTGCGAACCCGAATGCCCGGCCGAGGCCATCCTGCCCGACAGCGACGACAAGGCCGCCGCCTGGGTCGAGCGGAACCGGACCTACGCGACGCAATGGCCCAACATCACGCGCAAGGGCGAACCGCCCGCCGATGCGGATGCGTGGAAGGACAAGCCCGACAAGCTCGCGCTGTTCAGCCCCGAACCCGGCAAGCCCTGATCCGGCGGGCCCCGGCGGCCCCTTGGTTTTAGGACGCGATAGCGCCATTGGGACGGGACGACGCCGAACCGCCTGACAAGGCGCTGTTTTTGTGATACGCTGTTTTGTAGTTGGCTGGTCCGGCTCGCCTTGGGGCGGTCCCGGTACCGGCCAGCAAGGCCCGGGCGAGGTGGAGACCCGGGCGTGAGGTCCGGGCGTCAAGGTCCGGGCGCAATCAAGGTCTGGCGCAGTCCAGCACACGGGCATCGTCATCATGACAGATCAGGACAGGGTCCGCAGCACCGGCTCCGTTGAAAGGGGGCCGGCAGAAAGCGAGTCGGGGGCCAAGGACCAGCCCCCCCGCACCGCCGCCAGCAAGCCCACCAAACCGGGCAAGATCGCGGCAGCCAAGCCCGGGGCGGCGGCGAGCGGAACGCCCAAGCCCGGGGCCGCCCATTCCCCGGCTGGCAAACCGACTGCCGCCAAGCCGACCCGGCCGACGCCGGCGCATCCTCCTTCCCCGGTCCTTGCCGATCCGCGCCCCGCCGGCGCGGAGGGCATGGCCGAAACCCAGGCCCCCGCCCCCATGACCGATACCCCCGCCGCCCCCCTCCCCCAGACCTCGGCCCCCGTGCTGGCGCCGACCGGCGTCGCCCGCCCGCCCGCCAGCGGGATGCCCAAGCCGCCGCCCAAGCCGCTCGGCAATGACGGCCGCGACTTCAAGGCGGGCGACCATGTCGTCTACCCGACCCATGGCGTCGGCCAGGTCCAGGGGATCGAGGAGATCGTCGTCATGGGCTCGGTGATCGGCATGATCGTCGTGACCT
>Ga0255334_1000380_pt1 | contig 38391 bp, 35 predicted proteins | sample EtOH5_35cm_T3_12_FD_202080 | JGI IMG/M metagenome (GOLD analysis project Ga0255334, IMG submission 202080) | Sandy soil microbial communities from University of British Columbia, Vancouver, Canada - EtOH5_35cm_T3_129 | ecosystem: Engineered > Artificial ecosystem > Sand microcosm > Unclassified ... | reverse complement strand
AGGATTGCAGCCGAAAATGCACCTTTACCGCAATCGAGCACGCCATACGATTTGATCGTGCCGCTGCCTTTGCCGTCCTGCTCAAGGCCTATAACTCCCCTTCTCCCACTAAAGAGCATGAAACGCCCTACACAATGTCCAGATGGGATACAAGGTACAATACAAACGTCGATGGAATATGGATCACCGTCGGTAAATGGGGCGCTCTCTCTATAGCCGAGACACTCCTCGAGGTCGAGAGGAGCAATCCACTGGGCATCAGTGACGATCTAAAGTATGACCTCTCGCGCAAAGCCCAATATGACATGGACTGGTCGGGCAACTGGATAGACGAGGGCGCGGCCATCAACGATCGACCCGAGTGCCTTGATTTCTGTCACCGGCATGATCTCCAGTACGAGGTCATGATAGCGCTGGGCTATGCCCTCCGTTACGGTAGCGTTGCCTTTTGCCAGCGCCTCGTCGGGCTGCATTCGCTCTCTGCACATTCACAGACATTCTGTGAGGCCTTGAGGTTTATGTTCTACCTGTATCCTGGCCAGCCGCTCCACCCACGCACTCTAGTGTGGCTCGTCGACCTCCCAGGCATGGAGCGTGCCGGTGAATATGGCATTGATAGACTGTGGCATGATGCTCAGTCTTTCGAGGACGCCGATATCAACATATGGCTCCAGATGGCAGCATCGGTCATCCGGCGGTGGCCCGACGCCTTTACGATGCGCTGAGCAACTTGCCGTTCCGACAGATCTTTCCGTTGTACAGGGCCAACGATCCCCTCATCCTGCGATTCCTAGAGACCCTGCCTGCCGATGGGGCCGAAAAGGCCAAGCGCTGGTGGGAATCTCGTGTTCGTTGGTTCTGATCGACCTCTCTCTCTCTCTCTCTCTCTTTCTCTACCTTTTTCTTCTCTCTTTTCTACAACAATATCCCACTCGATCGTCGATATGATTCGGTCGCGGGCAAATACAATGCACAGGATAATTTGCCTTTTTCAGCAAATGCGGCCTTTGTGCATTTTGCGCGGGATGTGGCAGACGACATAGAGACACTGGCGTATCCCCACCCACCGGCCATGGTCGTCGTATTCGATCTCGACGACACGCTCGTACGCTACACAAAGAGGGGAGCCAAGGTGCCGCGCGAGACGTGGCACGCGCTTAGAAGGCTACACGAGAATGGAGCGCAACTCTTTGTGGTCTCGTACAATCCGATGGCGCCCTTTCTCGTTGCCCAACTTGGCCTATCCAAGTACATTGACATTACCGTGACGGGTGTGCCTCCGAGAACCAGTCTGCTCGACGTTTTGGTGACCAAGGTGGGCCTGCCGCCGTGGTTCATCTATATCGACGACCGTCCAGACAACATCAGAGAGATAAGGGCAAAGTGGACAGAGGCCGACTGCGCGCTGGTTGGTCCCGGAGCGACCGTCACCTGCGGGTTCATTGTACGGACTATTCTCGGGTCTTGACCAGTACCGTTTAGCGTCCCGGCTTTGCCTCTGCATTAGTGGAGACAACAAAAAGAGTCGATTGTGCATCTGGCAGAGACAGGCCTACCAGCCAGTCGCCAAACAGTATTGGTCGTGATCCTAAACGTTCCCTGGGGATGTGTGTACGCCCCTGCGATTCCAACTGACCTTGCTGTTTTGACCCCTCACTTCCTATTGTCCCTCCTCCCACCCTCAAATTTGTCGGTACAAACACAAATACACGACACATCCTGTTTGGGCCCTTGCAGACTCCATACAATGTCCACATCACTCGCCCAGTGCTTGCTTGTTTTAACCCGTCACAAAAACTAACCGGTTAATTTGAAAATGACTAATAGTCGGTTGACTGTGACTTTAGTCGACACCTGTAGGGTTCGAACCCGCAATCATGGTTAAATGAACGTGAACAAAAAGAGCACATTTTGTGCGCTTTAAGTATCTCCGAAAACAAAATTTTATAGGAAAACCTATATTTTGAGCGCGGTGGGGATCGAACCAGCGCCCTTCTCTCGACCACTCGCGCATGGGTTGACATCCTGCCCAATACAAATGGCTTGTTATCTCGCCGAGACAATATCGGTTATTACTGCCTTTTATTTATTGTGTGTTCGCTGAGAAAAAATGCTGGCTTGTTGCTCAATCGTATTGCTTTGTCAAGCGCACTCCTTGCGCACGATTTAATGGCCACTCAGGGTATGCATCCTCCAACATTATTTGTTTGATTGAACCGATTAGACACCATGGAGGGCGCACTGGTCGATGTGCTTTTTGGCATCATGGCGTTGGTAGATTTGCCGACCCTCGTGTCGATGAGACTGGTGTGTCGCCAATTCTCCATCATCGCTAGCCACCCAACCGTGTGGATCGACAGGCTGCGCGCATTAGATTCACTCTTTGCGCCATCATCGCTGCATGTCGGACTCGGTGGCCCATCGACATACTCACAATTCGTTTGCTATTCCCATATAGAGCGCTATGCGATGGTGGAACGATACCTCCGCTGGGTGAGTGGGACTGCCCCCACCCACCGCACTGACAATTTTAAGATTGAAGCCGACGGCCCATGGGATACCACAAACGACACAGCGGGCGAGGTGGCCAGACATTTTCTTAAGGTGGGCGATCACCTCTGTGCTCTACGCGATGGTGCGCTCGTCCATGCGATCGTCACGACTCGAACCCGGGATACAATCGGTGCCGATGCAATGGGCCGTCCGTTCACGTGGGAGTTGGAAGTGCTGTACATGGCTCCGGGTGGCTTCCAAGAGAAGGGCCTATCCAAATGGCTCGATGGGAGTGTAAAGGCGTGGAGACTCGTGTCGACTCCGACTCTCCACCAGGATCGTCAAGCCTTCGAGCAGCGTATCTCTTCCATACGTGACAAGATCATGAAGGAACCGAGTGATCCGACCGAGCAGCAAGAGGAACCCATATCGGCGGATATCAGTGGTCTCTCGTTCGTGGTCTTTTGCACGACGGGCATTCTCGAACAAGACGACGTGCTCATGCAGTGCCTTCCTAGCGACATCGACTGCATCAACTCGGTTGGCACAACGGCCACCATTGCGCCTGCTATTTAGATTCACGGATGTAGCGTCTTGTTATGCGTTTATTCACTAGAAACAAACTGTGGTTTGCTTATCTCCCTTGTGGTGGCAACGCGAATGATCCCTATTTACACTGAACTCTGGTGCCCGTGATCACATTTCATTATCGCCTACCAACTGTTTCAGTCAGCGCGCGCGGGCGAGAGGATTGGCCATTGCTTTCGACTTTGGTGGTTCTCTTTCACGATGCTTCATATAATGTGCAAACGAGTAATGATGTGGATGTTTATTAGATGCTGTCGCGAGCAAGATAGAGCGAAAGGGCGACAGAGGCGGCAATGCCAATAAACAGACAGAGCACAAAGAAGAAGCGGTGCCTTCTGACCTTGATTACGCATCCAGGACATGTCTCGATCGTGGTCCCAAAGTAGTGCATGCGCGAGTGATGATGCAGGCAGATAATCTTCTTGCAGAAGTGGCACTTGAACTGGGCGTTGTTCTCGCAGCCATCGGTCATACACTTTGTCGTATCTTGCGTCTCTAGAGCGCTGTTCTTGACTATCAGCGGCGTAGAAGCCGAAACCGCCAATGCCTGAGTATCGTTGGTACAAAGTGCCCAAAGAGGGCGTCCCTCGATGTCGGACCAGGGCGTATACGCATCTATCAGTATGCACGGAAGATTAAATCAATGCGGTGGAAAAGCAGTGACCACCATGGAACGTAAAACTGGAAGAAGACATGTACAATGGTCTCGAATCTTGATGCGAAGCCAATGGTGGCCGCCCTGAGAACAGTGTTCTTGTGCGCTGATAGATTGTGGCGGCTCAAAGGTTTCTACTACCGTTCCCTTGACGTTGTCGGCTCTGTCGTAGGCGTGGACGCCCAAAGCAATGCACTGGTAGGTAGTAGACATTAGATGGCCGGGCAAATGTGGTGATGTGCGAAGAAGAAATGTGCAAATGGTTGACAAAGGATTGATTTAACAGGAGGACCGGAAAGATAGGCCCACTGCGATCGTGCTATTCTTGTCTACGACTATAGTAGCATGCACGACGCACTTAACGCACGGTGGCCTATTCGATTACTTGGTGGGCATCTCACCCCGTGGCCCTTGCCCAAAATAATCCCGCACTACCCTCACGATGCCTGGATTTTAGGCAACCTAAAGGTCTGATTGGCTCGTGTATCCACCATCAGCGGTTCAAGGTCTATAAAGGGTGCGTGGCCACATTAGCGATCACGCTCCCTCCTTGCTTGCTGTGGCCGCCCGTGGAAGGTGCGCCTCAAATCTTTTAGTTTAATTATACATCGTCGGATAGGTAATCGTAGGCCGATTGGAATGCAATGCAAGGGGGACGATTTCATTACTAGAATTGTTCTTGTGAATGGTTTATAATCGACCAGCGAGCAGAGATTTCTAGTCCATCTTTTGCTTTCCAATTGCGCTCACAATAACTGCAAGTTCTTCGCGAGCAGCCTGAAGTCTATCTCGTTGGTCTTGGGGCACGGGCGCGTTGCTCGCCTCTAATAGCGCGAGCCTCTCAGCCTCGCGGTCGATCGCCTGACGTCTCTGTGTTACCCATGCATTACTGTCCTGGTACATCCATCGTGGCATGTAGTTGTTGAGGGTGCTCATCTTTACTACCAGAGGGATCTCTAGTTCGTGGTAGGTAGGATGTGTGTAGGCGTGGCAGTGAATGTGTTTTTGCTTTTGATGGGCGGTGAGGAAATTTATGTCTGATGTTGTCACTCCGCATCAGAGCAACGTTTTCCGAAACCGTTCTCTGGGAAATTTATGTAGTAAGTATCGGACGCAAATTCCATAAAAGACTGACGAGGCGGAGATAATCCACTTTCGGACATAAGGTCGCCCTAACGACAATGAATGTGTGTTGCGCTCTCGTATTATTATTATTAGTATTTTGTCTCTTCAAACCTGCGGCGCGAAGTCCGGCAAGTATGTCACTGAGGCCGATCAGTCGCCCTGACGCTGACATCAATGCACTTCCTACTGATCGGCCACTAGCGATCAAACTCATTTACTTCGTATGGCCAATATTACGTAAGCCGTCAACGTGGTCTTGGTTTCTCATCGCGGTCGCTAGTACTTTGCTAGTCCTCCGTCACCAGTTCATCGCCGACCCGCTTCCGCCCAAGGAGTCCCCCCATGTAGATGGCGCGGCCTGGTGGTACCGACTGGTCGCATACATCGCGCTCATCGCGCTGGAGAAACTGTCCATCGTGGCAGCGATCGAACTGTGCGACTGGTGGGAAGGCAAGCCATGGCGCAAACGATCTGCAGTACTGATGGGACTCCAGGTTCTGGTCGAGATTCCGTGCTACGTCGTGCCGCCTTGGCTTACCGATGATCTATGGTCCGTGCCTAATGCTGTTTAATGGCTGGCGGCTTGGCGGCGAGCCGGCTCGCCGATGTCGGGAAGCCAGCCGGCTCAGCTGCGGCTTGAGCCGATGTCGGTAGGGTTCGAACCAGGAGCGTCTACAATTAAACTCAGCACAAAAATTGCACAAAAACTACACAATATGGTCGGAGTTTAGCACAAAACAAACACAACCAGCGCTCTTTGTGGGATTCGAACCAGCGACAGGAGCGCGGCATAAAAGATGGTAAAAACCAGGATAATAAATGAATTAAGAATTATTTATTGCTTTGACCAATGAGATAAATGAATATTTTGATTGGTCATGTGCACAAGCCAATGGAACTAGAGTGCTTGCCTTTAAAAGTAGAGATGCCCCGCGAAACGATAGAAAGATGCACGTTGACGACGGAGAGCCAGAGGAACACTCCGACAGCAGGCCGCGGTCGGTGGGTGAAGTGAGGACAAAAGGGCGCAAGGGAAGGCGGAGCAGCCGCGTGTGGGAAGCATTCAGTGTGGGTAAGGATGGGTGGCGAGTGTGCAACCACTGCGACCGCGAGTTTGGAACGAGCACGTCGACGTCATCGCTCAGGTACCATCTGAAGCGCGAGCACGCACATCTGGGGACGGATGAGGGGCAGCAGTTCAGTGCCAAGAAGGCCGACATGCTGGTGTCGCGGTTTATCGCCGACAACTGTTTGCCTCTTCACGTGACGACAGGAAGCGACTTTGTGGCACTCGTTCGGTATCTGCGTCGTGGGTACCAACCGCCAGGCGAGAGCAGGCTCAAGGACGTGCTTACCGTCAAGATGCGCAAGAGGGTGGCCGAGGTCATGAGGAAGAAGATGGCGACGATCGAGGGCTACTCGGCCACGCTGACCTCTTGGACAAGTCATCAAGGTAGACCCCACCTGGCGGTCATCCTTCATGGGACGACGTCGGCGTTCGAGTTGGAGTCATTCATGCTCGCCTTGGTCCCCATCAAGGTCTCCGCTGCGGCCGCGCTTATCGCCTGTGCGGTCAAGGAGGTGCTCAGCGAGTGGGACATCGACCTGGACAAGATCGTCAGCCTGACGTCGGACGGAGCACGCAACATGCCCTCGGCCGTTACCGACCATCTGCAGATCGAGTGGGTCTACTGCTTGGCTCATGCTCTCGGCCTGTCTGTAAGGTTGGCTTTGAGCCTACCTGACGTGAAAGCAGTCGTCAAGGCGGCAAGAACCATCTGCTGTGCCTTCAGGGCATCGTCTGCCGCTCGGTGCGCGTTGGTGGATCGCCAGGTTGGCATGAACTTGCCGCGGCACGCTCTCAGGGTCGATGACAAGGTCCGATGGCAATCGACCTACGAGATGCTCAGGCGCCTGGCTGATTCACGCCCGGCAGTGTCGGCCTGTTTGGGTACTCTGCGCGATCTAGGCAAGCCCATGCCCACCGACCTCACGCCGGCCCAGTGGTCACTCGTCGGGAGGATTGCCGACGTTCTGGAGCACCTCTACGACGCCACCGAGTTTCTCTTGCGTGAGAAGCATCCTACTATCGGCGTCGTCATGCCAATCATGCTGGGCACCCTTCCCGTACACCTCGAGGTCGCCCCCGCCGACGAAGCCACCATCGAGGCCTTTAAGAAGAGGTTGGCCAAGGAGATCGACATTCGCTGGGACATCCTCAACGTCAACTCTTCCGACACTCTCCTTCTGGCCATCTATCTCGATCCGCGCTTCAAGGACTTTCGCTTCGTCAAGAACACCGACGAGCGTGAGGTCTGCTTGCGCAGGGCCAGCGATGCCGCAGCTTCGCTCGTTCGCACCATGGTCGTCAACCAGCTGCCTCCGCCTCCTGCCGATGACGATCTCGGTACTGCTCCGTCCTACATGACCAAGATAAATCGACTCTTTAGGGAGATCATGCCCACTTCAGTCGCCGCCGACTGGCACGTCGAGGCCGATCGCTACCTTCGCAAGCCCGTTTGTGCTACCTTTGGTGACTCTACCCCGGGCGAGCCGTCTCCGATGGTCGATCCCCTTCTCTGGTGGAGGCAGCGCCAGTCCAAGTTCCCTCGCCTTTCCGCTCTCGCCCGGCGCTATCTGTCCATCTCTTGCACTTCTGTTCCGCCCAATTGTATCTTTGACTGCGGCTTGATTGCCGGCAGGACCCACTCTGACGAGAGCATCGCTCTGCTCGCATTTCTGTCGTCTAACCAGTTTCATTTGCCACAATAAAAGGCAGACATGTGGAGTGCGAAAGTTGCTTGTGGTTATTAACTGACTACTTAATTGCACAAACAAGAACTCACGCTCGGTTCCAGACAACAGCTGTGCGTTTAAGAGCCAAGGAACTCACGCTCCCTGGAGGCTCCTCCTCTCTTCGTCAGCACCTCTCCAGTCGTCAACTGCGGTACCGCCGGCAATACCTATTGGCGGATAAATTTTTGTGGAGAGCCAAAGAGAATAACAGGAACCCGCTTTTCTGAAGACACTGGAAATGCCGTTGCGTTTCTTCGTAGCCCCGGTCGTGCGCACGCTCAACAAGATGGAAGGTCTCCTGGCAGCCTTCGATGATATGAGTCTTTCGACGACGCCCTTTTCTTTATCGAACTCAACTCTCCTAGCCGATCTGTTGGCGCTCAAGCAGCCAATTCAAATCTGTTATCAAAAGGCTCTGAAGGTCCAATTCTATCTCGACCTCAACAAGCCATCCTTCAAACATTCGTCCCTCGAAAAGGTCAATGCTCGCTCGATCTTCATCGAGAAGAAGAAGACGAACGACGATCGGGTGGTGCTATTCGGCAAGATTGAGACAGGCCATCTCTGGACTGTCAAGATCAAGCGCAAGAGGACCAAGAAAGGAACTACACCACGCTACAAAGCCACCGTGCGCATAGGGTCGAAGCGCTTCAAGGACAGAAACGTTCGCGAAGCTTCATAAATGGCTGCCATTAAAAGATTTGATGTAGATTTGTTGAAATAATTTATTCGTTTATAGTTCCTTACACTTGATAGCCCTCAAGGTCTTTGGTATCTACGACCGTATCAGGTTCTGAACTAGTTATCGTACTTTCGTTTCCGTGCGCTAGTTCATCCAGATCAGTGGCATCGTCGGTGCTGCTAGTCGAATCTGAGTCGTCATTGTTGCTCTCGTCGTCAGAATCAGATTCTTCTTCGGACTGGCTCCCGCAGCAGCGCTTGCATTTCCACCAAGGGGAACCTTGATCTCCGCGGGATGCCGTATCGTCTAGGATTGGATTCTCTTCATCTTTGTCGCGCACGAACCAGCACTGGTCCCAAGTCTTTTTAACGTATTTGTAAGCGCTGACAAGAAAGGTGATGATGGCCACGGGCGCCAGAGCCACGAAGAAGTCTGTCACCTTATCGTTGTCCACCAGAAAGTAGACGAGGCAGGTGCCGATAGTGCCCGCAAGCGATCCGAGCCCGCATATCATAGGGAGCCAGTGAGAACATAGGACTTTCTTATAGCGACCGCTATGCGGAAGGCTGCTTGCTTCATCAAGAAGTGCACCCTTCGCTTCCTTGTGCGGATTGGGTGAAGAAGAACTAGACGCATCACGTCGTAAATCTTTCTTCATCGTTGATCCTCACAATAATGATCGGCAGAGATTTGTCGACACATTTAAAGAAAAACATTAATGGCCAAAGGTTGTATTCGAACCCGCGACCTCAACCATCATGGGTGGCCCTCCATGCGCGCTTATGACTTTAGTGGATCCGGCGCAGTCTGCGCACTCAATGACAGCAAAGGCGAGTCATAGGGTCGAAAGCAAGGTAAAGTATGATATGAGTCATATGACAAAGTTTGCGTTGTTACAATACTCCTTCGTGGGGCGAATTAGCATCATCATTACGGCCAAAGTTTACAGAGAGACCTACGAGGCGGCGCATGCGCTTCCGCTTGAGCCATGCGGCTGCAAGGGCGATCGCGATCACAGACACAACGATGACGACCGCTGTAGGAATGGCCACGGCCGCCGCTATGACAAGGGTGTTGTCGCTGCCAGAATCGGGATTCCCAGTGAGCACCACACCAAAGTCTGATCACGCACCTATTGTAAGGGTAAACTACTACATTTGTGCGAGCAATGCAAGGTACCAGGGTCGTATGTGAGGTTGGCGCCAAAGAAGGGAAATCGAAGGGTCAATGTCGATGTGCGAGAATCGACGAGAGTAGCCACTGGTATCGTTCTGCCATCCTCAGCTTCTGCAGCGCTCAGCACATGGACGGTCGTTTGCGTTTGGCCGTCGTATTGGCCTTGGAGGATGTAGGTGGTCGTTCCGACTTGGGGAGAGTCATCCTTTTGAGCGACTGATGCAAAGGGCGGACCGATGGGGAGGGACATGGATAGTGTGTTGTTGGGAGAAAGCCAAGGCCAGTTGAGGATGTGTACGGACATTTTGGCCATGGTCGGGTTGATCGTGAAGGTGACGCCGGCCGAAGACCCATTCGCCTCTCGGTCGTAGAGCGATAGACGGATCTCGATGATTGTTGTTCCGTTGAACAAGCGCCCACTAAAGACGAATTCCTCGCTCGCGCCCAGTATGGTTTCAGCATCGGTGGACCATATCCCTAATCGGATGGATTCAATTAGCGTTTATAGTATGCTGCATTGCAGAACCATGATACCTTGGTCAATCGTGGCATCCTGCACTATCTCGCCGGTAGGCGCGGTCTCGTAAACATACGAAAACCCAATCGCTACGACATTGTTCGTTGATAGGGCGTCCCCATCTGCGTTTGCGGTTGTGTAACGGCCATTCTCTAGTAAAGAGGAAAGGGAACCGAACCTTTGGGGATGATGGAGAAATCTGGACTGTAGAGGTCAATCTCCACGACATATCCGATCGATGAACTGGCGTTGGACAGCACCAAAACCGAAGGACTGACCGCGAATTCAACCGCCGTGCCAATGCCCAGTAGAGCCGAGTCGGACGCAATCAGGTCAATAGTAGCAGTGGATGCATTGGGACTGCGGCCGATCATGAGCACCTCGATAGTGGATGTCAACCGCCCTGTATAATAAGAACGATCATGGCATTGGTAAATAACTTGATGAATGTAAGTGTGGTTGCGCGTACCTGGAGCGAAATGAAAGTACGATGCGTTGACAGAGAGATCGAAAGTTCCAGAGTTGAGGGCAAAGGGCACGTCATAGGCAATGTCAATCGCGGCAGACGCAATCGCCTGAACGATCAGAGGTTGGCCCCATTTTAGCGTCGGACTTGTTGACGCGGTATCGATGTTGATGACTGGAAGGAATGTGGCGTTGCATTGACCTAGAGTACAGTTACGCCACATAAGTTGTTTGGTGGTGACAGTCTTGGTAGGGGGGGGGCGAGGATACGTACCTAGTACGCTTGTCCCTAATGGTAGACCATGGATGTAGGTGTAGTAATGAATTGGATAGGTATCGTCGCACGACACCACGTTATATCCTGAGCCGGATAACTGAACCGAATGATCGAAGGAAAATGCGCAACCAGATCCTGAAATTGCGATCGGTCGTACACTACCGCATCCACCACACGAATCGATGGTCGAAATAGCAATGCGGCCATGAGAATACCACGCGCCACAAGCAGCAACACCCTGGACACCGATGGAGGGAGAAGAACCTAGAAACATTATAATAGTGCAAGTTAATCTTACGAACACAGCTAAGTTCACGAGCATTCTGAAGTAAACCGTACCATTGATGGCCGATGCAGTTACCGTGATGTTTACGTCGCCGTACTGGTTCCATGTGCTTGTCGATGGAGTGAGAGAACCAAACGTAACCGCTAAGTTTAAATGAAAGGGTTAGTTTATGCTATTATAGTATATAATTGGTAAGATACATACCATTGACGGACGCGTTGTCCATGCTCGCCATGTCTATAGTCACAACCCCTGTCTGATTCCAAAGCCCTTGGGGATAAAATTCAAATTGACTCGCCAAAGATATTGCTTTACGAGTCCAATAAAAAGGGCATTAGACCACACATATTAAAATGCACGCGCTATTGTGTGAGCGATATCCATAAATCATACCAATTACTCTCACAGCATCGGATGCAATAGTGTAGACACTGACGTTGCCCTGCTGTAGCCAGACAGTCTTCCCACCAGTCGACACATATCCAATCCCTATTAATGTGCACTCATTAAGCCACGCCATAGTAAATTACAGAATGCATGCCCTACGGAGTACCATATACGGTTGACGAATTTGTGGCGGAGATGTTTACATGCACGGCGCCCAGCTGGTACCATGTAGTAGTGGTGTTCATGGGTGCGTACAATATAATCCCTAAAAGTCCATCAGAACAATAGATTGCGCCCAATGAGCATATTGCAAGGGTAAAATGTGTACCGCGTTGTTCCTCATCCTTGGTGAATGCCGAATTAATATTTACGGTCACTTTGCCTGTCTGTGTCCACGTAGTGGTCGATCCCGCTAAATTGCCAATCCACATGCCTGGGCGGTACCAAAGTTGGATAGCAAACGTATGTTACCTATGTAAGGGACGTGACGTACCTACGCCACGCATAATGGAAAACGTCAAGGGGCCCTCTTGTATCCAAGTGCAATCCGTAGACGAAAGCACGATGGCTGATGGGTTCCAAAGTTTAGTGGGCATAATCATCATAAAGTGATAGGTGGAACGAACTCTGTGCGATGGCGGTTGCAGTATTGGGAACGAGAACGCTAACGGCGCCTCTTTGTAGCCAGTGGGTAGTTTTCCCGGTGACCATAACCCCATTTGATTGCACGGTAATGATGATGTCTCCGTCCTGCACCCACGAACCCCCTCTTACGCCAATGCATCCGGCAGAAGCTAGCCCAGTGACGTATTGGTCGTGCGAGATCGTCACGTTGCCCTGCTGATACCATGTGGCCCCCTGCTCGATAGATATAGCTAAAATCGTTGTTTGTGGTGGAACCAACAGGACAGTAATGAGCGCGGGAATCACGGATGATTGTACCGCTATTGTTGAGCACAAAGAACCCGACTGTGGTAAAGTTTGTCGAGTAAATCGACAGCCATGGCACCGACCCGGTGACCGTAACGGTGTCGACCGCCCTGTGATGTGGACAAGTCATGAATCGCGATTAGGGGCAATCACAAATACCTCCCCTCCCCTTCAGAATCCATGATTGTACCAAAGGACAATCTGGCGTGTGACGTTGATGGGCACACCGGCGTAAATACCCGAATAGACCATGATTGTCGTATTGTCGTTCGCTTGTTCTATTGCTCCCTCGATGGTCGTAAAAGCGCACGTCGCACATACTTCCACTGTGACAAAGTAAGGGGGGGGGTGCGGGATAAAGTCCCAACGCATCACTAACATAGGTAAAAGGAGCAAATAAATGTACGTGGGGTTGAACGCTCCGCATGGTATGCACGGGCATAGCTGTGGAACGCGGGTGAGTCCTAGATGCCGGTGAGTCTACCGTTTGCGTACCTTTGGTTGGCCCCGGTGAGCGCGGCCAGCAAGACGGCCAACAAAAGTGACCTGCGCAAAAGCATTTCAGAAGGTCGTTGACTGCAGGTCGATGTTGAAGAGGTCGAAAGGCTTACGGTCCTCGGAGGCCGCCAGCTATTTCAACAGGTCCTCCTCCAATGAGAGTATCTGGAGAAATCGACCACCATTTCTGAGCGCCTTGATTCCCATCAGTGCGTTCCCAGCGTATCATTCCCATTGTCGATCGATGGTCACCACCGTGTGTTAGGTACCCTTGCGTGTGGGGAGATGCAGCTGTGCCACCTCACATGGTGCCCTTTCCCAAAATAATCCCGCTGCTTGGATTTGAAGATCCGATTGGCCCATGTGGCCGCTGCATGAGGGCAACAAGGGGGGAGGGAGTGATTTATCCTGATAATCTACCGCATTTACCTTTAATTCATACAATGGCCACTGATATGGCCGTAGGCCCGCTTTGCTCTGGTCGTCCTCGGAAAGTACGCTCCAAATCTTGTGTTTTGTTGATTGAAAGGAATCATCTTACACACCTCGCCTACGTCGCGCTCCGGATAGGGTAATATTTATTTGATTTAGTATTTTATTTAATTTAGTTATAATTATTTGTAATTGATTATTTATAAGCGAATAGTTTGTGGACGAGGATTGTTGAAATTGGTTCCACATTCACTCTCACATTAATAAAAATACGAACCTGGTTCCAGGTTATCTTGCAGTTATTTATATTTTATCTTCGTGTTATTTGTAATATAATGAATCATGTTTGTTAACGGAGATAAGAAGTTACATGTTTGCATCTCACCGTGCGAGCCGGAGCCACGGAATCAACCGAGGTGGCCAGAGACAAAGAGATAGATGAGGACGGCGGCAATGACGGCAAGGACGATCATGCCACTGAGCCACCAGCAGAGGCGGGTGTTGTGGCTGTGACGACGAAGGCAGGCCTCGCAGCATGTGGCCCATTGACCAGTGTTCTGGCCCGGTGGCCATGAAACGCCGCGCGTAAAGTAGCGCGTCTTGTGGACCAAGCAGATGAACTTGCCACAGCGGGTGCACTTGTCGTTGGCGGCATGACTGCAACCTCTCTCGCCACATAGCAAGGCATCGGTCTGGCCTCCCGAGGTCTTGCCGATCTCTGCGTAAGCGTGATCATCGGTAAGTGCCCAGTAGGGCTTGCCTTGGGTGTCTGTCCAAGGCGCATATGCATCTAGTTACAAATCGGATGTAAGGGTGAGGACGAAATCACATGGTGAATGACATGAGAAAGGGCGTACAGCGGCCGTGAATCGAAAGACGGAGCCAATGGCAACCGCCCTGGGAGCGGTGCTCTTGCGCGCTGATAGATTGAGGTGGTTCAAAGGTCTCCACCACCGTTCCTTTCGCCTCGTCGGCTCGGTCATAGGCATGAACGCCTGAAGCGATACATTGGTAGGAAGCAGACATTCGACAGCTAGGTAAATGTTGTGACGTTGAAAGGGGGATGTGCAAATGGCTGGCAAAAGATTGATTTAACCCCTAGATGAGGAGGATAGGCCGATCGATCCCAGATCTGCAATGGTGCTATTCTTGCCCATGGGCACGACATCGGCATTCTGTCTGGATGCGCAACTCGCTCAACACACGGTAGCCTATTCGATCGCTTGCTCGGGAGGAGATATGGCTGTGCAACCCGACATGGTGGCCCTTGCCCAAAATAATCCCGCATCGCCTCTACGATGCTTGGATTTTGGTCACCCTTTGGGTACGATTGGCTCATGTATCCGTCGACGATTCAAGGCACTGAGGGGGCGCGATTTACCTCTATAATCTCTCACGTTAACCCCCAATTTGCACTCAATGGCCATATCAGTAGCCGTGCGCCTGCTCCTCTGCTTCCTTGCTCTAGTCGCCCTCGGGAGGTACACCTCAAATCCTTTGCTTTCACTGAGCGAAAGAAATCGTGTAACCCCACTTCCTTATCTTGCAGATGCCAAGTGAGGGTGGCCAACGTTAGCCTTGTCGGTAAGGTCCCCGCCCCATACATCTGTTTTCACGATGGTATGTTGACGCAGCACCACAGGGCATATTGGTTCCGTGAGCAATGGGCTCCATGATGCGATGCAATGCTGCGACAATTTGGACTCCTACTGCTGTCTGTCTCAGGTGGTATGCTGTCCGGACTGGTACGGTTCAGGTGGCTACGCCTGCTGTCCATCAGGCACAACGTGCTCTTCTACGCCAGGCTTATGTAACGACGCGGCGTCAGATGGCCTCTCTACGGCAACTATCATCTACATCGTGCTTGGGGTCTGTGCTGGCGTCGGCTTGGGGGCCATCATTCTCGGCGTGCTCGGCTACCGCTGCCGCAGGAGGGCACAATACGATCGCGTCTGATCCGGTAGCTGGCGCTCATCCTACTCATTTCTTATAAAAAACCCTTTATTTTACAAAGGCATTATTTTGTGTAATTGATCGTAGGCACGGCCGAACGCCGTCATGAGCATTTCGTGAGCCGCATCTCGTCAGCGTTGAGAGTCCTTAATCGCAGGTCGGGGTCGGTCTCTCTCTCTCTCTCCTCTCTCTCTCTCTTCAGCGTGCATTTGAGGGACGAGGTCCTGGAGACGCAGCGGACAGCCCTACCGCAATGTCCACCAGAACGATGGACACGCCAGAATCTAAAAGGCTGGCACAATCTTGAACTGATGCACGATTTCAACTGGATCTGCGGCTCTGCGCTTCTTTGCGGCCCGCACCAAGACGTACTTGGTACGTGTACGCGTTCATTTATCATTCTTTTTTATTTAATTGTTTTTTAATATTTATTTTGCGCCATCTTAACGTGTTCACCGAAGTGAACTGACTTGAGACGGTGGAGCATTCAGATCACGATCTGCCCAGATCCACCGAACCAACAAGATGAAGCCATCTACTGAAGACGTTGTGGATTGTATCGAATCGATTGATGTAGCACGCGATAAGAAGCCATTCCAGAAGAAGGTCTTCCGAGCAGATAGATACACCGAATTCGGCTTGCCCAGGAGACCGACTAAGTACTTCAAGACCATCCTCAATCCTATCGGCATCTTCCTCCTTCTGGTGTCGAACATCAACGTGTGCCACAGACGCGATAGCGGTCGCGCGGTCCCCTGTGGACTAGGAAGCATTACCCCGGGACAGGTACGCGCGTGTTACTGTACGATCAGTGATGGATGTGACTAATATAAATTTAATTTCAAAGATGAAAGCGTACAAAAAGTGCGCTCGAGAAATGCCCATCAGCCTCAACCAATCGTCCCGCACAGGAAAGCCAGGGTTCTACTTCAAGGGTGGGCGCGTGTGGGTGCCCTACGATAGGTCGAAGATCGTCCTCTGGCAGTCCGATGATGTCAACGAGTTCTACGTCATCGGCTACTTCCCCTGTCCGTGTAGAGAGTACAACGATTTCCTGAACCTGCTGGAATCGGCCCATGTCGCTGCATCAGGGCCCGAGACACACAGTTTCTACGAACAGTTTTTTAACCGCATGTATGTGAGAAAAGTAAAACAATAATAACGGACGGATGGAAACATACTCATTCATCGTCTATTTCATGAGACGAGACATCACTCTCATCCTGGTCAGAGTCGTCATCGCTCTCGCGTTCGCCATGCCGGTATCCACTTACGAAGGTCACCTCATTACGTGGCCATCGCCGCAATGACCCATCAGGAAAGCGCACAAGAAATGGCTGTGGAGTAGTGCGAATTATCTCCAGAGTAAAGTTACTGCTATCGATAACAACGAGGTGTGCCAAAGTGGTTTGTTGCCTGCAAGTTAACAACGAGTTAGTCGATGTTTTGTGATAAGACACTGGTTGAACTTACCCTGACGGATACAGAGTAGGTGTAGGCTCGGATTGCTTTTCGGCCGTGCGGCAAGGGGAGTGCTCAGACATGGACATTTTTTCCTTGTGAGGTGCGTCTTTGAGCGTGGGACGTTACGTTTATGCTGCAAGGAAGCCCGCAGGCAGGACATGCCTACGCTGCCCAATCGCAACGTTCAGAGTCCACGATTTCTCTATTTCTTGCGTCCGCCTACTCCTTGATAGGTTGTTATTTTTACCATCGATGATTGCGAGTATACGGTATCGATTTTTCCGTGGACGCACTGCAGCGGGGTTTGTTTGCTGCCATATCATTGGGCCCGAGACAGCGAAAAATAGCGCATTGCAACGAAACGGTTGGTGTGCTCTAAAAATAGTCCAAATAAAAACCAAGAAAAAGTAGAGAATTCGCTGCTCATGGAATCGTTGCAATTGTTAATCCTGATGGGCTTTATTGCACGAAAGAAAAACAAGTAGAGAAACACTCTCATCGGACAGGGTACATCGGCGCTTGTTGACGATCCAGCCACTTTTGGAGAACACCCTCTCAGAAGGCACTGAAGTAGCTGTGATGGCAAGGTACCGGCGAGCAAGAGGAGCGAGACGAGGGTACTTGGTCTCACGCTGCTCCCACCAGAGAAGGGGATCGAGCATCTTGGGCGGTTTGTCGGGGTCGGTCTGCGATAGGAATGTGGGAACGATGGGCTTGCGCCGATAGGCGGCGAGTTCAGCAGCCTGGTCGTCACCGTCGTTTGTGGTACCAGCAGCGGCACCGATAGCATCAGGACCAAGAGCGCGTTCGATCTTGCTGGCATACGCGCCAGTAGAGCGGCGGCGAGCGCAGGCCGGACGGTCGGTACGAGTCTGGACTAGCGCAGCGGCCTTGTCGACGGCAGCGGACAGGCGTTCCTCACGCTTGCGCGGGTCGTCGATAAAGTAAAAGGTCTTGAAGCGTGGGTCGAGGTAGACGGCCAGGAGGAGCGTGTCAGAAGCCTGATTGTCCAGAATGTTCCACCGTAGGACGAGGTCGACCGAAATGTCCTTCTTGAAGATGGCCACGATGGGGTCGTCGGCATCGGTGATCTTGAGGTGATGGTCGACTGCCCTGCTGACGATGGGCATGCCTGACCCGAGAGTCGGCAGGCTCTGGTAAGAGAGGATCTCGGTGGCGTCGTTCAGAGGCTCCAAGACGGTGGCCAACTGCTCCACCAGAGACCACTGGGCCGATGTGAGGTCGGCAGGCACGGGCTTGCGCAGCCCATGGAGGGCGCCCAGACAGGCAGATACGGCGGGACGCGAGGCCACGAGACGCTCAAACATCGTGTAGGCCGATCCCCACCTGGTCTTGTTGTCGATCTTGAGGCTCTTGACCTTGAGGCCGAGCGCCTTTTGCTTCTCCGTCAGCATCCTCTTGGCCGTCGGAGAGGCCTTGAAGGTCTTGGAGATGGCCTTGGCGCTCTTCAGAATGGGCTTGATCTCGTCCCCCTCCAGAGCCAGACGGACCGAGCGGTTAAGCAGGTGGGCAGCGCAGTAGATCCACTCAATCCCAAGGTACCTGGTGACGGCAGCTTTCATGTTTGCCGCTCCATCCGAGGTGACGGCCACGACACGCTTGATGTCGATGTCCCAGGCCTGGAGGACCTCCTTGACCACCTCGCCCAAGAACTCGGCCGTCTCTGAGGCCTTGACCGGTACGACGTCGACCACGAACGACATAAGGCAGTTATGCCGTGCAGGGTGACGGCAATGTAGGACCGATTGGCCGCGCTCGTCCACGAGTCCAGCGTCAGCGAGAAGTGACCAATGGACCGCATCTTCCTCTTCATCACCACCATCAGTCGCGCTTTGGCCGCCGGCAGCATGACCTTTGTCAGCTTGTGCCTCTTGGGGGGCTTGTACCCTGAACGCAGGTAAGCCATGAGTTCGATAAAGTCCTCGTCCTCCACAAGGCTCATCGGCAGACACTTGTTGGCCACCAACTTGCCCACGAGAACGTCCGCGTGACCCTTGCTAAAGTCGGCCGTCTTCCTGTTCTCCACCACCGCGTCCTCATCCTCGTGCTTGCGCTTAACGTGATTCATGAGCGTACCTGTCGCTGTCGTCGTGCTAAAGCCTTGGCCGCAGTACTTGCACTCTGGCCCTTCGTCTGTCTGATAGTAGTGCGCCCACGCCTCGCTCTTGCTCCTCCTCTTCTGCTTGGCCTTCTTGCAAGTGCTATGCTCGTCGACATGGCCAGCAATATCCTCTTCCTCGTCCTCCCTGTTCATTTCCTATTCGCCGGTTGGGCATGTCGTTATGTATTTCTCTCCTTTTCAATAGGCCCCAAAGCTTACGCTAGCCAATCAAACGCCTTGTCCAATGATAAAATTCGAAAAGCATGATTGGTAGTTCGGTCTGGGCTTTGCCCAATGAACGTCTGCTCATCCTGTCCGGCTTTTGTCCGTGTTTTGTACTATGCGTATGCCTTGCGAGTTCTACATTTTTATTTAATAATAAATTAAAACTTAGAAAATGAGAATATTTCGTGCACAAAACATGCACATTCACAATTGCAAACGCGGGTTCGAATCCGACCGTAGCATCGGCTTGAGCCTAAGCTAAGCCGGCTCAAGCCTGTCCAAGCCGGCTCTGCGCCGGCTAGCCGTTAGCCAGCATTAGGGTGGGGGGACAGGAAGGGCGATGTACATGTGTGATATTGGTAGATCCCCAAAGGAGGAGAAGGAGGATACTTACAAAAGCACCAGGGATGTGTCTGCGCGTGCTCGTCCTTCTCTGCCCCCGTGGCTCTTTGGTCGTCGTCGTTATTGTTGTTGTTGTTGTTGGCGACTAGCCAATACTAGATCGAGACCTGTCCCACAAGAGCACGATGTTTCTGGGAAACGGTAGGAGTGCCAATCACGGCAGACATTGGCCGTCGGCTAGCATTAGGAACAGTCGCGCGTGCAAGAAAGCGGCCAATCATCGGAACATGAACTCGTTAGAGTGGTCTCTAGTCAATGGACGTCTGCGGCAGGACTGCGTCAAGGTCGTGATGCGCTCGCGTCCCAACGTGTGCCGATGGGCATCCGACGGCACCTCCTGATTCATTACCTCAGTCTTTGCTTTGCAACAATCGACCTTTTGGCACGCATCCCTCTTTGCTCTCGTGGCCGATCTGTGTGCCCGTGCGGCGGCCGGCGGACACATCGAGATCCTGCAATATCTCAGATGCAATAGGTGCCCATGGGATATCACAGCGTGTCGCGGCGCCGCATGCAAGGGCCACCTTCAGGTGCTCCGGTGGGCCACCGGCAGCGGGTGCATCTGCGACGAGACCGTGCGTGAGATCGCTTCCAGACGTACCTGCGTCGCCGAGTGGCTCGATACCCGCTCTGGCGCGGCGTCTGCCACCAGTAGGGCTTGATGACTGCCCCCCCCCTCCCTTGCCGGCAATCACGTATCGCTCTTTTCATGTTTCTCTGTCCACCAAAGGGAGCGTTCGTACAAAAGTTCTGTCCGATTATGTGGCCTCTCGGGAAGGCGCCTCATGGTTATTGGATATTGTCGCAGAGGCCGCAGCGCCAACAAACGAAAACGATACTCGAGTTTGACAGAGCCAGAGCATGGACACGCTGCCCGTTGAACTCGTCTGTTGCATATTTGGACAGGCCGACGTCCTTACATTGCCGGTGCTGCGTTGTGTCAATCACGAATGGCGCAGCCTGGCGGACACGATGCGTTTGTACTTTAAACGTAGAGCGCGTCTACAACGAAGCAACGATAATCATGTGTGTACGCTGAAAGCGCGGTGCGCGCTGCGCTATGGCCAGAAGCTGATTGCCTTAGATCGGTGGAGCCTGCTCCGGTGGATGCAGCACTGCGCAGAGGACGAGCCCGTGTACGCCGCCAAACTACGCCACGCGCGTTGTGCGAGAGCGGCGTCCGCAGGCGACCTGGAGTGCCTGCGTGATTTGGCCAACGTTCATCCCACTGAACCGTATGTGTGCGAGCGTGCTGCACGTCATGGTCATCTACACGTACTGCAATGGGCTCTCAATAGGGGCGCCCTCGTCAAGGACGATATCTGCGCGCACGCGGCCAGGGGCGGACACCTTCAGGTGCTCGAATGGGCCCATGCTCAGGGATGCCCTATGACCACTGCGGTCTGCTCGAACGCTGCGCGGTCTGGCCATTTGCACATCTTGCAGTGGGCGCGGGCTCACGGGTGCCCGTTGAACTTTCAGACGTGCATATACGCCGCAAAGCATGGGAATCTGGACGTGCTCGAATGGGCTCACTCTCAGGGGTGCCCTATGAGCACATCGGTCTGTTACTTTGCAGCAAAATCCGGGCATCTGCACATACTGCAGTGGGCGCGGACCCGTGGATATCCGTGGGACGTGTGGACGTGCGCGGGTGCCGCGAGGACGGGCCATCTTACCATGCTTCAATGGGCACGATCCAACGGATGTCCATGGAGTACCACTGCATGCCTGGGTGCGGCCAAGAATGGTCACCTGCACATTTTGCAATGGCTCAGGGCCAATGGGTGTCCATGGGATGCCTATACTTGCAGCGGCGCGGCCGAGGGGGGACATCTCGACATTCTTGTGTGGGCCAGAATCAACGGGTGCCCGTGGGACCAAGAGGTCGTGACCTGCGCAGCATCAAAAGGCCACATCGAAATCCTGGAATGGGCTCATGCGAACGGAGCGCCGACATCCAGCGCGAACCACAGCGCCGCCAGTCGCGGTCGCGTGAACGTGCTCGAGTGGGCCAAGGGTAAGGGGTTCCCATTGTCTTACGATCTGTACCTGGACGCGGCCTTGAGTGGCCATTTGAGCATCCTCCGATGGCTCAAGGCCAACGGTTGTCCAGTGCCCGAGAGACACCGCCTCTCTGGTGCGATCAGCGATTATGCGGCCATTCGCGACTGGTTCATCAAAGAATATACCAAAGAGGAATCACAAGAATAAGTCGGCTACCTGCCCACATGAGCGAAAGATTCCTCTCTCTCTCTCTCTCTCTCTCTCTCTCTCCCTTTCTCTTGCCATGTTTATGTGGGTCACATTCAAAGGACAAGAGCGCCGCATGTTGCGCAAACCGGACATTACGGGAAAAGAACTCTGCCGCCAAATCAGCAGTGCGGGCCGAGACGCGCGGCAACGGCCGGCGAGCGTCCGCAGGATGGTCGCTGCGCCGATGCGAGCGAGTGGCGCCCAATGGCAACGCGAGAACCACGGGCGCGTACGTGGCTTCTGCTGGCAGGGACGTTCCTTCCAAAGTCAGTGTTGGAGATGGACACAATTTCAGCGGAACTCGTCTGCTGCGTCCTCGAACGGGCGGCCGTTCTTACCTCGCGCTGCGTCAACTCTCGGTGGCGCGATCTCGCGTCAGTAGTGCGCCCCCGCCTTAAACAAACGGCGCGCCCAATGCGAGACCATATGTGCACCTTGAACGCGATGTGTGCTCTGCGCTATGCTCAAAAGATGGCCGACCTCGGGAGGCGGAACCTGTACGGGCGGATGAACGACTGTGTCAACGATGGTCCATCTGAAGCTGCCAAGCTGCACTAGCACGTCAGCATAGCAGCAGCGTCCGCTGGCGACTTGGAGCGCCTACAGAGTCAGGCCACACACAACATTTCCATACATGTCTGCCCACGTGCCGCGCGAAACGAGCACGTGGACGCGCTCCGGTGGGCCCTCTCCAGGTACATCCTCAAGAGGGACGTGCGAATATGGAGGAGCGCTGCCAGGGGCGGCCACACGGACATAATCGAGTGGGCCAAGACAAACGGTTTCGGTTGGACCCCCGACGTCTGTGCCACAGCGGCCAAAGGGGGACGCCTAGACGTACTAAGGCGGGCAAAGGCCAAGGGGTTCACCCGTGGGCAAGTCGACCGGCTGGCAGCAGCAAGGTTGGGCCATCTCACAGTCCTCGAATGGCTCAGGGCCAACGGCGATCCAATGATCGGGGAGGGGCTGTGCCCTCCCTCTTCCCATGGGATAAGCGCGTATAGCAGCATTCGCGAGTGGCTCGTTCGAGAGCGTATCGCCACCTCGGGCTAGGGTTACTGACTTTTGTCCCTTACTCTCGCTCTACAAACATGTGGGTCGTTGTTCGAGTCCTGAACGGATGGGCCTTGGCGCATGCGCCGCCCCCTATCTCCTGCAGGGTGCAAATTATCAAGTGCTCGCCTTTGCTTGCATGTCGCAACGAAAACGCCGAGAGGACCACACCGACATCTTATACCCAATGCATGTGCACGACCATCTCTCAAACCGATTATGATGATTGGTTCAAGTTGCAAATTTCATGTGCACGCCCTACCGATAGGTCGGTGTATGACAGGGTTGGCACAACGCTTTGACACCTGCGCGCAACAGAGGTGGGTCTCTCCCGAGACACGACACACTACTCAAAAGGAGAGATGGACGCCCTTCCGGTGGAACTCGTTTTCTGTATAATCGAACGCGTGGACGCACTCACTCTGCCCGTCTTGCGTTGCGTCGACTCTCAGTGGGGCGCTCTCGTAGGCGTGGCGCGCCACCATTTCAAACGCACCGCACCTGCGCCGCAAGGTAATAATGGCCGCTATATTGATGATGACGAGGTACACGTGTGCACCTTGCGCGAGCGATGCACCGTACGCTACGCTCAAAGGATAGTTGCCGCAGGACGATGGGCCATCCTGGATTGGATGCAGGATTGCGTTGACGATGATGATGATGCTAAAGAGACGGCCGGGTTGTACAATGATATCCACACCAAGGCCGCGTCAATGGGTGACCTGGAGCGTCTAAAGCGTATGAAACACAAACGTTTGCGTGCTTATGATGGCGCCGCGCGTTATGGCCACTTGCACGTGCTTCAATGGGCGCTCGATGCCGGCGTCCTCGTAAAAAACGGCGTGTGTCGGTATGCTGCCAAGGGCGGTCACCTAAAGGTGCTGCAGTGGGCCGTGGCAAATGGCTGCCCCATGAACGGCAACACATGCACAGCAGCCGTCAAATATGGCCACCTCGAGGTGCTCATATGGGCGCGCAGGTACGGCTTCAAGTGGTCAGAAATGACCTGCTCGGCGGCCGCCCTTGGCGGCCGCTTTGAGGTGTTGCAATGGCTCAGGGCCAATGGGTGTTTGTGGGACGAATGGACCTGCATTTGCGCTGCGAAGCGGGGCGATCTGCATATGCTCCAATGGGCCGTGGCTCAGGGGTGCCCTCTGGATGCCATGGTCTGCTCCGAGGCAGCGCGGTCGGGCCATTTACACATCATACAGTGGGCGCGTGCTCATGGATGTCCATGGAGCGAGTGGACATGCACGCAAGCGGCGGAGGGGGGACACCTTGCGGTGCTCCAGTGGGCAAGGGCAAACGGGTGCGGTTGGTCGAGAGGTGCATGCGACCACGCAGCCGTGAATGGCCACCTGGGCGTTTTGCAGTGGCTCAGGGCGAACGGCTGCCCATGGACCGGCGATATCTGCTTTGCCGCAGCAAGGTGTGGCCACCTCGATGCGCTCAAGTGGGCCAGATCACAGGGATGTCCATGGGATGAGCGCGTTGTGACATATGCCGTCAAAGGGGGCTATATCGAAATGGTGAAATGGGCGTATGCCAACGGATGTCCAAACACGGATGTGGCCGCCTATGCCGTCTTTTACGGCCAACTCGACGTGCTCAAGTGGGTCGCGGCCAGCGGCTTTCCATGGAAGAGTGCCAAACTCTACGCGCACGCTGCGGAGAATGGCCACCTCACCGTCCTCGAATGGCTCAAGGCCAATGGATGCCCAATGCCCGACACGTTGGATTCGCTTTGCGAAATCAGGACGCATTGGGCTGTGCACGATTGGATTATCAGAGAGTATGCCCGAGAGCGCGCTGCCTGTTGACTTCCAATAAAAAGATCAGGGGTCTATTCTCAAACCATGTTGTGCTGATCACAACAATGCACACTCGGTCCATCAGACTCGCATCCAACGATAAAAGGCACATACAGAGACAATACAATACTTGCGTAGAAAGTCCAACTGCCGAGAGAGAGAGAGAGAGAGAGAGAGAGAGAGAGAGAGTCCCAGTGGAATACATACAAGGGAACAGCTTGGTAATGGGCACAATGCGCAGACAGTTTGTTGGAAACGTGCGCGTCCACAACCACTAAAATGTATACACTATATGTGCACAACAAAGACGCTGACTGCATAGACGAGCGCACGACATGGACACACTTCCACCAGAACTCGTCTGTTATGTTGTGGAACGCGTGGACGTTCTCACGTTACCTGCATTGCGATGTGTCAGTGCCCAATGGCATAGTTTTGTGGACTCGGTGCGCCGTCGTTTAGCACACAAGATGCAAATGAGCGACCATAAAAGGCATGTTTGCACACTGAGGGCGAGGTGCGCAATGCGCTACGCCCAACGCTTGATCAATTGCGGTCGATGGAACCTGCTGGATTGGATGCAAGACTGTGCCAGGGATGACATCGATGGGCCGGCCCGGTCGCACAAGCGCATCTGCATCAAGGCAGCATCCGTGGGCGACCTGGAGCGTATACAGAGCCAAGCGGAAAAGTACAGCATATCGGTGCCCGACTGTGCACCTGCCGCGCGCTATGGCCATCTGCATGTACTGGAGTGGTTGGCCGCCGATGCCAACCTGCCTTCTATGGCGGATATTTGCAAACATGCGGCCAAAGGCGGACACCTCCATGTGATCCAATGGGGTGTGGCAAACGGACTCGCAAAACACTCCCAGGCATGCGCGTGTGCGGCCAAGTACGGACATTTTGAGGTGCTCAAGTGGTTGCACCATTATGGTTTTGAATTGTCAGAGAGCGCATGCGCTGGGGCAGCCAAACGAGGTGACCTCGAAATGCTGCAGTGGCTGAGGGCCAACGGATGTCCATGGGATCGGATGACATGCATTCGCGCCGCCGAGCGCGGCCACCTCTGTGTGCTAGAGTGGACGCGTGCTCACGGGTGTCCCTGGGACAGTACCGTTTGTGATCGTGCCGCGAGGTATGGCCATTTGCATATCCTCAAGTGGGCGCGAGACCATGGATGCCCGTGGAACGATTGGACATATGTGTATGCTGCCAAAGGAGGCCATCTAGAGGTACTGCAGTGGGCCAGGGCCAATGGCTGCCCCTGGGACAGCAGAGCGTGCTCGCGCGCTGCCAAATGGGGGCACCTGTGCGTCCTCCAGTGGCTGCTGGCAAACGGGTGCCCGTGGAACAAGGGTATCTCCTACGACGCGGCCAGGAGCGGTAATCCAAAGATACTCGAGTGTGCAAGAGTCAATGGATGCGCATGGGACGTCTGGGTTATGAACTATGCCGCATGCAGGGGCCATGTGTCGGTCCTCGAGTGGGCCCACACCAACGCCTGCCCGACTTCCAACGATGTGTGCTGGTACGCGGCCAACCATGGGCGGTTGGGGGCGCTCAGGTGGGCAGTGGACAAGGGCCTGCATTTGACCAGCGGCCTGTATGTGGCGGCCGCATGGGGGAACCACCTGAGCATTCTCGAATGGCTCAAGACAAACGGTTGTCCGCTGCCTCAAAGGAGCCGCCTCCCGGATGATGTCAACACCCATCCGGTCGTCCGGGGATGGTTTGCCAAAGAGTACGCCCTCCAGGAATCGCACACGTAAAATACCCCGTCTGTGGTTCAGAGGCGTGCAAAGCACCAAAACAGAATAAATCTAGTCGGTGTGTCATGGCACCGACAAGCGCACACTCTGAGCATCAACGCAAAACAGATTTATGGTGGTAAGACAGTTGGGTGTACAAACTGCTTTGATATGCATACTGAATGCAAAAACAATTCATATGTGGGAATACCATCGCGCGCTTTGCTGGCGCGCATGCTTGGCGCACATGGCTATAGGACAAGAGAGACAATGTGGCACAGGTTCGTATCGCGCGCTGGAATGCATGCTCGGTCGGCAACATAATGCGATGGGTCCTTGCAAAATTGCCACTTGCGCTCCTTTACCTGGGTGACGGCAAATAGAATCATAATACGCACCAATAAGAAATGCATGTCGACATTTTTTGAATGGGGCATGAAAAGGCTGGTCCCGCAAAACGGAGCCAAAAGCATGGACGCACTGCCTCTGGAACTCGTCTGCCACATCGTAGAGCACGTTGACGTGCTTACATTGCCCGTGCTGCGCTGTGTCGGCCTCCAATGGTACCATCTGGTCGATGTGGTGCGCCCCCATTTCAAACACAAGGCGCACCGCCAGAAAGGCACTGGAGAAACCCATGTGTGCACCCTAAACGCGCGGTGTGCGATGCGCTACGCTCAAAAGCTGGTCGACCGCGGCCGGCGGAATCTGTTGGATTGGATGCAAGACCTTGCAAGAGATGATATCGATGGGCCGATGCGACTGCACGACTCTATTTGCGTAGCTGCGGCATCTGTGGGCGATCTAAAGCATCTGCAGGGCCAGGCACAGTACCGCATACCGGAACGCGCCTACAAGTGTGCCTCGCGCTACGGGCACTTGAACGTGCTGCAGTGGGCGCTCGATACCAGCGCTCTCTGCACGGTGGATGTTTGCAAGCAAGCAGCCAAGGGTGGCCACATCCATGTGCTCGAATGGGCCATGGCCAATAGGTCCGTGAAGCTTTCTCAAAGGTGCCCGTGCTCTCCCGCATGCGTACGTTATAATGTGGAGTGTCCGCACAAGCGTGGTTTCACATTAACAGAGAGCGCATGCGCCGCAGCAGCTAGACGAGGTGATCTCGAAATGCTACAGTGGCTGAGAGCCAAAGGGTGCCCATGGGATTCGACGACGTGTGAGCGTGCTGCCCAGCAGGGCCGTCTCTGTGTTCTCGAATGGGCACGCGCCCAGGGGTGCCCCTGGAACTGGGGCTCTAGCGTCTGTTGCCGAGCCGCAAAGGCCGGCCACCTGCATGTCATCAAATGGGCACGAGATAACAGGTGCCTCTGGAGTCCCCAGATATGCGCGGCTGCCGCGGGAGCGGGCCACCTCGCGGTGTTGCAGTGGGCGCGAGCCAACGGCTGCCCCTGGAACGAGGAGACCTGCGCTCATGCAGCCAGGAACGGCCACCTGCACGTGCTCCAATGGCTCCGGGCCAACGATTGCGAGTGGGGTATAGATACCTGTCGCGAGGCGGCCAGGAACGGGCACCTAGAGGTGCTGCAGTGGGCCAGGGCCAACGGGTGCCCGTGGGACGGAAACGTTATGGCCTATGCTGCGAAAGAGGGTCACGTCGCGATCCTGGAATGGGCCCACGCCAACGGGTGTCCGAAATCTGATGTGTGCCATCACGCAGCCATGGGTGGCCGTTTGGATGTGCTCAAGTGGGCCGTCACCAAGGGCTTTGCCTTGGGGGAGGACCTACATTTGACTGCGGCACAAGGCGTCCACCTGACCGTCCTCGAGTGGCTCAGAGCGAATGACTGTCCCATGCCAAAGGGAGTCTACTTTGTCGGTGTTGCGCCAATCGTTTGTCGCTGGTTTGCCAAACACTATGCTGAGCAGGAACCACCCCAGTAAACGTTGCTGCCGGTGTGCGTCGGGCAAGATACCTGTATTCCTCCAACTTGGGTCGCGGCACAAAAAGGCATCATTTGACCATAGCTTATCATACCAAAGGTAGTGAATGTCTGGCAAGGTACGATACATGAGCAAGGCGGAATGGACCAAAGAACGATATGGGGGTTGACCCTGGGGCTCGATCGCACAAGCACATGCATTGTTGTGCGCGTGCGCACTCGGGTACCACGCAAACAGGAATGTCCAGTTGCTGCATTTCGTATCTGATCCCTCTGGTCAAATAGAACAGGACTAACTCTTGGCTCGTGCACGGGCCATGTGGATCCACGCACGCGAAACATCCGCGCAAGTGGTATAGGGGCGATTCTAGGGTGATGGGGTCCACTGTCCAATACAATGCCAAATTTCGACCAATAAAACGAGGTCAGCCGCCTCGCGCTTTCGACGGGAACTGGGAGCGCCCAGTCTGGTACAATCCGAGGGAGCAATGAATGGGCTGCCTCCCGAACTCGTTTGTTGCGTCTTTGATCGAGTGGATGCACTCACTTTGCCCGTCCTGCGCTGCGTAAACGTCCAATGGTATCATTGCGTTGATGCTGTGTGCCGCGGCCCTACGCGCAGGGTACACCCACAGCGCGAAACTATAGAACACGTATGTACGCTTCAGGCGCGGTGCGCGATGCGCTACGCCCAACGTTTGGTTGCGCAAGAGCGATGGAGACTGCTCGAATGGATGCAAGACTGCACAGGTGACGATGTTGACGACGTCGCCAAGCTGCATGATTGCATCTGCATAAAGGCGGCATCCATGGGCGATCTAGAGCGTTTGCGGGCTCAAAACACATATCCCATCCCAAGGGGTGCCTATAAACATGCCGCACGTTATGGGCACTTGCATGTGCTGCAATGGGCCCCAGATGAGGACCTCTTTGCTGCAAACGACATCTGCAAACAGGCGGCCAAAGGCGGCCACCTCAACGTGATAGAGTGGGCCACGGCAAACCGCCTCCATGTGAACTCTGTTGCGTGCCTAACTGCCGCCAGGTGGGGGCATATCGATGTGGTTGTATGGGCGCGCAAGCATGGTTTCCACTGGTCGCCCTTTACGACTGTCGCTGCGGCCGAGGGTGGCCATCTAGAGATACTCCAGTGGCTCAGGGCCAACGGATGTCCCTGGGACAAGTACACGTGCATCTTTGCCGCGGGGAAAGGTCACCTGCACATCCTCGAATGGGCCCATGCCCAGGGGTGCCCTCTCGATGCCAGCATCTGCTGGAGAGCAGCGCGGTCAGGCCACCTTCATGTTCTGCAGTGGGCACGCGCACATGGGTGCCCGTGGGACGAGTGGACATGCACGCACGCAGCAGGAAGGGGGCACCTCGCTCTGTTGCAATGGGCCAGTTACAATGGATGTCCCTTGCAAAGCAACGCGTGCGGGTGGGCAGCCAGGAGTGGCCATCTGCCTGTCCTGCAGTGGCTCAGGTCTCGCGACTGTCCGTGGGATGCCAGTGTTTGCTGTGCCGCGGCAGCGGGCGGACACCTCGATGTGCTCGAGTGGGCTCGATCAAATGGGTGTCCCTGGGACAGTCGCGTTATGCTCCGTGCTGCGACACGGGGTTACATTGCCATCCTCGAATGGGCCCACGCCAACGGATGCCCTGTGCCGGGCGACCTGTGCCGCAATGCTGCCAGTTATGGCCGCCTGGACGTTCTAGCGTGGGCCAGAGCCAACGGCATTTACTTTGACGGGGACCTTTATCTGATGACCGCGCGACTGGGCCATTTGACGATCCTCAAGTGGCTCAAGGCCGCCGGATATGAGATGCCCGAGAGGCCTCACGACATCGAGGATATCAGCAGGCACAGGGTCATCCGAGAGTGGTTTGCGAACGAATATGCCCATCAGGCATCACGCCAATAGATCTGCGTCTTTTTACTATTTGGCAAATAATATTTAGTATTCGGTACATGCAAGGGAAAGCATTCCCCCGATGGGGGAGAATGGACAGGCACCTCGTGAGAAACGCCCGGCAAAAGGATATGTCAACAGGTGCGTACAGCATTGTGTACACGTTGCCGCTCGTGCTCTTTTAAACAAAAGGCGGCGATTGGCCGTAAATGATTTTCGTTGCGACAGCAGCAACAGTGTCTGACGAGAGCAAGAGTCCTTTGGCACTTGTTCAACAGAAACAGAGAGCAACGGATGGACGCGCTGCCTTTGGAACTCGTTTACACTGTGATCGAACGGGTCGACGTGCTCACCCTGCCCGTACTGCGGTGCGTCGGCCCCCAATGGTGCACCCTTGCCGACCTCGTGCGCCCTCGTTTCGCGGGCAAGGGCAGATCCCCTGAAACGCACGTGTGCACCTTGCCTGCGAGGTGTGCCTTGCGCTATGCTCGGCGCCTGCTGAACCTCGGTCGGCGGTACGTCGTGGACTGGATGAGAGACTGCGTCATAGACACTGGTGCTCTAGACGAGGCCCATTGTACTGCAGCAGCATCCGTCGGTGACCTGCAGCAGATAAAGGCCCATGTGGGGCGTTTGCTTTCGAGCAATACAGTCAAGCGCGCGGCGCGATACGGTCACCTCCACATTCTGCGATGGGCGCTCGAGGAGCGCATGCTCTCCAGGACAGATGCGATATGCCAGTATGCGGCCAGGGGCGGGTACCTGCATGTCATCCAGTGGGCCGTCGCCAATAGGCTAACGGCCGGGAGTTTTACGTGCTCAAACGCAGCCAAGCACGGACACATTGAGATAATCAAATGGGTCCGTAATCACGACTTTGGGTGGTCCTCACGAACGTGCGCCCGCGCAGCCAAGGGGGGCCAATTTGACGCGCTCAAATGGCTCAGGGTCAGCGGGTGTCCGTGGGATAGCAAGGTGTGTCCAAGCGCGGCCGCGAGCGGGCACCTGGAAATGCTACAATGGGCGCACGATAAGGGATGCTGCCTCGATGCTACAGTCTGCTCCAAGGCCGCCCGGCATGGGCACCTCCACGTCATTCAATGGGCGCGGAGCCATGGCTGCCCGTGGGATACAAGAACGTGCGCAAAGGCAGCAGCAGGAGGATACCTCGATGTGCTCGAGTGGGTGCGAGCCAACGGGTGCCTGTGGGACGAATCTGCCTGCCTGAGAGCCATTCGAGGTGGCCGCATGGCCGTGTTTGACTGGCTCGTAACCAACGGATGCCCCTTGAGCGAACGTGCGTGCACAAAGGCCGCCAAAGTGGGACATCTAGAGATGCTAAAACGGGTCAGAGCGGCGGGCTGCCCATGGAGTACCGACGTGATGATGCGCGCGGCAGTCAAAGGTCACATTGACATTCTCGAATGGGCACACGCAAACGGGTGTCCGTCAGCACGTGACCTCTGGTCCTATGCTGCGAAACAAGGCCAAGTGGCTGTGCTATCATGGATCAAGGCGCACGGCCTTGTCATTCGCCCCACTGTTTACGCCATGGCAGCAAAGGGCGGTCACCTCACCGTTCTAGAGTGGGCCAAGGCCAATGGATGTCCCGTTCCGCACGACTCCTGCATAACGGACATCATGCGCAAGTACCCTGCCATTGTGGATTGGTTTGCATCCAATACCCCCGCCCTCGATCCGTAGTGCAGTCGCTCTGCCAACATTTTTATCTCTGTGTCAGAGTATCATACTATATCTGTTTTGGTTCACCTGTGTAGGGCATGTTGCTCTCTAAAGAGACTCGTAATATCCCCGGCAATGTCTGTGTGTTTTGCCTGTCGCAGCGCGTAAAACGCATGGCCATGCCACTCGTAGGAATGTCCGCGTGTTTGCTTGTCATGCCGCAAGTAGCAACTGATCGTATCGGGCTCTGATGAAGCCTGCCGGTATGGCTGGGAATACCCAACTTTGGGGTCTTGTGTACCAGACTTTATCTCTACCGTCAAGGCACCCCCTCTGGCATTTGATTCTCCCCCTCTATGAAAACGCACAATGGGATGGCCACCAAGGTTTGCCACATCTGCACGACTCTCTGGGCCGTTCTGATGAAAAGTGCCTGTAGACCAGCGACGCAACCGAATGTCAAAAGGTATCTTGTGTGAGTAAAAGAGAGTAATCTGTAGATCGACCACCAATGCGACCATTGCGGACTCGCGCACACACATTGTAGAGGCCGACACACAGAGTGCGCACGGATGAACGGGTAGGCCATCGCATTGTTTGACGCAGAGCGATCCTGATTGGGCGCTTGGTTTTACACCAGACAATAACCATCACTAAAAGCCAGAGCCTTTTGGCATCCTCTAGACAATGGACACGCTGCCTTTGGAAATCGTCTACGCCGTCTTTGAACAGACGGATGCCTTTACCCTGCCTATACTGCGTTGCGTGAGCGCTGAATGGCATAGTATTGCCAGTATGCTACGAGTACGACCCAGAGCCGAAACACGTTTGCATAAAGGGAAACGCTACGGCAATGATCATCCCGGCCATGTGTGCACTTTGAACGTACGCTGCGCAGTACGCTATGCGCGCGCCATGATTGCGCTTGGGCGGTGGAACGTGGCCCAATGGATAGAAGACACAATCGCTGTCGATCCGCCGGCAAGCAAGGTCCTCCATGACGACCGCTGCATCAATGCAGCATCCACGGGCGATCTGCCCCTACTGCGAGAACTTGGGGCACAAAGAAGGCCACTGCCCAAGCGTGCCTACGAATGTGCAGCACGCCATGGACATCTGCACATACTGCAATGGGCCCACAGCCAAGGCATACTTGACAAAGAAACTGTGTGCGAGCGCGCAGCCAAGGGCGGCCACATGGATGTCCTGCAATGGGCCATAGTGAATGGCTGTGACAAGAGCGTCGGCACATGTTCAGGTGCAGCCAGAAACGGCCATCTCACTGTGCTCAAGTGGGCGCGCGACAATGGCTTTGAATGGTCGTCCTATACGAGCGCTCAGGCGGCGAAGGGAGGCCACCTTCACGTGCTGCAGTGGGCCATGGCCCATGGGTGTCCCTGGAGCGTAATGGTGTGCGCCAACGCCGCCCAACGGGACTATCTCCACATTCTCGAGTGGACGTATAGCCAAGGGTACGACATGAACAGTATGGGCATGGTGTGTTCATGGGCAGCATGGTCGGGCCACCTCCACATCCTCCAATGGGCGCGAGAGCATGGTTCACGATGGGACGAATGGACGTGTATGTGGGCCGCGAGGGCAGGACACATGGAGGTGCTCCAGTGGGCCATAGCCAACGGCTGCGTGTGCAGCGTTCGAGTGTGTGCGTGGGCAGCCATGGGCGGACACCTGCACGTTCTGCGATGGCTCAGGACAAACAGGTGCCCGTGGGACGGCAGCGTCATGACAGACGCGGCGGCAAGGGGGCATATGACGATCCTTGAATGGGCCCACGCCAACGGATGCCCCAGGGGCGACGTATGCAAGAGTGCCACAGAGCAGGGCCATCTCGTGGTACTCGAGTGGGCCGTGGCAAATGGCTTTTCATGGACGCCCGACCTATACACGCTTGCCGCAAAAGGCAGCCATCTCACCATCCTCGAGTGGGCCCATGCTCGAGAGTATCCCATACCAGGGGACCGTCTACACCTGTGCTCACCCACCCACCATCCGGCCATTCGCGGCTGGTTTCTCGCGCACAAGCCTGTGTCCAAATAAAGACTGCCACAAGACCACATGTTTCCCATCACTCTGGCAATGGGGGGAAAACACAAAACGAGTCAGAAAGCCATCGATGCATTTGCTCACAGTTGTTTGTCACAAGGGGGCAGACATGTAAATGCAAAACACCCATTTCACATATGGGTATGTTCTTGTCTCTGTCGTCCTGTATGTACAACTGACAAATAGTGTCGCCTTGCATAATTTGCACAAGACCAAACGTTCAACGCAAACGACCATGTTCTGAAAACAACCAATAAGGATCTAGGAATCAATTGGCAAACAGTGTGCATGACGGCCGACCCTAAACAAGAGCCGGACGCGCCCGCACATGCGGCATCACGTCCGCGCGCCAAGGTTTCGTCGAGTCGGCGGTAACAAGCACGTTTAGGATGATCCCTTTTCGCTCACCAAATAGGACCAATAGGAGTGCAGCACAGGTTTGGAGCGATGCGCTCCCCATAACAGGAGAGACAATGCTCTTTCAAAGCGACCGCAAGACCATGGACGCGCTGTCGCCCGAACTCGTCTGCTACATTGTGGAACGCGTAGATGTCCTCACATTGCCGGTCCTGCGTTGCGTGAGTCCCGTGTGGCACCGCCTGGTGGAACTCGTGCGTCCCGCCTTTAGAAAAGGCGCACTGCTCCGGACCGTAAAACGCGTCCCCACGATACGCAGGGTACATGTGTGCACCCTGAGAGAACGGTGCGCGATGCGCTATGCAAAAAACATGATACACAGGGGACGATGGAGCCTGTTTACGTGGATGCGCGACTGTCTGGACCATGATCTGGTCGAATGGATCGACATCGAGTCGAGCACGAGCGAAAAGGCGGGGTCCGTAGGCGACCTCGATCGTCTACGCCACGTGTCCCGGCGCTATGCGTCGCCGCGCGCCTACGAATATGCCGCCCTCTATGGTCATTTGCATGTGCTCCAATGGGCCCTTGATGAGGGCGCGCTCCCCAGGGACAATATCTGCAAGTACGCTGCCAAGGGCGGACACTTGCATGTGCTCCAGTGGGCGGTGGAGAACAAGTGCGCGGTAAACGAGGACACCTGCTCGGCTGCCGCCAGATATGGCCGCTTTGATATTCTGATGTGGGCGCGTGAGCGCGGCTTCCCGTGGTCGGAATGCGCCTGCGCGGCGGCGGCCAAGGGCGGTCATCTGGACATACTCCAGTGGCTCAGGACCAACGGATGTGCCTGGGACGAAAGGACATGTGCCTATGCTGTCCAGAGCGGCCACACAAAGGTGCTCGAGTGGGCACGCTTAAATGGATGTCCTTGGGACGCCACGACCTGTCACGAGGCGGCGCAAAATGGTGACCTCGATACGCTCCAATGGGCACGAACGCATGGGTGTCCATGGGACGAGTCGACGTGCGTCGGCGCTGTGTCTGGAGGTCACCTCGCCCTAATGCAGTGGGCACACTCGAACGGGTGCCCGTGGGCGTCCAACGCGTGCGACATTGCAGCCCGCAACGGTCAGCTGGAATTGCTGCAGTGGCTCGTAGCCAACGGGTGCCCGTGGGGGGACCGCGTCTACGAGTATGCAGCCGAGTACGGCCACCTGGACGTGCTCGACTGGGCCCAATCGCAGGGGCGTGTTTGGAACGGCCACACCATCATGATCATAGCGGCGCAGGAGGGCCGCGTCACTATTCTGGAATGGGCCACCGCCAACGGCTGTCGCTCCACACCGGCACGTGTGTGCACCGACGCCGCCAGGTACGGCCGCGTCGCGGTGCTCGAATGGGCCCGGCCGGTTCCCTCTGATGGAATTCTGTACCTGGAAGCGGCGCATGGAGGTCATTTGACCATACTCGAGTGGCTCAAGGCGCGTGGGTGCCCCCCGCCAAAGTACCACTACTCTTGTAGGCAAGCGAGCAATTACCAGGTCATTCAAGAGTGGCTCGCCAGAGAGTGCGTGCCCGCGGATGGATTCCGCAAAAAGTAAAGGGCCCCACCCACCCCCTCATCGCACACACACACGCGCACGCATGTACATTGAGAGGGGCGCGCACACTGAGGGCGACTTCAGGGCGAGAAAGAGACGGAACACATTAGTGTGTGCGATGGTCGCGACCGTCGCGGAGGTGTGCTTGTCCATAATCGGCGCCGCCCCGAAAAACCAAAACAAGCACACCTCCGCGACGATCACGACCATCGCGTATCCAAAAGTGCCCTCCCTGTGGATGCGCCCAACCTTTTTTTTTTTTTCCTACGCTCATGCCTCCTCTGTGCGCGCGTGCCGTAGGGTAACAGAGCGTGCCTGTCCTAAACGCACGCTTTCGGAACAAACACACATAGGGTGAGCCATCTAGTCTGCCGTGCGATGTCTTGGGAGAAAACGACCCTATGGTAGGTGCACGGTATGCGTGTGAGGCAGGGGCGCCTATGACTCGCCAAATTGCGCCATCGCCGTTTGCCTTTTGCGAGCGCGTCCCTGTGATGGTTGCGATCATCGCACCATTAGATGCTCCGTGTCGTTTTTGGGGCGCCCTTTGCGCGTTTCCATGCTCGCACGCCATAGGGGATCTAACGGCATGACTCGATCGAGTTGTCGATTCCTTTGTATGGTGACGCATTATAGGCGAAAACGACTTGTGTGGCCTGTGCCCTACGGTGGAGGCAGAATGGAATTCGTACAAGTCGGCAACCTGACTGAACCGGTTTATACCGATCAACCCCCACCAATTCGACCAAGCTATGGCGCTACTCATCCTCGTGGGATACGGCACCTTGCAGTATGCAAGACACTTTGTAGGGAAAAACACGAGATGGTTTGCTCTACAGTGCCAGTGCCCTTGACCCGCTGTTGCGGCGTGCAACGACACCCAGATGCAATGTAGTGATGTGCTGAGGTGTCTTGTGCGGTCGGCTCATAGGGGCGCAATATGTCATGTATTCGGCGTTTTCAATAACTGCGGCGGCGGTGGCGATTGGCTCCAACGGCACACTCGCGGGCCCAAAAGTGCAAACGAGGGTCTGCAAAACGACCGTGTGCGCGCTCCAGCCGTTTGGCACGTACACGACAGGACAGATAGAAACGAAAAGATGAACACACTCCCGCCCGAACTGGTGTACCACATCTTTGGCCGGGTGGATGCCCTCACCTTGTCCGTTCTGCGCTGCGTCAGCCTTTGCTGGTGCGAGTTGGCAGACACGGTGCGCCCTCACTTCAGACGCAGGGTACGCTCCCAACAAGGACCCCGTGGCGACAGGCACGTGTGCACCCTGCACGAGCGGTGCGCCATGCGCTACGCACTGCGCGTAGTTGCCACTGGCCGATGGGGCATCGTGGACTGGATGCAAGACTGTGTTGGCGACAGCGACAACGTCGATTTGCGTAAAAGCATATGCTCGACGGCCGCATCGGTGGGCAATCTCAAACGCCTGCAGGGCATCGCGCACGTGCATTCGCACGCATTGAGGAGCGCGGCCCGCTATGGCCACCTGCACGTTTTGCAGTGGGCGCTCGCCGCAGGCATCCCACGTGATACCGAGGTCTGCGTGTACGCCGCCAAGGGCGGCCATCTGGATGTGCTCAAGTGGGCCCTGTCGAATGGCTTTGCGGCCTGCGAGTCCGTGTGCTCGGCGGCTGCCAAGCGAGGCCACTTTGGTTTGCTCAAGTGGGCACGAAACAACGGTTTCGTGTGGGCGCAATGCAGCTGTGCGGCTGCGGCCGAGGGAGGTCACCTGGACATCCTCCAGTGGCTCAGAGCCAACGGATGTCCATGGAATAGATGGACGTGCATCTATGCGGCCAAACGGGGCCATCTGCATATCCTCGAGTGGGCCGTTGCACAGGGATGCCCTATGGACAGCATGCTCTGCTCCCGTGCGGCCAAGGCGGGTCATCTGCACATTGTCCAGTGGGCGCGCGCTCACGGGTGTCCATGGGATAGATGGACGTACACGCGAGCCGCATCGCACGGACACCTCGTCGTACTGCAGTGGGCCAAGACCAATGGGTGTCCCTGGACGGTTGGTTCGTACCGTTGGGCGATCGAGAACGGCCACCTCCATGTCCTAGAGTGGCTCCACGATAACGGCTTCTCATTATGCGATGACATATGCTGTACTGCAAGCAGGTACGGACACCTGGATGCACTCAAATGGGCAAGAGCACGCGGATACAAGTGGGATGATCGTGTCATGTATTATGCTGCCCGAGGGGGCCATATGCATGTGATCGAATGGGCCCACGCCAACGGCTGCCCCGCGCGCAATGTGAGCGTCGACTGCGCCTACAGCGGACGCATTGACATGCTCGAATGGGTCAGGGCCAACGGTTTCGCGTGGAGCCCTGGCGCCTACCTGACGGCGGCGGCGGAAGGCCATCTCACCGTTTTACATTGGCTCAAGGCCAACGCCTGCCCGATGCCCAAGGGACCCTTGCGCCTGTCCGATATCAGCAAGTACGCGGCCATCCGCGAGTGGTTTGCCCGGGAATGGACCACCGAGGAGCCGCATTCATGAAAACATGTT
>Ga0255334_1000379_pt1 | contig 38691 bp, 34 predicted proteins | sample EtOH5_35cm_T3_12_FD_202080 | JGI IMG/M metagenome (GOLD analysis project Ga0255334, IMG submission 202080) | Sandy soil microbial communities from University of British Columbia, Vancouver, Canada - EtOH5_35cm_T3_129 | ecosystem: Engineered > Artificial ecosystem > Sand microcosm > Unclassified ... | reverse complement strand
TCGGTAGCATCGACACGCCCGTCCCGGTACCCGCCGGGTGCGCCCGCGTCCGAGGAGCAGCCAGTCGTGTCCGAGCAGATCACCCTGTCCGTCGGCGGAGTCGAGCAGGCCGTGGCGCAGGGCACCACCGGCGCCGACCTGTTCGGCGAGCGGCGTGACGTCGTCGTCGTGCGCGTGAACGGCGAGCTGTGGGACCTGGACCGGGCGCTGCCGGCGGGAGCGAGCGTCGAGCCGGTCGCGATCGGCGAGCCCGACGGCCTCGCGGTGCTGCGCCACTCGGCGGCGCACGTCCTCGCGCAGGCCGTGCAGCAGGTCGACCCGAAGGCCCGCCTCGGCATCGGCCCGCCCATCACGGACGGCTTCTACTACGACTTCGACGTCGAGGACCCCTTCACGCCCGAGGACCTGCGCGAGCTCGAGCAGGTGATGTCCCGGATCGTCAAGGAGGGGCAGACCTTCCGGCGGGTGGACGTCTCCGAGGCGCAGGCGCGCGAGATCGAGAAGGACGAGCCGTACAAGCTCGAGCTGATCGGCCTCAAGGGCGACGCGGGGTCCGAGGACGGCGCGAGCGTCGAGGTCGGGCTCGGCGGGCTGACGATGTACCAGAACCTGCGCCGGGACGGCTCGGTCGCCTGGCAGGACCTGTGTCGCGGCCCGCACCTGCCGTCCACGCGGCTGCTCGCCAACGGCTACCGGCTGACCCGGTCCGCCGCGGCGTACTGGCGCGGCTCGGAGAGGAACCCGCAGCTCCAGCGGGTCTACGGCACGGCGTGGCCGACGAAGGACGACCTGCGCGCCCACCTCGACCGCGTCGCGGAGGCGGAGCGGCGCGACCACCGCAGGCTCGGCACCGAGCTCGACCTGTTCTCCTTCCCGGACGAGATCGGCTCCGGCCTGGCGGTGTTCCACCCCAAGGGCGGGATCGTGCGGATGGAGATGGAGGAGTACAGCCGGCGCCGGCACGTCGAGGCGGGCTACTCGTTCGTCAACACCCCCCACATCACCAAGGCCAAGCTGTTCCAGACGTCGAAGCACCTCGAGTGGTACGCGGACGGGATGTACCCGCCGATGCGGCTCGACACCGAGTACCACGAGGACGGGCAGGTGAAGCGCGAGGGCCAGGACTACTACCTCAAGCCGATGAACTGCCCGATGCACAACCTGGTGTTCGCCGCGCGCGGCCGTTCCTACCGCGAGCTGCCGCTGCGGCTGTTCGAGTTCGGCACGGTGTACCGGTACGAGAAGTCCGGCGTGGTGCACGGGATGACGCGCGCCCGCGGCTTCACGCAGGACGACGCCCACATCTACACCACGCGCGAGCAGATGCGCGACGAGCTCGCCTCGCTCCTGGAGTTCGTCCTGGGCCTGCTGCGCGACTACGGCCTGACCGACTTCTACCTGGAGCTGTCCACGCGCGACCCGGGCAAGTCGGTGGGCGACGACGCGACGTGGGCGGAGGCGACGGCCACGCTGCGCGAGGTCGCGACCGCGTCCGGCCTCGACCTCGTCGACGACCCGGGCGGCGCCGCGTTCTACGGTCCGAAGATCTCGGTGCAGGCCAAGGACGCGATCGGGCGGACGTGGCAGCTGTCGACCATCCAGCTCGACTTCTTCGAGCCGGAGCTGTTCGAGCTGGAGTACACCGCGGCCGACGGCACCCGGCAGCGTCCGGTGATGATCCACCGCGCGCTGTTCGGCTCGATCGAGCGGTTCTTCGCCATCCTCGTCGAGCACTACGCAGGGGCCTTCCCTGCGTGGCTGGCGCCCGTTCAGGCGGTCGCCGTGCCGGTGGCCGAGCCGTTCGAGCCGTACCTGGCCGAGGTGGTCGCCACGCTGCGTGCGAAGGGGGTCCGCGCCGAGCTCGACACCTCCGACGACCGCTTCGGCAAGAAGATCCGCAACGCCGCCACCCAGAAGGTGCCGTTCGTGCTGATCGCGGGCGGGGAGGACGTCTCGGCGGGTGCCGTCTCCTTCCGCTACCGCGACGGCCGGCAGGACAACGGTGTGCCCGTGGACGAGGCGGTCGAGCGCATCGTGGCCGCGATCCGCGACCGGGTGCAGGTGTGAGATCGCCCGGCGACGCCACCGATCGCGCGGGCGACCTCGCGGGGGAGCCGGACGGCTTCCAACGACTGTGGACGCCCCACCGGATGGCGTACATCGGCAGGGAGAACAGGCCCGCCGACGACGCCGCGGGGGACGGCTGCCCGTTCTGCCGCGCGGTCTGGCTGCCCGACGAGCAGGGCCTGGTGATCGGCCGGGGCGAGCTGACCTACGCGCTGCTCAACCTCTACCCGTACAACTCGGGTCACGTGCTCGTCTGCCCCACGCGGCACGTCGCGGACTACGCCGACCTGACGACCGACGAGCTGGCGGAGCTGGGCGAGGTGACCCGCCGCGCGATGGCCGCGCTCCGGACCGCCTACGCGCCGCAGGGCTTCAACATCGGGATGAACCTCGGCGAGGTCGCCGGTGCGGGGATCGCCGCGCACCTGCACCAGCACGTGGTGCCGCGGTGGCGCGGCGACTCGAACTTCCTGCCGATCGTCGCGCGCACGCGCGCGCTGCCCGAGCTGCTCGCGGACACCCGTGCGCGGCTCGCGGCCGCCTGGAGCTGAAGGGGGAGCCGTGCTCAGCCGACTGCGCGCCGCCTGGGGACGCCTGATCGCGCCGCTGGTCGACGCCCTGCTCAAGGCAGGCATCTCGCCGGACGCCGTGACGATCGGCGGGACGCTCGCCGTGATCGCCGTCGCGCTGTGGGCCTTTCCGACGGGCCACCTGTTCCTCGGTGCGATCCTCATCGGCGTCGCCGCGGTGATGGACACCGTGGACGGGGCGATGGCGCGCCGCTCGGGCCGCACCGGCCCGTGGGGCGCGTTCCTCGACTCGACGCTCGACCGGTTCGCGGACGGCGCGATCTTCGCGGGCCTGGTGATCTGGTTCACCGGGGGCGGCGACGACCGGCTGACGGCGCTCCTGGCGCTGGCGTGCCTGGTGCTCGGCGGGATCGTGCCCTACGCGCGGGCACGCGCCGAGGGTGTCGGCGCCACGGCCGCGGTCGGGATCGCGGAACGCGGGGAGCGGCTCCTCGTCTCGCTCGTCGCCACGGGTCTGCACGGACTCGGCCTGCCGCTCGCCGTCCTCACCGTCGCGCTGGGGATCCTGGCGGCCGCGTCCCTCGTCACGGTGGTCCAGCGGATGCTCGTCGTCCGGAAGCAGGTGCGTGAGGGCGCCCGATGAATGCCGGACGCGCCTTCGCCGCGGCCTGGCGACTGGGCCGCCGCGCCCCCGAGCCCCTCGTCCGTGCCCTGACCGTGGTGGTCGCCGACGTGGCGTGGCTCCGGCACGGCGGCGGGGTGCGCCGGCTCGAGGCCAACCTGGCGCGCGTGCGCCCCGGGCTCGATCGGAAGGCGCTGCGGCGGCTCTCGCGCGCCGGGATGCGCTCCTACCTGCGGTACTACGGCGAGGCCTTCACGATCGCGGGCCGCAGCCCCGAGCAGATCGCGGCGCGCGTGACCGTCGGGAACCGCGACGCGCTGGTGGCCCTCCTCGACGAGGGCAAGCACGTGGTCCTCGCCCTCGGCCACCTGGGGAACTGGGACCTCGCCGGCGCGTGGGCCACGCGCCACCTCGCGCCCGTCACGGCGGTGGCCGAGCGGCTGCGGCCGGAGGAGCTGTACGAGGAGTTCCTGGCGTTCCGTGAGGGCATCGGGCTGCGGATCATCCCCCTGACCCGCGGCGGGGACGTGTTCCGCCAGCTGGTGCGCGTCGTGCGCAGCGGCCCGGGCCTCCTCACGCTCGTCTCGGACCGGGACCTGACCGCCAAGGGTGTCGAGGTGGACCTGTTCGGGCACCGCGCGCGCGTCGCGGCCGGCCCGGCGGCCCTCGCCGTCACCACAGGGGCGCCGCTGATGCTCGCGGCGATCACCTACGAGCGGCTGAGCGGCGAGCGCCGCCGCGCCGCGGGGTCCCCGTGGGGGATCCACATCCGGTTCTCGCCGGTCCCGCCGCCGCCGGCCGGCCTGCCCACCCGGGAGCGGATCCGGCTGATGACGCAGGCATGGGTGGACGACCTGGCGACGACGATCGCGGCCCACCCGGAGGACTGGCACATGCTCCAGCGGGTGTTCGTGGACGACCTGGACCAGGCACGCTACGCGGCGACGGTCGGAGACGACAGGGGGGTGGCCCGGTGAGGGTCGGCCGGTCCCGGCGGCACCACCTCAAGGTGGGCCTCGTCTGCCCGTACTCGTTCGACGTGCCCGGCGGCGTGCAGTTCCACGTGCGCGACCTGGCGGAGGCGCTCCTGGGGCGCGGTCACGAGGTGTCGGTCCTCGCGCCGGCGTCCGAGGACACGCCGGTTCCGGACTACGTGGTGCCCGCCGGCCGCGCGGTGCCCGTGCACTACAACGGCGCGGTCGCCCGCGTCACGTTCGGGCCGGTGTCCGCCAACCGGGTGCGCAAGTGGCTCGCCGCCGGTCAGTTCGACGTGCTGCACCTGCACGAGCCCGTCACCCCGAGCGTCGGGATGCTGGCGATGTGGATCGCCGACGGCCCGATCGTCGGCACGTTCCACTCCTCGATGAACCGCTCCCGCTCGCTCCAGCTGGCCTACCCGTTCGTGCGGCAGTCGCTGGAGAAGATCTCGGCCCGCATCGCCGTGTCCGAGGACGCGCGCCGCACGCTCGTCGAGCACCTCGGCGGGGACGCCGTGGTGATCCCGAACGGCGTCTACGTCGACAGGTTCACCGGCGCCGTGCCGGACCCTCGCTGGACGGGGACTCCGCAGCGCCCGACCATCGCGTTCCTCGGCCGGCTGGACGAGTCGCGCAAGGGCCTGCCCGTGCTGCTGGAGGCGGTGCCGCGCGTGCTGGAGCGCCGCCCAGGCGCGCGGTTCCTCGTCGCGGGCCGCGGCGACTTCGGCCCGCAGGAGGCGGGGGACCTGCTGGGCCCGGCGGCGGCGGCGGTGGAGTTCGTCGGCGGCGTGTCCGACGAGGAGAAGGCTCGGCTGTTCGCCTCGGCGGACGTGTACGTCGCACCGCAGACCGGCGGGGAGTCGTTCGGGATCGTGCTGGTGGAGGCGATGAGCGCGGGGGCGCCGGTGGTCGCGAGCGACCTCGGCGCGTTCTCCCGCGTGCTCGACGACGGCGCCGCCGGCGTGCTGTTCCGCGCGGGTGACAGCGCCGACCTGGCCGCCACGCTGCTGCGTGTGCTGGACGACGCACCGCTGCGCGCCCGAGTCGTCGAGCACGCCCTGGTGGCCGTGCGCCGTTACGACTGGTCCGAGGTGAGCGACCAGGTCCTCGCGGTCTACGAGATGGCCGTAGCCGGCCACCCGACGCCCGTGGGCGAGGACCCGGCATGGGCGCGTGGCGCGCTGCGCCGGGCGCGGGAGGCGCGATGACCTGGGCGGAGGTGGTGCTGGCGATCGGCGTCGTGCTGGCGCTGCTGCTGTGGATGGTCTGGGTGGACGCCAGCCGGCTGGACCGGCTGCACCGCCGGGTGGACGCCTCCCGCACGGTGCTCGACACGCAGCTGGTGCGCCGCGCCACCGCGGCCGCGGAGCTCGCGACGAGTGGCACGCTCGACCCGGCCAGCGCGATCGTCGTCGGCGAGGCCGCGTGGGCCGCGCTGGCCGCCGGTGGCGACGACACCCCGCCGGGGGGCGTGGTGCGCGAGCTGCGCGCGGTGCTCGAGCCACCGGCGAGGCAGGTGCGCTCGTCGGGCCCCGAGGTGGACCGGGGCCGGCTGGAGAGCGACCTGACCGCCGCGCTGCGCGAGGTGCTCGACGACCCGGAGGAGGTCTCGGGGATCGCGAAGTCGCCGGCGGGGTCCGGCCTGCTCGCGGACCTGTCGGCCGCCTGGTACCGGGTGCAGCTGTCCCGGCGGTTCCACAACAACGCCGTGACGCAGGCCCGCCAGGCGCGGCGCGGCGTGATGGTGCGGATCCTGCGGCTCGCAGGCAGCGCGCCCGAGCCGCAGACCGTCGAGATCGACGACGACTGGCCGCGCGGCCTGCCCCAGGTGGCGCCGCGCGACTGAGACCTCGTCCCGGGGCGCCGGGCGCCCGGACCGGCCCCGGCGACCGCGGCTACGATGGACGCAGAAACCCTCCCACACCGAAGAACGAGGCATCCGTGACTGGCGAGAACGAGACCCCCGTCGTCGGCACAGCACGCGTCAAGCGGGGCATGGCCGAGATGCTCAAGGGCGGCGTCATCATGGACGTCGTCACCGCCGACCAGGCGAAGATCGCGCAGGACGCGGGCGCCGTCGCGGTCATGGCGCTCGAGCGCGTGCCCGCGGACATCCGGGCGCAGGGCGGCGTGGCACGGATGAGCGACCCCGACCTGATCGACGGGATCGTCAACGCCGTGTCCATCCCCGTGATGGCCAAGGCGCGGATCGGGCACTTCGTCGAGGCGCAGGTGCTCCAGGCGCTCGGCGTCGACTATGTCGACGAGTCCGAGGTGCTGACCCCGGCCGACTACGCGCACCACATCGACAAGTGGCGGTTCACCGTGCCCTTCGTCTGCGGCGCGACCAACCTGGGCGAGGCGCTGCGCCGGATCGCCGAGGGCGCGGCGATGATCCGCTCGAAGGGCGAGGCCGGCACGGGCGACGTCTCGAACGCCACTGCGCACATGCGCCAGATCCGCGACGAGATCCGCCGCCTGACGTCCCTGCCCCAGGACGAGCTGTACCTCGCGGCCAAGGATCTCCAGGCGCCGTTCCCGCTGGTGGAGGAGGTTGCCGCGCTCGGCAAGCTGCCCGTGGTGCTGTTCACCGCCGGCGGCATCGCCACCCCGGCCGACGCCGCGATGATGATGCAGCTCGGCGCCGAGGGTGTGTTCGTCGGCTCCGGCATCTTCAAGTCCGGCAACCCGGCGCAGCGGGCCGCGGCGATCGTCAAGGCGACCACCTTCTACGACGACCCCGACGTCATCGCCAAGGTGTCGCGCGGGCTCGGCGAGGCGATGGTCGGCATCAACGTCGACGACGTGCCCGCGCCGCACCGGCTGGCCGAGCGCGGCTGGTAGCCGAACCGCCCGTGGCTGAGCTCGGACCCGACTGGCAGCGGGGGCCCGACGGCCTGCCGTACCGGCGCGCGGCGCGCGTCATCCTGCTCGACGAGGCCGACCGCGTGCTGCTGGTGCGCGGCCACGACGTCGACCAGCCGTCCCGGACCTGGTGGTTCACCGTCGGCGGCGGGATCGACACGGGGGAGACCTCCCGCGAGGCGGCGGTCCGTGAGCTGCGCGAGGAGACCGGGATCACGCTGTGGGCCGATGATCTCGTCGGACCCGTGTACACGCGGTCCGCGCTGTTCGACTTCTTCGCGCGCCTGTGCCGGCAGGACGAGGAGCTGTTCCTCGCCCGCGTGCGGTCGTCGGACCTCACGCCCCTGACGCACGACGCGTGGACCGACCTCGAGGCGGACGTGCTCGACGAGCTGCGCTGGTGGTCCGTCGACGAGCTCGAGACGGTCGACATCGAGATGTTCCCCGCGGGGCTCCCGGCCCTGGTCCGCAGCCTGCTCCCCGGCTGGGACGGGATCACGCGCCACCTGGGCCTCGCTCGCGAGACGTAGCCCCCTTCCACAGCGTCCGCACTCGTTGGGGTCCTGGCACCGACGAGTGCGGACGCAAGGGGGGTACCGCCCAGTAACATCGTCGGGTGCCGGTCACCGCCCCCACCTCCCCCGCCCGACGGGTGCCGCGCAGCGGCATCCGCAGCCTGATGGAGCTCGCGCTGCGCGACCCCCGGGCGCTGCACCTCGAGATCGGCGAGCCGGACCAGGCGCCCGGGGCGCACGTCACCGAGGCGGTCGCGCGGGCCGCGCGCGAGGGCCGCACCGGGTACACGTCCAGCACCGGACTCCCCGAGCTGCGGGCCGCGGTGGCGCACCGGGTCTCCGAGCGGTCGGGCCGCCCGACGAGCCCCGACGAGGTCGTGGTGACGCACGGCGCGATGCACGGCCTCGCGATGGCCCTCCAGGCGGTGCTCGGCCCCGGCGACGAGGTGCTGGTCCCGGACCCGGCGTTCCCCAACTGGGCGATGGCCGCGGTCGCCGCGGGCGGCGCGGCGCGCACGTACCCGACGCGCCCCGAGCGCGGCTTCGTGCCCGTCCCCGCGGAGGTGGAGGCTGCGATCACGCCGCGCACGCGCGCGCTCGTCGTCTGCTCGCCGGACAACCCGACCGGCGCGGTGTACCCGGCGGACGTGCTGGCGCAGCTCGTCGAGATCGCTCGCCGCCACGACCTCTGGCTGCTGTCCGACGAGGCGTACGAGGCGATCACGTTCGATGCGCCCTTCGTCTCGCCCGCCGCGTTCGACACGGACCGCAGGGTGGTCGTCTTCGGCAGCGTCTCGAAGACGTACGCGCTGACCGGCCTGCGGATCGGCTGGGTCGCCACGCCCGACCGCGACCTGCTCGAGGTGCTGGGGCACCTCGCCGAGGCGTCGGTGCTGTGCCCGTCGACGGTGGGGCAGCACGGGGCCCTCGCCGCTCTGACCGGCCCGCAGGACGCCGTGGCGCAGGCGGTCGCCTCGTACCGGGGACGGCGCGACGCGGCGCTCGAGCTGCTCGCGGCCCGCGGCATCGCCTTCTCCGCTCCGGAGGGCGCGTTCTACCTGCTGGTGGACGTCGAGGAGGCGGACTCCGACGCCTTCGCGCGGCGGCTGCTGGAGCGGGTGCACGTCGCGGTCTCCCCGGGGAGCGCCTTCGGCGCTCTCGCCGAGGGTCGCGTCCGGGTCAGCCTGGCCAGCGCCCGGCCCGTGCTGCTCGAGGGTCTCGGCCTGCTGGCCGACGAGGTCGTGGCGGCCCGCACCGGGCGGTCGGCGGCACTCGCGCGCTGATCCGCGCCGCTCTCCGGCGGGCTCGGGGCGCTCGTCGGCCCGCCTAGAATTGCCCGCCGTGACCCCCACCTCCACGACCGTCGGCGTGCTCGCGCTCCAGGGCGACGTGCGCGAGCACCTCGCCGCGCTGCGCACGGTCGGCGTCGAGGCGCTGGCGGTGCGGCGGCAGCCCGAGCTGGACGCGGTCGACGCGCTCGTCGTCCCGGGCGGGGAGTCGACGACGATCGACAAGCTGCTGCGCGCGTTCGACCTGTTCGAGCCGGTGCAGCGGCGGCTGCGCGCGGGGATGCCCGCCTACGGCTCGTGCGCGGGGATGATCCTGCTCGCGGACCGGGTGCTGGGCGCTGTCGACGGGCAGCAGACGCTCGGCGGGCTGGACATCACGGTGCGCCGGAACGCGTTCGGCCGGCAGGTGGACTCGTTCGAGACCGACCTGGAGATCGAGGGGATCGACGGGGACCCGGTGCACGCCGTCTTCATCCGGGCGCCGTGGGTCGAGGCCGTCGGTCCGGCGGCCCGCGTGCTGGGCCGGGTGGAGGCGGGCCCTGCCGCCGGTAGGATCGTCGCGGTGCGTCAGGGCCCGTTGCTCGTCACCTCGTTCCACCCGGAGGTGACCGGTGACACGCGGGTGCACCGCCTGTTCGTGGAGATCGTGCGCGAGAGCCTGTAGAGCCGCGCCGAGATCAGTCACCGACCGAGGGGTAGCTGGGCATGTCGGGTCACTCCAAGTGGGCCACCACCAAGCACAAGAAGGCGCTCATCGACGCCAAGCGCGGCAAGCTGTTCGCCAAGCTGGTCAAGAACATCGAGGTGGCCGCCCGGACGGGCGGTGCCGACCCCGCCGGCAACCCGACGCTCTTCGACGCGATCCAGAAGGCGAAGAAGTCGTCGGTCCCCAACGAGAACATCGACCGCGCGCTCAAGCGCGGCTCCGGCCAGGAGGCCGGCGGCGCCGACTACCAGACGATCATGTACGAGGGGTACGGCCCCGGCGGCGTCGCCGTGCTGGTCGAGTGCCTCACCGACAACCGCAACCGCGCCGCCTCGGACGTGCGCGTCGCGATGACCCGCAACGGCGGCTCGATGGCCGACCCGGGGTCCGTCTCCTACCTGTTCTCCCGCAAGGGGATCATCGTCGTGCCCAAGGACGGTACCGACGAGGACTCGGTGATGGAGGCCGTGCTGGAGGCGGGCGCCGAGGAGGTCACCGACGACGGCGAGGCCTTCGAGGTGCGCACCGAGGCGACCGACCTGGTGACCGTTCGAACGGCCCTCCAGGACGCAGGCATCGAGTACGACTCCGCCGACGTGGTGTTCTACCCGGCGACCGAGATCGAGGTGGACGCCGACGGCGCCCGCAAGATCCTGCGGCTGATCGATGCGCTCGAGGACTCCGACGACGTGCAGAACGTCTACACCAACGTCGACGCGCCCGACGAGGTCATGGCCCAGCTCGACGAGGACGACTGACCCTCGAGTGGAACGGACACGCGCGGACACGCCGGGCATGGGGCGCGGTTCGTTCCACTCCGCGCGGGGGCTGTGACACTGGCGGGGTGCGCGTCCTCGGAGTCGACCCCGGCCTGACCCGTTGCGGCCTGGGGGTCGTGGACGGGCTGTCCGGCCGCCGGCTGCGGCTCGTCGCGGTGGAGGTCGCCCGCTCGTCGGCCACCGACGAGGTGGACCAGCGACTGCTGGAGATCGAGCGCCGCATCGAGGAGTTCCTCGAGGAGCACGCTCCGGACACGGTCGCGGTGGAACGAGTGTTCGCCCAGCACAACGTCAGCACCGTGATGGGCACCGCGCAGGTGGCGGGGATCGCGCTGGTCGCGGCCGCCCGCCGGAGGATCCCGGTCGCGGTGCACACGCCCAGCGAGGTCAAGGCGGCCGTCACCGGCAACGGCCGGGCGGGCAAGGCGCAGGTCCAGACGATGGTCGCGCAGCTGCTCGGGCTCGACGAGCGCCCGAGGCCCGCCGACGCGGCCGACGCCCTGGCCCTCGCCATCTGCCACCTGTGGCGTCCGCAGGGTGCCATGGGCGCCCCGCAGCGCCCGCCGGGCTCCCTGACGGCCGCGCAGCGCGCGTGGGCCGCCGCCGAGCAGGCTGCCCGCCGTCGCTGACGTTCCCGCGGCCGACATGGGCACGTCCAACCGACATGGGCACCAGCACGTGCTCATCTCGCTCGGATGTGCCCATCTGGGGCGCGGGCGGCGGGGGCGTGTCGCCGGGGAGGGCTCGTACACGTGTGCGAACATGCGGGAATGACGAGGGGCACGACGAGGGTCATGACGACAGGCACGGCCGAGGGCATTCCGGGGAGCGCGCGGTGATCGCGTCGGTGACGGGGACCGTCCGGACCGTGCGGCTCGACGCGGCGATCGTGGACGTCGGCGGCATAGGGATGCTGGTCCAGGCGACACCGGCGACGCTCGCGAGCCTGCGCGTGGGCCAGCAGGCGACGGTGCACACGTCCCTCGTCGTGCGCGAGGACAGCCTGACGCTGTTCGGCTTCGGGGACGCCGACGAGCGCGAGGTGTTCGAGGTGCTCCAGACGGTCAGCGGCGTCGGCCCCCGGCTCGCGCTGGCGATGCTGGCGGTGCACACGCCGGACGGGCTGCGCCGCGCGGTGGCCGACGAGGACTACGTCGCCCTCCAGCGGGTCCCCGGGATCGGCCGCAAGGGAGCGCAGCGCATCGTCCTCGAGCTGGGCGACCGGCTCGGCGTGCCGGCTCCTTCCGCCGGCGCCCCGGCACCCGCCCCGATCCTCGGCGACCACCGCGACCAGGTGGTCGAGGCGCTCGTCGGCCTCGGCTGGCAGGCCCGCACGGCGCAGGACGCCGTCGCCACCGTGCTGGAGGGCGGCGCGGAGCCGGTGGGCGCGGGCGAGGTCGCCGGCCTGCTTCGGGCGGCGCTGCGGACGCTGGGCGGCGCGCGTGGCTGAGCAGGAGTACGACGAGCCCGTGGTCACCGAGCGCTTCGGCGCGCAGAGCCTGGTGCGTCCCGCGGCCGACGATCTCGAGCGCGCCGCCGAGGCGGCGCTGCGGCCACGCAGGCTGGCGGAGTTCGTCGGGCAGAAGGTGGTGCGCGAACAGCTCTCGCTGGTGCTCGAGGCCGCGGCGGCGCGCGGGCGCGCGCCGGACCACGTGCTGCTGTCCGGCCCGCCCGGCCTGGGCAAGACGACGCTCGCGATGATCATCGCCGCCGAGCTCGGTGCGCCGCTGCGCGTGACGAGCGGCCCCGCGATCCAGCACGCCGGGGACCTGGCCGCCGTGCTGTCCTCGCTCGAGGAGGGTGAGGTGCTGTTCCTCGACGAGATCCACCGCCTCGCGCGGCCCGCCGAGGAGCTGCTCTACGTGGCGATGGAGGACTTCCGGGTCGACGTGGTGGTGGGCAAGGGCGCCGGCGCGAGCGCGATCCCGCTGTCGCTGCCGCCGTTCACGGTGGTGGGCGCGACGACGAGGGCGGGCCTGCTGCCGGCGCCCCTGCGCGACCGGTTCGGCTTCACCGGCCACCTCGACTTCTACGCGACCGACGAGCTGGAGCGGGTGCTGGTGCGGTCCGCCGGCCTGCTGGGCGTGGACCTCCACCCCGAGGCCGCGGTGGAGGTCGCGGGCCGCTCGCGCGGCACCCCCCGCATCGCCAACCGGCTGCTGCGCCGCGTGCGCGACTGGGCGGAGGTCAGGGGGACGGGCCGCCTCGACCTCGACGCGGCGCGCGCCGCGCTGGAGGTGTTCGAGGTCGACGTCAAGGGCCTGGACCGGCTCGACCGCGGCGTGCTCGAGGCGCTGTGCCTGCGGTTCGGCGGGGGACCGGTGGGGCTCACCACACTGGCGGTCGCCGTCGGCGAGGAACCGGAGACCGTGGAGACGGTGGCGGAGCCGTTCCTGGTGCGTGAAGGGCTCGTCGGGCGCACGCCCCGAGGCCGGGTGGCGCTGCCCGCCGCCTGGCAGCACCTGGGCCTCGTCCCACCCGCGCCCCAGGACTCGCTGTTCGGCTGAGGCCCCGGAACCTCGCGCGCCCGAAGCGCGTTGGAGCGGGCAGCCCGTGCGCCTAGACTGCGTCGGACGCCTCAACACCTGGAGACGAGTTCTTCCATGCCTGCTGCCCTGATCGCCGCCAATGACGCCCCGGCGGCACAGCCCGCCAACTACGGCCTCTTCATCATCCTGGCGCTGGTGCTGGGCGCGATGTGGTTCATGTCCCGCCGCAGCCGCAAGCAGCAGCAGCAGTCGATGGAGTTCCGCAGCAACCTCAGGCCGGGTGACGAGGTCATGACGGGCTCCGGCCTGTTCGGCACGGTGGTCGACGTCGACGGCGACGCCGTCACGCTCGAGACCACGCCCGGCGGCGCCCACACGGTGTGGCTGCGCGCCGCGATCGCCAAGGTCGCCTCCCCGCCGTACGCCGCCGTCTCGGACGTCGACGAGGACGCCGAGGAGTACGAGGACTACGACGAGGACGAGGACATCGAGGTTCCGGACGACCTGTCGTCGCTCGACGACACGGCCGACGGCACCGAAGGCAAGGACAAGGACAAGGACAAGGACTGACCGCGCGGCCCGGGGACCCCGGGCCCCCACCGCGCCGGCGGCAGGTCCGCCGGTGCGCACGAGAAAGAACTGACGTTGGCCGCTCCCACTGCCCGGCGCCGCCCGGTGCGCACGCTCGTCCTGACGGCGATCCTGCTGATCGTCGTCCCCTTCGCGGCGTTGTTCGTCGGCACCACGCTCGACCCGAGGAGCGAGACGAACCCGCGAGGGGCCGGCTTCGCCCCCGGGCTCGCGCTCGACCTCGAGGGCGGGACGCAGCTCATCCTGACCCCCGTGCCCGAGGCCGCGGGGCAGGTGACGTCGACCACCATCAGCCAGGCGATCGAGGTGATCCGCCAACGCGTCGACGCCTCGGGCGTGTCCGAGGCGGAGATCACCAGCCAGGGCACCGGCGCGAGCGCGAAGATCGTGGTCGCGCTGCCGGGCAGCCCCGACGAGGAGACGCTGCGGCTGGTCCGCACGCCCGCGCAGATGGAGTTCCGCCCCGTCCTGGTGCAGAGCTTCGACCCGACGGCCGCCCCCGAGCCGACCGCCACCCCGTCGCCGTCACCGACGGCCGAGCAGCCCGCCGAGCCCACCAGCCCGAGCGACGCCGCGTACTACATCACCCCCGAGGTCCAGGCTGCCTTCGACCGGCTCGACTGCGTCGACCCCGCCAACCGCGCCGGCGGCCTGAACGGCCCGGCGGAGGCCGCGTTCGTCACGTGCGACCAGAACGGGTTCTCCAAGTTCATCCTCGGGCCGGTCGAGATCGAGGGCCGGCACATCACGAGCGCCACGTCGGGCCTCGAGTCGCTCCAGGGCGGCGGCGTGGGCACCGAGTGGATCGTCAGCCTGAAGTTCGACGGCGAGGGCACCGGTCTCTTCGCGGACACCACCGAGCGGCTGCTCGGCCGGACGCCGCCGACGGACCAGTTCGCCGTGGTGCTCGACGGCCTGGTGATCACGGCCCCGCAGGTCGAGGCGATCATCCCCAACGGTGAGGCGCGGATCTCCGGCTCGTTCACGCGGGACAGCGCCGCGACACTGGCCAACCAGCTGAACTTCGGCTCGCTGCCCGTCAGCTTCCAGGTGGAGAGCGAGCAGCAGATCTCCGCGACGCTCGGCTCCGAGCAGCTCCAGCGCGGCCTGTTCGCCGGCCTGATCGGCCTGGTGCTCGTCTTCGTCTACTCGCTGTTCCAGTACCGCACGCTGGGCGCCCTGACGATCGGCTCCCTCGTGGTCGCCGGCGCGATCACCTACCTGGCGATCGCGCTGCTGTCCTGGCTGATGGGCTACCGCCTGTCGCTCGCCGGCGTCGCGGGCCTGATCGTCGCGATCGGCTTCACGGCGGACTCGTTCATCGTCTACTTCGAACGCATCCGTGACGAGCTGCGTGACGGCCGCAACCTCGCCGGCGCCGTGGACCGCGGCTGGACCCGCGCCCGCCGCACCATCCTCGCGGCCAAGGGCGTCAACCTCGTCTCGGCCGTGATCCTCTACTACCTGGCCGTCGGCGGCGTGCAGGGCTTCGCGTTCACGCTGGGCCTGACCACGGTGATCGACGTCGCGGTGGTGTTCTGGTTCACGCACCCGCTGATGGAGGTCATCTCCAAGGTGTCGTTCTTCCGGGACGGCCACCGCTGGTCCGGCCTGTCACCGGAGCGCCTGCGCGCGTCCGGCGTCCGCTACGTCGGCGCCGGCAGGTTCGCGGGCCCGACGATCGCCCCGGAGACCGGCGCCGCCGAGGCCGCCGCGACGGCTCCCGAGCCCGCGGTCGTCGGTGTCGGCGCACCGCCGGGAGGCGGGGGCGAGGGCCACCTGACCATCGCGGAGCGCCGTGCCGCGGCCCGCGGGCAGGCCGCCGAGGCCGGCGCGCAGGACGGCGCGGCCGACGAGAACGAGGAGAACCGCTGATGGCTCTCAACTTCGCCCAGTGGGGCAACGACCTGTACACCGGCCGCCGGTCGTACCAGATCGTCGCGCACCGGTCGCGCTGGTTCACCGCGGTCGGCGCCCTCGCGATCATCGCCCTGGCCATCCTGCTGAGCCGGGGCTTCAACCTCGGCATCGACTTCCGTGGCGGCTCGGAGTTCACGGTCTCGGGCGTGCAGGACACCTCGCAGGGCCCGGCGATCACGGCCGTGCAGTCGATCTCGCCCGACGAGGTGCCGCGCGTCTCGGTCGTCGGCCAGAACGCGATCCGCGTCCAGACCAGCGAGTTCACCAACACCGAGGACGTCCAGCGCGTCCGCGACGCGCTGGCGGGGGCCTACGGCGTCGACCCGGGCGAGGTGACCACGGCGTTCATCGGCCCGACGTGGGGGGCGGGCGTCTCGCAGCGCGCGTTGTGGGGCACCGTCGTGTTCGTGCTCGTCGTCGCCGTGTTCATGGCGCTGTACTTCAGGGCCTGGCGCATGTCGCTCGCGGCGATCATCGCGATGCTGGGGGACATCCTCATCGCGGCGGGTGTGTACGCGGCCGTCGGCTGGGAGGTCACGCCGTCGACGATCATCGGCTTCCTGACGATCCTCGGATACTCGCTGTACGACAAGGTGGTCGTGTTCGACAAGGTGCGTGAGAACACCGCGGGCGTCCTCGACCAGTCGCGCAGCACGTACGCCGAGCGCGCGAACCTCGCGGTGAACCAGACCCTGGTCCGCTCGGTCAACACCGGCGTGGTGGCGATCCTCCCGGTGGCGGGCATCCTCTTCGTCGGAGCGTTCCTGCTCGGCGCGGGCACGCTGCGGGACATTTCGCTGTCGCTGTTCGTCGGCATCGCCGCCGGCACGGCCTCGTCGATCTTCCTGGCCACGCCGCTCGAGGTGTCGCTGCGCGAGCGCGAGCCGCGGATCGCCAAGCACACCGCGAAGGTGATCGCCTCCCGTCAGGCCGCCGCCGCGTCCGGTGAGGACGTCGCCGTGCACGCCACCGCGGCGGCCGGCTCGCAGCTGATGCCCGGCCAGCACCGGGGTCAGCAGGCGCAGCCGAGGCGGAAGGGCCGATGACCACGCCGGACCGCTCGGCCGTCATCGCCCGCGTCTCGGAGCTCATGCGCGAGATCCCGGACTACCCGGAGCCCGGCATCCTGTTCCGCGACATCACCACGGTGCTGGCGGACGCGGAGGCGTTCGCCGGCCTGGTCGCCGTGATGGCGGCCGGGACCCCGGGTCCGGTCGACCTCGTGGCGGGCATGGAGTCGCGCGGCTTCCTGCTGGCGGCGCCGATCGCGGTGGCGCTCGGGGCCGGCGTGGTCCCGGTCCGCAAGGCGGGCAAGCTGCCGGGCCCGACGATCGGGCAGACCTACGACCTCGAGTACGGCACCGCCACGCTCGAGCTGCACCCCTTCACCGTGCCGGCGGGCTCGCGCGTGCTCGTCGTCGACGACGTCCTGGCGACCGGCGGCACCGCGGCGGCGACGCTGCGGCTGTTCGCGGACTGCGACGCCGAGGTGGTCGGCATCAGCGTCCTGGCCGAGCTCGTCGGGCTGCGTGGCCGGGACAAGGTCCCCGGAGTCCCGGTGGACGCCCTGCTGACGCTGCCCTGATCGGCGCGGTCGTAGACTCGCCCGGTCGGGTCGGAACCCTGGAACGGCCGGTGGCGGCCCGGCGTTCCGGCTGGGACGGGCGGACACGAAGGGGGTGGCGGCGATGGGCGATGCCACGACCGGCGTGACCCCGCGCCTCGAACCCCCCACCGAGTCGACCCCGGCCGCCCGCGTGCGGGCGAGGCTGGCGCGGTTCGGCGGCCGCAGCGCGGTCGCGTTCCCCGCCCTCGAGCCTGTGATGCAGGCGACGAGGACGCACCACCCCAAGGCCGACCTCGCGGTGCTGGAGCAGGCCTACGTCGTCGCCGAGCGGGCCCACCGCGGCCAGCTGCGCAAGAGCGGCGAACCGTACATCACGCACCCCGTCGCCGTCGCGACCATCCTCGCCGAGCTGGGCATGACCCCGGCGACGCTGTCCGCCGCACTGCTGCACGACACGGTGGAGGACACCGACTACTCCCTGGACCAGCTGCGCCGGGACTTCGGCCCCGAGGTCGCGATGCTGGTGGACGGCGTCACCAAGCTGGACAAGGTGCAGTACGGCGACGCGGCGCAGTCGGAGACGGTCCGCAAGATGGTGGTCGCGATGTCGCACGACATCCGTGTGCTCGTCATCAAGCTGGCCGATCGGCTGCACAACGCGCGGACCTGGAAGTTCGTCGGCGAGGAGTCCGCCGAGCGCAAGGCGCGCGAGACGCTGGAGATCTACGCGCCGCTGGCCCACCGGCTCGGCATGAACACCATCAAGTGGGAGCTGGAGGACCTGTCCTTCGCCACCCTGTACCCGAAGGTGTACGACGAGATCGTCCACCTCGTCGCCGAGCGCGCCCCCGCCCGCGAGGAGTACCTGGGCGTGGTCCGCGAGCAGGTGGCCGCGGACCTGCGGGCCGCGAAGATCAAGGCCACGGTCACCGGCCGGCCGAAGCACTACTACTCGATCTACCAGAAGATGATCGTGCGCGGCCGCGACTTCACGGACATCTACGACCTGGTCGGCGTGCGCGTCCTCGTCGACACGGTCCGTGACTGCTACGCGGCGCTCGGCGCCCTGCACGCGCGGTGGAACCCCGTCCCGGGGAGGTTCAAGGACTACATCGCGATGCCGAAGTTCAACCTCTACCAGTCGCTGCACACCACGGTGATCGGCCCGGGCGGCAAGCCGGTGGAGATCCAGATCCGCACGCACGACATGCATCGCCGCGCGGAGTACGGCGTCGCGGCCCACTGGAAGTACAAGGAGAACGCCAAGAACGGCGACGGTGGCACGGTCACCGACAGCCAGGGCAACGACATGAGCTGGCTGCGCCAGCTGGTCGACTGGCAGAAGGAGACGGCCGACCCGAGCGAGTTCCTCGACTCGCTGCGGTTCGAGATCGCCGGCTCCGAGGTGTACGTGTTCACCCCGAAGGGCGACGTGATCGCCCTCCCGCAGGGCTCCACGCCGGTCGACTTCGCCTACGCCGTCCACACCGAGGTGGGGCACCGCACCATGGGGGCGCGCGTCAACGGGCGGCTCGTGCCCCTGGACTCGACGCTCGAGAACGGCGACGTGGTCGACGTGTTCACGTCGAAGTCCGAGACCGCGGGCCCGTCCCGCGACTGGCTGGCGTTCGTCAAGAGCCCGCGCGCCCGCAACAAGATCCGCCAGTGGTTCACCAAGGAGCGCCGCGAGGAGGCCGTCGAGCGTGGTAAGGACGCCTTGGCCAAGGCGATGCGCAAGCAGAACCTGCCGCTCCAGCGCCTGCTGTCCCACGAGGCGCTCGTCGGGCTCGCGGCGGAGATGCGCTACGCGGACGTCACCGCGCTCTACAGCGCGATCGGCGAGAACCAGGTGTCCGCGCAGACCGTGGTGCAGCGGCTGGTCGCGTCGCTGGGCGGGGTGCCGGCACAGGAGGAGGACCTCGCCGAGGTCACCCGTCCCGGCCGCGCGCGCACCGTCAAGACGGCGGACACCGGGGTCGTCGTGCGCGGCGTCGGAGACGTCTGGGTCAAGCTGGCCAAGTGCTGCACCCCGGTGCCGGGCGACGAGATCATCGGCTTCGTCACCCGCGGCAGCGGCGTCAGCGTGCACCGCACCGACTGCATCAACGTCGACGGCCTGCGCACGCGGCAGCCCGAGCGGATCGTCGACGTCGAGTGGAGCCGCACCGGGTCGCAGCTGTTCCTGGTGCAGATCCAGGTGGAGGCGCTCGACCGGTCGCGCCTGCTCTCCGACGTGACGCGGGTCCTCTCGGACCATCACGTCAACATCCTCTCGGCGAGCGTCTCGACCAACCGCGACCGCTTGGCGCTGTCGCGGTTCGTGTTCGAGATGGCCGAGCCGGGACACCTCGCCTCGGTGCTCGCCGCGGTGCGGAAGGTCGAGGGCGTCTACGACGTCTACCGGATCACCGGCGCCCGCACCCCTGACCAGCCGGTCATTCGCGCCTGACGCCACCCCACAGCTTGCGTCCGAGGAAAGTGCCCTCCTGGCGCACCCTTCCTCGGACGCAACGGAGGTCAGAGGGCGGCAAGGAGGGCGCGGGCGGAGCGGATGCTGCGCTCGCCCGGCATGCGGTCCAGCTCCACGAGGGCGGCGGCCGGGTCGAAGCCGCAGGCCAGGAGGCGGACGACGAGCCCGCGGGCTTCCGCCCCGGCGACGAACCGTGCGACGTCCAGGCCGGTGCGCTGGACCGTCGTGACGCGCCGCCCGCCCAGCACGAGCACCTCATGGACCGGCAGGGGAGCCTCGCACGCACGGCGGCTGAGGTGGGGGTCGGTGCGCCGCGCGTGGGGACGGACGAGCACGTCCACCTTCGCCGGCGCCGCGCCGCCCGCGTGGACCCACGCGGCCGTGGCGCGCCCGACGACCCCGCGCACGGGCACCAGCGGCGCGAGCGCCGCCAGCCGCAGCTCGGCCGTCACCGTCACACCGGTGAGCACGGCCACGTCACCCCACAGGGGTTCGAGGAGCCCGTCCAGGTGCATCCCGGTCCAGGTCAGCGGGCCGACATCCGCGCGCCTGACCAGCGGTGAGGCGGCGACCGGCGCGGGCCGGTAGGCGAGCAGCGTCGTGGGCACGGGCGCAGCATGCCCTGCGGCAGGCCGACCGCGTGACCGCCCCTGTGGACGACGGGTCGCCGGCTTCCGTTCGCACCCGCGGTGCGGGCGTCAGCCGCGGGCGTCCCGCGCGGCGCGCCGCACCTGCTCCAGCCAGGAGCGGCGTGCCTCGAGGGCCGCCTCGGCAGCCGCGATCGTGCGGGCGTCCTTTGCCGCCGCCGCCTTGGCCAGGTCCGCCTCGAGCCCGGCGATCGCCTGCTCGAGCTGGGCCTCCATACCCTCGGCCCGCGCGCGGGTCTCGGGGTTGCCGCGTCGCCACTGGGCGTCGTCGGCGTCACGGACGGTCTGCTCGACTGCGTGCAGCCGAGCCTCGATCCGCTGGATGTCCCCGCGCGGCACCTTCCCGGCGGCGTCCCAGCGGTCCTGGATCGAGCGCAACGAGGCCTTCGCCGAGGCGAGGTCCTTGATGGGCAGCAGCGCCTCCGCCTCGACGAGCAGCCGCTCCTTGACCGCGAGGTTCGCCTGGAACTCCTCGTCGGTGGCCGCGGCGGCGGCATCACGGGCGCCGAAGAACGCGTCTTGCGCGGCACGGAACCGGGCCCACAGCGCGTCGTCGACCGGCCGGCTGGCCCGCCCGGCGAGCTTCCACTGCGCCATCAGGTCGCGGAACGCGGACGCGGTGCCCGCCCAGTCGGAGCTCGTCGCGAGGCGTTCGGCCTGGTCGACCAGCGCCTCCTTGGTCGCCTTCGCGGCGGAGCTGCGCGACTCCAGCTCGGCGAAGAAGTGCCGCCGTTCCCGGTCGAACGTCGTCCGGGCGTGGCTGAACCGCTTCCAGAGCGCCTCCTCGGAGGGCCGGTCCAGGCGCGGGCCGGAGCGCTGGGCTTCCTTCCACTGGTCGAGCAGCTGGCGCAGCCGCTCCCCGGCGGGGCGCCACTGGATCTTGGTCGGGTCGGTCCCGGAGATCTGCTCGGCCTGCTCGACGATCGCCGTGCGCGCCTCGAGCGCGGCGGCCCGCGCGGCGGCCCGCTCGGCCTCGGCGGCGGCGCGCCGTACGGCGGCGACCTCCCGCAGGCCGTCGAGCCGGGCACGCAGCCCGACGAGGTCACCGACCGCCGCCGGAGCGGCGAGCTCCTCCGTCAGCCTGTCGAGCGTTCCGTCGATCTCCTTGATCGACAGGTCGGTCGCCGCGAGGCGGGACTCGAAGAGGACCACCTTCGCCCGGAGGTCCAGGAACCGGCGGATGTAGAGGGTCAGCGCGTCCTCGCTCGTCGCGCCCGGCACCTGGCCGACCTCGCGCTCCTCCTCGCCGTCCGTGACGAACACCGTGCCGTCCTCGGCGACGCGACCGAACGCGGCAGCAGCGGCCGCCTCGACCGGGTCGAGCGCCGCCACCGGCGCGGCGACGACCACGGGAGCGGTCGCGGCCGCGGGCGCCGTCGGCGCCGGACGGGGACCGGCCGGAGGCCGGGGCACCGCACGGGCCGCCAGCGAGGCGGGGGACGGGCGCGGTCCCGGCGCGGGTGCCGGAGACTCGTCGGCGACGGGCTCGGCGTCATCCGCCACGACCTCTTCCTCGACGGGTGCCGCGTCGTCGGTGACGGGCACGACCGACCCCGCCGCCGCGGGCCCGCCGGCCACCGGGACAGGCACCTCGGCCATGGCGACCGCCTCAGCCTCGACGACCGCCTCGGCCTCGACGTCGGACGACCCTTCGACGGCGAGCCCGTTCTCGGCGACCACAGCCACATCGGGCTCGATGTCCGACGACTCCCGGGCGACGGTCTCCTCGATGGGAGCGGCGACCTCGTCGGCGAGCGCGGTGTCGTCCGTCACGGGAGCCGCAACAGCGGCGTCGGCGGGAGCCTCGTCGACGGCAGCGTCGTCGTCGCGTGCCGCGAGACCGGAACCCTCGTCGACGACCGGCTCCTCGGCAACGGAGACCGCAGTGGGCTCGCCGTTCTCGTCGGGCTCCGCCGGCGTGGTGGGGGTCTGCGTCACTGGGTATCCACTCCCTCGATGATGACGGCGGTAGCTGGCGGACCGTCTCCGTCCGGGTCCGCCGTACCGTCGTCGGCGATGGCCTGCAGCACGTCCAGGCCTGACGTGACCTCTCCGAGCACCGTGTACCCGCCCGCCGAGTCCGAGGGGATCGTCGAGTCGTCGTACACGAGGAAGAACTGGCTGCCCATCGACCACCCGTCGTCGCTGCCGCGGGCCATCGCGATGGTGCCGGCCGGGTAGACGTCGTCGGCCGGGGCGTTCTCGATCGGGCCCCACCGGTAGCCGGGGTCGCCGAAGCCGTCGCCCTGCGGGTCGCCGCACTGGAGCACGTAGATGTTCACGGTGGCGAGCCGGTGGCAGGAGGTGCCGTCGAAGAAGCCGTCGGCGGCGAGCGTGACGAAGTTGGCCACCGCCTGCGGCGCCGCGGCGCCGTCGAGCTCGATCTCGAGGTCGCCACGGCTGGTGACGATCGTCCCGGTCCAGGCGCGGTCCTCGGCGAGCGAGGGGTCGGGCACGAGGTCGCCGTTCACCGGCGTCGTCACGGTGGGCGCGGGCGTGGGCTCGTCGACGCCGGAGCCGCTCGACCGGGCCACCGCGACGGCGACGACCACGACGGCCGCGGCCCCGATGCTGCCGATGACGACGTTGCGCCGGTGTCGCGCGGCCCGCCGGCGGGCCTGTCGCTCCTGCCACTTCTCGAGTCGCCGGCGTTCGTACTCCCGCTCGCGCTTGGTGGACACACCCTCTCCTCGTCAGTCCGGGCGAGCTGGGTCGTCGACCCGCGACTGCGCACCGTGGAACCCGGCACAGTCTAGGCAAGGCGACGGCGGGCGCCGCCACACGTGGGCGGGCTAGCGTGCGGACCATGGAGTTCGTCGAGCTCGTCTCGCCCGTCCTGGGGGCCCGCTGCACGCTCGTCGTCGGCGACGGGGGAGCGTGCGTCGTGGTCGACCCGGGTGCCGGGCTGGCAGGGGAGATCGCCGAGACGGTGGCCGGGCGCGGGCTCGTCGTCCGCGCGGTGCTCCTGACGCACGGCCACGCGGACCACACGTGGGACGCCGGCGAGGTGGCCCGGAGGTTCGACGTGCCGGTGATGCTGCACGCCGCCGACGCCTACCGGCTCGCCGACCCGTTGGGGACGCTCGGCATGCTCGGACGCGCGCCCGCCGGGGGCGAGGCCGCGCTGGCGCAGGTGCTGCGCCAGGCGGGCGTGGACCCTTCGTCGTACACGCCGCCCAGCCGGGTCGCGACCTTCGGCGGCGCACCCGGCGGCCACGGCCGGTCGCCCGACGAGCGGCTGGAGCTCGACGGCGTCACGCTGGTCGCCCGGCACGCTCCCGGCCACACGGAGGGCTCGACGGTCTACCTCGCCGGCGACGTCGCCCTGACCGGCGACGTGCTGTTCGCCGGGACGATCGGCCGCACGGACCTGCCCGGCGGCGACGACCGGGCGATGGCCACCACGCTGCGCGACGTCGTCGCGGTGCTCCCGCCGGACACCCGTGTGCTGCCGGGCCACGGTCCCGCGACCACGATGGCGCGCGAGCTGCACCACAACCCGTACCTGCAGTAGCCGCGACTGCGCCGTCCGGCGCGGACCGGGCGCGGTAGGGGTGCACTCCGGGCGTGGGTCCCGCGCCAGTAGGATCGTCGGGCGCCTCGGCGCCCAGCCAACCCGACGACGACAAGGACAATCCGTGCTGCGCACCCACACCGCCGGCTCGCTGCGCGCCGAGCACATCGGCGCCACCGTCACCCTGACCGGGTGGGTGGACCGGCGGCGTGATCACGGCGGCGTGGCGTTCGTGGACCTGCGGGACGCGTCCGGGATCGCGCAGGTGGTGGTGCGCGACGAGGCCGTCGCCCACGGGCTGCGCGCCGAGTACGTGCTCCAGGTGATCGGCCAGGTGTCGCGCCGGCCGGAGGGCAACGAGAACCCGCACCTGCCCACCGGCGAGGTCGAGGTGATCGCGCAGCACGTGGTGGTGCTCAACGAGGCCGCGCCCCTGCCTTTCCAGGTCTCGTCGGCCCTCGACGAGCCCGTCGGCGAGGAGGTGCGCCTGCGCTACCGCTACCTCGACCTGCGCCGGCCCGCGCCGTCGAGGGCGATCCGACTGCGGTCCAAGGTGAGCCAGGCGGCCCGCCGCGTGCTCGACGAGCACGGCTTCGTCGAGGTCGAGACCCCGACCCTGACGCGCTCCACGCCCGAGGGGGCGCGCGACTTCATCGTGCCGGCCCGCCTGAGCCCGGGCTCCTGGTACGCGCTGCCGCAGTCGCCGCAGCTGTTCAAGCAGCTGCTCATGGTGGCCGGCCTCGAGCGGTACTACCAGATCGCCCGCTGCTACCGGGACGAGGACTTCCGCGCCGACCGCCAGCCGGAGTTCACGCAGCTGGACGTGGAGATGTCGTTCGTCGAGCAGGACGACGTCATCGCGGTGGCCGAGGACGTGCTCGTCTCGCTGTGGAAGCTGATCGGCTACGGCCTGTCGACGCCGATCCCGCGGATGTCCTTCGCCGAGGCGATGGCCCGCTACGGCAGCGACAAGCCGGACCTGCGGTTCGGGCTGGAGCTGACCGAGCTGACCACCTACTTCGCGAACACGCCGTTCCGCGTGTTCCAGGCACCGTACGTCGGCGCCGTGGTGCAGCCGGGCGGCGCGGCCACGTCGCGGCGCGGCTTCGACGCGTGGCAGGACTGGGCCAGGTCCCGCGGCGCCAAAGGCTTGGCGTACGTCACGGTGGGCGAGGACGGCGAGCCGGCCGGCCCGGTCGCCAAGAACATCTCGGACGACGAGCGCGCGGGGCTGGCCGCCGCGACGGGTGCCAAGCCGGGCGACGCCGTGTTCTTCGCCGCGGGCAGGACCGCCGAGGCGCGGGCGCTGCTCGGCGCGGCCCGCCTGGAGATCGGCCGCCGCGACGGCCTGATCGACGAGTCGGCGTGGTCGTTCGTGTGGGTGGTCGACGCCCCGCTGTTCAAGCCGACGGGCGAGGACGACGAGGTCGCGGTGGGCACCGGCGCCTGGACGGCCGTGCACCACGCGTTCACGTCGCCGACGCCGGACTGGATCGACCGGTTCGAGCAGGACCCGGGCAACGCGCTGGCCTACGCCTACGACATCGTGTGCAACGGCAACGAGATCGGCGGCGGCTCGATCCGGATCCACCGGCGGGACGTGCAGGAACGCGTGTTCGCGGTGATGGGGATCGGCGCGGAAGAGGCGCAGGCGAAGTTCGGCTTCCTGCTCGACGCCTTCCAGTTCGGTGCGCCGCCGCACGGGGGGATCGCGTTCGGCTGGGACCGGATCACGGCGCTGCTGGCGGGCGCGGAGTCGATCCGCGACGTCATCGCGTTCCCGAAGTCCGGTGGTGGCTACGACCCGCTGACGGGCGCTCCGGCGCCGATCACGCCGGAGCAGCGCCGCGAGGCGGGGGTGGACGCGAAGGCTCCGCAGGCGTGAGTACGGCGGCAGCACGTCGCCGTCCGTCCCCGAGTGGTCCGGTGTTCAGCGGCTCGACGTCGCATGTGTGGGCGACGCGTCCGCCGGCTCGGCTACCGCTCGTACGCCCCCGTCACCGCCGCGTAGGCGGCGGCACCTCCCCGTGCAGCGAGAGGTGCCGCCGGGCCCGCCGACCTCCGGCGGTCGCGGGCCGTCGGCCGCGCGCCGCTCCAGCAGGCGGCGCCAGCAGAACCACAGGGCCGGCGCGCCGTAGCCCGGGGCGATCAGCTGGACGATCGCGCCGAGGATCAGCTCGCCGCTGAGCTCGCCGCGCAAGGCCACCAGGACCAGCGTGACCACGAACACGAGCCATAGGACGCTCAGACCGATCGCGAGCGCCCACACACCGCGGCCGACCGGCGGCTTCGACGGGCGTCGCGGAGCGGGACGCCGTCCGGGCCGAGGAAGGTCACCGTCGGCCCAGCGAGACGCGCTCCGCGAGCCGCTTGAGCGGCCCGGGCGCCCACCAGTTCCACCGGCCGAGCACGGTCATGGTCGCGGGCACCAGGAGGCAGCGCACCAGGGTGGCGTCGACGAGCACCGCGACCGCCAGCGCGAAGCCGACCTCCTTGATGATGATCAGCCGCCCGGCGACGAAGCCGGCGAACACGACGATGATGATCGCGGCGGCCGACGTGATCACGCGCCCGGAGCGCTGGAGCCCCAGCCGGACGGCCTCCTCGGTGGGGTGTCCTTCGTCGTGCAGCTCCTTGACCCGCGCGAGCAGGAAGACCTCGTAGTCCATCGCCAGCCCGAACGCGAAGGCGAGGACCAGCGCCACGACGTAGGTCTCGATGCCGCCGATCACCAGGAAGCCGAGCAACCCGGCCAGGTGCCCCTGCTGGAAGCCCCAGACGAGCACGCCGAGGGCCGCGGCGAGCGACAGCGCGTTGGTCAGCAGCGCCTTGATCGGGATGACGACCGAGGCGGTCATGAGGAACAGCAGCACGAACGTGGCGAGGGCCACGATGCCGACCACCCACCACACGCGGTCCGTCAGCGCCGTGGTGAAGTCGATCTGGTGCGCCGCCTGCCCGCTCACCCAGGTGGGGAAGCCGGGGTCGAGCGCGCGGATCTGCTCCACGGCGGCGCTCGCGGCAGGCCCGCCGGCGTCGTCGCCGTCCGGCCGCACGCCGATCACCACGTACGAGCCGGCCGCGCGCGGGGTGTCGACGGTCGCCACGTCCGGCCGGCCGGCGATCTCGCTCTCCGCCCACGTGGTGGCGGCGGCGAGGGGCGCCTCCGCGACGACGGTGATGCTCGCCGCCTGCGCCGCGGGGTAGTCGGCGTCGAGCTTCTCGAGGAAGGCCCGCTGGGAGCTGCCCTCCGGCAGCAGCTCCACCCCGGAGATCCGCAGGTCGAGCGTCAGCGCGGGCACCGCGGCGAGCCCCAGGAGCACCAGGCAGCCGCCGATCACCCACCAGGGACGCTTCTGCACACGTGCCGTCAGGCGGGAGAAGAAGCCCTCCGTCGACTGCACGTCCGACGTGCGCGCGAAGACCTGGCGCAGCACGGGGATCCGGGCGACCGGGCTGGGGCGCACCAGGCGGCGGCCCGCCATCGCGAGGAGCGCCGGCACGAGGGTCAACGCGGTGGCCAGCGCGATCACCACCATGGCGACCGAGCCGGCGGCGATGGACCGCAGGATGGGCGGGCTGAACACGAGCAGTCCGGAGATCGACACGGCGACGGTGATCGCGGAGAACGTCACCGTGCGGCCGGCGGTGGACATCGTGCGCTCGACGGCGGTCGCCACCGCGCCGTCGCCACGCCGCCGCCGCGTGCCGGCGCCGCCGTCCGCGTCGACCAGCGTGTGCAGCTCCTCCCGGAACCGGGACACCATCAGCAGGCCGTAGTCGATCGAGAGGCCGAGCCCGAGGGCCGTCATCGCGTTGACGGTGGCGGAGTCGATGTCCATCAGGTACGTGAAGCCGAGCAGCGCCGCCAGGCCCACGCCGATCGACGCCAGGGCACTCGCCATCGGCATGCCCGCGGCGAGGAACCCCCCGAACACGAACACCATCGCCAGCAGCGCGATGGGCAGCGCGACGGCCTCGCCGGTGCGCAGGTCGGCCTCGACCTGCCCGCGGATGTCGTCGAGGATCATCGACGAGCCGCCGACGAGGCCGGTCGCCTCCGGTGCGACGTCGGCCAGCCGCGCGGGCGTCGCGACGAGCACTGCCTCGACCGCCGCGAGGGACTCGGCGGGCGCGGTGGCCAGCGGGTCGAGCGTGGCGACGACGAGGAACCCGTTCCCGTCCGCCGCGAGCAGCGCCGCCGCGGCGGGGTTGGTCAGGCCACCCGGCAGGGAGAACGGGTCGAGCACCGAGGCGACGTCCGGCACGTCGGCCAGGTCCGCCCGGACGTCGGTCATCACCTCGGCGACGGCGGGGCTGCGCGGCGGGACGCCGTCGACCACCAGCGTCAGGGAGTCCCCGCCGAAGTCGACCTCGGCGAGGATCGCGTCCGCCTCGCGGCTCTCCGAGCCGGGGATGTCGGGCGCCCCCGTGGTGGTGCGGGAGAACACCGTCTCGCCGTGGACGCCGAGGACGGCGAAGGCGTAACCGACCACCGCGACGACGAGCCACCCGACGACGGTGACCCGCGGATGCCGGGCTACCACCCTGCCGAGGCTCGCGAACACGCCGGTCATCGTTCCAGGTCTACCCCCTCCCGCGCACACTTCGCGTGGGGGTGAGGGTGCGTAGGGTTCAGGCGTGGACCTGTTCGACGCCGTGTCGGCCACCGCCACCGGCCTGCCGGAGGTGGGCCCGGGCGCGCCGCTGGCCGTGCGGATGCGCCCGCGCACGCTCGCCGAGGTGGCCGGCCAGGACCACCTGCTCGAGCCGGGGTCCCCGCTACGCAGGCTCGTCGAGCCCGCGGACCCGGCCGCCGCCCGCAGCGCCCCCGCCTCCGTGGTGCTGTGGGGCCCGCCGGGCACGGGCAAGACGACGCTGGCCTACCTGATCGCCGCGACCTCCGGCCGCCGGTTCGTGGAGATGTCCGCCGTGACGGCGGGCGTCAAGGACGTCCGGGAGGTGATCGAGGGCGCCCGCCGCCGCCTGGTCGGTGGTGACGAGACGGTGCTCTTCATCGACGAGGTCCACCGCTTCACCAGAGCCCAGCAGGACGCGCTGCTCCCGAGCGTGGAGAACCGCTGGGTGACGCTCGTCGCCGCCACCACGGAGAACCCGTCGTTCTCGGTGAACTCGCCGCTCCTGTCGCGCTCGCTCCTGCTGACGCTCCGCCCGCTGGAGACGCAGGACATCCGCGCGCTGGTCAGGAGGGCGTTGGCCGACGAGCGCGGGTTCGCAGGCACCGTCACGCTGCACGACGATGCCGAGGACCACCTGCTGCGCCTCGCGGGCGGTGACGCGCGCAAGGCCCTGACCATCCTCGAAGCAGCCGCGGGCGCCGCGCTCCAGGAGGGGCACGGCGACGGCCCCGTGCAGGTGGACCTCGCCACGATGGAGAAGGCCGTCGACGTCGCGGCGGTCCGCTACGACCGCGACGGCGACCAGCACTACGACGTGATCAGCGCGTTCATCAAGTCGATGCGGGGCTCGGACGTCGACGCCGCACTCCACTACCTCGCGCGGATGCTGGCGGCGGGGGAGGACCCGCGGTTCGTCGCACGCCGGATCGTCGTCGCCGCGGCCGAGGATGTCGGGATGGCGGACCCGAGCGCGCTCCAGACTGCCGTCGCCGCGGCGCAGGCCGTCCAGCTGATCGGCATGCCGGAGGCGCGCATCGTGCTCGCCGAGGCGGTGGTGCACCTCGCCACGGCTCCCAAGTCGAACGCCGCGTACCTCGCCGTCGACAAGGCGCTGGCGGATGTGCGCGCCGGCCGGCTCGGCACGGTGCCGGCGCACCTGCGCGACGCGCACTACGCCGGCGCCCAGCGCCTGGGCCACGGCAAGGGCTACGTCTACGCGCACGACGAGCCGCACGCCGTCGCCGCCCAGCAGTACCTGCCCGACGAGCTCGTCGGCACCCGCTACTACGAGCCCAACGACCGCGGCTACGAGCGCCAGGTCGCCGAACGCCTCACCCGGATCCGCGAGATCCTCGGCGGCGACCAGCCGTCCTGATCGTGAAGCCCCGGTCACCGATCGTGACCAGGACGTCATGATCACCGGCCGGTGCGGCCGTCGGTGCACGTGCGCAGCAGGTCGGCGTGGCCCATGTGCCGCGCGGATTCCCCGTCCCGGAGCGTAGACATCCTCGCCCCGCCGGATGGGCCAACCCCGCCGCACGTGTGACGGGAGTGACGCGTGGGACTGGTTGGACGTCGCACCAGTCACTCCTGTCCCACCAGTCCCACGTGCGGCGGGGTTTGACCATGGCGGGAGGTTGGGCGGGGTGCGGGCGTCCGGTAGAGTTGCCGGGCGCTCGTCGTACGACGAGTCACCTGGGGTCCTAGCCGGGTCCGCCGATGCGGACACCACATGGTCGGCCCCGCGCCCACCCGGCATCCCGTCGCGGAGGGCGTGACGTCACAACAACACGACAGGATGCGATGACCAACGTCACCCGCTCGCGCCGTCAGGTCCGCCTGAGCCGCGCGCTCGGCCTCGCGCTCACGCCGAAGGCCGTCAAGCACTTCGAGAAGCGTCCCTACCCGCCCGGCGAGCACGGCCGGGCCCGCCGGCGCACCGAGTCGGACTACGCGGTCCGGCTGCGCGAGAAGCAGCGGCTGCGCGCCCAGTACGCGCTGCGCGAGAAGCAGCTCGCCCGCGCGTACGAGAACGCCCGCAAGGCCCCGGGCCTGACCGGTGAGGCCCTCGTCGAGGACCTCGAGACGCGGCTCGACGCGCTGGTGCTCCGCGCGGGCTTCGCCCGCACCATCCTCCAGGCCCGCCAGGTGGTCACCCACCGCCACGTGCTGCTCGACGGCACGATCGTCGACCGCCCGTCGCAGCGGGTGAAGGAGGGCCAGACCATCCAGATCAAGCCCAAGAGCCAGGCCACGGTGCCGTTCCAGATCGCCGCCGCCGGCGCTCACCGGGACGTCCTGCCGACCCTCCCGGGCTACCTGGACGTGCAGCTCGAGAAGCTCTCGGCCGTGCTGGTCCGCCGGCCGAAGCGGGCCGAGGTCCCCGTCACGGTCGAGGTCCAGCTGGTCGTCGAGTACTACGCCCGCTGACCCACCCGTCACGACGCCCCGCGCTGCCGTCCGGCACGCGGGGCGTCGTGTCTTTCGAAGGCGGGCCGACGAGGGTCGATAAGGTGTGCGAAGGCACTGGACCTGGGGAGGGACGAGATGGTCGGCGACATCGCGGGGCTCATCGCGGCGGTGGCGTTCGTCGCGCTCGTCGGCCTGGTGGCCGTGCCGCTGGTCAAGCTCGGGCGTACCTTCGACGAGGCGAGCCGCGCGCTGCGCGAGGTGACCGACCACAGCGTGCCGGTGATCGACGAGGCCGCCAAGGCCGTCGCGAACGGCAACGTCCAGCTGGAGAAGGTGGACAAGGTCACCACGGCCGCCGCGGACGTCTCGCAGAACGTCTCGGCGCTGACCGCGCTGTTCGCCGCCACGGTCGGCGGCCCCATGATCAAGGTCGCGGCGTTCTCGCACGGGGTGCGGCGGGCGTTCGCGGGGCTGCGGCCCAAGGGCCGCGAGTAGAGAAGGACGACGAGCCATGAAGCGGCTGCTCTGGGTCGGGGTCGGCGTCGGGCTGACCGTGCTGGTGATCAAGCGCGGTCCCAAGCTCGTCGAGCGCTACGTGCCCGCGGACGCCGCCGCCGCCATCGGCACGGTCACGAAGGTGACCCGCACGGCCCGGGGCGTGTGGGGCGAGTTCTCGGCCGGCCTGGCCGAGCGTGAGCGAGAGCTGCGCACCGCGCTCGTCGGCGACGCCGACCTCGCGGGTGTCAAGGCGCGGGGCAGGGATGCCTGGGACGACCTGCGGGGCGCCCGCCGCCCGGCCGCCGACCGGCGCGGCCGGGTGCCGAGCGAATGGGCCGAGGGCCCCCTCGAGGACCCCGACGACGACGACGGCTACGCCTTCTTCTGACCGACAGAAGGACACCCCGTCGCGTCTGCGACGATTGACCACTGGACCGCGCCCGCCGCAAGGGCGCTCTGCGAACACACCGAACGACGAGGACATCATGCGCACCGCCGAGATCCGTCAGCGCTGGCTGGACTACTTCGAGCGCAACGACCACGCCATCGTCCCCTCGACGTCCCTGATCTCCCCGGACCCGTCGATCCTCTTCACGATCGCCGGCATGGTGCCCTTCATCCCGTACATCCTCGGCACGCAGACCCCCCCGTGGCCGCGCGTGGCGAGCGTCCAGAAGTGCATCCGTACCAACGACATCGACAACGTCGGCAGGACCACCCGGCACGGCACGTTCTTCCAGATGTGCGGCAACTTCTCGTTCGGCGACTACTTCAAGCAGGGCGCGATCGAGTTCGCGTGGGACCTGCTGACCGGCGACCAGGGGGCCGGCGGCTACGGCTTCGACGGCGACAAGCTCTGGGTGACCATCTGGGACCAGGACGACGAGTCGCTCGACGCACTGAGGCGGGTGGGTATCGACGCCAAGCACATCGTCAGGCTGCCTCGCGAGAAGATCTTCTGGGACACCGGCCAGCCGGGCCCGGCGGGTCCGTGCGCGGAGTTCCACGTGGACCGCGGGCCCGCGTTCGGGTCGGAGGCCGTGGGCGGCACGGTCGACCCGGGCGGCGACCGCTACCTCGAGGTGTGGAACCTCGTCTTCGACCAGTTCATCCGCGGCGAGGGCACCGGCAAGGACTACCCGCTGCTCGGCGAGCTCCAGGACAAGGCGATCGACACGGGCGCGGGTCTGGAGCGCATCGCGTTCCTGCTCCAGGACAAGCGCAACTTCTACGAGATCGACGAGGTCTTTCCCGTCATCGCGCGCGCCGAGGAGCTGACCGGCCACACGTACGGCACCAACGAGCCCGACGACGTCCGCATGCGCGTCGTCGCGGAGCACGTCCGCTCCGCGCTGATGTTGATCGGCGACGGCGTCACCCCCTCGAACGAGGGCCGCGGCTACGTGCTGCGCCGCCTGCTGCGCCGCACCGTGCGTGCGATGCGCCTGCTCGGCATCGACGAACCCGTGCTGCCGGAGCTTATGCCGGCGTCCCGCGACGCGATGTCGCCCAGCTACCCCAACGTCGCCGAGGACTTCGGCAGGATCTCCCAGATCGCCTACGGGGAGGAGGAGGCGTTCCGCCGCACGCTCGAGGCGGGCACGACGATCCTCGACGCCGCCGTCGCGACGGCGAAGCGAAAGGCGGCCGAGGACCGGGCGACGACGAGCGCATCGCTCGGCGGCGACATCGGCGCGGTGACACCACAGCTGACCGGCGCGCAGGCGTTCACGCTGCACGACACCTACGGCTTCCCGATCGACCTCACGCTCGAGATGGCCGCGGAACAAGGCGTGGACGTCGACGAGACCGCGTTCCGCACCCTGATGGCCCAGCAGAAGGCGCGCGCCCGTGCGGACGCGCTCGCGAAGAAGACGGGCCACGCCGACACGCAGGCGTACTCCGAGGTGCACTCGCGCCTGATGGGCGACACCGGCAAGGCGGTCCAGTTCGTCGGGTACACGGACCAGGTCGCGCGTGGTTCCGTGGTGGGCCTGCTCGTCGATGGCCGGCCGCAGCCCGCGGCGAGCGCCCCGGCGGACGTCGAGGTGATCCTCGACGTCACGCCGTTCTACGCGGAGGCCGGTGGCCAGCTCGCCGACCAGGGCGTCATCCTCTTCGACGGCGGCGCGCGCGTGGAGGTCGACGACGTGCAGGCGCCGGTCAAGGGCCTCAACGTGCACCGCGGGCGCCTGGTGGACGGCACCGTGACGTTCGGCGAGACCGGCACCGCGTCGATCGACACCGACCGCCGCCGCGCGATCGCCCGGGCCCACACCGCCACGCACATGGTCCACAAGGCGCTGCGCGAGGAGCTCGGCCCCACCGCGACGCAGGCGGGATCGGAGAACGCCCCGAGCCGGCTGCGGTTCGACTTCCGCTCCGGCACGTCGGTCCCCGCGTCCTCGCTGGCGCAGATCGAGGGCCGCGTCAACGAGCGCCTCCAGGACAACCTCGAGGTCACCGACCGCACCATGGCGATCGACGAGGCCCGCGCGCTCGGCGCGATGGCCCTGTTCGGCGAGAAGTACGGCAACGTGGTTCGCGTCGTGTCGATCGGCGGCGACTGGTCGATCGAGCTGTGCGCCGGCACGCACGTCAAGCAGTCCGGCGAGCTCGGCCTGGTCACGCTGCTGGGCGAGGCGTCGATCGGCTCGGGCGTGCGGCGGGTCGACGCGCTCGTCGGCGACAGCGCGTACAGCCAGCACGCCCGGGAGCGTGCGCTCGTCGGGCAGCTGACCGCCCTGGTGGGCGCGCGGCCGGACGAGCTGACGGACCGCGTCGCCTCGCTGCTGACCCGGCTCCGCGACTCGGAGAAGGAGCTCGCCGGCGTGCGCCAGGGCCAGCTGCTCTCGGCGGCGTCGGGCCTGGCCGCGAATGCGACGGCGGTCGGCGCCACGCACCTGGTGGCCCACGACGCGGGCGAGGTCGCGTCCGCCGACGACCTGCGCACCCTCGCGCTGGACGTGCGCACCCGCCTCGGCGACTCCGCGCCGTCGGTGGTGGCGGTCGCGGGAGCGAGCAAGGGGCGCCCCGTCATCGTCGTCGCGACGAACGGGCCCGCACGTGACGCGGGCCTGCGGGCCGGCGACCTGGTCCGCACGGCCTCGCAGGTGCTCGGCGGCGGGGGCGGCGGCAAGGACGATCTCGCCCAGGGCGGCGGCCAGTCGCCGGAGAAGGTGGGCGAGGCGCTCGCGGCGGTCGCGGCGGAGGTGGGGCGCTGAGCACGACGATCCCGCACCCCGGCCGGACGGGCGAGGACGCCGTGGAACGCGGCCCACGCCTCGCCGTCGACGTCGGCACCGTGCGGGTCGGCCTGGCCGCGAGCGACCCGGACGGGCTGCTCGCGACCCCCGTCGCCACCCTCCCTCGCGGTGACACGGACGTCGCCTCGATCGTGACGGAGGTGCGCGAGCGAGGTGTCGGGACCGTGTACGTCGGGCTGCCACGCCACCTGTCAGGGGCCGAGGGTGCTTCCGCTGCCGCCGCGCGCGCGTACGCTGGGGCACTGGCGCAGGCGGTCTCACCGGTTCCGGTGAGGCTCGTCGACGAGCGGATGAGCACCGTGTCCGCCCATCGCGCGCTGACGGAGTCCGGACGTCCCGGGCGCCGGCACCGCGGCGTCGTCGATCAGGCGGCGGCGGTGGTGATCCTGCAGGACGCGTTGGACGCGGAGCGCGCCACGGGACGCCGTCCCGGGGAGCGGGTCGGCGTGGACCCACAGGCTGGCGTGCAAACGTTGCGCCAGGACGACGGCACGACGAGCACGGAGTGAGCGACAGGTGAACGAGAGCCGACTCGACTGGTGGCCCCCGACCGAGGGCTCATCGGCCGCGACCGACGTCGTCGGGGGCCCGCAGCCGCCGGAGCCGCCCCGCCGTACGCGCGGTCGGGCGGGTGAGCGAGCGCGCGCGGCCCAGGAGCGCAAGAGCGCCCGGCGGCGCGCGCTCGTCGCGATCGTCGTGGCCGGCGCGATGCTGATCGGCGCGGCCTATGTGGTGTTCGCCGTGTTCGTCAACAAGGACGACGGCGACGGCGGGCAGGTCCAGAACGCTCCCGACGTCGAGGACTACCCGGGCCCGGGCTTCCCGTCCGCGCAGGTGGTCATCAACAACGGCGACACCGGCGCGGCGATGGCAGCGACGCTCGTCGCCGCGGGCGTGGTGGCGACCGAGGGCGCGTTCATCGACGCCTTCGCGGCCAACTCCGACGCCTCGAAGATCCAGCCCGGCACGTACAACCTGCTCCTGCAGATGAAGGCATCCGACGCGGTGCTCGCACTGCTCAACCCGGCGAGCCGCGTCTCGATGAAGCTGACCATCCCGGAGGGCCTCAAGCTCTCCGACATCGTCACGCGCATCAACGAGGTCACGCTGATCCCCGTGCCGGAGCTCGAGGCCGCGCTGGCCGATCCGGCGTCGTTCGGCCTCCCGGCCGAGGCCAACGGGAACGCCGAGGGCTGGCTGTTCCCGAGCACGTACCAGGTCGAGCCGGGCGCCACCGCCACCAGCGTGCTCACGACGATGTCGCAGCAGATGGTCAAGGTGCTCACCGACCACGGGGTCGCCCAGGCGGACTGGCTCTCGGTGGTGACCAAGGCCTCGCTCGTCGAGTCCGAGGCCGGCCGCGACGAGGACAGGCCACGCATCGCCCGCGTCATCGAGAACCGCCTCGACGAGGGGTGGGCGCTCGAGATCGACGCGACGATCGCCTACGGGCTCGACAAGCCGGGCACGCAGCTGACCGATGCCGACCTCGCGGACGCGAGCAACCCGTACAACACGCGCAAGCACACCGGGCTGCCGCCGACGCCGATCACCGCCCCCGGCGTCGCATCGATCGAGGCCGTGCTCCAGCCCGACGAGGGTCCCTGGATGTTCTGGGTCACCGTGAACCTCGAGACCAAGGAGACGAAGTTCGCGACGACCCTGGCCGAGCACAACCAGTACGTCGCGGAGATGCTCGCCTGGATGCAGGACCACGCCACGCCGGCACCCACCTCCTGATCGATGGCGGGCCCGCGTCGCGCGGCGGTGCTGGGGCACCCGATCGCGCACTCGCTCTCGCCCTCGCTGCACCGCGCCGCCTATGAGGCGCTCGGCCTCGCCGGGTGGCGGTACGAGGCGGTCGACGTCACGTCCGACGAGCTGCCGGGCTTCGTCGCCGCGCTGGACGACGAGTGGGCCGGCCTCTCGCTGACCATGCCGCTCAAGCACGCCGTGCTGCCGCTGCTGGACCACGTGGAGCCCCTCGCTGAGGTGGTCGGGGCGGTCAACACGGTGCTGGTCCAGCGCAGCGGGCGGGGTCGCACCCTGGTGGGCGCCAACACGGACGTCTACGGACTGGTCGCCGCGCTCCGCGAAGGATTGAGGTCCAGGGCAGCGCGCGCCGAACTCGCCAGCCCCGGCCAGCCTCACGTGCACGACGAGCCCGCGCGTGCCGCTCAACCGCATGCGCACGACGAGCCCGCGCGTGCCGCTCAACCGCATGCGCACGACGAGCCCGCCGGGCCGGGTCACCGACCAGCGCACGACGAGCCAACGCGCGCCGCCGTCCTGGGTGGGGGAGCGACGGCGGCGTCGACCCTGGCGGCTCTGGCCGAGCTCGGCGTCACGGCCCCGACGGTCTACGTCCGCTCGGCGGGCCGCTCGGGCGCCCTGGTCCGTGCGGCGCACCGGATGGGCGTGGAGCCGGTGCTGCGAACGTTCGACAAGGCACTGTCGGAGCTCGCCGGCTACGACTTCGTCGTGGCGACCCTGCCTCCGCACGCCGCCGACGCGCTCGCCACCGACGCCCTTGGCGCCCACGAGCATCTCCTCGCACCCGTGCACGGTGTACTCCTGGACGTGGCCTACGACCCTCGTCCGACTGCCCTCGCCAGCGCGTGGGTGGCCCGCGGGGGGGTGGCGGTTGGCGGCGAGCGCTTGCTGCTGCACCAGGCCGCCGAGCAGGTCCGCCTCATGACGGGACATCCGGCCCCGCTCGCCGCCATGGAACGCGCCCTGGCGGCAGCCCTCGGCTCCGCCTGAGGACCCGGCTCAGGCGGTCCAGAGCAGCAGATCGTCACCCACATGCTTGCCGACACCGACTCCGGCCGCGCGTGGGCGCGGCCCAGCCGCCGGATCCACCGGACACGACTCCGAACCCGCCGGGCGAGGTTCTGCCCCCGGACGCCCCGAATCCTGTCCAGCGTCCGTGTGCGCCGGGCCTTGTTCCGCTTGCTGAATCCCCGCACGCGATTGCTCCTCACGCGCTGCGCCGTCAGGCAGAGCGCTGCCGCGCATCAGCCGACCGCTCGGGTACGTGAAGACGTATCTCCCGTCCCGGTTCCGCTCGATGCGGATGTCCTGGTCGTGCACGTATCCGTGGTGGTAGACGCACAACTGGCAGCAGTTGTCGATGTCGGTGCGGCCGTGGCGTCTCCACCAGCGCATGTGGTGCAGCTGCGTGTAGCGCGCGGGCATGGTGCAGCCGGGCACCGTGCAGCCACCGCGGTCGCGGGCGATCACGGCCTTGCGCTGGTCCTTGGTGAAGCGTCGCTTGGCCCTGCCCACGTCGAGCGGCATGCCGTCCGCGCCCATCACCAGGCGGGTGAACTCGCAGTCGCACAGCGCGCGGGCCACCTCGCTCGCCGGCCACACGTTGCCGTCCTCGTCGATGACGGGCGGCACGCCGCGCAGCCGGCCCACCACGTCGGCCTTCGAGCCCTCACCCGGCGCGCGGGAGGATCGGAGCCCGGCGCCGCGGCCGGACTGCTCGCCCTCGCCGGACTGCTCGCCCTCGCCGACCAGACGCCCCTCGCCGACCAGACGCCCCTCGCCGGCCAGACCGCGGCCGTCCGCCGGACGGTCGTCCCGTGGCGACCGCGGCGCGCGGAGCGCAGCCCAGGTCTCCTCGCGCACCACAAGGGTCACCTGCGTCGGCACAACCGCGCCGGGTTTGGTGTCGGGGTCAGCGAGGACCCGCAGCGCCATGGTCTTGAGGGCGTCGGCGTTGTGCTGACCCTTGTCGCGCAGGTCGCCCTCGGATGGCACCGGGGTCAGCGCCTCGAGCGCCAGCTGCACCTCGCGTCCCGTGATCAGGTCAAGCGATCCCTTGAGCTGGGTGCCGCCGCGCGAGTGGGTCACGTGGAGGTAGCGGTTGCCGTACTGCTCGTCGTGCTCGCGCTGACGCGACGCCGGATCCAGTGCTGCCGCCTGCCGGGCGAGCTCCTTGGTGAAAGCCGTCGCATCGAGCCGCTCCGCCATCTCGACGACGTGCGACTGCCCTTCCGGCTTGGCCAGCTCGGCGGCGAGGAGGGGAGAGTCGGACGTCGCCTTGGCCAGCGACGCGACGTGGGCGGGCGTGACGGGGCCGTCGGCCATCGCGTCGGCGACCGCCGGCATCGCCGCCAGCGCCGCCGCCTGCCTGACGGCGACGAACCCCGCGCCGCGGCCCTCGTGTGACGTGCGGCCCACCCACGCTGCCAGGTCGCGGTCACCGTTGACCGCCCACGTGCCCGCGTCGCGCTCCGCGGTGAGCACGCGCGCCCGCGCGACCGCCTGCACGCCCGCCACGCGATCGAGCACCGCCAAGGCGGCCCGTCGCGACTGC
>Ga0255334_1000378_pt1 | contig 38764 bp, 32 predicted proteins | sample EtOH5_35cm_T3_12_FD_202080 | JGI IMG/M metagenome (GOLD analysis project Ga0255334, IMG submission 202080) | Sandy soil microbial communities from University of British Columbia, Vancouver, Canada - EtOH5_35cm_T3_129 | ecosystem: Engineered > Artificial ecosystem > Sand microcosm > Unclassified ... | reverse complement strand
CTAGTGGGAGCGGTGTCAACCGGAGCGGGGCCTCAGCCTCACCGGGCCGGGTGTGGTGCCCGGTAGGCTCGTCGTCGTCCCGCCGAGCCTGGCGGGGCCGGCGGGTGGCGACACCCGGCGCGCTCGTAGCTCAGGGGATAGAGCACCGCTCTCCTAAAGCGGGTGTCGGCGGTTCGAATCCGCCCGGGCGCACAGGGTGTTCTTGCAGGTCACAGGTGGTTCTGGCACCTCGGGCGCGGGGAGTGCGGTGTCCGTTTCGGCCTGAGTCTCAGCCGGACGCATCCATGGTTAGTATCGTCGGTGTTAGTAACCGTCGTGATACTATCGAACTCGGTACTAACTACTGGGAGGTCGATGGTGGCGAGCTTTGTTGGCCGGACCCGCGAACTCGCCCAGCTCGACGACCAGCTCGGCATCGTCCGACGCGGCGGTCGGGACGCCAGCGGTGTCGCCGTCCTCGTACGTGGCCGCCGACGCATCGGCAAGAGCCGTCTCGCCGAGGTGTTCGCCGAGCGGTCCGGGCTCCCCTACCTCGTGTTCCAAGCAGCACGCTCCTCGACCCCTGAGCGTGCCTACGCCGACCTTGCCGCGTCAATTGCGGCATCGAGCCTCCCGAACGCGGCGATCGCAGCGGGACAGGAGCCTCGATCGTTGACCGCTGCGCTGGCGCTCCTCGCTGGTGCACTACCAACGGACCAGCCGGCCGCGGTCGTCCTCGACGAGCTCCCGTGGCTCCTGGAGGTTGTCCCTGGCGGTGCGGGTGAGCTCCAGCGGGTGTGGGATGAGCAGCTCTCACGTCGTCCTGTGCTGCTGCTGCTGCTCGGGTCAGACCTCGCGATGATGGAACAGCTCACCAAGCCGGATCAGCCGTTCCACGGTCGCGGGACCGAGATCGTCCTCCGGGCACTGACCCCTGGTGACATCGGCTCGATGACCGGGCTGGCCGGGATGGACGCGTTCGATGCGTACCTGATCACCGGTGGGCAACCGCAGATCGCCGAGACCTGGCAGGAAGGCGAGACCCGCAGGTCGTTCCTTGAGCGGTCGTTCTCGACGTCGCTGTCAGCGTTGGTCGCGTCGGGTACTCGTGTCCTCGACGGCGAGCTCCCCGAAGGCGTGCAGGCGCGGAGAGTGCTCACCGCGATCGGTGGGTACGGCGAGCGAACGTTCTCCGGGATCCAACAGGCGACAGGGGGCATGCAGTCCGCGTCCCTGTCGCGCGCACTGGACCTGCTGACCACCAAGCGCATCGTCGCCGTTGACCAGCCGCTGTCCACCAAGGCACAGAAGGAACCCAGGTACCGAGTCGACGACCCCGCACTGCGGTTCTGGCTGCCGTTCGTCGAACCGGCACTGCCCGAGGTCGACCGCGGCCGGGGTGACCTTGCCCTCGCGCGCGTGAGCGACGACGCCTTCGGGTCGTGGCGTGGTCGTGCGATCGAGCCCGTCGTCCGTGCATCCTTGTGGCGGGTGCTCGTCGGCACCCCGTGGGCACACGTCAGCGAGATCGGCGGTTGGTGGCCACGGTCCAACAACCCTGAGGTCGACCTTGTCGGTGCTGACCGCCGACCCGCGCGCGAGCTCGCGTTCGTCGGAACGATCAAGTGGCGCCCCACGCCTGTCACCTCCGCGGACATCCGCAAGCTCAGCACCGACGCCGCCTCCATCCCGGGCTACGAGACCGGCACGCCCCTCGTCGCGGTCTGCCCTGGCGGTGTGACCGACAACGCCGGAGTCGAGCAGGCGTGGACCGCTGACGACCTCCTGGATGCCTTGCGCTGAGCACCGGCCGGCCGGGCAACCGGCCGCCCGGCCACCATCCGGGAGACGCCGACGCTGAGCAGCCGGTCGTGTGGGTCGAGGTGTCCGGCGATAGGCTCCTGCACGTTCGTCGGCGACCGAGCAGAGTCATGGCCGTGGCCTGTGGTGGTTCACGGAGACGCCCGGCGGCGTGTGACTCATCGTCGTGAGCACGGCCGCGGCCCGGTGCAGGTGGGGATGCTGTGCGGTGCCCCTGCACCGCACCGGTCGCGGGTGCGTCCGTGGCACGACGTGCCGCGCCCGCAGACTGCGGTCGAGCAAGTCGGAGGAGGAGATGTGGCACGACCAGGCGATCGTCGATCCGGTCGCGCGCGCACCGACCCCGGCGCCCAGCGCCGACGCACGCCTCCGCCCCCCGAGGCGGGGATCATCCCGGTGCTCGCTGAAGTCGCCCGCGAGGTCGACGGCGCGGTGCGGCGGCCACCGACGCGCCCGTCGCTGCGCACGAAGTTCCAGGTCGTCGCGCTGCTCGTGCGCGAGGAGCGGGCCCGGGTGATGGCCGATGGCGCCTTGACGGCGTCCCGGCGTGCGCAGGAGCTCAAGCGGCTCGACGGGGTGGCGACGTTGCTGGCCAGGATCGCCGCAAGGGACACCTCGCTGCTCACGCTGCTCGCCGAGGACGCTCGGGTCTCCGACGCCGCGCGCGCCTTCAAGGCGACCGTGATGCGCGCCGCAGGTCTGGAGCCGCCCGACGAGCCCCCACCCACCGCGCCCGCCGCACCGCCCCCCGGCGCCGAGAACCGGGTGGTGCCCCGGTCGGTGATCTCGCGCCAGCTGGCGAACCCGTTCCTCGCCCCGGACTTCGAGGCCGCGGCCGAGCGGATGGCGAGCCGCGCCCGCCGGCTGGCGGGCTGGGAGCTGCTCGAGCCGCTCTTCCGGTCCTTCGAGTACGCCGCCACCGGTGCACCCGCCTGCATGCGGCTGCCGGAGCCCCGCGCGGTGCCCGTCCCCGACGGCCGGCAGCTGATGCCGCACCAGGCCCAGGTGGTCGCCGCCGCGGCCGGCGGCCATCGCACGTTCCTGCTCGCCGACGAGCCCGGGCTCGGCAAGACCGCCCAGGCGCTGCTCGCCGCCCAGGTGGCCGGCGCCTACCCGCTGCTGGTCGTGGTGCCCAACGTGGTCAAGACCAACTGGGCGCACGAGGTCGGGATGTGGACCCCCCTTCGTCGGGCCACCGTGGTCCATGGCGACGGCGAGCTGGTCGACGCGTTCGCGGACGTCGTCATCGTGAACTACGAGCTCCTGGACCGGCACGTCGGCTGGCTCGGCGACCACGGCTTCCGCGGCATGGTGGTCGACGAGGCTCACTTCATCAAGAACAAGGGTTCGCAGCGCTCCCAGCACGTCCTCGCGCTCTCGGAGCGGATCCGCTCCCGCACCGCGAGGCCGCTCCTGATGGCGCTCACCGGGACCCCGCTGATCAACGACATCGAGGACTTCCGGGCCATCTGGCAGCTCCTCGGCTGGATCGACGAGACGAAGCCGCTCGGCGCACTGATGACCGCCCTCGAGGACACCGGGCTCACGCCGGCCGACCCGGGGTTCTACGCCGCCGCCCGGGCCGGCGTGATCGACATGGGGATCGTGCGTCGCCGGAAGGTCGACGTTGCCGCGGACATCCCGGCCCGCCGGGTGGCGGACCTGCCGGTCGAGCTCGACGGCGCGGCCGGCCGCTCGATCCGCGCCGCCGAGACGGCGCTCGCCCACAGGCTCGTCGGGCGCTACCGGGCCGCCCTGGAGGCGCGCGGCGGCGGCGACGGCGGGATCGACGTGGCGCTCGCCCGCCGGGTCGCGGCCGCGGAGCTCAAGGACTCCGACGAGCGCACGGGCAGCGAGAACGTCTTCACGATGGTCCGCCGGATCGGCCGGGCCAAGGCCGGGCTGGCGGCCGACTACGCCGCGCAGCTCGCCCGCAACGTCGGCAAGGTGGTGTTCTTCGCCAAGCACGTCGACGTGATGGACCAGGCCGAGCAGCTCTTCGCCGACCGCGGCATCCGCTACGCCTCGATCCGCGGCGACCAGACGCCCAGGGTGCGCGAGAGGAACGTCGCCGCGTTCACGGGCGACCCCGACGTGGCGATCGTGGTGTGCTCCCTGATGGCCGCGGGCGTGGGGCTGAACCTCCAGGTCGCCTCCAACCTGGTGCTGGCCGAGCTGTCCTGGACCTACGCCGAGCAGACCCAGGCCATCGACCGGGTCCATCGGATCGGCCAGGCCGAGCCCGTCACCGCGTGGCGGATCATCGCCGCGCAGACCATCGACTCCACGATCGCGGAGCTGATCGACAGCAAGTCCGGGCTGGCCGCCCGGGCGCTGGACGGGGCGGGGGACGACGAGGTCTCGTCGACGGATGTGCAGCTCGAAGCCCTGGTAGCGCTGCTCACCGACGCGCTCGCGGCCGATGGCGTGGGCTGAGCTCGCGGGACGGGTCAGCGCCGCCCGACGACGGCCGGCAGGCCGTCCGAGACCACCGGAGTCATCTCCACGGCATCCAGCGTGTGCCCGCGGCGTGCGCCCCGCGACGCGGGGCGCGTCGGGAGGCGGGCGGAGACCGCCGGCGGCGTGCGCGACGAGCCCGGGTCCGCTTGCCCCGGACCGCGGACCGCGGCCCTCGGAGTGGCGCCGTACGTTTCGGGCGTACGCCCGACGTACGTACGTTGGGCGTACACGCGAAACGAAGGCGTCCTTCCGGCGCCGCAGCGCAGAATGCCATCGCGAGCGGACCGGAGGCGCCTCCGGAAACCCCTAGGCTTGACCCATGGTCGCTTACCGTCACCTGGGTCGCTCCGGCCTGCGCATCACCGAGATCACCTACGGCAACTGGATCACCCACGGCTCGCAGGTGGGGGACGAGACGGCGAAGGCGTGCGTGCGCGCCGCGCTGGACGCCGGCATCACGAGCTTCGACACCGCGGACGTCTACGCCAACACCCGCGCCGAGTCGGTGCTCGGCGACGCGCTGAAGGGCGAGCGGCGCGAGGGCCTCGAGATCTTCACCAAGGTGTTCTGGCCCATCGGCCCGGGCGGCGCCAACGACAAGGGCCTGGGCCGCAAGCACATCCTCGAGGGCATCGACGGCTCCCTGAAGCGGCTCGGCACCGACTACGTGGACCTGTACCAGGCCCACCGCTACGACCACTCGACCCCGCTCGAGGAGACGATGCTGGCGTTCGCCGACGTCGTCCGCCAGGGCAAGGCCCTGTACATCGGCGTCAGCGAGTGGACGGCCGAGCAGCTGCGCGAGGGCGCGGCGCTCGCCAAGGAGCTGCACGTCCCGTTCGTCTCCAACCAGCCGCAGTACTCGATGCTGTGGCGGGTCATCGAGGGCAAGGTCGTCCCGACGAGCGAGGAGCTGGGCCTCTCGCAGATCGTCTGGTCGCCGGTGGCGCAGGGCGTGCTGACGGGCAAGTACGTGCCCGGCCAGCCGGTCCCCGAGGGCTCGCGCGCCACGGACGAGAAGGGTGGCGCCACCTTCATCCGCCGGTTCCTGGACCAGCCGCAGGCGATCGAGCGGGTGCAGGGCCTGCGGCCGGTGGCCGACGAGCTGGGCCTGACGATGGCTCAGCTGGCGATCGCCTGGGTGCTCCAGAACACGAACGTCGCGGCGGCGCTGATCGGCGCGTCCCGCCCGGAGCAGGTGACGGACAACGTCAAGGCGTCCGGCGTGCTGATCCCGGCCGAGCTGATGGCGAGGATCGACGAGCTGCTGGCGCCGGTCGCCGTCACCGACCCGCAGGAGACGTACTCGATGTCGCCCCGGAGCCTCTGAGCGGCGGCCACGGCACCATCATCGACGTGCTGCGCCGGTGGTCCTCGAACTCGGGGTGGCGCTGTGCGGAGATCTGCTCGGTGAACAGCGTGGAGCCGACGAGCAGCGCCGTCAGCAGCACGGCACCGGCCGCCGTCACCAGCCACGGGGTCCCGGCGGCGATCACGGCGAAGGCGTAGACCACCCACCACTGGCCCAGCTCGCAGAAGTAGTTGGGGTGCCGGCTGTACCGGAACAGCCCGGTCCGCAGCACGCCCAGGCCCCCGGCCCGGTGGAAGTCCCAGCGCTGCTGGTCGGCGACCGTCTCGCCGGCCAGCAGCCCGACGAACACCACGGCGGCGACCGCGTCGGCCACCCCGAGCGGGCGGGAATGCCCCGTGGCGGTCCACGCGGGCAGCGTGATCGCCAGCAGCAGCGCGTTCTGGTAGATCGCGATGAACGCCACGTTGAACAGCTGGAACCGCCACCCCGGCAGCCGCGAGCGCAGCACGGCCCAGCGGTAGTCCTCGCCACCGGGGGCGTAGCCCCCGCGCCGCGCGAAGTTGAACGTCAGGCGCGCGCCCCAGACGGTGACGAGCGCCGCCATGAGCACCACGCGGGGCTCGTCGGCCGATGCCGCGAAGACCCACAGGTAGACCACCGGGACCACCGACCAGATCCGGTCCACCCACGAGTGCTCGTGGGTGAGCACCGAGGCCAGCAGGCAGGCGGCGGTGACGCCGGCGCAGATCCAGAGGTTGACGGCGAGCGCGCTCACACCAGCGAGGGTAGGCGTCAGCGGCGCAGCGCCGCGACGAGGCTCTCCGCGTCGTACGGCCCGATGTGCCGGCGGCCGTTGACGAAGAACGTCGGCGTCGACATCAGGTCCATCAGGTCGGCGTCGTCGGCGTCGTCCTGCACACGCCGCTCGGTCTCGGTGCCGTCGAGGTCCTCGAGGAACCGCCCGACGTCCAGCGCGAGGTCCTCGGCCGCGGCCAGCAGGTCCTCGCGCTCGAGTGAGTCCTGGTGGGCGAACAGGCCGCGCCCGTACTCGAAGAACCGCCCCTGCATCGCCGCCGCCTCGGCGGCACGAGCGGCGTCGACGGCGTGCGGGTGCACGCGCGTCAGCGGCAGGTGGCGCCACACCCACACCACCTCGTCGCCCAGGCGGTCCTGCACCTCGTCCACCGAGCCGGTGGCGCGCGAGCAGAACGGGCACTCGAAGTCGCCGTACTCGACCACGACGAGCGGTGCGTCCGGACGGCCCCGGTAGTGGTCCCGCACGGGGTCGAAGTCGCGCAGCAGCACCTTGCCCACGGGCACCGGGGGAGCGAGCCGGTCCGCCACCCGGAACACGAGCCAGCCCAGGGCCACCGAGGCCGCGGTGGCGAGGAGCACGCCGAGCCGGGCGGCGGTCGCCGCGTCCTCGTCGTCCAGCGCGATGTCGACGATGAGCAGGGAGATGGTGAACCCGATCCCGGACAGCGCCGCCCCGCCGGCCACGCGGCCGGACGTCATGCCCGGCGCGAGCCGGCCGCGGCCGCTGCGCTGCACCAGCCAGGCGGCCCCGGTGATCCCGGCGAGCTTGCCGACGACGAGCCCGGCGAGCACGCCCCACATCAGCGGCGACCGCCACGCCGCGCTCAGGGCCGGCCCGTCCAGCCGCACCCCGGCGTTGGCCAGCGCGAACACCGGCAGCACCACGTAGGCGACGAACGGCTCGAACGACGCCTGGAGCCGCTCGTTGACCGAGATCGACTCGCGCAGCTCGCGCCGCGCGGCGGCCGCGAAGCGCGGGTTGGGCGACTGCCGGAACTGTCGCGTCAGCGCGTACGCCGCCTCGACCTGGCGTCGGCGCGGCGCGTGCACGGGGATCAGCAGCGCCATGGCGACGCCGGCGAGCGTGGGGTGCACGCCGCCCTCGTGAAGGCCGAGCCACACGAGCACGGCGAGCGTCGCGTAGGCGGGGCCGCGCCCCGTGGGCAGGTAGCGGACGAGCGCGACGAGCCCGAGCGCCACCGCCGTGGCCGCGAGCGGCAGCCAGTGCAGGTCGTCGGAGTAGAACAGTGCGATCGCGGCCAGCGCACCGACGTCGTCGACCACCGCCATCGTCAGCAGGAACAGCCGCAGCCGCGCCGGGTGCTTTGGCCCGACGAGCGCGAGCGCGCCGAGCAGGAACGCCGTGTCGGTGGAGATCACCACGCCCCAGGCGTGCGCCTGCCCGGAGCGGCCGGCGACGAGCAGGAACACCAGCGCAGGCACGACGAGCCCGCCGACCGCCGCCGCGGCGGGCACCATCGCGCGCGACCGCCGGGACAGCTCGCCGATGGCGACCTCGCGCTTGACCTCGAGCCCGACGGTGAAGAAGAACACCGCCATCAGCCCGTCGTTGACAAGCGAGTGCACCGTCAGCATCAGCTCGGCGGAACCGATCTGCACGCCGATCGGGGTGGCCCAGAACTCCGGGTACCCGGCGCGCGCGTTGGCCCAGACGAGCGCCGCGAACGCGCCCACGAGCAGGAGCGCGGCGGAGGTGCGGTCCGGCCCGAGTCCCGTCAGCCGGCGGCGGGCGCGCACGACGAGCGCGTCCGCGGTTCGCGTCGCCGTCCCGACCATCGCCCACCCGTCCAGTGCCGCACCGTGCCTGTGGCTCAATCGGCGGACCGGCGTGGGCATTCCCCGGCGTCAGGATCGGCGGCCTGCGCGTCAAGGGCGCGTCAAGGCGGGCGCCCCGCCGGCGGCACCGGGTGTGCCGTGGTGCCGTGGCCGGGTACGTGTCGTTGCCGAAGCGCCTGCTCGTCGGGCGCCCGCTCGCATCCGACAAGATGGAGCAGACGCTGCTGCCGAAGCGGCTCGCGCTGCCGGTGTTCTGCTCCGACCCGCTCTCCTCGAACGCGTACGCGACCGAGGAGATCCTCCTGGTGCTGTCTGCGGGCGGGCTGGCGCTGCTGCACCTGTCGCCGTGGATCGCCCTCGTGGTGGTGGTGCTGCTGGTCACCGTGGTCGCGTCCTACCGCCAGACGTGCCACGCCTACCCGAACGGCGGGGGCGCGTACGCGGTCAGCCGCGCCAACCTGGGGCAGCCCGCCGCGCTCGGCGCCGCGTCCGCGCTGCTGGTGGACTATGTGCTCACCGTCGCGGTCTCGGTCGCCGCGGGCGTGGCCAACCTCGTCTCGGCGGTCCCGTCGCTGGCGCCGGTCGCGGTCTGGCTCGCCGTCGGGGTCGTCGGGCTCCTCGCCGTGGCGAACATGCGCGGCGTGCGGGAGTCGGGGACCGCGTTCGCGGTGCCGACGTACGGGTTCGTCGTCGCGGTGTTCGTCATGATCGCCGTCGGCATCGTCCGCGCCGTGACTGGTGACACGCCGGTCGCGGAGTCGGCGGCGTTCGGCATCGCGGCGGAGCACGACGAGTTGGGTGGGCTGGCGCTCGCGGCCGTGCTGCTGCGCGCGTTCGCGTCCGGCTGCACGGCGCTGACCGGTGTGGAGGCGGTCAGCAACGGGGTGCCGAGCTTCCGCCCGCCCAAGGCCCGCAACGCGGCGGGGACCCTGACGATCATGGCCGTCCTGACGGTGACGATGTTCGCCGGGCTGACCACCCTGGCCCTCGCCACCGGCGTCCACGTGGCCGACGACCCCGCGCGGCTGGTCGGCGCGCCCGCGGGCTACCACCAGCGCACGGTGATCGCGCAGATCGCCGGCGCGGTGTTCGGCACGGACAGCGCGGGGTTCTACCTGGTCCAGGGGTTCACGGCGCTGATCCTGGTGCTGGCGGCGAACACCGCGTTCAACGGCTTCCCGATCCTCGCCTCGATCCTGAGCCGGGACGGCTACATGCCGCGGCAGCTGTCCCGCCGCGGCGACCGCCTGGTGTTCAGCAACGGCGTGCTGGTGCTCGCCGCGGCGGCGATCGGGCTGCTGCTGGCGTTCGACGCCAGCCCCACCCGGCTGATCCAGCTGTACATCCTTGGCGTCTTCGTCTCGTTCACGCTGAGCCAGGCGGGCATGGTGCGGCACTGGACGGCCGAGCTGCGGCTCGCGCCTGCGTCGAGGCGTCGCGAGATCCACCGGGCGCGGATCGTCAACGGGTTCGGCGCCGTCCTGACGTTCGTCGTGCTGCTCGTCGTGCTCGTCTCGAAGTTCACGCACGGCGCCTACCTCGTGGTCATCGCGATGCCGCTGCTGTACCTGGGGATGCAGGCCATCCACCGCCACTACCGCACGGTCGACCGGGCGCTCGCGCCGGGTGTCGAGGGCGTGCCGCTGCCGAGCCGGGTGCACGCGATCGTCCTGGTCGCGCGCCTGACCACGCCGGCGCTGCGAGCGCTCGCCTACGCCCGTGCCTCGCGGCCGTCGACGCTCGAGGCGCTGACGGTGCGCACCGGCGCGGCCGAGACGGAGCGGCTGGTGGCCGAGTGGCACGCGCGCGGAGTCCCGGTGCCGCTCACCGTGCTCGACTCGCCCTACCGCGACATGACCCGTCCGGCGGTGGAGCACATCGCCGAGATCCGGCGGCGCAGCCCGCGCGACGTGGTGGCCGTCTACGTGCCCGAGTACGTGGTGGAGCACTGGTGGGAGCAGCTGCTGCACAACCAGAGCGCGCTGCGGCTCAAGGCCAGGCTGCTGTTCCAGCCGGGCGTGATGGTGACGAGCGTCCCCTACCGGCTCGGTGCGGAGGAACCCGCACCCGTGCCCGCCGTGCCACGCTGAGGCCATGGCCGTCAGCGACGGGCCGGGCCCGGCGCGGAAGCTGCCGCCCCCGGTCGCCGGGCTCTCCGCCCTGCGGCGGTGGGCGGGGTTCGCCCTCGCGCTCGTCGCGCTCCCCGCGCTGACCGCGGTGGTGTCCGCGACACGCGGCGGCCGGGCGCTCGGCAGCGTGCTGCTGCTCTACCTGCTGGTGGTCGTGGCGGTCGCGGCGGTGGGCGGGATCTGGCCGGGCGTCGTCGCCGCCGCGGGCGCGCTGCTGCTCGCCAACTACTACCTCACCCCGCCGTTCCACACGCTGTTCGTCGAGGGGCGCGACGCCGTGGTGGAGCTGGTGGTGTTCGCCGTGGGCGCGGTCGTGGTCGCCGTCACGGTCGAGCTCGCCGCGCGCGACCGCGGCCGGGCCGAGCGCAGCCGGCGCGAGGCGGAGTTGTTGACGGGCGTCGCCGCGGCATCCCCGCAGGGCGTCGAGGGCGTGCTGGCGCAGGTGCGCTCGACGTTCGGGATGGCCTCCGCGGCGCTCGTCCGGGTGGGAGCGGGCACGCCCGTCGGCTCCGTCGGCTCGGCGTCCGACCAGGACGAGACCACCCGCGTGCCCGCCGGTGCCGACCTCGAGCTGGTGCTGCGCGGACCTGCGCTGTTCGCGGAGGACCGTGGCGTGCTCGAGGGCCTCGCGGCCGCGGCGGCGCGGGCGTACGAGACCCAGCGCCTGGTCACGCTCGCCGATCGGCTGACGGAGGCGGACCTGGTGCGCACCGCTCTGCTGGCGGCCGTCGGCCACGACCTGCGCACCCCGCTGGCCGGCCTCAAGGCGGCGGTGTCCAGCCTGCGGCAGGACGACGTCGAGTGGGAGCCCGAGGCGCGCGCCGAGCTGCTGGCGACGGTGGAGGAGTCGACCGACCGGATGGCCGCGCTCGTCGGCGACGTGCTCGACGCCAGCCGCATCCAGGCGGGCGCCGTCACCGTACGTCCCGTGGCGGTGGCGGTCGACGAGGTGGCGGCGCTCGCGGTCCTCGGCGCGCCGCCCGGGACGGTGGCGCTGGACGTGCCCGACGACCTGCCGTTGGTGCGCGTCGACCCCGTGCTGCTCGAGCGCGTGGTGGTCAATCTCGTCGACAACGCCGTGCGGCACAGCCCCGCTGGCCGCGTGGCCGACGTCGCGGCGCGGGCCGCCGGGCGCGGCGTCGAGCTGCGGGTGGCCGACCACGGACCCGGCGTGCCCAGCGAGCTGTGGGAGGCGATGTTCGCGCCGTTCCAGCGCCTCGACGACCGCTCGGTGGGCGGCGCCGGCCTCGGCCTGGCGATCGTCCGCGGCTTCGCCGCGGCGATGGACGTGACCGTCACCCCGTCCCACACGCCCGGCGGCGGGCTGACGATGACCCTGCTGCTGCCGTTGGCGCAGACGTGACGCGCGTCCTCGTCGTCGACGACGACCCGCAGCTGGCCCGCGCGCTCGCGATCAACCTGCGGGCGCGACACTTCGACGTGGACGTCGCGACCGACGGCGCGGGTGCGCTGCGCCGCGCGGCGAGCTCGCCGCCCGACCTCGTCGTGCTCGACCTCGGCCTGCCGGACATGGACGGGGTCGAGGTGGTGGCCGGGCTGCGCGGCTGGACGGCCGTGCCGATCGTCGTGCTGTCCGCGCGGGACGGCCAGTGGGCCAAGGTGGACGCGCTCGACGCCGGCGCCGACGACTACGTCACCAAGCCGTTCGGCATGGACGAGCTGCTCGCGCGCATCCGGGCCGCCCTGCGCCGCGCGGCGCCCGCACCCGCCGCGCCGGTGGTGACCACCCCCGCGTTCACCGTCGACCTCGCCGCGCTCCGCGTCACCCGCGCCGGGCAGCCCGTGCGGCTGACGCCGACGGAGTGGCACGTGCTGGAGATCCTCGTGCGCAACCCCGGCAAGCTCGTCTCGCAGCAGCAGCTGCTCCGCGAGGTGTGGGGTCCGGCGTACGCCGAGCAGACCAACTACCTGCGGGTCTACCTCGCCCAGCTGCGGCGCAAGCTCGAGCCGACCCCGGCCCGGCCGCGGTACCTCGTCACCGAGCCGGGGATCGGCTACCGGTTCGAGCCCTAGTGCAGCGCGGCTCAACCTTTGCGCCCCGCCGCGTGGTGGCCGGTCAGCTCCGGCTGTCGAGCAGTGCCCGGATCTCCTCGCGGAACGGGGCGGACGTCGAGCCGCCACGCCGGCCGACGGCGAGCGCACCGGCCGCGTTCGCCCACGCGACCGCGGCCGGCAGGTCGAGCCCTTCGGCGAGCGCGGAGCCGAGCGCACCGCAGAACACGTCGCCGGCGCCGACGGTGTCGACCACGGGGACGCGGTGCGACCGGACCACGACGTCGCCGGCGGCGTCCGAGACGAGCACGCCGTCCCCGCCGAGGGTGACGACGAGCGCGCCGTGGCAGGTGTCGCGCAGAAGCGCGGCGACATCGGCTATCGGGGTCTCGTCGGGCGCGCCGACGAAGGCCCGCGCCTCGCCCTCGTTCGGCACCAGCACGTCGACGTCCTTCAGGATCTCGGCGGGCAGTGTGGCGAACGGCGCGGGGTTGAGCAGCACGGTGGTCCCGGCCGCGCGCGCGATCCGGGCGGCCGCCGCCGTCGTCTCGAGCGTCAGCTCGAGCTGGAGGAGCAGCACGTCGGCGCCGGCGATCGCGCCCTCCGCGTCCTCGACGTCGGCCGGGGTCAGCTCGAGGTTGGCCCTCGGGATGATGATGATCGAGTTCTGCCCGTCGTCCTCGACCACGGGCAGGCCCACCCCGGTGCCGACCTCGGCATGGCGCCGAACGTGCGTGGTGTCGATCCCCTCGGCCTCGAGGTCGGCGACGAACATGTCGCCGAAGGCGTCCTTGCCGAGCATCCCGACGAACGAGACGGCCGCCCCGGCCCGCCGGGAGGCGACGGCCTGGTTGTAGCCCTTGCCGCCGGGGTAGATCGCGAAGTCGTGCCCGCGCAGCGTCTCGCCGGGCTGCGGTCGCCGTGGCGCGGTGACGACCAGGTCGGCCATGAACGAGCCGACGACGCAGACCTTGCCGCTCACGCGCCCCCTCCCTGCGTCGGTTCGGTCAGGTCCTCGCCGAGCGAGCCGCCGGGATGGAACCCCGCGAAGTCGGATGCGGTGAACCCGCGCCGGGCCATCAGCCCGGCGGCCAGCGCGTCGCCGACGGCGACCGTCACCGTGGTCGAGGCGGTGGGGGCGAGCCCGAGCGGGTCCGCCTCGCGGTCGACGGCGATCGAGAGGTGCACGGTGGCGAGCAGGGCGAGCGGTGAGTCGTCGACCCCCGTCATCGCCAGCACGGGGATGCCCCGGCGGGCGAGCATCCGGCCGAACTGGCACACCTCGGCGGTGCGGCCCGAGTTGGAGATCAGCACGGCGACGTCGCCAGGGCTCGCCATCCCCGAGTCGCCGTGCAGCGCCTCGGTGGCGTGGACGAACTGGGCGGGCGTGCCGGTGCTGGCCAGCGTCGCGGCGATCTTGGCGGCGATGTGCCCGGACTTGCCGATCCCGGAGACGATCACGCGGCCGGTGGCCTGCGACAGCAGGTCGAGCGCCGCGGGCAGGGCCGCGGCCACGCGTTCGCGGGCCGAGCGGACGGCCGCCGCCTCGACGTCGAGCGCGTCGAGCGCGGCGGACAGCGCCTGGTCGGCCGCGGTCATGCGGTCACCGGTGCCGGGACGACGCCCTTCGCGAGCAGCGCGTTCCCGTAGGGCCGGGTCTCGTTGGTCCGCACGACGAGGTACGCCTGGGCGGCCGCCTCGTAGAACGCCTGCCGCGCGAGCAGCTCCACGGTGTCCTCGTCGCAGCGCGCGGCGGCGACGAGCTCGGCCTGGACGTCCAGCAGGTGCTCGGTGCCCGCGGACATCAGGCGTACGCTGCGGCCGGTGTCGAGGGGGAGCACGGTGCGGATGGCCTCGAGCACGCGGGGTGCGGAGTCGCAGCAGACGTCCACCACGTGGCGTGCCACGCGGTGGGCCGGAAAGTTGCCGTCGGCGACGACAACGGTGTCGGAGTGCCCCATGTCGTCGAGGAGATGGAGCAGCTCTCCTCGCAGCAGGGGGTCGATGCCGCACAGCATTGTGCCCTCTTCGCTCTGAGTAATCGTTAACTCAGGATGGTAGGGATGCCGCGGGGGCGAGTCAACCGGAGCCGGGCGCGGAATGGGGCCCGGTGGGGCTCAGAGGCGGGCGGAGCTGCCGCGGACGATCAGCGTGGGCGTCAGCGTGATCCGGTGCGGCGGGTCGGCGGAGCCGGCGGAGCGGGAGGCCAGCAGCTCGCCGGCGTACCGGCCGATCTGCTGCACAGGCTGCTGGATCACGGTCACCGCGGGCGAGACCATCCGGGTCCACACGTCGTCGTCCGTCCCGACGAGCCCGACGTCGGTGGACAGGCTCAGGCCGTGGGCCTGGATGCCGCGGAACGCGCCGAGCGTGCACGGGCCGTTGGCGGCGAACACGCCGTCCGGTGGGTTCGCCCCGGCGAGCAGGGACCGCATCGCCACCTCGGCGCTTCCCGACCTCAGGTCCGAGCGGCGCACCATGTCGTCGGTGAAGTCGACGCCCGCCGCGGCCAGCGCGCGGCGGAAGCCGAGCAGGCGGTCCTCGGTGGCGCTGGCGTCGCGGGGGCCGGTGATGCACGCGAGGCGGCGGTAGCCGTGGGCGACGAGGTGCTGGGCCGCCAGCGAGCCGGCGAGCAGGTTGTCGACCACGACGGTGTCCGCGTCCGCATCCACCGGCACCCGGTCGACGAGCACCACGGGGATGTGCGCGGCGCGCAGCGCGGCGATGTCGGAGTACTGGTGGGAGGCCGGGGCCAGCAGCACGCCGGACATGCGGTGCGCGACGACCGTGGCGAGGTAGCGGCGCTCGCGGTCGAGCCGCTCGGCGGTGTTGCACAGCACCACGGAGTACCCGTGCGCCAGCGCCACCTCCTCGACCTCGGCGACCACCGAGGTGAAGAACGGGTTCTGCACGTCCGGCACCACGGCGGCCCACGTGTCGGCGCGCTGCCGACGCAGCGCGCGACCGGCGCCGTTCGGCACGTACCCGGTGGCGGTGATGGCGCGGTTGACGCTCTCGACGAGGTCCGGCGCGACGGAGGCGACGCCGTTGAGCACGCGCGACACCGTCGCGGTCGACACCCCGGCCGCCTTCGCGACCTCGGTGATCCTGACGTTGCGGGGACCGGTGGAGGTGCTCCGCCTGCGGCGGACGCCGCCGACTTCGGGTTCCGGGGCGGGGCCCATCCGGCGGATCCCTTCTGCGTGTGCTGTGGTGCCGATCCTAGAGTCGGGGTCAGGTCGCCGGACCCGGACGCGCTGGTAATCCATTACCAAATTCGACCACCCGAACGGGTCCCTGTCACGCGCCCGGCCCACGCAGGTCACACGGGGCGAAAACTGGCGCAACTGGATCTGCTGGCCCCTCGCTTCCTGCACACTCGTGCCGTGACCCCTTCCCTCGCGGCGCCCTTCGCCGCCCTCGACGGGCAGGCCGACGCCATCGCCGCGGCCAAGCGCCGGTGGCACCAGGCGTGCGAGGACGGTTCGTCCCCGGCGCGCGTGCACCGGTTGTACGAGCACTACCGCGAGCTGGTCATCGCCCGGGTCGAGAGCATCGTCCGCGACCGGCCCGCCCGCACCGCCTGACGCCTCACCCGGCGGCGGCGCACGTGGCGCACGTCCCGAAGAACTCGAGCGTGTGCTCGACGCCCACGAAACCGTGCTCGCCCGCGATGGCGCGCACCTGGGACTCCAGGTTCGGCCCCTGGACCTCGACCGTGCGCCCGCAGCCGCGGCAGACGAGGTGGTGGTGGTGGCTGGCGGGCCGCGCGCAGCGGCGGAACAGCGACTCCCCGGCGGCGGTGCGCAGGGTGTCCAGCTCGCCGGCACCGGCCATGGCGCCGAGCGTGCGGTAGACCGTCGCGAGCCCGATGCCCGCGCCGCGCCCGGCGAGCAGCGCGTGGATCTGCTGGGCGCTGCGGAACTCGTCCAGATCGTCCAGCAGCTCGCCGATGGCGGCCTTCTGCCGCGTGTTGCGCTGCCCGACCATCGTGACCCCTTCCTCGTTCTCAGTAGTCAACCATAGATGAGAACGGTTCCCGAGAGTTGCGTCCGCACCTTCATGAGAATTAGTCTCGATATCGACAACACCGCACCACAGCAGGGAAGCCCCGTGACGTCTCGCACCGCCATCACCGCCGGTCTGGCCCTCGCGCTCCTGGCCACCGCCGCCTGCTCGTCGTCCGCGGAAGGGGACGGCGAGCCCGGCGCCGGCCTCGCCGTCGTCGCGTCCACGGACGTCTGGGGCGACGTCGTGGCGCAGGTGGGCGGAGACCTCGTCGAGGTGACGTCGATCATCGACGACCCTTCGGCCGACCCGCACTCCTTCGAGGCGAGCACGCGCGGCCAGCTCGCGCTCTCGCGGGCCGCGCTGGTCGTCGCCAACGGCGGCGGCTACGACGACTTCGTCGACACGATGGTCGGCGCGCTCGCCGCGGCGCCGCCGGTGGTCCACGCCGCCGACGTGGCGGACACGGGCGAGGAGAACGAGCACGTCTGGTTCTCGCTGGACGGCGTGCGCGCCGTGGCGGACGAGGTGGCGGCGCGGCTCGGCGAGCTGGACCCGGACAACGCGGCGACGTACACCGCGAACGCCGAGGCGTTCGGCCGGCAGGTGACCGGGATCCAGGAGCAGGTCGCCGCGATCCGCGACGAGCACGCCGGCGCCACGGTCGCGATGACCGAGCCGTTGCCGGTCTACCTGATCCAGGCAGCGGGCCTGACGGACGTCACGCCCGGGGAGTTCGCCGAGGCGATCGAGGAGGAGACGGACGTCCCGCCGACCGTGATGGCCGAGCTGCTCCGGCTCGTGCAGGGCGGTGAGGTGGACGTGCTGCTCTACAACGAGCAGACCACCGGGCCCCAGACCGAGCAGGTGCTGGCGGCCGCGCAGGACGCGGGCGTCGCCGTGGTGCCGGTGACGGAGACCCTCCCCGCCGGCACGGGTTACATTGCCTGGGTGACCGGCACGGTCGAGGCGCTGCGCGAAGCCCTCCGGAGTTGAGCACGCCGGTCCTCGAGCTGACCGGCGCCGGGCTCGCCTTCGGGTCGAGGACGGTGTGGTCCGGACTCGACCTCGTCGTCGAGGCGGGCGAGTTCGTCACCGTCCTCGGGCCCAACGGCTCCGGCAAGACGAGCCTGCTGCGCGTCGTGCTGGGACAGCTGCCGCTGTCGGTCGGGCGGATCGCGGTGCTGGGGCACCCGCCGCGGCGCGGGAGCCGCGCTGTGGGCTACGTGCCGCAGCAGCGCCACGTGGAGACGCCGGTGCGGGCGCGCGACCTGGTGCGGCTCGGCATCGACGGCGACCGCTGGGGGCCCGGCCGGCACGCGCGCCGCGCGCAGGTCGACGAGCTGCTCGCCGCCGTCGGTGCGAGCGAGTATGCGGACGTGCCCGTGGGGATGCTCTCCGGCGGGGAGCAGCAGCGCGTGCGCATCGCGCAGGCGCTGGCGTCCGGACCGGCGATCCTGCTGTGCGACGAGCCGCTGCTCTCCCTCGACCTGCGCCGCCAGCACGAGGTGACCGAGCTGATCGACGCCACCCGCCGCGCCACCGGCGCGGCCGTGCTCTTCGTCACCCACGAGGTCAACCCCGTGCTGCCGTACACCGACCGTGTGCTGTACCTCGGCCCGGCCGGCCACGCGGCGGGCGCGCCCGACGACGTGCTGACGTCCGAGCGGCTCACCGCGCTCTACGGCGCCCCGATCGACGTGGTCCGCGTGCAGGGACGCGTGCTCGTGGTCGGCGACGACGGCCACATCCACCACTCCCGGGAGGACGAGTGACCGACGACTGGTGGGCGCGGCTCGTCGACTTCTCCGACTACGGCCAGCTGCTGCCCCTCGTCACCAACTCGCTGGTGGCAGGCTCGCTGCTGGCGCTCGTCGGCGGGCTGGTCGGTGTGTTCGTCGTCCAGCGGGACCTGGCCTTCGCGGTGCACGGCGTCAGCGAGCTGTCCTTCGCCGGGGCCTCGGCGGCGCTGCTGTTCTCGCTCGACGTGTCGCTGGGCGCGGTGGCGGGCTCGCTCGTCGCGGCACTGCTGATCGGGCTGCTCGGCGCCCGGGCGCGCGAGCGCAACTCGATCGTCGGCGTGCTGATGCCGTTCGGGCTCGGCCTCGGCGTGCTGGCGCTCGCGCTGTACCCGGGCCGGGCGGCCAACAAGTTCGGCCTGCTCACCGGGCAGATCGTCGCGGTCGACGACGCACGGCTCACCGCGATGGTGGCGATCGCCGCCGTCGTCGTCGGCGGCCTGCTGGTGGTCTGGCGGCCGCTGACGTTCGCGTCCGTCGACCCGGACGTAGCCGCCGCCCGTGGCGTGCCGACGCGCGCCCTCTCGCTCGTCTTCATGCTGCTGCTGGGCCTCGCGGTGGCGATGGCCGTGCAGATCGTCGGCGCGCTGCTGGTGCTGTCGCTGCTGATCACGCCCGCGGCGGCCGCCGTGCGCGTGACGGCCTCGCCCGTGTGGGTGCCGGTGCTGGCCGTGCTGTTCGCGCAGGTCTCGGCGGTGGGCGGGATCCTGCTCGCGCTGGGCGCCAGCGTGCCGATCAGCCCGTACGTCACCACGATCTCGTTCGCGATCTACCTCGCCTGCCGGTTCGTCGGCGGGCGCCGGGCCAGGCGGGGCTGGGTCCGGCGGCCTGCCCGGCAGGCCGCGGCAGGTGGCACGATCGCCGGGTGACCGACGAGCCGCGCCGCCGCGTGCCGCGCCGCACGTCACGCGCGGGCCTCGCCGTGATGGTCGTCGTCGGGGTCGCCGCGCTCGCCGCCTTCGCCGGGATGGCGGCCACGTGGCCCCCGCCGGCCTCGCGGGCCGCGGTCGACGCCGGGCTCGTCGACGTCGGGACCCACTACTACCGGGCCGTCGTCGCACAGGTCACCTCCGACAGCTGCGAGGGCACGATCGAGGACGTGCAGGCCGACGGCACCGTGCCGGGCACCGTGCCGTGCCTGCGCGTGCTCGCCGAGGTGACGGAGGGCCCGCGCGCCGGCGCGACCGTGACGGTGTACCCGACGGTCGGCGTCGCCCCGCGCGACGTCGCCGAGGGCGCCGGGATCGTCGTCGAGCACTACCCGTCGATCGAGGGCGTCGGCGAGGTGTGGGCGTGGTCGGACGTGGAGCGGACCGTCCCGCTGGCCACGCTCGCGCTGGGGTTCGTGCTGCTGACCGCCGTGGTGGCCGGGTGGCGGGGGCTGCGGGCGATCATCGGCCTCGGCGTCGCGATGGTGGTGCTGTGGCTCTACGTGCTCCCCGGTCTGATCGCCGGCGGCGACGCGCTGGTGCTGACGCTGTGCGCCTCGGCGGTGATCATGACCGTCGTCGGCTACCTGACGCACGGCCCGTCGCTGCGCACGTCCACGGCGCTGCTCGGGACGTTCTTCGGGCTGGCGCTGGTCGCGGGGCTCGGCGCCCTCGGCGCTGCCGCCGCCCGCCTCAACCCGGTGACCGGCGAGGAGGACTACCGGCTCGCCGGGCTGCTCGGCGACCACGGGCTGGCCTCGCTGCGCGGCGTGTTCCTCGCGGGCGTGGTGCTCGCCGGGCTCGGCGTGCTCAACGACGTGACGATCACGCAGGTCTCCGCGGTATGGGAGCTGCGTGCCGCCAACCCCCTGGCGCGGTGGCAGGAGCTGTTCGCCGGCGGCATGCGGATCGGGCGCGACCACGTCGCCTCGACGATCTACACGATCGCGTTCGCGTACGTGGGGGCGTCGCTGCCGATGCTCCTGCTGCTCCAGATGTACCAGGTGTCACTGGCGCGGACGCTGACGGGCGGGGCGTTCGCGGCCGAGATCGTCCGCACCCTGGCGGGGTCGATCGGGCTGGTCCTCGCCATCCCGCTGACCACCGCGGTGGCCGCGGTCGTCGCCGCGCGCTCGGACCCCGCGGCGTTGCGCGGCGGCGGGCACGCCCACGCTCATGCGGCGCCGGCCGCCTGAAGGGTCGCAGGTTCCGGCTCCGGTGCCGGCCGGGTCGACGTGACGACGAGCGCGGCGATCGCCGTCGTCAGCGGGATGGCGAGGACCAGCCCGATCGAGCCGACGAGCGTTCGGGCCACCTCCTCGGCGAGCTCGCCGCTCGTCACCGCCTGGAGCAGCGGCACGTCCGTGGACATCGAGACGAGCAGCACCAGCGGCAGCGTCGCGGCGACGTAGGCGAACGCGATCGTGTAGATCGTCGAGGCGATGTGGTCGCGGCCGATCCGCATCCCCTGCGCGAACAGCCGCCCGCGTGAGGCCGCGGGCTGCGCCTCGTGCAGCTCCCACACGGCGGACGCCTGCGTGATCGTCACGTCGTTGAGCACGCCGAGGCCGGCCAGCAACGTCCCGGCGAGCAGCACGGAGCGCAGCCGGATCGCGGGCGCGTAGGCGACGAGGTCGAGCGCGTACTCGTCGGACAGCCCGGTCAGGTGCGCGGCGCCGCTCGCCCAGGCCGCGATCGCCGCGGTGGTGGCGAGCCCGACGAGCGTGCCGGCCAGGGCCGTGGACGTGCGCAACGAGAACCCGTGCGACAGGTAGAGGGCGACGAACATGATCGCCGCGGCGCTGACCAGCCCCACCCACACCGCGGGCCGGCCCGCGAGCAGGGCGGGGAGCGTGAACGTCCAGACCACCACGAGACCGAAGCCCAGGCCGAGCAGCGACGCGATGCCGCGCCAGCGCGCCACGACGGCGACGAGCACCACGAACAGCACGGCGAGCAGCGCCATCGGCGGGCCGCGATGGAAGTCCTGGAACACGTACGGCGAGAACCCCGGGGTGACGTCCGGCAGGTGCATGACGCGGACCCGGTCGCCGGCGTGCAGCTCCGGGAGGTACTCCGGCGGGACGGCGACGGAGATCTTGTCGTCGCCCGCCCGGGCGAGGATCTCAGGGTTGAGCGGGTCGGCCGGGACCGGGTCGGTGACGGTGGCGACGAGCGTCCGGGTGCCCTGCGGCGCCGCGGGGATCACCGGACGGTCGCCCGACGGCCACATCAGCACCGCGCCCAGCACGGTCGCGCCCAGCGCGGGTCCGAGGACGGCGGCGAAGACGCGGCGCGCGGTGATCGTGGGTGTGGCGGGCCTGTTCACCGTGCCAGCGTCGCCCGCGCGGGGGCGAGGACCGGCCGGGACACGCCGCGAGCCGTCAGCCGCGCCGGTGCTCCGCGCGCCACCGCGCCCACGCCTGCGCGAGCGGCGGCATCGCGACGCCCGTGACGGCACGCGTGCGGGCGCGGGTGACCAGCACGGCGACGAGGGCGACGAGCCACGGCACGAGGACCAGCGACATCGCCGCGCGGTAGTCGGTCAGCGTCGGGTCGCCGCCGGGCGCCAGGTGATCGAGCGCGAGGCCGATCGCGAGCATCGCGACCACGGCGGAGACGAACCCGCCCATGTTGGCCAGCGCCTGCGCGGCGCCGATCCGGTGGGGCGGGTTGGAGGTGGCGGCGAAGTCGAGGCCGATCAGCGACGCGGGACCGCCCACCGAGATCAGCGTGACGAACAGGACCAGCTGCCACAGCGGCCGCGGCGTGTCCGGCACCAGGACGATGAGCCAGCCGAGCCCCACGCCGGCCGCCACCGCGAGCACGGCCCATGAGCGCCGCAACGGGTGGCGTGCGGTGAACTCGCCGAGAACCGGCCCCGCGACGATGCCGACCGCGACGTTCCAGGCGAGCAGCCCGCCGGCCTTCCCCGGCGTCAGGCCCTGCCCCTCGACGAGGAACGGCACGCCCCACATCAGCACGAAGACGTTGATGCCGGCCTGCCCGAGCATGTGCGTCCAGAAGCCGAGCCACGTGCCGGGGTGCCGCAGCGTGTCGCCGAGGCCCGCCAGCCGGCTCCCGGTGACGACGCCCGGATCGGCGCCGGGGGGCGTGTCGCGGATCCCTGCGCGCGCCGCGAACGCGCTCACCAGGCCGAGGCCCGCGAGCCCGACGAAGGCCGGCGCCCAGCCGTCGCGGTGGAGCGTGAACGCGAACGGCAGCGCGGAGACCACCTGGCCCGTCTGCCCGACGATGCCGGTCAGCTGCGTGAACAGCGGCACGCGGCGGCGGTCGAACCACGACGTGACCAGGCGGACCGCGGAGACGAACATCGCCGCGTCGCCGCTGCCGATCAGGACGCGGGCGGCCAGGGCGATGCCGACGTTCGGCGCGAACGCCATCGCCAGCTGCCCGAGCGCCATGGTGACGGAGCCGAGGACCAGCATCGTCCGGGGGCCGCGGCGGTCGAGCGCGACGCCCATCGGCACCTGCATCGCCGCGTAGGTGCTCAGCTGGATGACGACGAACAGCGACAGCACCGTCGCGTCGACGCCGAACCGCTCGGTCGCCTCGAGGCCAGCGACGCCGAACGACGAGCGGTGCGCGACCGCGACGGCGTACGCCGCCATCGCCACGGCCCACACGGCCAGCGGTCCACGTGCCGCCGCCCGCCCGCTCACTGCGCCCCGCCTCACCGGCACCGGAGAGGTCCGGGGCCGCGGGCATCCTACGAGGTGGGCGTCCGGCTCGGCCTGGGTACGACCGCCGCCGGGATCGCCGGCCGCCCGACGATCTCATACCGGCGCATTGGACTCGACATGCTGGACGGTTGACCAACAGGGGTTGGTTGTCGCAGACTCTCCCCCGACGGTGCGCATCGCCTGCCCCCTGCGCGGTGCGCACCGTTTCAACGTCCGGAAGGGGCGGGAGCGGCTTCGGCCACCCCGTCCCTTTCGCATCTGGCGGGTAGCGCGCAGCGGGTTGCGCCGTCCCCGGCGTGCCACCGCAGGGGGGCGGCACGCCCGGGTTACCGTGCCAGGCGTGACCGTTGCAGCCTCGACCCCCGGGACGGGGGGCGACCGCGCGCCGAGCCCCGACCGGGACGCGCCCGAGCAGCGACCCGGCGACGGCGCCGAGCCGCAGGTCACGCTCGTCGACCCGCCGTCGCCGGCGGAGCTCGTCGAGGGCATGGTCGCCACGTGGCGCTCGGCCCTCGTCGATGCCGCGGGCGGCTCCACTCTCGTGGACGTCGAGGAGCTCGGCGACGCGGTCCTCGACCTGTCGGCGGCGCACCCGTCCGGGCTCGCGCAGCTGTTCGCGGGCCGGCCCACGCGGCTGTCCAGCCTGGTGCGCGAGGGCGCTGCCCTGACGGGCGCCCGGCACCGCGCGCGGGCCGTCACGGCGCGGGCGACCGTCTACACGCACCAGTACGGCATCGCGCCCACCTCGCTGGCGATCGGCGTCGCCACGTGGGTGGAGCGCACCGTCCCCGACACCGCGACCGACGACGTCTCCGCGCTGGCGAGCGCGACCACGTCGGCGGGCCGCACCGGGGAGGCGCCCGCGCTGCCGACGCCGCGCGTGATGCGCGCCCCCGTGCTGCTGCGTCCCGTCACGCTGCGCGCGCGCGGCGCCGCCGAGTCGGACTACGAGCTGGCGCTCGAGCCGACGATCGAGGTCAACCCCGTGCTCGCCCGCGCCCTGCGCGCGCACGGCGCCCTGCTCGACCCGGCCGCGGTGGCCCGCGGCACGTTCACCGACGCCGGCTTCGACCCGCACGGCGCCCTGGCGCGGATCGCGTCGCTCGGCTGGGCGGTGCTCGAGGACTTCACGCTGACCGAGCGGGTGGTCGTCGGCACGTTCGTCCACCCGGGCCAGGTGCTCGTCGACGACCTGGACATCCTGGCCACCTCGGTGGGGCGGCACGAGGTGCTCGCCGCGCTCGCCGGCGTGGACGAGGCACGCGAGCGGATCTCGCGGCCGGCGCCCAAGGCGCAGGCGGGCGACCGCGACCCGCGGACCGACCGCGGCGTGGGCGACCTCGACCCCGCGCAGCAGCACCTGCTCGAGGTCGTCGCCACCGGCGCGCACCTGTTCGTCGACGCCCCGGCCGGCACCGACGTCACCGGCACCCTCGCCGCGCTCGTCGCCGACGCGGCCGCGGCCGGCCGCACCGTGCTCTACGTGCCGGGCCACCGCCGGGCGGCCGCCGCGCTCGCCGAGCGGCTGGAGCGGCTCGGCGTCGGCGACCTGCTGCTCGACGTCGCACCCGAGGCGGGCTGGCGGTCGGCAGTCTCACGCCGGCTGCTCGGCGCGATGACGCTGGAGCCGTCCGTGCCCGACGAGCGTGGCATCGACGAGCTGCAGCGCGCCCTTGTCGCGCACCGCGAGGCCCTGCGCGGCTACGTCCGCGGGTTGCACGCGCCGCGCGAGCCGTGGGGCGTCTCCGCCTACGACGCGCTCCAGGAGCTCGCGCGGCTGACCTCCGCGCGGCCGACGCCGAGGACGACCGTCCGGCTGGCGCCCGACGTCGCCCGCGTGATGGACGCGCCGGCGCGCAACCAGGCGTCGGCGGACCTGCTGCGCGCCGGGGAGCTCGGCGCCTACTCGCTGCGCCCGAGCGACACCCCCTGGTACGGCGCCGACCTGCGCACCGCCGCCGACGCGAAGATCGCCCTCGCGCGCGTGGACCGGCTGCTCGCCACGCTGCCCGCCGTGATGGCGCGCGCCGCGGAGGTCGCCGCCGACGGCGGGCTGGCCGCCCCCGAGACGCTGACGGCGTGGAGCGACCAGCTGCGGATGCTCGACGAGATCCGCGCGTCGCTCGACCTGTTCCAGCCGCTCGTCTTCGAGCGCACCGCGGCCGACCTCGTCGCCGCCACCGCGCCGAGGGTGTGGCGCACCGAACGCGGGATCGAGATGGGGCGCCTGGTGCGCCGGCGGCTGCGCAAGCAGGCGAAGGACATGCTGCGCCCGGGGCGGCCCGTCGCCGACCTGCACACCGCGCTGCTCGACGTGCAGCGCCGCCGCGAGATGTGGCAGGAGCACTGCCCCGGCGGCGGCTGGCCGCGGCTGCCCGACGGGCTCGAGGTGATCGAGGCCGACCACGCCGCGATCCTCGCCGACCTGGCCGCGCTCGACGAGGTTCTCGCCGCCACGCCGGAGGGCGCCGGGCTCGCCGCGCTGCCGATGCCCGCGCTCGTCGACCGGCTGACCAGGCTGCGCGGCGACGCCGGCGCGCTCGACGCGCTGCCGGCCCGGACCGCCCTCGTGCGCCACCTTCGCGCGAGCGGCCTCGGCGCGCTCGTCGACGACCTCGCCGAGCGCCGCGTCACGCCCGCCCTCGCGACCGCTGAGCTCGAGCTCGCGTGGTGGACCACGGTGTTCGAGCTGATCCTCGCCGCCGACCCGGCGCTCGCCGGCTACGACGGCGCGACGCTCGACGCGCTGTCCACCCGCTACGCCGAGCTGGACCGCGCCCACGTCGCAGGCCTGGCCGGCCCCGCCCGCGACTCCGCGGTGCGCGCGATGGGCTCGACGCTGCGCCGGCACCGCGACCAGGCCGAGGGGCTGTTCAGCGAGCTGATCGAGGAGCGCGTCACGTCGCTGCGCGAGGTGATGGCGCGTTACCCGGACGTCGCGCGGCGGCTGCGCCCAGTGATCGCCGCCAGCCCCATGCTCGTGCCGCAGGTGCTCCCGCCGGCGCGGACGGTCGACCTCGTGGTCCTCGACGCCGCGACGCGGATGCCGGTGGAGGTCGTGGTGTCCGCGATCGCGCGCGGGCGGCAGGTCGTCGTCGTCGGCGACGCCCGCTGCGCGTCCGGCAGCGCCGTCCGCGAGCTGGCCGCCGTGCTGCCGGGCCTGGAGCTGCACGCCGACGCGAGCCGCCGCGACCCGTGGCTCACCGCGTTCCTCGTCGCCCACGGCTACGCCGGTGCCCTGCGCCCGACTCCCCTGCCGACCGTCGAGCCGCTGGTGACACTCGAGCGCGTCGACGGCACCGGCCTGCCCGGCGTGGAGTCCGGCATCGTCGACTCGACGCGTGAGGAGGTCGACCGCGTGGTCGAGCTCGTGGTCGAGCACGCGCTGACCCACGGCGACGAGTCGCTCGCCGTGGTGACGGCGACCCCGCGGCACGCCGACGCCGTCCGCGACCGGGTGCTCGGCGAGGCGCGGGCCAACCCGTCGCTCGCGGCGTTCTTCGACTCCGCGCGGCCCGACCCGTTCGTCGTCGTCGACCTGCCCAGCGTCGCCGGCCTGCGCCGTGACGCGGTGATCCTGTCCCTCGGCCTCGGGCGCACGCCCCACCGGCGCGTGCTGCACTCGTTCGGGCCCGTCAGCGCGCCGGCCGGCGACTCACTGCTGCTCGACGCGCTCGGGTGCGCGCAGCACCGGCTGACCGTCGTCGCGTGCTTCGGCGCCGGCGACATGGACCCCGCCCGGCTGCGCGGGCCGGGGCCTCGGCTGCTCGCGGACCTGCTGTCGTTCGCCGAGCGCCGCGGGCGCGGGGACGACGACCCGCTGGCACCCGTCGAGCGCGCGGTCGCCGAGGCCGCGCCCGACGAGCCCACGACGGCTCCCGCCGCGCCCGACGAGCCCGCGCTGCCGCCCGACCCGCGCGGCGAGCCCGACCGGCTGGTGCTCGACCTCGCCGAGCGACTGTGGCGGCACGGCCTGACCGTCGACGTCGACCACGGCATCCCCGGCGGCGTGACCGTCCCGCTCGTGGTGGGCCATCCCGACCTGCCGGGTCGGATGCTCGTCGCGGTGCTGACCGACGACACCGCCTACGTCGACGAGCCCAGCGTCCGCGTGCGCGACCGGCTGGTGCCCGAGCGGCTCGAGCGGCTCGGCTGGTCCGTGCTGCGCGTGTGGTCCGCCGCCGCGTTCCTCGACCCCGAGGCCGAGGTGGACCGGATCCGGCGGGCGGTGCACGCCGCGCTGCCCGTGCCGGTGGCCATGCCGGCCTCGCCGCGGGTGGCGCCGGAGATGCCCGACGAGGACGAGCAGGACGGCTGGGCCGCGTCCGGCGCCGTGCCGGTGGTGGCGTCGGGTCCGGTGGCCGTCGTGGCGCCGACCGCGACCCGCGGAGCGACGCCCACGCCCGCACCCACCACGTCGACACCCGCGGCCGTCGGCGGCGCGCCCACCCCCGAACACCGGACGTCCGAGGTCCCCGTGCCCAGGGCAACGAGCACCTCGGACGCAGCGGAGGGGGAGCACGAGGCCGTGGTCCTTGAGCGGGCCGGTGAGCCCGACGAGCGCACGGGGCCTGCGGAGCCGCGCACGGCGAGCACGCCGGTGCGCGTCGCGACGGGTGTGCAGAGCCGCGTGCCGAAGCCCCGCACCGGCGAGGTGAAGCTCTCGCTCGCCGTGCCCACGCAGCCGCGGCCGGACGTGCGCAGGGGCCTGCCGATCGGCGCCTACAGCGCCGACCAGCTCGATGAGATGGCCACGTGGCTGCGCTCGGACGGGCAGGAGCGCACGCGCGACGAGCTGGCCGACGCGCTGCGCGCGGAGCTGGGCCTGACGCGGCGCAACCACCGCGTCGACACGGCGATCCGCGCCGCGGTGACCCGCGCGATGGCCTGACGGGTCGCCGGCCGGATCAGACCGCCGGCGGTGCCGGCGGCGTCTCGTCCTCCTCTGCCGGGACGGCCTCGACCGCGGGCTCCACGACGGGCGCGGCAGCGGGCTCAGCGACGACGGGCTCCGCCACGACGGGCTCAGCCACGACGGGCTCGGGCGCGAACGGCTGCGCCACGACGGGCTCCGCACCGGCGACCGGGGCGAGCGGCGTGAACTCCGGCGCGATCCCGGCGGCAGGCGCGGCGGCGGCCGCCACTCCCGCCTTCTTCTTGTTGTTGTTGACGATCACGAGCGCCACGGCGGCGCCGATCACCACGACGGCGGCGACGATGCCGAGGATCAGCCCGAGCCCGAGCCCGGACCCGCCGCCGGTCGCGCCGGCGCGAGCCTCGAGCGGGTTCGCCTCGCCGTACACCGGCCTCCAGGTCACCGAGTTGCCCGTGATCTCACCGTTGGACGAGGTGACCTCGCCGGGGAACGCCAGCGTGATGGAGATGTCGAACGAGTCGAGCATCCCCTCCATGCCGGGCACCTCTTCGCCGCTGTCGCCCTGGAGGTCCATCTGCCCGGCGACCACGAACTCGTCACCCTCGCGGGTGATCGTCAGACCGCCGTCCGAGTTGAAGTCGGCGAGCGGCGTGGCGGCGAACGTGTACTCCTTGCCGACGAAGCCGTCCTGCTCGTAGTCCGCGACGGTGACGCCCTGGTCGGACTCGAAGTCCATCTCCGCGAAGAGGCTGTCGGCCTCGTCGCCCATCAGCTCGAGGATCGACTCCTGGAGCGCGAACACGACGGTGCCGTCCACCGTGTCGTCCTCCGCGACGGTCATGTCCACCTGCATCCGCATGCAGCCGGAGAGCGTCAGAGCGGCGGCGCCCAGGAGGGCGAGGGACATGAAGCGGCGCCGCCTGATGCGTCATCGCTGGCACGACCTTCCGTGTCGTCGGGAGCCGGTGCGGCGTCGCGCTCGACACTAGCGACCCCGTGGGACACGCGAGGCTCCTTTGCGTGGGCGTTCGGGGGAGGATCGCTCCATGGACGACGAGCCCACCCGACCCCGCCCGCGGCGGCGTGCATCACGCCCGGCGGGGACGGTCGGCGGCGACGAGACCGTGCTGCGCTCGTCGTTCCCCGCGCCCTCCGAGGCGACGGCCGAATCCGCCGAGGCCGCGGCCGAGCCGGCGGCCGACGCCGCGCCGCCCCTGACCGGCCGGCGCGAGCACCGCGGCGGGCGGCGTGCCCCCGACGACCAGGACGTCGGCTGGGGCGCCCCGGTGGACGACTCGAACGACGACCGCCTGAGCCGGGAGCGCCCGCCGCACTGGTGAGGGCCGATCAGCCCTGCGGCGGATAGCTCGGCGGCATCCCGCTCCGCGGCTCGGTGGAGTCCTCGTCGCTCGCGGTGTCGTCGCCGACGGCCCGGGCGACCGCGGCGGGCGTGGCGCCGGCGGCCAGCAGGTCCCGGATCTCGCGCAGCAGCGTGACCTCCTCGGCGGTCTCCTCCACGACCGCCTCCTCCGCCGGCCCGGCCCGGCGCCGGGCGAGCGCGTTGAGCGGCAGCACGACGAAGAAGTAGACGGCCGCCGCCGTGATGAGGAACGTGACGAGGGCGTTGAGGATCGCGCCGACCTTGATCGGCGAGATGGTCCCCTCCGGGGCGTCCCGCCAGGTGTACGGGCCGATGCTCCACAGCTCCGTCAGGTTCGGCTGCCCGAAGATCCACCCGATCGGGGGGCTGATGAACGCCTCCTGGAGCGCGGTGACCACCGAGGTGAAGGCTGCGCCGACGACGACGCCGACCGCCAGCTCGACGGCGTTGCCCCGGGAGATGAACTCCCTGAACCCCGCGAACACCTTCGACAGGCCGCTCATCCCCGCCTTGGCCTGGCCGGCCGGCTTGTCGGAGGTGCTCGGTTCGGCAGCCATCGGCACGGTCCCCTCCCGGGCGGTCGTCAGGTCTCCTCGATCATGACACCACGACCGCGAACAGGACATTCGAGGCACCCGCCCCCGCCAGGTCCGCGGCCTCGTCCGGCTGGACGGCGACGAGCAGCGGCGGCGCCTCGGCGACGTCCAGCAGACCGCCGCCGGCGCGCGAGGCGGTGGGAAGCACGAGCGCGCGGCGGGCGACCGTCCGGCCGGCGCCGCCCTCGGGGGCGGCGGCCAGCAGGTCCACCCGGTCGCCGGGGGACAGGAGGGTGGCGAGGGCGTCGTCGGCGAGCCGGACGGCAGCGACGACCGTGCCGGGCGGGCCGGTCAGCTCGCCACCCGCGAGCAGCTGCGGGACCAGGGGGAGGCCGGCGGGCACCGCGACGGCGGTCGTCGCGCCGAGAAGGGCCGCGCGGGCCTCGTCGGACGCCTGCGCCCCTGCCGCGGCGGCCTTCTCCGGGACGGTGACGGCGCGCACGTCCGCCGCCTGGATCTCCACGCCGGCGGGCAGGTCCCGCGCGGCGACGAGGATCTCGACCCCGGCCGGCGGACGCGGACGCAGGGCGTCGACGGTCACGGACGCCGCCAGCGCCAGGCACAGCGCGGCGACGACGAAGCGCAGCCGCCACGCGAGCACGCGCAGCCGGCGCCGCGCGGGCGGCCGGGCGAACGGGAAGGGCGGGGGAAGGGACTCGTCGGCTCGGCGCACCCGCGGGACCCTAGGCGCCGACCCGCCTGGCTCGTCCGCCCCGGAGGCCGGCACGGGGACCGGCGGGCTCCTGGACGGGGCTGTGGACGCCTCAGTCGGCCGCCGGCGGCGAGTGCGCCCTTTCGGTGCGGACAGACGCCGATCACCGCGACGGATGGCGCACTCGCGCCCCCAGGGGCCGTCAGGAGGACGGTGAGGCGATGGCCTTCGCCGGGGTCGGGGAGGACGGAGCGTGGGTGGACGACGAGGCCGCGGCGGCGGGTGCTGCGGCGGGTGTCGACGAGGAGGCGGGCGAGGAGTCGGTGGACGTGGCCGAGCCGGTGGAAGGCGACGTCGTCGTGCCGTTGCGTGCGTCCGTGCGGTAGAAGCCGGAGCCCTTGAAGACGACTCCGACCGGTGAGAACACCTTGCGCAGCCGGCCCTGGCACTCGGGGCACACCGTCAGCGCCGCGTCGTCGAACGACTGGTGGACGTCGAAGGCGTGGCCGCACGCGGTGCAGGTGTAGGCGTAGGTGGGCACGTGCTGGCCTCCCGGGTCGCGGAACTGGTCTGCCCTCACAAGCGCCGCACTGGCACTCGGCATTCCCGAGTGCCAGATGCTACCCCGGCCGCCTGCCGGTCGGCCGGGCCGCCCGGCGGGGCGTTACCCTGCCTCTCGTGGCCCGACCCCGAGCGTCCCGGATCGCCGCCCTCGCCGTCGCCGTGCTCGTCGTCGTGGCGCTCGTCGGGGGGGCAGCCACGGTCACGATCGTGCTGCGCAGGCCGCTGCCCACCACGACGGGGACGCTGACGCTGCCGGGCCTCGCGGGCGAGGTGACCGTCACGCGCGACGGCCGCGGCGTGCCGACCATCCAGGCGGGCACGTCGGCCGATCTGTTCCGCGCGCAGGGGTTCGTCGACGCCCAGGACCGCTTCTTCGTCATGGACTACCGCCGGCACGTCACCGCGGGGCGGCTGTCGGAGCTGGTCGGCGAGAACGAGGACGCCCTCGCCGCGGACACGGTGGTCCGCACCATGGGCTGGCGCCGGGTGGCCGAGCAGGAGTGGGAGCTGCTGTCGCCGGTGACCCGTGACGTGCTCGAGGCCTACGCGGACGGCGTGAACGCCTACCTCGCCGGGCGCCGGCCGGGCGAGATCGCGGCGGAGTACGTGGTGCTCGGGCTCCAGGTGGACGTGGCGGCGCCCGAGCCGTGGGACCCCGTCGACTCCCTGGCGTGGCTCAAGGCGATGGCCTGGGACCTGCGCTCCAACTACGACGACGAGCTCGAGCGCGCGCTGACGTACCGGGCGGTCGGCGACGTGGAGCGGGTCGACGAGCTGTTCCCGGCCTACCCGCAGGGCAGGAACGCGCCGATCCTGCCGGCCGCCGGCCAGGCGCGGGCCACCACGGTCTCGTCGGACGCGGTGACCGTGCCCCTGCTCGACCCGGACCTCCAGGACGCGCTGGCGGCGACCGACCGCGCGCTGGCCGCCGTGCCGCGGCTGATCGGCGAGGGCGAGGGGACGGGCTCCAACTCCTGGGTGGTCGCCGGTGAGCACACCGCCTCCGGCGCGCCGCTGCTGGCCAACGACCCGCACCTGTCGATCTCCGCGCCGAGCGTGTGGTCGCAGGTGGGGCTGCGGTGTGCGCCGACGAGCGACGAGTGCCCCTACGACGTGGCGGGCTTCTCCTTCGCCGGTATGCCGGGCGTGGTGATCGGCCACAACGCCGACCTCGCGTGGGGCTTCACCAACCTCGCCCCCGACGTGTCCGACTTCTTCCTCGAGCGGGTGAGCGACGGCGCGCAGGAGGTCGACGGCGAGCCGGTGCCGCTCGAGGTGCGCGAGGAGACGATCGAGGTCAACGGCGGCGACGACGTCCCGCTGACGATCCGCAGCACGACGCACGGGCCGATCGTCTCCGACGTGATCGAGGACCTGGACCCGGTGCGCGTCGCGCCGTCCGGCGTCGGTACGCCGGGCGGGCGCTACGAGGTGTCCCTGGCGTGGACCGCGCTCCAACCCGGGCGCACGGCGGACGCGATCCTCATGCTCGCCACCGCGAAGGACGCCGACGACGTCGCCGCGGTCGGCCGCGCGTTCGAGGTGCCGTCGCAGAACATCGTGTTCGCGACGGCCGACGGGCACATCGGCTACCAGGCGCCGGGCCGCGTCCCGACGCGGGCCGACCTGCCCGGCGGCGTCCCCTCGGACGGCTCCTGGCCGCGGCCGGGCTGGGACAGCCGCTACGACTGGACCGGCTGGGTGCCGGCCCCGCAGATGCCGCGCGCGCTCGACCCGGCGGAAGGGTTCGTCGTCGCCGCCAACCAGGCGGTGACGCCCGTGGGCACCGGGCCGTTCCTCACCGGCGACTGGGACTACGGCTACCGCTCCCAGCGGATCCGCGACGTGCTGACCGAGCAGATCGCGCAGGGGCACGAGATCACGCCCGAGGACGCCTCGGCGCTCCAGCTCGACCTGGCCTCGCCGTTCGCGGAGGCGCTCGTCCCGGCGCTGCTCGGCGTGCGGCTGCCGGCCGGCTTCGACTCCGACGGCCAACGGCTGCTGCGCGACTGGGACGGCGTCGCCGCCGGCGACTCGGCCGCCGCCGCCTACTTCGCCGCCGTGTGGGCCAACGTGCTCGAGCTGACGTTCGCCGACGACCTGCCGGCCGACCACGGACCCGACGGCGGCTCGCGCTGGCTCGAGGTGGTCCGCACCATCCTCGACGACCCCGACTCGCCGTGGTGGGACGACCGGACGACGGCCCAGATCACCGAGGGTCGCGACGACGTGCTGGCCCGCGCGATGACGTCGGCGCGCGCCGAGCTGACCGCGCAGATCAGCAACCGGCCCGACGAGTGGCGCTGGGACCTGCTGCACGTCGCCGCGCCGCAGCACCCGGTGCTCGGCGGGGACACCATCCCGTCGATCGTCCGGGAGCGGTTCAACCCGCAGCCGCGGGGGGTCGGCGGCGGCTCGTCGATCGTCGACGCCACCGCCTGGGACGCCTCGTCCGGCTCCTACGCGGTGACCGCGGCGCCCTCGATGCGCATGGTCGTGGACCTGGGCGACCTCGACTCCTCGACGTGGGTGAACCTCACGGGCACGTCAGGCCACCCGGCCAGCCGGCACTACGCCGACCAGCTCGGCGCGTGGGCGTCCGGCGAGACGTTCCCGTGGCCGTTCACGGCGGCGGCGACGAGCGCCGACGCCGCCGAGACGCTCACCCTTCGACCGGGCCCCTGAACCACGTGACGCCCTTGGGCGTCGCCACGGCGTGCACCGCCCTGTCGTGGGGCGCGCGCGGCAGCGGTTCCGTCGCCGAGTCGTGCACCTCCTCGGCGTAGGTCAGCGCGATCACGGGTGTGCCCTGGTCGGCGTGGCGCAGCGCGCGGTCGTACCAGCCGCCGCCCTGGCCCAGGCGGGTGCCGGCGGTGTCGACCGCCAGCGCGGGGATCAGCAGCACGTCGGCCTCGGCGAGCGCCTCGTCGCCGAGCGGCGGGCCGCTCGGCTCCGGCGGCCGCCCCGGGGCGCGCTCGCGCAGGTCGTCCGCCCCCGCGTACTCGGCCCAGTCGCGGGCCAGGCCGCTGCCGAGCACGGGGAGCAGCACGCGGATGCCGCGTGCCGCCAGCGCCTCGAGCAGGGGGCCGGTGTCGGGCTCGCCGGGCCGCGCCGCGTAGGCGGTGACGCAGCCGGCCCGGCGGACCTGCGGGATCTGGTCCACCACCTCGGCCAGCGCGCGGGCGTCGGCCTCGCGGGACCGTGCCGAGCGCTGTTGCCGGGCGTTCCGGATGCGGCGGCGCCACCGGTCCTTGATCTCTTCGAGCTCGTCCTCGTCGATGGGCTCGCGGGTGGTGCTCATGGCTCCAGTCTCACACCCCGGGCAGCCGATCGGGCCACTCCCAGGCGCCGAGCTGCGTCCCGTCCGCGACCGCGCCGGGCCCGCCCTCGCGCATCATGACGTGCTCGCCGCGCACGCTCACCCCGGCGCCGAACGTGATGTCGCCGACGACCTTCAGCCGCGTCGCCTCGCGCAGCGAGGGCGCCCCGGCGGGGAACCGCGCGTCGAAGCCGGTGATCGTCGCGTAGTACGCAGGGTCGAGCTCGACGAGCGGAGCCGCCTCGACCGCGAGGCGCGGCACGTCGTCCTCGCCGAGGTCGTAGGCGTCCGAGCGCAGCAGCAGCAGGTCGTTCGTCGTCTTGACGGGAAGGAATCGCGCGCGCGGCACGGCGATGGCCGTCGCACCCTCGAACACCTCGACCGCCGCGCCCATCGCGCACTCGAGCTGGAACACCGTCGGGCTCGTCCGGTCGGACGGGTCGACGTGCTTCTCGTTGCGGATCAGCGGCAGGCCCAGCACGCCGCCGCGGGCCTCGAGGGTGTCCTTGAGCACGCGCAGGTCGAACCACAGGTTGTTGGTGTGGAAGTACGGGTGGTGCTCGGTGTCGGTGAAGAAGTCCATCTCGTCGGGCGCGGTCTGCGCGGTGTCGCGGAGGATCAGGCGACCGTCCGCCGTGCGGATCGCGAGGTGCCCGCCCTTGCGGTCCGCGGCGGTGCGGCGGCACACCTCGGCCGCGTACGGCGCGCCGGAGGCGGCGAACCAGCCCGCGATCCGCGCGTCCGGCGCCGCGCCGAGGTTGTCCGCGTTGGACGTGCTGGCGTACCGGAAGCCGGCGACGAGCAGGGCGTCCAGGACGCCGGAGGACAGCAGGGTCGGGTAGATGTCCCCGTGGCCCGGCGGGCACCACTCCAGGGCCGGGTCCGCCGGCCAGGTCACCGGCGTCAGGTCGTCGGTGCGCAGCTTGGGCTCCTGGGACTGGAGGAAGTCCAGCGGCAGGCCGGCCACGGCCAGGTCGGGGTACGACGAGAGCGCGGCGAGCGTGTCCTCGCGCGTGCGGAACGAGTCCATGAAGACGAGGGGGAGCCGCGCCCCCCAGCGGGCCCGCGCGTGGCGCACCTGCCCCACGATGAGGTCGAGGAACGTGCGCCCGTCGCGCACCGGCAGCAGCGACTTCGCCCGGTGCATCCCCATCGAGGTGCCCAGGCCGCCGTTGAGCTTGATCATCACCGTGCGGCCGAGCGCCTCGCGCGCCTGCTCGTCGGGCACGTCCACGGCGTCGAGCCGCGGCGGGTCGAGCAGCGGGGCGATGGCGTCCTCGCGGATCAGGCCGGTCGCACCGGCCTCCAGCTCGCGGTAGTAGTGCTCGAACACGGCGACCGCCACGGGGGCGACACCGGCGGCGGACATCTTCTCGGTGGCCAGGCGCAGCCCCTCGTCACTCACACGCCCAACCTACCGACCCGCCCGCCCTGCCCGGGCCGGCGCGGCGCGGGTCGGTAGGTTGGGGGTGGGCCTGCGGCAGGCGGCACAATGGCCGCTCGTGAGATCGGTGCAGGACCACCTGGCTGCGGTGATGGCCGCCGCGGTGCCCGTTCCCCCCCTCGACGTTGTGCTCCACGACGCGACGGGCGCCGTGCTGGCGGAGGACGTCGCCGCGCCGGTGGACGTCCCCGCGGTCCCGGTGGCGGCCCGCGACGGGTACGCGCTCGCGGCGGCGGACGCTGCGGGGCTCGTCGTGCGCCTGCCCGTGGTCGACGACCTGCGCGCCGGAGCCGTACCCGGCCTGCGCCTCGCCCCGGGCCAGGCGGTGCGGGTCGCCTCGGGCGCGCCGCTGCCGCTCGGCGCCGACTCGGTGGTGCCCGTCGAGGAGACGGACCGCGGCACCGCGGCCGTCGCGATGGCCGGCCCGGTGACCCTCGGGCAGTGGGTGCGGCCCACGGGCGCTGACGTGCTGCGCGGCGAGGTGGTGCTGCGCGCCGGCACCCGCATGGGCGCCCGCCAGCTCGCGCTCGCGGCGGCGATGGGCCGCGGCCGGCTGCCGGTGCACCCCACGCCCCGCGTCGTCCTGTTGTCGGTGGGCGACGAGCTGACCGAGCCGCCGACGAAGACGGCGCCGTCCCCCGACTCGCCGCTGACCTACGAGGCGGACGGGCACGGGCTCGAGGCCGCGGTGCGGGACGCGGGCGCCGTGCCCGTGCGGGTGGGGATCGTCGGCGACGACCACGGCAGGCTGCGCGAGACGCTGGCCGACCAGATGGTCCGCGCGGACCTCGTCGTCATCACCGGCGGGCTGTCCGAGCTGGCCGGGGACACCGTCAAGGACGTGCTGCTCGCCGCCGGCGACCTGCGGCTCGACCACGTGGCGATGACGCCCGGCATGCGGCACGGGTTCGGCCTGCTCGGCGAGGCGCTCGGCCGCGACCGCGACGTGCCGGTGTTCGCGCTGCCGGGCCACCCGGTCGCAGCGCAGGTGGCGTTCGAGGTGTTCGTCCGGCCCGCGCTGCGCGCGATGGCCGGCCACGCGGAGGTGTTCCGGCCGTCGGTCGCGGCGTCGGTGAGCGCGGGTTGGTCGTCGCCCGCCGGGCTGCGGCAGTTCGTCCCGGTGTCGCTGCTGGGATCGCCCGACGAGGGCTACACGGCCACCCCGCTCGGCGACCCCACCGCCCCGTCCACCACCGCGCTGGCGCAGGCGAACGCGCTGGCCGTCGTCAACGAGAAGATGGCGCACGTGCGCACCGGACAGGTGCTGCACTGCCTGGTGCTGGAGGGTTGATGGCGGTCGGCTGGCCGGTGGTGCTCGTCGAGGGGAACGTCAGGTTGCGGCCCCTGCGCCGCACCGACGCGCGCGCGTGGATGGCGCTGCGCGCCGAGAACGCCGCGTGGCTCGAGCCGTGGGACGCGACGAGCCCCGTGCCGACGGGCGGGGTGCGGCCGACGTTCGGCCAGTTCGTCCGCTCGCTCGCGTCGCAGGCGCGGGCCGGCAGCACGCTGCCGTTCGCGGTCGAGTACGCCGGTGAGCTCGTCGGGCAGCTGACGGTCTCCTCGATCACGTACGGCTCGCTGCGCTCGGGCGCAGTGGGCTACTGGGTGGCGCAGCACGTCGCGGGACGGGGGATCACGCCGACCGCGGTCGCGATGGCGACCGACCACTGCTTCTCCGTGCTCGGCCTGCACCGGATCGAGATCAACATCCGGCCCGAGAACGGCCCGTCGCTGCGCGTCGTCGAGAAGCTCCGGCTGCGTGACGAGGGCGTGCGCGAGCGGTACCTGCACATCGCCGGCGAGTGGGCGGACCACCGCACGTTCGCGGTGACGACCGAGGAGGTCCCCGACGGCCTCCTGGGTCGCTGGCGCCGCCTGCGCCCGTCGGTCACCTGACGTCTCTCTGCGAAAGTCGCCGCCGCCGCGCGACACGCCCGCGGGCGTCCGGAACAGGCGCGCGGCTCGCGCCTACCGTCGTCGTGTGCACCAGTTCGCGGGCCTGCTGGTCGCCACGCTGGCGGGGCTGTGGCTGGTGTACCTGGTGCCGCACAAGCTGCGGTACCGCCAGCAGCTGCTCGAGTCGCGGGTCGACGACCGGTACTCCGAGGCGTTGCGGGTGGTGAAGGTCGCCGCCCGTGAGCCGCGGGCCGACGACCGGCGGGGCGGGCGGGTGCTGCGCCAGGTCTCCGGAGGCCGGGCGCACGCGGGAACGACGGGGTTGCTCACCCCGGGCAAGGGGCTCCCGGCGATCGCCGGGAGCCGGACAGGAGGCGACACCGTGGACCGACCCCACGCCACCCCCGAGCGGGTCTCCGCCGCTGCCGCGCGCAGCGCCGCGCAGGCGCGGGCGGCACGTGCCGCCGCCGCGGCCCGACGAGCGGCCGCGGCCAGGCGCCGCGCCGCGCTCGCCGCACTCCTGCTCCTCGCCACCGCCGGCGGCTGGACCGCGTTCGCGGTGATGACGACCGGGCCGTTGCTGATCGGGCTCGTCCCGACGGTGCTGCTCGTCTCGGTCCTCGGTGCCGGCCGCGCCGCGGTCGTCGCCGGCAAACGGAACGACGAGCGGCTCTCGGAGCAGATCGCGCAGTCCGAGGAGCTGGCCGCCAACCCACGCTCGGGCGCGACGAGGACTGTCGCGGCCCCGGCGCGCGCCGGCTTGGTGCCGACTGGCTCGGTGCGCGCCGCCTCGGCGCCCACGCCGAAGGTCACCGGCCGGGCCGTGCGCCCGTCGGAGGCCAGGACCGAGGTGTTCGCGGCGATCGTCGCCGACCAGGGCGAGACCGGCTCCGCGCCGCGGCATGCCACCGGCGCGACGCCCGTTGTGCGCGCCGCGGCCTCCGACGACGAGAGCTGGGAGCCCGTGCCCGTGCCGCGGCCCACCTACACGATGAAGCCCGCCGCGCCGCGCCGGCAGCCCGCGCCGCTCGGCGACGTCGAGGCGTCAACCTCGGTGCGCCCCGCCGCCGAGGCGTCCGAGGAGCTCGTCACGCCGCCCGCCGAGGCGTCCGGTTCGATCGACCTGAACGCCGTCCTGGCGAAGCGGCGGGCGGCGGGGGAGTAGTCAACTGGTGCTACTCTGGTCCCCGCTTCTGGGGCTATGGCGCAGTTGGTAGCGCGTCTCGTTCGCAATGAGAAGGTCGGGGGTTCGAGTCCCCCTAGCTCCAC
>Ga0255334_1000377_pt1 | contig 38837 bp, 29 predicted proteins | sample EtOH5_35cm_T3_12_FD_202080 | JGI IMG/M metagenome (GOLD analysis project Ga0255334, IMG submission 202080) | Sandy soil microbial communities from University of British Columbia, Vancouver, Canada - EtOH5_35cm_T3_129 | ecosystem: Engineered > Artificial ecosystem > Sand microcosm > Unclassified ... | reverse complement strand
CATGGACAATACAGAGGAAAAGTGTGCACAGCTGGACCGCCAGTTGCGCCATCTATTGGGCCTGAATGAGGACGCGCCGGCAGAGACGCCCATCAGCTTTGGGTGGTACTCCAAGATGCGCTCGATCTATGGCACGATGGTCTACACGACGCTCTCGGATGCCCATGTCGAGATCACCAGAGTGACGAGCGGCTACGAGCCGCGCGGGGGGTACCCAGAGAGTGTTACTGATGTGCAGTGCGTGGGGCCCGTGATCCAGTACGTGCGCCGCGGCCGTGCCTCTACATCCCTGTAACAGTGCCATTCATTCCCCTCTCTCCCTATCTTGCCCGTCCGGTGCCATGTGCGCCTGTATGTTTAAATACAAAGGAAAATGTAGTTTCTCTGGCGAAACCAGGAAAACGATTTTCACAAAAGACCAGAGTTGCCCACATAGGGGCGACCGTGAATGGGATCGGGGGAAGGCGCCGATTGGCGCCAGCGCTGGCCTTTGGCGGTCAAAAAGAGACACCCCCACTTGTTCTCATATTCCGCAGTGGGCGCACAGACGCACACATACACACGCAAAAAAAGTATATATATATATATATATATCGTACACATATGGGCGTCCACGCTCCCATGGCCCGCCTGACCCTCCCCGACACTGGCCTCCCGTATCGCCTATGGTTGGTGGTGAGCGTGGCCGCGTACGCCACGGTTCTCTTTTACTGCCGCGATGCGAGCGAGGGCATAACCGGTGCGACGCTTGACGTGCCGCTCATGACAGAGGCGCAAAAGAGCGAACTCTATTGTGCCGCGCTGGACCGCGCCATACACAAGACGGTATCAGCAGCATCGAGCGCGCTCGACGTAAACGTTCGCTATGCATGGTTCTCACCCACCATGGCGGTACACGGTACCTACCTTTACGTGGCGGCCGACTATACCATTGTCGAGGCGACACTGATATCGGTTGGATACCAACCGCGCGGCGGCCTCTCGGAGCGCATCACCGACGCCGTGTGTTTGGGTCCCGTCCTAGCGCGCGTACCTTTCTAGTCTAAACCTTTGCCTGTTGTGGCTCTCTTTTCGATTTCTCGTGCTCATAAATCGGGGGCCGGGGACCTACTTCTTTCTAAACGCATTCACCTCGGAATGCCCTCAATTGCATCGTAGGCCAGACGGCAAAGCACCGCCGTATGGGCGCATGTGAAATCTTGCGTCGCAAAAGAACCCGCGTTCACCTTTCCCTTCCCCTTCCCTCTTTAAACTCAGCCAAAGAGGCTGCGAACAATGTCGATCGGCATCCGTCTTCTGCAGACCTGCTCCATGCGCTCCATCTGCGGCACAACGACGTTGAACGCGGGAATGATCCTCCCGTGTACCCATTGGGCTGTCTCATCGTCCTCCATTATATCGTGCTCTCCGCTGACGTATCGATCGCACATGATCCCGACAATGGCGGGGACGTTCTCCAGGGCGGTGACTTTTGCGACGAGATCGGCCAACAGCGCGGGATCGCCCTTGCCGATACTTTTTGGTGACGACCCCAAGTTTGTGTTACCATCCGTATAGTAGATGAGGGCTCCCTGACTGCTCTCGCCCCCATTGGAAGCTGCGCCGAGCACGGCAACGACGTCGTTGCCGTCGCGAGTCACGACCAAGAGGAACACACGGCTGGTCGACTCTGACCAAAGGGTGTTGATGATGAGGCGGCACGGATCGTCGGGCCCGCCCCAAAAGTAAATATACCCTTTGTCGGTGGCGTAAATGTAGGGCCTGTTGTCCAGATAGATGGTGCTGCCGTGCGTCGCGATGCCATTCTCGTGTCGGCCCTTGATGGTCAGCGTCCCGGTTTCGCTGCAAGAGCCCTTGCCTTTGCCGCGCGCCACGGCAGACGTAATGGTGGTGATTCCCCGACTAGGATGGACTGGGTCCATGACATAGCGGCACCCATTACTCCAGGTGTAGGTGAGTACCTGCACCTGAAAGCAACATTTGGGGTCGCGAACGTCGCTGCAGGTGCACCAGACCTGGAGGTGCGCCAGGGGGGCGCACGAGTGTGGCGATCGGATGGTGACAAGGCCGTACCCCTGCGGAACCCATACATTGTCCTCTGCTGCCCATGCGGCAATCGCGCCATGATAGGTAAACAGCATGCGCTGGTCGAGGTATGGGCTCAGGTTGAAAAAGAATCCCGACCCTCGTACCGCATGACTAGAGTCGAGTCTGGCGACGTTGACGGAGCAAGGCGCACCGTTCATGGGCGCGCCGTACGACTCGTGCGTCTTGGCCGAGTGGACGAGGTAGAGCCACTGCCATACTTTGCCCTCTTGCAGGTAGAGACCGGCATGGGAAAAGCACTGGCGCACGGCAGCGCGCATGCCACCGGCACGGTCATGGGAAGGCACGAGGGCGCCAGTATCGGCCATCCACTGGGCAAAGTGGGGCGCGACGTCGCGCAGAAAGGCCTCGAACCATATGCTGTCGTAGCCGTCGACGATGCCCTTTAATCGCTGACACGAGGCACGCGCAAGCACGAGTTCCACAGGCGGTGCGCGCTCCAGAATGGACACCAGCACCTCGTCCGGGAGCACCAGTAGGGAGGCCGCCCGTGGGTCGGTCGATGGCGTGCATATCCTTGATCTCCCGACGGCATCCATGGGGCACGCGACCAAGCGCTGCCAGAGTGTCTCGCGTTCCGCACAATCCACAGTGGGACTGAGCGTAGACCCATTAAATGCGCCCAAAGTGATGTAGCGCGAGTCGCCCATCCACATGGCCTCGGACCATCCCACCACACGGGCTCTGGCGAGAGGGTGCGACAGTCTATCCGTTGGATGGCGGGGTCGTGTCGATGGGCCGCACACAAACATTGTGCCGTACCCATCCAGTAGGCCGTCGCGCGTGTTCCCTATGTAGATCACGGTCTCGGTATCGCGCACAAAGTCGACCGTGCAGGAACCCACTATTGTGTCGTCCAGAAAGCCACTTGAAAGGCGATGGGCATGAGCCATCCAAAGCCACCGCCATGAAGGCACATGGTCGAAAGCGTGAGCAAAACATGCCGGTAGCTTTTGGTGAGCGGCCCAACTCTCTGGGTAAAGGACCTCTCCATAGTGGCGCCAAAAGAGGCTGCGCCACGCGGGCTCTGCGTCGCGCACCGAAAAGCGCACGCCCTGCGAAACGCACTCTAGCCGCAGCAAGTCGGGACCCTCTAAGAAGCGGGCCACGAGAAGCCACGCGTCCCAGTATGTGTCGACCCCTTTTGACATTACCCCGTGATTGCGCCCAGTGGGTCAGTTACACCTTGCCTGTCGGCTCGTCGCAATTCAGGCCAACGGCGCAAACCTATTTGCGACGGCACCGCTGTCCCACCATAAACACGCACACGTCCCTGCGGCAATGCCAAAAGGTGGCGCCATTGGCGGACGCAACAAACTGCAGAGTGAAACAAAGAGCAGACGACTCTGTCTGGTAAAAGTGCGGCGTCTCCTTACCCGACGTTGGCCTGTTGCCACACAGATAGGGGCGTTTGCCCATAGTTGCTTTAGCGGACCGCCGGCGCCGAGAATAGGCAGTGCGCCCAACGAGATACCGTGGGCCGGGCGTCAACCAACGCCAGCACTGCGCATGGAACTGGCCTGCCGCAGCATGTGCACTATCGTGCAGGACGACTCCACACGGCGTTGGCGTTTCGAGTCCCCCCTTTTGCCTAATAGTTAATTTCGCCATTCATGAAGCAAAATCCACATCTAATAGACAAACCACGCGCGGGCGGCCTATCCAAACGTATCACTGGCATGGCCTGCTCGAGTTTCGTGCTCACAAGTCTTCTCGACCGAACGAGTTTTCTCGCTCCAAGCGATCTTTGTCTCCTTTATCATGAGAACCGTGTTCATGTTGATGATGGCGGGAGCGTTTTCATTTGCAAAACATATGCCCTCTGCCAGAGGGGAATGTGGGGCAACATGCATCTGCATCAAACCCTATTGCTGTTCAAATATCGCTCCCGATGATGACGGACTGTTGAGAAATCTATGCATAGAAAACCCTTTGGCCAAAGAAGCCATGGACAATGTCACTTGGCATCCGATCGCAGACCTGCGCCATGCGTTGGGCCTGCAGCGAGACGGCATCAAGCATGGGGACGATCCTCGTATTGGCCCACATTTTGGCCTCATCCTCGTCCATCGTGCTAGGCTCTCCGGTAGCATGTCGGTCGCACATGATCTTGATAGCATCGGGAACATCCTCCAGGGCGGCGAGTCTTGCGACAAGGTCGGCCAATGGTCCGGGATCGCCCCCGGTCACAAGGCGTGGCGCCGGTTCCGTGCCCCCGCTGCTCTCTGGATAGTAAAAGAGGGCTCTATGGTTCTCGTCCCGGTCAGCGGACGCCATGACCGCCACGGCATCGCCCCTGCGTCCCACCACCACGAGGCATTCGCCCTGAGTGGGCTCTGATGGGTGGATACAGATGATGATGTTACAGGGATCGTCGGGCCCGCCCCAAAAGTAGATGTTCTTATCGGTGACGCGGATGTACGGTGCGCCGTCCATGCAGACGATACTGCCGCGCACCGGAATGCCATTCTTGTGTGGACCCCTGACGCTCATCACCCTGCCGTCGGTTTTTGCATTGTCGTCGCACGCGCTGGGTATCATGGTGACTCCATGGCCAGGGTGGTCTAGGTCCATGACATATCGACATCCGTTGGCCCAGGTGTAGGTGAGCACTTGCATCTGAAAGCCAAACTCGGGGTCATAGGTGTCGCTGCACGTGCACCAGACCTGAAGGTGTGCCAAGGCGTCATAAGAGTAGGGCGAGCGGATGGTGATGAGGCCGTATCCGCGCGGGACCCAGATGTCGCCCTCCACGGCCCATGAAGCCATTGCACCATTGTATGTAAGAAAGGCGTGATGGCACAGGTACGGACTGGTGTTGATGAACCTGCACCCTTGCACTGAAAAGTGAACGCGTAGAGAGGCGACAGTCACAGAGAGCGGTACGCCGCCCGCGCACGCGCCATTCGGCTGATCGGCCTCAAACAGGTGGGTGCGATAGAGCCACTGCCACACTCTGCCCTCCTCCAGGTAGTGGTGGGCATGGGAAAAGCACTGGCGCACGATTGCGCGCGGATTGTTAGCAGGACCCGCGGGCATGGAAGCAGACATGCGGGCGATCCACGGAGCGAATTGGGGCGCAATGTCGCGCATAAAGGCCTCGAACCATATGCTATCGTAGCCGTCGACGAGGCACCTGAGCCTCTGGCACGATGCGCGCGCGAGCGACAGGTCCTTGGCCGACACGCGCTCCAGTATGGGCACCAGCACCTCGTCGGGAAGCATCATCAGCGAGGCCGCTCGTGGATCCAATGATGGCTCGCACGTTCTCCACCGGCCCAGGGCGTCCATGGGGCATACCACGAGACGCTCCCACAAGCGATCGCGTTTGGCCTTGCCCTTTTGATCCGTGCAATGGTTGGGCGTAGCAGTACAGTCGGGTGCCATAAAGGCGTCCAGCACGGCGTATCGCGAGTCGCCCATCCACAGCGCTTCAGACCACCCCTTTGTGCGAGCGCCAACTAGGGGATGGCGTGCGCATCGGTCGTGCGCGTCCTGCGGTTGCAGCGGCGCGCAGACAAACATGGTGCCGTACCCGTGGAGGACGCCCTCATGGACGTCGCCCACATAGACAAGCGTCTCGGTTTCGCGCTTGAAAAAGATAGAGCACGGACCCGACATTTTGCCATCCAAGAAACCACTCGGGAGGTGGCGCGTGTAGGCCTGCCAGAGCCAGCGCCACGAGCGCACGTGATCAAAAGCATGCGCAAAGCAGGCGGGCAGTTTCGGCCGTCCGCCGGGAGAGCCCCCGTGCTCATTCCAAAAGAGACCACACCAGACGGGTTCTGCGTCACGCACCGTAGAGCGCAACCTGCGCGAAACGTGCTCCAACCGCAACAGGTCGGAACCATCTAGGAAACGCATCACGAGGAGCCATGCGTCCCACAACGTGTCCATCCTCTCCCGTGTTTGCTTCTCAGGTGTTTCTCAAACACGCTGACCGGGTCTTGGCTTTTGCCCCATTGCAAAGCACACCAATGTCGTGGGCCCGTTTGGTTCACCGCTATCCATTCGACGAGGACGCGTCCACGCCATTGTCGCAACGGCGAGGCCCTGCACGGAACGAGGCGATGCCATTGGCAGGCGCAACGACTGATCACGTGGAACGAAAAGCACACGACCCTGTCTGGCGACAGTGGAAGGCTTTTTTCCCCCCAATACGCAAGGACTCGTTGCTGCAAGCAAGGGGGGAGACGTTTGCCCATGGAAACGACAATGTCAAAGAGCGCACGCATGGAGGTTGCCGCCTGCCGCCCGCGCCTGTCTAGGGGGTGCAAACGTGCGCGCCAAGAGGTCATCGTACGTTCTCGCCTCACCCGACCTTCCCCTCCCCCCCCCCTCTCAAACTCGATGCGTGCCTTTTTGTGGACTCTATGTTGGGGGCCCAATTCAATTGTGACCCACTCTTCTCGCTCGTTGTCTCGAAAAGAACAAACGTGGGCACAAACGACGACGTTGTAGTAGACCCCCAACGCCAGGGATAGGCAGCATGCCCAACGAGATCCTGCAGCGCATCGTGGGCTGGGCCCCGACCAACGCCGATGCCGTGTCTATGGGGTCGACCTGTCGCAGCATGTGTGCCGTCGTACGCGACGACTCCACATGGCGCCTGCGTTTCGAGTGTCTCTTTGGGCGGACATATGCCCGTGGCGCATCCGCTCGCTGCTGGCCTGCTGGAATCTGCCCCGACGATCCGTGGCCCGAGGAGGCCCTGACCTTTTGGCGAAATGCCCTGCCCATCTACGAGTCGGCGTACCACACAGACATTGATCGGCCTGATTGCACACAGGTCGATGGCAGATCTGCCTTTATGTGGGAACCTCAAACTGCCCTCGTTTCGCCGTCTGCTCGTAACGGGGGCGGCAGCGACGGTAGTGACAATGTAACCGTCGGCGGGCATCTGGACCGCCGCATACCGGAACCCTTTGCCCATATGCAAGTGGTCGGTAAGGACTGGCGCTGGCTGTGCCGGGTCCACGAGGCCGAGCCATATGTGCACGGCGCGCCGTCCTTGCGTCCCGCGGGACCGGGGTGGATGGAGGTGCCCAAGGAGGTGTGTTCGCTGCGCACGAGGAGCAAGGTGGCCAAGGTCCACCATTATGGGGACATTTCGTCGACGGGCGCGGCCGACGGGTACGGCGTCGAGGTGCACTTTGACAAGCGCGGTCGCGTGCTCGTGTGGATCGAGGCCCAGTGGAGGGACGACCAGATCGTCGGGTGGCGCTCGATCGTGGACGACAAAGTGGCATTTTACGCCATGTCCGACAACAACCGCACGGGCCCGCGATTGGGGTTCAGCGTCACGCGCAAGACCGGAGAGCGTATGTGGGGTCCCGCCATGGTGTGCACCATGCACGGGGCGTGTCTCTGGATCGACAGGTGGGGCACGCGCTACACAGGCCTCGTGCACGATGGGCGCCGCGTGACCGCGACGGCGGTCGCGCCCCAGGGCGATGGGTCGCCCGTCGTCGGTCTGTCCTATGATAAGCGCGAACGGGTGCACGGACGCGCCGCGGTGCGCTACGCCAACGGCGACGTTGCCGTGCTCAAGTACGAGCACGGCTCCCTCTGCGGCATCGTATCGTTTCACTGTTCGCCGCGATGCGATGACCTAGGTATGGCGGGCCGCGCCTTTGCCGGCGTGAGCGAGTGGAACTGGCGCTGCGTGCCCATCAGGGCCGGCATCGAGCACATTGCCTTTTGGCCCAAGGCCGGCGCCGACAGCGATGTGGGTCTGTTTTGGCGCTATGTTATGCAGGGCCGAGCGGGATGGCACCCCTATGTGCAGGAAACCGTTTTGCGCTATGCACCATGTATACAATAAACCCTTTTGCCTTTTCCAAACTCTTTATCGTCATTATTGTTGTTGCTGGAAAAGGACACGCCCTAGACAAGAGTCGAGAGAAAGGTCAGCGATCGCCGGGCACAATACGAGTTGGGCTGCATTGCGTCGTGTTGCAAATGCGTTAATGTAGTCTGGCCACCGATGAGGCCCCACAGGCGCCGTTCATCTGCTGTAACGTCGCCATGGTTTGCAGAGCAATGGCCCTGGTTGGAACCGCAATCGTAGAGCATACGCCAGAGGCCCTCGAACCAAAGCGCAGGATGGTGCCCATCGCAATCGGAGCAGTGGGGGCGTAGAGCCGCATTACACCACACAGGAGGGGTGACGTTCAACTGGTGCACAAGTGCACGCCATACGTACCCATCTCCACGAGGATGGTGCGCCATGTGCACTACCCAACGCTGTACGAGAAGCACCAACTGTCTGGCATAAACCCAGTGGTTGCAGCGGATGCAGGCCACCAACAGAGCGATGAAGCGGCTCGAGTGCCACAGCGGCAGGGTCACAAAGTCTTGATTGGCACATGCCCTAGACAACAAGCCAAGAGCCCGCACAACAATGTCGGGTGCCAGCTGTGCAGAGGGACTCACTAGTGCGTCGACCATCATGGTGGCCATCTGCCGCCCCACATCATGGCACCATGGCTGATCGAGCATCCACACATACGCTTTGCCCGGAATATCATTGGGGGACCATATCATGTAGAGATGTTGGCGCATAATCATCGCCCACGTGTGACTATCCAGCGTGCCGAGGTACAGGGCCGAGAGTCGCGCGCAAAAGCGTACGCTGCCATTGCGAATAGCAATGGCCATGAGGGAGTGCGCATGTGGCATGGCAGGCACGACTAGAACGAGCGCATCAGGGGCGTCTGCTCGGGCGGCTGCTTGCAACCAAAAGGTTCGGCATGATGACACCCAACTATCGCGCACACATTTGCTCTTGGTCCATTGGATAGCATTGTGGGATATAGAATTGCTCTTGTCATCGTCGACCTTGTCGAGGAGCACCGGTGCGCTCCAGGATGCCTGCGCAGAGACGCCCGACAATGCAGTGTTGCGCTCCCACCTGAGCAGCGAGTGGGCCACGGCGTTTGAAGCGTATGCGCCCGCAGCGACCCACACCAGTCGGGACACATGATCCAAGACAGTGTACTTATCCTTTTGGCCATGCTTGTCTCGGATACTCTCAAGTATGCGCCCGACCATGGCGACGCGATCCAGTGAGACCGCATGGACAAGCGCGAGCAGCATTGAGCAGTAAGCGGGGCATCCCTTGGTGCTAATAAGGTGATTCCATTTGGCTTGGTCGCTGCAGCGCGCAACAAGAGTCATTACAACGCAACGGGCCGTATCGCGCACCGTCGGATGGGCGCACTCGTTGGCGCCGACACCATTTGCGAGGTTCATGCGCGAGACAGGAAAACACAGCTTTTGGTGCGCTTTGGACCACAGGCGCTTTTCGTCCGTGTCCGACGACGTCCACGAGCAGCAGACGCGATTGACGGCCTCGCGAACCAGGGCGGCGCGTCCAGACGCCAACAGGGCGAGCGTCACGTGGATGCGCCTGCAGGGATAAAGCGCCTCAATGCGTGTCGTTGCCTCTTTAGATGTAAAACACGATCGCGAGAGCAGGCCCAAAGAGGAAGCGCGAGCGATGCGGCCCTGCCGATCGGTGGTGTTGATGTGCCACGGACATGCCTCGCCAGACAATGACGACGAGTCGCATCGAGCGCACGTGGTGCGCCTCACCATGCTGTACCAGTCGCGGCACACCATGGCGACGATCCATTTGTGTTGGGGCGCGACAAAGGGCCGGTCCGTGTCAGAGGCCCTGCCTTGGAGCAGGTGCCACGCGACATCATGGCCTTGCCACCCTTCCACCCTCTGTTCAGCCATCCTCTTGGTATAGTGCCTCTGACTTGCCGTGTTTGCACCTTTGCTCGGAACCGACCAATGGCCGCCTGCGTTGGCTGCGCGCCGGACAAATGCCACAGCGTTTGCGGTTGTGTCCAATAAACAACTACCCTGGCCAAGGGCGATGCGCGCAAACGAGTGTGTCGCCCAAGTGTTGTCGCTCAGAAGCCTGGCACATCTTTGTTGCATTGTCGGTATGCTTTACAGAAACCTCTATTTCTCATTGGTTCCTTTTGCAGTGTCGCGTGCTCGGGAAATGTCGTCTGCGTCCACGAGTTTGCCGTACGCTTGCTATGCAAACACACTCGTTCATGCCAAGATGCCCTCTTGTGCTGCCGTTGCTTCATGAAAGAGGTTGTCCACGATGGACTGTTGGCACGACAAGACGTCGCTCACCTTTGGCCAAGCAACAACGCGCACGCTGGTAGAGTGTGCATGAAATACGCGAGCGCAAAGGGGGATATGTGCTAGGTCGCTGTATTGTCATCAATGTGCCATACAAATCTTGCGCCGTCTCTGCTTTCTGCATTTGATTGCGTGTCTGACAATAGACTTGGAGAGTGCGTTCCCATATCGGATGGGTGGTCAGGGACGCCCGTGCAGGCCCGCATAAAACGCGACCCTGGGGATCCGCGCCGCAGAAAGACGGTCACGGGGCCGACATAGTAAAGGGTGCCCGTCGCGGGCATGTCGTCGGGACCGGCGGGCACGGTGGTGACGGCAGTGACCTCGACCTCGGTCTCCCCGTCGAGCGCCAGATAGACAAACGTACCATACTCGTGTGCGACCTCTCTGCTGATCCACCCGTGGGCAACGCTGGATATCTTGCCCCCCGACTGGTCCGCGACGTGAAAGGGAAGTGCGCCAGTACCAGTGGCGCCCGCTGGGTGGGCAGGCATCACCATCGCGTTGGGTGCGAGCGGCATCCATAGCATGGCCATCGTTTCTTCCTGTATGTTGTTTTTGGCGATAGATTGGTCTTGGCCGGCAGGGACGGTCCAATCCTTTTAGGGCACTGCTCATTGGGCCGCAACGCACTGGTGCCGAATCAGAAATAGGGCACAAAAAGGGCCCCGGCGAGAGCGCGAGTCAAACCAGTCTCTGCAAACAACCCCTACACACACGCACGTATACGTAACCGGGGAAATAGGGAAGCGATGATGACCCTGACCGCGTACAGAGAATGGCGCCGCACCGCGGGCGACGGCACCTTTGTCTGGCGCGGACTGGCCGATCCCAACGTTGAGGAAAGCGACGGCGCCTGGCGCGCGTTTGCCACACTCGGCGATATTGGCGTCGAAACCGTGGGCGAGTGGTCCCGTCCCTTGCACCAGGCGAGCGCTCGCGGAAATGGTGCCTCTGTATTTGACTATGCCTTTACCGTCGCGAGCGACCCGGGCCACCTGTACGTGCTCCAAACGGACGCCGCGTGTGAATGGCGAGACGGTCGTTGGCACATTGTTGGCTGCGAGCCACACCTGTACCAGCTGCGCCTTGATGCGCAAACTGCGCGGGGGCTCATTCTCTCGACCGTATGCTCGCCAAACCGCAAAGGTGACCACGCGTGCCTGGCCAGGATCGCCAGTGCGTGGGGTATCGCGTTTGACACGCCCGACCCAGGTATCTTCCTTCTTTTCCTTTTTAGCACCCCATGGAGAAACACGATCTGATGCTCATTTGTATGTATGTATGCGTTTGTGGCGCAGTGTCGATCCTGTCCGACACGCTCAGTCTGCCCGACGATGCGATCAGACACATGGTCCGGCAGCGGCGGCAACTCGACACTGAACATGACGGCACCATCTCACAGGAAACGACAGAGGACAAAGAAGAAGACGACGATAGCAATGATGATGGCGACGATGAAATGGTGTCTGAGCGTCTAACAGACAATGCTTGGTTCGAGCGCATGTTGGGTAGGGCCGTGTACGAGATCTCTGTACCGAGCGCGTGGTCGCCTGCTTTGTCGACCGCGCAAAAGGCCGCTCTTGTACTGCTCTTTTGTAACACGCAACATTCACGTGTGCTCTACATTGCCCTCTATGTTTGCACCCCATGACCAAACCGTGTCCTAGATCGGATAGTACATCTGTGCGAGCCCCACCGACCCAATTTGAGAAACCCTCTTTTCTTTGATCATTGGGGAAAAGTGTTGGACGGCACCGCATGGTACGCGCTCGCTGGCAAAAATGCAGTGCACCGCCGTCGGGGGTTGGGTTACCGTTTGCGGTGGCAGGAGGCCGCATGTGCCCCAGCTGATCAACTCGTTCTTGATACGTTTAAACGACTACAAAAGATGCGCGCTCATTCGACAGAAACCAGGCTCCTGGTGGGAACGATTGCGTGTTTGCCATGGCATGCTGGGAGCATTACTGGATCCGATCAAACGGGAACGTGCGCCTTTTGTATACCCGTTCATTTGCCGCCCACAGCGTTTGGGATGATGGCAGACAAGGCACCACACCCTCTGGTCCGATGGATAAAGAGAGGGGGTTGAAACGCAATTCTAGACCGTGGGGAGAGGACCGACAAGGGCGCGTGGGATGGGAATCAAAACAAAAGGCCGCGTTTGGCCAGCACATCGAGGGCATTGTAGCAGTCTAGGCCGCGGTAGGGCACAGGTGAGCCGCACCAAAAGCGTCAGGCGTCGGCCGTGTCGGGGTTGCAGTTGGGGTCACAGCGGTCCGCGAGGAATGCGAGCGCACTCGCGTGCCGAAAGAGCACCACATGGCCCTCGGCGACTTGTTTGTGCGATTCTGCAGGTACGACTTCGATTCTCGCATTGTGTTTGGCAATGTCATTCCATAGTGGTCTGTACTGCGTGCCGTGGGCGTTCCAACGTGGGTCACCGACGGGCCAAAGGGTCTCGCCGTCGAGGTGCGCTCCCAGAGGCAGATCGCAGCAGCAGCAGTGGCGCGCTCCATCAATGGTCTGATCCTCGAGTGTGTGCTGGATCACGTGTTGCAGGGCGCGCGACAGGGACGCCAGCACACGGTCCATAGCCTCCCATCGCCCGTGTACCACGAGGTTCTTTAGGACGGGCAGAACGCATACTGAACCCGATACAAGAGCACATGGCCACACAGTGGACACGGCCTCGACGCAGCCCATGATCCGACGATCGTGCTCGTCGTTTGGCAGTTTGTCCCATAGGTTCACCGCGACCCTAAACATGCGCCCCAGCGCGGCAAGGTCGGGCACGATACCATGCGCGAAAAGCCAGCGCGCACACCCAATGCTTGCGGACACTGTGTCGCAGTCAGGGATGGCATTGATAAGCGGATCCAAAACGAGATGTTTGCCATAAACATTATGGAACGCTTCGAGGGCAAGACCAGCCTGAGCCAGCGCGTTGCGCTTTAAACAGCTGCGCACAAACGCGGTGGTGTGCTCGGATTGCGTGCCGTGGGCGGCGACTACGCTCAGTCCATCACAACTTTGGAGGGCGTCATCGATCCAGTAGTTGCCATCGCCGCTGCAGAAACTGCGCCCGTCGACATCTATGGAATAGTAACGCACCAGCGCATTGTCGCAGTTCCATAGGATGTTGCCACCAAGGTGTTTGAACAGTGCCATGGCGCGGGATGCCGCAGACGGCGCACGATCATCATGGATGCCGCGGGACACCTCGGCCAAAAGGTAGTCTCGGAGTGTAGCATCCAGGTGCGCGAAATCCGTGGTATCGATATGGGCGCACATATGTCTGAGCAGGGTGATACATTGGACCGAGGCCGTGCGCGCCAATGCTCTCCAGAGGAGGCACGCACCATAGCACATGTTGTGCTTTGCTATGGGCCGACTATGGCCATAGCGCATCGCGGTAGCCATGGCACTCAAGAAGATGGCGGGGTCGTCGTAGCATGCACCGGCGACCGCGCACAGCATATCAAAGTATCTCTGCGCAAAGATGACGATGTCCGTGTAGATATCCTGGTGCCTGTCAAAGAATGCGATTGCCTCTTGCACCTCCCCCAAGAGTGCCAATGTGCGAGGAACTATGGGCGCTGCGCGTCGCTGCGCCCTGCTCCACGAGGTGTGGCCGTCGTGGCACGACGATGATGTGCCGTCTTTGGGGAGCATCGCTGCAAGCGCGTTCAGATTCTTTCTCCGATTGTCCTTTGCGACGGTGCATCCCACGGCGGCCATATAGGCAGAAACGCGCTCCGAAACTCGGCACTTTACAGCATTCTCATCGCCACGGTCCACTGCAGAGACGGAATCGCGCACAAACCTAACCATGCCCGACGTGGTGGCCAGGCGGCCTGCGCAGAGAGCCTCGACATTGGCGGGCGATGCTAAACGCGCACACGGCTCGGCCACGAGTCGAGAGCGCGTGCCATATGACTCGCTCGCACTTTTTACGATATCGTGCCAGCGCTTGCTCACGAGTCGCAGCAGCACGCGACCCGTTGGGTGGAGGAAGAATCTCCCACTCGAGTCTGTCTCGTTCAAGAGGACGTGGAGCAGTTCGTTGGGCAGCCACTCTGTATGGTCCAGATTACTGTCTGTCGCTCTGCTCATGTCCATGTCGCGCACTTGCCAAGGACACAATCTTAAAGATGCCCTTTCTCTCTCTGAGCACCAGACCTTTGGACGTCGAGCAAGCGGGCGTTTGGCCGGCACATTTTCATTGGTGCGCGCGTGAAATCGTAAATCATTTACACAGATTCGAGCCCAGGCAGGTACCTCTTGCGGCGTCAACGCGCACAATGCATCGCAACGTGCGTGGGTAGCTGCACATTGTCTGCAGAGAGATACATGCAGGTCGGGGATGTATGTTTTGGACGATGCGCGATTGGTTCGTTTTCGGCCGGATGGTCAACACATAGTCCATGATGTGATAGATGACTAGACAGACTTTTGGTTTCATTGTATTGGGGAACAGGGTATCAAGGGTGAATCAGACCAAGAGGCCGCGATCAGAGAGAGCAGCGAGAACGTCATACATATGGCGTCCATGGTAGGGCACGGGGGAGCCACACCAGGAGCGCCACGCTTTGGCCGTCGTGGGGTTGAGAACTGGATCGCACCGCTCGGCCAGATCGAGGAGCGTGCGCGCGCGCATAAAGTCCCTCGAGTAGACGGTCATGCCCTGGCGATCTACCGGCACGGCGTGGATCATGATGGTGTTTTTGCTAAAATCGTTCCACAGCGACCGGCTGCTGTTGTTGCCGCTATGGGTGTCCCAACGGTCGTCGTCGATGGGCCAGAGGGTGTCGCTGTCGATGCGCACTCCCCCAGGTAGGTCGCAGCAGCAGCAGCAGCGGCATCGTACGTCCGCTGCTCCCGCATCGGTTCGGCTTTCAAAGGTCGTCACATGCAGCATCACATGCTGAAGCGCGCGAGACAAACGCTCCACCATACGGTCCACAGTGTCCCACTGCCCGTGCGCAATGAGGTTCCCCAACACCTTTGCGATCGACCAGGGTTGCGATACAAGGGCATGAGGCCACACGTTGACGAGCGTGTCCGTGCACGCAAGGACACGCCGGCTGAATGGGTCAGCGTGCACTGTCGACCAGAGCATGCCGTAGATCTGCCCTGCAGTGGGCACGATACCGTGTGCGAAAAGCCAACGCGCATACTCGGTCTTGGCCAGCGTCGGGTCATCATCATCATGGGGCACGAGATCGTCGAGAAAGTAGTGCAAGTCGATGCTTGCATGATGAACACTGCGTACGCTTTGAGGACGATATCCGCCTGATCAAATGCACCGCTGTTGAGGTGATGTCTTGCGAGCACGACAATGTGCCCCATGGGCGTCCCATGGGCCGTAATCACGCCCAGCGGGTCGCCACTCTTGATCGCATCCTGACCCAGTAGTCGTCGCCGTCACGCTTGCGATGGCGTCCGCCCACCCACCCTTGGGGACAGTGGTAGGACAAGCGTGTACGCGCGCAACTCTCGGCAACGCGCGCGAGATCGCCGAGCAGTCTTGTGGCCCCATGCACGCGATACTCTGGTGCACCAGCGACCTCGTCCAAAAGCGTCTCCTGGAGAGAGGGTTCCACCTCTGTGAAACGCTTTTTGTCGCTGTGCTCGCAAATCTGCCGGAGCAGGGCGATGCACTTGATTGAAGCCGTGCGCGCCAACGCTCTCCACAGAGCGGAAGCGCCGGTGAGCATGTAAGACTCTCTGAGCCTCCATCCCGTTCCATCCTCATCATGTGGTACCGTCACTGTCGCCATGGCGCTCAGCAGGGCCCTGGGATCATCACAGCAAACATTGACCACGGAGCACAGCATGTAGTAGTAGCGTTGGATAAACTTGATAGGTCCGCCGTAGCTGTTCTTGTACGCAGCAAAGAACGCAATGGCCTCGCGCGCGCCGCCGACGAGGGCGAACGCGTGAGAGATTATGGGCAGGACCTTGTACTGTGCCTTGGTCCACAGTACATCATTGCCGCTGATGACTACCGTCGCGATCGCGCCCAGTCGCTCTCTCTGTGCACGCCTCCCTATGACATGACTCACAACGGCCATATAGGCCGAGATACGCTTGCGCACATTGCGGTTCAGGTGTGCCCCATCGAGGCCGCGCGATTCGCGCACGAACCTGACGATGCCCGACGCCGCGACGAGGCGGCCGGCGCAAAACGCGTCGGCGCCGTCCGAGAGCGCACGCCGAACGCACGGGTCGCGCGTTAGTCGGGAGCGCATGCCCTGTGAGTCGGCCACGCCCTCGACGATATGGAGCCAGCGCTTGCTCACGAGCCTGGCAAGCACGCGTCTGGTCGGGTGCACGAATGCGTGCCCTCTCGAGTCGGCCCCATTGAGGACGGCGTCGAGCGGTTCATCGGGCAGCCGCTCGGTGTGATCCATGCGCTTCTGTCCTATTACAGTAAATGGTCCGCCAAGCGGCGCCCCGACTGCACTTTGTCTGGCGCTCGATGGTCCTCGCCAAGGTCGGCCCAATAAGACGAGAGGGATGTGCCCTCTCTGGAGGACGAACCCAAAAACGACCGACGTGGAACAAACACTGAAGGCAAACGGCCGTGCTCGTGCACCAAAGCATCCTCCACATATTTGGATCAAGACCAATTGGTTTGGGGCAGGGGGAGGAGGGTGGCAAAGGAAAAAAGTAGGAAAACTAGAGATAAAGACCGCGCTCCGAGAGCATCGCGGCGGCGCGCTCGTGTCCATAGGGTCTCACGGGCGTGGGCTCGCCGCACCAAAAGCGCCACGCGTGGGCATTGTCGGGGTTGGTGCGCGGGTCGCAGCAAAACGCCAACTTGGCGAGCACGATCGTGCGCGGTATGATGATCTGGTCCCTGCTGAGGTACGACGCCGAATATGTGTGCGGGGATTCAAGAATGTCGCCCAGATCTACCGTTATTGCAACTGTGTCATCCTCGTTCCCTTTTACATCGCTGACGCACCTGCGCGCTGCGTCGGCCGTCGCGCACGCACTCACATCGATATCGTATGGCAGGATCGTGCCATCGGCGACGCTGGCCCAGATAGTGTGTCTACGAGAATGCGTGTCGGCAAGCGGCGAATCGGCCGATGATGGAGCGGGATCGACGTTAATGATATCCCGTTCGGATAGCGCGATCGTGACGAGGGGCGTCAGATGGTCGATCACGCTCGCAAGCTGCTTCCAATGCGATCCGATGAGTAGCTGAGAAAGCACGCGCTCGAGCAATGGCCGCTGCTGCAACAGGTGGGTCGGCCACATGGCTGCTAGGGCGGCAATGATATCCGGAACGCACACGTGCCACCCGATATGGGTTCGAGAGCGCGCCTGATTCAGGGTCAGTTCAAGCGCCGCGGCCACGTGTCCATGCAATGGCGCACCGATGCACCGCCTCGCGAACCAGTCTGCGGACAAACGCGGCGAACCCGCGAGTACGATGGCCCGCGCAAAGCAACTCGGCGTGCACCACACTTGATCCTTGTGGCTCATTGCCGCGATGCGGTCGGCGAGGGCCGTGTCCTCGTCGCAAAGGGCAATCGAGATGGCACGTCCCAGATCTTCTGGACGCGCACCGCACACGGCAAGCATACCCAACGGGTCCGCGCCATGGAGAGCGTAGGGAATCCACTCGCCCCTACGCTTATCGTCGGGCTGTGCGTCGATGGCGCGCACCTCGTGCGCGAGCGCGTTTCCGAATCTACCGTCAAACGAAAAGGGCTTGCCTCTTTTGAACATGACGATCGACCGGTAGTCACACGGTGGGGGATGCCCTAGGGCCCTCTCTGATGGGGCGTGAGACACAATGCCAGCTTGCATCTGTTGATGGGGCGCAGTGGGTGTGGCATCGTGATTGCGTACCGCGACCAAAAGGGCATGCAGGGAGCGTGCCGCGCCTGCCTCAAAGAGCGCCCTCTGTATGTTTGATACACTTCCAAAGCAGCCGAGAGTCGTGAGCGCTGTCATAAACTTGCATCCGGACATCGATAGAGCGGCAAAGAAAGCGCGTGGGTCGTCCACGCCCGAACGTATCATGCTCACTAGGCAGCGCTTAAACAGGTCGATGACCTTTACGATGTCGACCGCCGTGCCGAGCCACTGGCGATAGACCCGGAGGGCGGTAAAGGGATGCCCGAGCAGGGCCAGGCAGGGTGCCACATCGTCGAGCACGCGCATCTGCGACTTGCTGGGCAGAGGCGTACCGTTGTCGCCATGAGAGACGAGGCAGGCATCGCCCACGAGATAGCCCGTGAGCGCGTTCAAGCGCATCCTGTCACGTCGGTCCGTTATGGGTGCGCCCACGAGAGACAGATACTCTCCGAGGCGCGCGATCGTGCGGTCTGTGGTGCGTCCGCAACATGTGGTTTGAGCGTCGGCCGTGCGGCCGCGCTCGGGATCGTTAAACGTCGGCAGAACGTGCCCGCTGACGACACAGATACGGCTTGGGTGCCACGAGGGGCCGCGCACAAACAGGACAGCCGATGATGCCATCACAACACGACCTCGGACAAACGCTCGGCGCAGCTTGCCTAACGCATCGCGGTCAAGGATAACGAATCCGGTCTGATCGGAAAGCGCCAAGCGGGCGGCGCGTTCCAGATGACCCGTGGCCCACGAGGGCTGAGGGTTTTCAATGATGGCGCACCACCTAGGACTTACAAGGCGCAGCAGGGGCCTCTCGTGGGGTGCCATAAAGGCGCGCTCGTGTGAGTCGGTTCCATTCAGAATCAGGTCCCACACCTCATCAGGCAGCCACTCTGCACAGTCCCGTTCCTTGTACTTTACCTTTTCCCTGCGATGCCTGCCACGGCGTCTGCAACCCCTGGTTCCCATTGTGTCTCCCAAAGGCGGTCCCGTTCGTTCCGACGTTTCACAACAACAACAACAACAACAATAGTCCCTCTTTAAACAGTCTGTTTTCCCTTGGTCGAATGCTTTAATCGCAAAAGCGTGTGGAAAGCAAACAGAGGGGACCCGAGGCAAACGCGTTTACAGGTCGTCGTCGCCGCCGTTGCAGACGGTAAAGAGACCGCGCATCACGAGACTGGCCACGGCGGTCTCGTTCACATTGGCCGGTATGGGTACGGGCGCGCCGCACCACGCGCGCCAATGCCGAAAGGTTGCAGGGTTTGTTTTGGGATCGCAGCGATTGGCAAGCCGCGCCAGCAAAACGGCCCTCGTCACGGTATCTTGAGGGATGTGCACGTCCGTGCCACTATCATCGTCGTTGTCGTCGCCATCACTACAAGAGTCATAGGTGTGCTGTTTGACACGTTTGGGCGTGCACCGAGACACTTTATGCCACACGGTCGCTTGGTCCGCCTCGATAGCGGGGAGCGCGGCTCTGGACAGGCTCTCGATGACGGCCCTCGCGCAGGCCCAGTTGCCGTTTGCGAGGGCCCTTACGATGCCCGATCGTAGTGCGGCCCTGCACGATGTGATACGTTTGGGCCACACCTGTACAAGCGTCTCGACAATGTCGTGCAGCTTGGTGCTGTCGCTAAAGCGATCCAAGGGATCTGCGGCATCCTCGATCATCTCTTGCAACTGGCCGTTGGTGGGGACGTATCCGTGACGGTGGGCCCATGCTGCTACATCCGCCGGCACGATAGACGATATGATCCAGTTAGGGCACTCGTTAAACTTTAATCCACCAAGTCGCGAGCGGCCCAATTCTGCCACCTCGTCGGCCAACGCATAGTCGACGTCGCGCCTTTGAAACAGGATGCCGAGCGCGCGTTCCAGGTCCATTGCGCGGGTGCCATGTGCAGCCAATACCTTGCACAGAGCGCCGCTCGATATGGCGTCTGGAAGCCAACTGTTCAATTCGAAAAAGGACGTGTAGGTGATAGCGTTGGCATCGCGCGCCAGACGCAACTGGTGCCACATGGGCTGTGCGCGCATGTTTTGAATGATATCTCCCTCGAGAACGCGCGATCGCTCCAGTAGGTCTACCGTCTTTGCCGGCAGTTTCTCGCTCTTGACGCTGTCATCGTCGAGAATGGCTACCAGCGCACTGATGCAGCGCACCGATGCCGTCTTTGCTAGGATGGCCCACAGTTTGCGCACATCACGCTTTAGGTCGCCGTAGTACGGAGACGCGTGGCATGCCAGCTGCATCATGGCGAGAAACGAGCGCACATCGTCATGACCCCGCTCGACAATGTGATGGAACAGGGCGACGAGCATGTGCGCCATGGGCAGATTCTTTGGGGTGCCTGCAGACGCGGCTAGAAAGCGCACCACGGTGACACCATCATCTAGGCGCGCGAGTCCCGCGGCAACGCGTTCGATCATACAAGTTCCACGACATTTTGACGCATGCTTGGCGCCCACTAGATGCTTTAGAAAAGCGACTATGAAGTTGCTCCGAGTACCCCATGCCTTTTCCTGCCCGCCCACTGCCACGCAATAGGCGTCGATCCGCGCGTAGCATGTATGCTTGTCGGGCGCAAGAGGTGTGGTCTCTGGTGCCGTTTGTGTCTCTATTACCGCAGGACAGGTGGCCTTGTGTTCCTGTCGTCGCCGCCGCCGCCGCTGCCGTCTCCCCTTCTTGTGATCCCGTAGGTCGCTGTTGGGACCTTTTCTGGTGCTGGTATGCTCCTGAGCCCGCCCGCTCTCGTCGTCAAGAAAGAGAATAGGATCGGCGGTGGGCGGATCACTGGAACTGGACGTGAGACCGAGGGCGGCGGGCGTCCACAAAGGACCGCGCAGAAAGAGGGCGATGCCCGGCAGACACAACACGCGCCCCTGGACAAACGAATCGCAACTGTAGCGATCATCCCACTCAAACGCGCGGAACCGCTCCCACGCGCGCATGAGATGGCCGCGCGCCCACTGCGGCGACGGGTTCTTGATCAGGCGGCGCCAGCGCGCACAGACCAAACGCGCCAGGGGTCTTTCCAGCGGGTGCAGAAAGCCATGGCTGCCGCTCCCATCCGTACCGCTCAGTATGAGGTCCAACAGTTCGTCGGGGAGCCACGCCGTACAGTCGGTCATACCCCTTTTCTCTTTCTCTCTCACTGCTGTTGCGTTCGTGTGCAAACAATAGAGTCTCGAAATCGCACGTTCCCAGTGCGTTGTTTTCGCCCATCTTACACACGGAAAAATATCTTTGGAAGGTGCTTGCGTGCGGAAAGTAAAAGAGAAAAGGGGGGCACTAGGCCAAGAGGCCATAATGCGACAGGACGAGGGCGGCCCTTTCGCATGGGGAGGCCTCGATGGGTGCAGGCACGCCAAACCAAAAGCGCCACGCGGCCGCCGTGGCGGGGTTCAAGACGGGATCGCAGCGGGCGGCAAGCTTGGCCAAGATGGCGATCCTCTGGGGCGCCGCTTTGGGATACGTAGGTTCGGCGTTGCTGTCCAGACGCCAGACATTGGCCTTTTCTCTTTCAACGCGTGTCCACAGTTTGTCTGTCTGGTCGAGTGCCTCCTTTTGCGCCGTCTCATTATCGCATAAAGGCGATAGGCCCAGATCGTACGCGGCAATAGTAGAGCGAAAGAGGTGCAAGGTGAGGCCAATTGCACGGTCCGCGTCGTCCCAACGTCCGTCCTCGATCATACGCACCAGGGCCTCTTCCACAATACGACTGCCTTGGCCGACAAGCTGTTGGGGCCATGTCTCTACGATGACACGCAACAGGTCGACATCGTGGGGCACTCCATGTCCCAATTCATGGCCGTACGGGTAGGCAGCGGCGTAAAGCAGTTTCTCGACATCGAGTCGGCAGCCGCGCCGTATGGCCCACGCCATGACATCGGGGACATGGCACCCAGAAGCAACAGCGATCATGCTTGGCATGATCTCGGGGTCCTCAATAATGTTCCAGCCTGCAACGCGTTGATGGGCAATCTCGACAAGACGGTCGTACACCGATTCCATGCCCTCACGCCACGGCAGGGCAAACGCCTGGCGAATGTGCTCCATCTTGGCACCGTGGGCGCACACAACGCCGCATGGGTCGGGACCGGTGAGCGCAGCATAGACCCACGGAATGCACGCGTTGGAGACCATCGGGATGGGGTACTTGTGCGTGATTGTGGCGCAGAGGGCGTCGCTCACACAGCGTGACGTGCGAAAGGACGACTTGATTTCGGCAGACGCAAGGCACGCAAGGACCATTTGGGTCGACTCGGCAGATGGAGTTGGGGACAGGAGATCGACCAGCGTACGTGTGCATCGTACAGATCCAGTCACCGCAAGCGCCTCCCACAACTGTGATGCGTCTCGACTAAAGTCCGACCAGCGGGATTTGATCATGTTAAAGCAAGGCAACACGCCAAGGTTGAGCGCGCGCACGATCAAAAGGGGATCGTCAAAGCCCAAGTAAGCCAGTCGCATTGCCAGGTCGAAAGGGAAAGCATGCGATATGTAAGTGTACGGTTGCGATGCGCAAGCGCGCGCATAATGAATGGCCTCGAGTGGGCGACCCATCGAAAGGAGCACTCTGTAATTGTTGGCGCGCCATCTGCAAGGTGGTCGCGTCAAACGCTGCACCGCCATTTCGTCGTCCCACCGCACGTACAGCAGCTGCGCCTCGTGCAAGCGTAATACGCTTGATTCGACGATGTTCGTGCGATCAACGCAGCATCCGACGTGCTGTTGAAAACAGCGAGCGCGATACACGAGCGTTGACTCGTGCACGCGAGTTTGCTCGCGCGCTCCATCACCCCTGGAGTTGTTGTCGCTGTCATTACTCGGATCGCCTCCGCAGAGAGCCTGCAATGGTGGATCGGCCAACATGAACCTGTAGAGTCCGAGGCGCGTCGCCAAACGCCCGGTCATGAACGCGTCGTGTAGCGTGACGTCGTGCCTGTGCACGCCCGAGAGCGCGTTCCAGCAACGCGTCAGTGGCCCCGTGACCCACTGTTTCGAGGGCGACCGGATGACAGAATACCATTCCGCGCACACGCTCTTGAGCAGGACGCGCAGGGTCGGGTGCACAAAGGAGCGACCCTGGCCATCGGCGCCGTTGAGCAAGAGGTCACACAGTTCAAGAGGCAGCCCTTTGTCGACGCCGTCTGTGTGCTCACCAAATGTGTCCATGTGAATGCGCTTTGGCCTCGCGGGTTTCGTCGATCCACCTGACCGCTCGTACCTCATGTCCAATGGGAAGCGAGATAATTTCATAAACATGCACGAGTGCATGTGTTGGCTTGATGGCCTGGCAGGCGAGTTGTCGCCAACAACACCTGTCATCCGGTACCACACCAGCCGCGCTCCGGGAGGGGTTTGTATTGATGCGCGTTCCCTCTCCCCAAGGGAAAAACGGAACAACGCCATTGGTAGCAAACGTGTCTCTTCACTGCAGAGGGGGCACTGCTCCCTATCGTGTGCGCATAGCGGCTCGCGAACCTCCCACAGAGAACGGCGGATGGGCCCATGGCGCGTGTGCGTCCCTCTAGCCCTCTATTCCAGACGCTCTTGACAGTAAACCGCTCCTGCAGGTTGCTTCCCCTCCCCCCGCTGTGACCCCCATTATGTCGAGCACCACAGAGACCACCACCTCTGCGGGCACCGTTACGACGGCTGCCTCAGCGACAACGACAGCGACGGCAAACCGCAAGAGACTGCTCACGATAGCTGCCATCGTGGTCCTCGGCCTGATCGCGTTGGGCGTGCTGGCCTACTTTCTGAGCAGGGCAGCCCACCCTACGGGCGGCGGTGGAGGCGGCGACAACACTCCTTACACACCCTTGCCGGCCAACGAAATCCTGCCATCGGGCAGGTACAAGATCCAGTGGGGTGGCAAGCAGTTTCTCACCATCTGGCCCGCGGGTGAGTTGTTTGGCTCGATGATGCTCGACCCTAGTCTCACCCTGGCGACGGCCCCCGAGTGGACCTATGACGCCACCGCGCGCACGCTCACGATTCACAACCCGCGCACCAACGTGGAAAACAACGCCATCTACTGGCCCGCATCACCCGACGCGCAGGTCTACCTCATCCCCGCGCAGTATCTTTCGAGGGCGCCTGGCGCCACGCTGGGCGGATGGGCCTTGGGCGGACCGTCGACCAGTGTGGGCGCCAGTCCGCACCCCACGGGTGCCATCACAAACACCGTCGGAAAGACGGATATCGCGTTTAGGGGCCTCACGGTGAGTTACACCTTTGGCCTGCCAGAGGTGGTCAATCAGTCGAGGACGCCATCGAGCGTCTCTGGCGGCACCCACCAGTGGGCCTTTTACCCCTCGCACTAGGCCAAGGACCCCGTGTCGGCAACACTTTTTCCCCAGCGCCCCAATCATGTTTCGCCTGTGAGCAAGTATACAGGGTTCAAACGAGAAGAATAGGGTTTCTCTAGTGCTTTATATGTGTGCTTGTATGTGACAAACTCGTATAATGGGGCCGAATGGGGTTCCGTCAAGACTATGTAGAGGGGGGCACGAGTATGCCGGCCTGCAGGCCGGGCGCCGGTTTGGTCGTCACGTTGGGCCACGGGACTGTCGACAGGGAGCACAATTGGGTACTCGGGTTGTAGGTGAAAAAGTTGACGCCCTCGGTGTCCTCGTTGGCCTTGGCCAGGTCCTCGCATTGGGCGTACGACGCGACGCCACTGTGCTGGTAGAGGGCGCAGGGCGCACCGCACGTGTTGTCGACGCCGTCCACCCGCTTCCAGTGCGCCGTCTTGTTTAGGGCCTGGCGCTGGCGGTAGGCCCACACGAGGGCGCCAATGATGGCCAACGCGACGGCGCCCAGCAACAGGTAGAGCCACCAGGGGGTCTTTTTGGCCGGCACATAGCCGGCGCTCTGGTAGAGGTCGCGCGTAAACTGCGCGTTGAGTTGGTCCGTCGGGGATAGCGGCGTTGCCATTTGTATCTCTCTCTCTCTCTCTCTCGGTCAAACGCTGGTAACGACAAACAGAGGTCGGTAAAGGAGGGACGTGGGCTTTCCTGATGTGGTCCTCAAACAAGGTTCCTGGCGGCCCCTATGGGTCCCCGTGGGCACAGCCTCTTGCGCGAGGCCTGCGCGCGCACGCGGAACCCACCGCGCGAGGACAATCTCGTACAACACACGAGGGGGGAGGGGCAGGGCGAGGCGGTGAGGGACAGAAAGGGGCACCGTGGCAAAGTACACCTCTTGTTGGGCGCATGGGGGAAGGCGGGAACGCAAGGGGCACATTTCTAGGGTACAAGGAAACCCATGCTGTGCAAGAGCAACACCTCTTGTTCGTGGGCGGTGGGGCGCACGGGCCGTGGCGTGCCGCATACCCAACGCCATGCGGCGGCCAATGCAGGGTCCTCGGAAGCGGGGTCGCAGCGCTTTATCAGCTGCCCGAGCGCGCGCACTCTTATCTCGGGTTCGGACATGCCGGGGGAGCGTACAAGGGCCCACGCGGCCGAGCGATTCGATCCATTGGCGATACTGTCCCATATGCTGCTGCTGCTGCTGCTGTGTTCCCAGGTCGTGTTGCCATCGTTTCGGCGCGGGACACCATCTTGATCGGGACCGTCGCTGCCGTCGGTCGCCGCGCCGCGGCCCGTCACTCTCTCCCACAGCAGGGGGCTCAGAGCGGCGATCGCGTCGATAGCGCTGTCGATCTGGTAGTAGTCGAGCATGCGCTCGACGGTGCGCCTTATGACTGTGGGAGCGTGCACGAGGACGTCGGGCCATGCGCGCACGAGCGTCAGTAGGATGGTGTGGGTCGTGCGCTCCCTATCCCGTCGAGGATTGAAATCGTTGGCGTCGCGCGCATGGCAAGCGTCTGGCAACATGAGAAGGGCCGCGTGGTCCTCTCGGGCAAGACTGTAGCCGTGCCGCAGCGCCCACGCCACGGCCTCGTCCAGATCGCGACAGTGGTGCAGCACCTGCACGAAAACGTTTTCCACGTCCTCGCGGCTGCGGTGCGTCCTAACCATGTCCACGAGAGCGTCGGCAAGGCCCTGACGGTCTCCAGAGAGCGCATCGATGATCGCCGCGCGTACGTGCTCTACGACGAGGCCGTGCGCCAGGAGCACGGGCAGGACGTGCGGCCCATGCAACATGGCCGCCTGCCACATGTCGGCTTGGACGCTCGCCGTCACGCGTTCCAGTCGCACGCCTCTCTTGCGCGCGGCTTCTAGCGTTTTGCGCAGATGCGGCGCGCGCGAAAGACGCGGCGCGCCGCGCGCGTGCTGGTCGGACGCTGCGCTCTCGCGCTCGAGCGCCCCTTCCGAAGGGGCGTCGCTCATGAGATCGACCAGCACAGAGATAGAGGCCGTGGAGCCTGTACGGGCCAGCGCGCTCCAGATGGCCTGCAGGGACCTTTTCTGCACCTTGCGTTGGTCCATCATATCCTTTTTTTCGCCGATAAAGTTTGATCGGGCGTCGCGACCGGTCGGGTCGTACATGCGCACCACCTCGGACATGGCGCGCAGGAAGAGGTGCACGTTGTCGCGCTCGGCGTAGATGGTCGCCGCTGCCAGGTTGGCGGCGCTGACAAAGGCGTCGATATTGTGTGGCTGGCCGGGCGCGCCATCGTCGTTGCCGCCGCCGCCGCCGCCGTGTTCATACACCGTCAGGCAAAAGGCCTCGTCGTGGTAGCCGAACGTGACTAGCGCGCGCACGAGGCGTCCAAATGCTACCTCGTAGACGTATGGATCAAACTCGTCGTACGATGCGTCGGCGCCATGCGCCGCGAGGTACTGAAACGTGGCGCGCCATGTGTCGCGCCATTCGTCCAGGAGCGCATCGGAACTATTCCTGATGGACCACAGGTTGTGCACGTCCGCGACGAAACGCGGTTCCATTTCGGCAACACAGCCGTCGAGGCGCGCCATGGCCTCGGACACCCCGTCGACGGCGCTCGACGATCTCTCGATGCGGCGCGTTCGCTCGGCCTCTGCGCGAAATGCCGATGCTACGCTCGTGAGATAGTGCTCGCCGACCGCGCCCGGCCGCGTATCGAGCAGAGGAGGATACCAGTCGGGCCCATAGACGATGGGCAAGAGGCCCGCCGGTGCGAGCAGGCGCCCGCTGCAAAAGGCGTCGCTCCATGCCCGAGATCGGGCGTCATCGTTGGGGTCGAGCATCCACTTGGGGGCCACGCCGTGCCACACGAGGGCCAGGCGCTCGCGGCGCGTGTCCGATACGTCCTCGATGATGGCCTTCCAACGGGCACACACCTGTCGTGGCCAGAATCGCGCCGTGGGGTGCAAAAGGGGAACGCCGCGGGAGCACACCCCGTTCAGGATATGGTCCCACAGTTCGTCGGGGAGGGCCTCTGCGTCCATACTTTTGCCCTGACAGTCTCTCTTTCTCTCCCTGATTTACCTGGTAAAGGACCGTATGCGTCAAAACCATTACGGGCCCCTTTTGGTGCTGCATGGCATTGTTGCCAGAGGGAAGAAAAAAGGGGGCCACCGAGCCCGATCCCCCTTGGTTGCCTCTACACCACAGATATACCCGCACTAGAGCAAAGCCGCATGATGGCGCGGCCAGCATTGGGGGTCCCTAAAGGGGTGAAATTATTCCTGGAAAAATTTCATTTTTTAAAGATAATAATAATGCCAAAAAAAGCAAAACTCGAATAAGGGGGGGGGGCGATTCCCCGATGTTGGCTTGCGCGGCGCGGCATCATCCCGAGGATACAGGCATATGGCGGCAAGGCCAAAACATGGTTGGCGACTTTGGCTCACACCCTTTTTGATAGGATACATGATGTACAGTGCCTCTGAGTCGGCAACACCTACCGGTGAGAACGCTTGTATGATGTTACTAGAGCCACCAGGAGTGTTTCCTAGGATTGTTTGGTGATACGCTCCTCTGGTCCCCAAAAGGATGTGTGGCTAGTGTCGTGTCTAGTGTATGTGCGCACGCACCGGCATATCATAGGGTTCAAAGAGGGGTATCACAGAGGGCGAGACAGAGCCGACGGGACAAAGAGGCCGCGCCGTGCGGCCGTAATGATGGCCTGTTCCTTGGGTGATGTCTCGACAGCCAGGGGCTCGCCGCACCAGAACCGCCACGCAGCGGCCATGTCGGCGTCGCTCTTGGCTGGATCGTAACGGTCGGCCAGGGCCAGCAACAGTCCCATGCGCGATGTGCCATAATCAACAAAGGCAAACGTGTCCACGGGGTCGTCGAGCGCGTTGCGGCCCTCTCGGGCCCGAAGGCGCTTTGTGACGATCGCCTGCCACAGGGTACGGTCATCGAAACGGTAGAGGGCATCAGCGGGCATCACACCCTTTGCATCGTCAACCGCGTCCCCTTCCGCAAGCACAAGATAGGCCCGGTATTCGGCAGCAACGCGTTGCATCGTGTCGAAAGTAAAGATCGGAAACAGCGCGCGGATCAAGTTGGCGGCCTTGGCCCAAAAGCCGACCTTGATGGCCTTGCGCAGTATGGCGACCACCGCTCGCGGACATCCGACAACGGCCTCGGGCCACAGTCGGGCCACCAGGAGAATGGCATCAATCATGTGGAGCGTCCGCATGACCTTGGCATTGTACGTCCCATAGCTGCCGTCGCTCCTACGGACGCAAAACAAGAGATGCGTATGGTCGAGGGTGGGCGCATAGTCATGCGCCGCCAACCAATGCAGAGCGCGCGTTTGGCCCCTGGCCAGGGCCGCATGGAGAATGTCGGGCAGCGATGCCCTGCCCTCGCCCCGCGCGTAAAACAGGTCCATTGTCGGATTGTCCCGTAGTGCGCGCGCGTGGACGGCGTCGGCAACGTGCCACCGCTCTTCCAGAAGCGCGGTGTACAGTACGTCGCGGACGTGTGCGGGCACCATCCCGTGCGCTTCCAGCACACCAACTGGGTCGGCGCACGATACAGCGACGGTGGCCCAGGAATCGTCCAAAGGTTGGCCACCACTGAGGAAAGCGCCAGAGTCTCGCTCGCGCATCATGGTCTGGGCCCAACGGTCATCCTTGGCATAGAGCGATGTTGTTTTTTTGTCAAGGAGGGCGGCAGCATCGTGTACCCATCGCTGATGCTCGGGATGTGGCGTGTCGGAAGCGAGCAGGTCGACGAGAGCGCGTATGGAGCCAAGCGACGCTGTCTCGGCCAGCACCTTCCATATTCGCCGTGCCGTACGAGAGACCACATGTTCAGCATGGATCACGGACATACAGGCATCCAACGCCATGAGGTGCACGCAAAGGCCCGGCTGATCGCCGCGAGCATAGAGGGCGACGCGTACGATCTCGTCCATTGGGCGGCACGCGTTCCATCGTACGTGCGTGTTTAGGTAAGTTACAAGACTGTCTCGGCTGGACAGGTGCATCAGAGTTATGATCACGTTGAACGTCATATCGATACCCGAAACGTACGACCCGTCGTCAATGCACCTTCCTCCTGCGAGCGTGTTTACGAATAGGTTGATCTTGTAGCGTTGCCATTGGATTCTCATATCCAGGGCGAACGTGCTACTAAACGCCTTGAGTCTCGCCCGTATGCGGGATCGCTCCACCGTCGTGGGCGGCGGCGGCAGAGGCAACGCGCGCCTTTGGGCGTCTGTGGGAAAGAGAAAGCAGGCGATGCCGGTGAGCGTCACCGCGCGACCTTGCCTAAAGGCCGTGGCGTCGGCGAGCCCCTCCTTTTCGCCCGAGAGCCACGTGGACTCGATGTGCGGTCGCGTTCCGGGCTCGCCAACGACACGGTGCCATAGGCGGCATACGGGGCGCGCCAGAAAGCGCTCACACGCATGGAGAAAGGGCACGCCCGCGGCGTCGGTGCCGTTTAGTATCATGTCCCACAGTTCATAGGGCAGGACCTCGGTGCACGATTGTTCCTTGGGGGCGACCCCTGCGGCGTTTGGCCTGAACCTCTTTCGAGCGCGTCTCTTGGGCATGGCCTTTACACCGACGGGGTCTCTCTTTTCAAGACGCCCAAGGCCTGCGGATGTTCCTGCCTCGGTTGTCCTTTTCGTGTCGACAGTCTTTTGCCATTGGACGTTTTCGTCATTGCGTAAATGGGTCCCATTGCGAAATGTGCGATCCGGCGCGAAACCCTCTTCTCCGGGACGAGCCGCCCGCATCACATACGCGTGTGGATGTTGACATTATCGGTCGACGACGCCCATTGTTGTCCATCCTCTTTCGCTCAAATGCGCCTATGGCTTGCCGGAGCCGACCAATCGTACGTGTGTGTATGATCCGACAGGGGGTTATGTTTGTCCAAAGAGTCTGGGTTTCCAAAAACAGTTTTCCAAACGTTTCATTTTGCCACGGAGCCGACTAAACGGGGCGCGCTGCCCCGACCTCGACACAGCGTTCCTTTTCTCCCAACTGTCCTCGATCGCTGCGCGACCGTTCCTACGCGCGCGCGCGCGAGTGCAAGAGAGGCCTAGTGCGAAAAACAGTCACTCTTTGATCAAACACGAGGCGGGGACAGTGGGCGGATGCGGCAAAAGGCCCGTCGCGGCATCGGGAAGGCTGACCCACAGAGAGCACGCCCGTATCAAAGGCACGAGCCTGCCGGCGTCGCGCACGACCCCTACGACCCGCACGACGCCTGTTAGCTGCCATACAATGTCGTCGCGCTGGATGTCGGCCACGCACACGGGCCGCCCCGTCGCTCCGTCCTGCACGAGGGTCTTGCTGTCGCACAGTATACGTATCCCAAACCGCTCGACCCTGCCGGCGTTGCCCTCGCTGTCGATGGAAATGCCCTCTGTGTCGTCGCCCCCCGTGGGCCCGCTGTCGCGCTCTAATGGTTCGAGACAGGGAGCCAGCAATTGCCTGACCTGCGATGCGCATGAAATGTCGCACGTGCCTCCCATGTGGTTATCGACCGAATCACCCTCACGTCCGAGCATGTACACGTGGGCTTTAGGGTTCTCGCTGAACCCCTCGAGGATGGCATCGCCAAGGAGGCTGTCTATCTGTGTCCATGCGAGCGTATCCTCGCCATGCATCTGCGTCGATTCCACACCATTGGCGGTGCGCGTCCACACGCAGGATAGCGTAAAACAGCGCGTCCTTGCCCGCCTCCAGCACGGCGGTTCGGATGATCGTTCTTTGCAAAAGGCAACGTTGCACGCGTGGCACAAGCCGGCGTATTCTCTCGCATCAATAGACATACCTTGGTTATCGCCATAAAGGGGTGTCGCAATAGGGGACGTCTCCCATCGGACAACATTGAGACGCTCGGGCAGGTTCACAGGTTGGGAAGCAACGGCCGCCCCGCTCCATCGATCGCTCGTTGCATCAAAGACATCAAACGTCCTAGCGTAAAAGGTCCTCCTGTCAAAGCGGTGGACGCCCGGGAGAAAGGCGAGGGCCGGCGACAGAGCACATCCGCGGGGTCCCGACACGACAGACCTAATTGGTTTGTACTGCACGAGGCAGAGCGCGGCGCTGGCACAGGTGTGCCACGAATAACGCTCCTTTCCTGCACCGTCCATACCCACGGTATCCTCTATGTCCGAAACGCCATCATCGTTGTAGCAAACGTGTGTGGGGAGCGTGTTGTCGCAACGGTCCCACATGGGGTGGAACGCCTTGCGCGCGGCCTTGTCGTAGCGCATCGTGGACGGCGTAAAGGACTGCGACAGGGGCACGGCATGACGCGTCACGAGAGCCTGCATGCATGGCCACCATACATCGACCTTGACACCATCGTAGGCGGCGCACGCGTGACTGGCATCGAATCCGTCCACCACAGCTTCAATCGATTCGTGCGGCGTCATGATGATTTGCACCTTTTCCACTTTTTCGCCCCCCATCTCTCGCCCACCTCTCAATGGTGATGATGATGTCGATGACGACGACGATGACGATGACCCCAAACGGGCGTCGGGCACCTCGAGCGAGATGACCCAAACGTCAATGACAGAGTCACGGATGCGCACGCGACACTTGTAGAGGGGCGGGCAAAAGACATCAAAGAACCAGGCTACGAGGGCGCAGAGCATGGTCATGCGGTCGCGCACCGTACTGCCCACGATCCACAGGTCTAGGTCAGCGGTGTTAAGCTGACGGCGCAGGTCATCGGCTTGGATGGCGTTGACGACGCTGCCTCCAGCGAGCACGACCTTGGCCGATGCGCACCGAGGAAACGGGGGCACGCCATCACCACGAACAAACAGCAGGGGTGCCACGATGGCAAAGTCGGCGCAGAGGTTGCGCCGAAAGGCCCCCATGTCGGCGATGAAAAACAGGGCCTTCTCCTCCTGGGTGCCGTCGCTGATTGACACCTTGGAAGGATCGACGAGAACGCGCCTTTGCGCGATGCGGCCGCGCTTTGCACGCGGTCGCCTCGTCTTTGGCGGATCGAGCAGAGGATCGGCGGTCATCCACGTTAGAATGGGCACCGGACCAGGTTCTCTATCGTCGGCAAGAGGCCTCTGGCAAAGCATGGATCTGCGCCAGTCCATGAGGGCCTTTGCAAGGATGCTGTCAACGCGAGCGTGGAACGGATCCATAGAGCGCACTTGTGGGTCCATGTGGTTGATGGCCGGTTGCGTGGTGAAAGGAATCATGTGGCACAGGGTCCATGCCAGGACGCGCATAACGGGGCCAAGGGCGTCGGCCGGGCCAAATGACAAGAGACGCGCAGTGAGAGCGAGCCGGTCGCCATAGAGCGCATAGTCGAAAAGGGAATCCGATGGATCGGCCGTGTCGTGCAGCCTGAGAAATGCAAAGGCGCCACCCTCTTTGGCTGGATGACATAGCCGCAATCCCGTTTTGTGATCCAGGGCATAGGCCAGCAGGACCAGAGCAGGATCGACCCTCCTCGCGCCGTTTGCCTCTGTCGCCGAGCGGATCAGTCGCTCGTAGCGAGGCAGGAGGGTCTGTTCCGGGTCGAGAAAGGCCAGAGCGTCTCTCAAGAGGCCCACATAGGCAGGATCGAGACCGTGTGCGTCTGGGTGCTCAACAAAGGCAAACAGGGCTTCGACCGCCTCTCTCGGCGTACGGGGGTGCAGCGGCAGCACGACGCGTACTGTTTCGCCGTCCTCGGCGCCTTGTGAGCCTAGACTCGGGCGTGATAGTGCACGCGATTCGCAGGCCCACCCATAAAGGAGCCGGTCAAAGTAGGGCGAGTGTGCCGCCAACGCGGGCGCCGATCTATCGCGCAGGAGCCACCGGGCCGAGGGATCGACCTCGCTACACACGCACAAATCCACCGTGTCTGTGCGGTGCTCCATTTGCTTCATACGTGTTTGTCGCTGCCGTTGCCGAGCGCGTCAGTCCAATTCTCTTTTTATTGGTCGAAAGTCGATCGAGCATGTGCACAGCACGAGAGGACCGTACCAACAACCTGCCAGCCAACAGGGTTGGCTCGTATCACCCTGTGTGCAGGTCGGCATCTGCGGGTCTCCATCTTGGTAAAGCCCGCCACAGGTTTTCCGTTTATGGGCGCAAATTTCCATTGGTCTGTGCTTTATACGAGCGCCCCACCGCGCACACATCAAGCAGTCGTACGTCCATGTATTTGACCTACAGACCTCCAAGGATAACATGCGCCGCGCGTCCAAGCTTCCAACTCTGTCCGCGCGAGTCATGCGCCGCACCAGGACAGCGAGTCGTACCCCAACCGTACTTGCGCCCCTCCCACATCCTTTTTGTTTCTCTTGGGCTTTTGATGGTACTTGTATTGAGTGGCATTGCATGCCGCGCAGACAGGAGCAGCTAGGAACGAATCTCTTCCCGAAAGCCAAATTCGTGCAAAGGCCGTATTAGGTGCGACTACTGCCGCGGGTGCTGCGTGGGGAGCGTCTTCGCTCAATCCGTGCGACATCGAGCAAAGCCTCGGCTTTGCCGTCGTGTGGGCAGCGGCGGGTGCCGCGATAGTCAATGGGAGCCTGCTTGCCCTCGCTCTGATTCCGGTACCTGTCATTGGCTTGGCGACGGGCATCGGCGCCGTCGCTGGCTACCGCTATATAGACAATCACATGAGCAGGTATAGGTGTTGTCATTACTAAGTTATCAAGTCTGTTTGAGTCTATTGTCAAAAGGACACGACATACGAAACGCACCTTTTCGCCTTCTGCATTATTGATCACTATGGGAGTGCACGTTTCCCTTGATATATCGCCCTATGGGCAGACGTTGGTCCCATCCGTCGGGCGCCATCTTTCCTCTGCCGATTCAAAAGAGGAACCTGAACGTGGCGCGATCATAGGACAAAAGAGTCGATTAATACAAGACACACACGCACATTGTTATCAAGCCCGATGGTATAGGTCTCGCCGGCACCATAGTCTCGTAGAATGTGAAATGCAAAAACATGTTTTGGCCTCTATAGCAAATGGAGGACCCTAGGAAAGGAAAACGGTGACTCTATCGTCAGCGATGACGAACGGCAGAACGAGCACGCGGCTCTAATCGCACATGGCTGGTTCAGTCATAGGTTTGCGTGCTGCTTTGCAAATTCTCACATGGGAGCCAAGCACAGAGGAAAAAGGCTACGACACTAGAACCTCGCGAAACGTGTGATTCTCTCGAGTGGCATCCGTCAAGGCGAGTGCTCCCGTCTCTTGCACCATTGCTTAGCCGGGTGCCAAAGACGGTGTTGCTCTTGGACGAAAAATCGAGACATCGCCTCGTGTGCGTCGCGAATGCGGTTTCTACGATCAGCGTAAATGCTTGGTACGTGTGTATGTTTCGCGCCCGTACATCCGATCCAGCAAGGCGGGACGTTTGCCGAGGACAACGCGCGACTTGTTGGGACCGACTGTCGCACATGCTACCCTCCATATCACCTTTGGGGAGGTCCACGCGGCCCAACTGTGTAGAATCCCCGTATTCACGTTTCGATTGGTCCTTGTTTGTGCAGACAGCGACTATTTGTGCGAAACGGTCGCGGTCGGGGGTTTGATCTACAAGCCGAATCACTCAAACACAGCCATGCGTCGCGCATCGAGCCTTTCGACTCTGGTAACGCGCAAAACGCCGCAACGCATGATCGGCAGTCGCACCATCACCACGGCCTCCTCGTCGTGCAGGTCGTTTGTGACTAGGGTATTCGCTTCATTTTCTTTATCCCATGGTTTCAGAGGCTGACGCGATGGTTCCCTGTTTGCAGATGAGAGAGACGAGAAGCGAGTTTTTGAATGGAACCATGGACTTGGGACTGTGGGGCAAGTCTGTGTCTGTTGCAACGACTGCTGCGGGCACTGCCTTTGGGCTAGCCTGCCCGCCGCCACCGCATCAAGCCAAAGATCTGCACGTCCCCGTAGGCCCAGTCGTGGTGGGCGTGGGCGCGGCCAATATGGCCGTGCTCGCTTTCATCCTCTTTCCGCTGCAGGTCACTGGCGTGGCTGTGGGCGCAAGTGTCGTTTACGGCTGTCGCTATGCGGACGCTCTCATCGAGGCCAAGTACAAAAACAACACGTAAAAGCATGGTGATGCAGGGCGCGAATGGCAATGCCCTCCATTGCACTCTGCGCCGCGTTGTTGATTAAAGATGGATTTTAGACATGTCCACTGTTCCATTGTGTGCAACGGGGGAGTCTGTTTATCGAGTCAACCACCGCCATGAGCGCCTTATGCACGGGATCGGCTCGCTTTCACGTGTCGGATGGCCTCACCTTGGAGAATGACTAGGGTCGCGACCCGATAGAGTTGATCGATTTCGCCGCGTGCATCAACCTATCCCATGTGGAATTGCTCGTGTGCCACTGCGCCCTGTGTTGGAAACAGAGGGGAAATCTGTACAAAAATGTGGGAAACGAGTTGAAACAGTTTACGTCGATCAACTCCATCGAGTCGCGGCCCTCGTCATTCTCACGACTCGGGCTCACAGCACGTTTGGTTGACCTTTTCCCCGCAGGGTTGGGTAGGCGTTGGTCGACTTGGAAAAGGACATCGTACGGATGATAGGCGTGTACACGACCCTGCCTTTCGGTGATGTACGATCCGCGTGCCTCGATTGAAGGACGCGCTCCTATGGGCGACTGCTGCTGGGAAACGCCACTGCCCGCTCTCTGCGACCTGTCGCACTCAGCACGGATACAACGTGTTTCTAGTTGGCTTTGCCGTCTCCACGCGCACAAGAGCCTTTTGTGCGCCGAAAAGTCGGACCATAATCCCCTGCTCTATCCGGAGCGTGCGAGTCACTCCTCTACCATCATGCGTCGCATGTCCATGTTTCCGAATCATTTCGCGGCACGCGCGGCGCACTCTGCTCGGTCAGGAAGTCGCCCTCTGTCGACGACTCCTTTACCACGCCGCGATTCCTCGTTTATGGCCGAGGTACCCCGTGACGCCTTGCGTGCCTTTCTTTTATGATCGCTTTTGTGCTGACTGGATCAATTTCCCATGGTGGAGAGAAACGAGGCGCCGGCTCGACTATGGAGACCTAACCCTGGGTGCGTGGGGCACGTCCATCGTCCTCGCGACAACGGCCTCGGGCGCCGCTTTTGGGGCAGCCATACCGTGGACCGATGAACCCATTGCGCTCGCCGTAGCAGCGGCGCTGGGTGGCGCAGCGGCCAACGTGGCGCTAATTACCGTGATCATGCTTCCGGTACAGGTTGCTGGCATAGCCGTGGGGTTTGGCGCCATTGCCACCTATCGTCGTGTGAGTGCCCACGCAGAGGCAGACGCTCAGGACCAGACTCGAGCGGACTAACACCCTGTACCTCACGATACACATACATTTATATCACCCGAGATATGTGCCTCCCTTCAATGTCGAGCCTATGCACCATCACCACTGCCCTATTGATCTTGTGGCATTGGAAAAACATATACATCCTGTGCGTTTATAGTGCTTGTTTTCTACAGTCTGTTGCCAGAATGCCCTCTCTCTTGTTTAAATCGACGGGGCCGACACAGCAGAATGATATTTTGTCACGTTAGCAGAGATGGTTACAGAGAGCGCCGGCACTGGTGCAGCGATCCCTCTGAGGTGGTATGATAGATGGTCGAGCACCATACTGGCTGGTCTGCTTTGTGCAGTTACAAACTCGAATCACGACACGATCGGGCTAGAAATTGGAGTGGGTTAGGGCGCGGTTGTGTATTTCGCGCCCTCCTCCATCTGTTGGCAGATCGCGCACGATGTGTCGCGTCATTGGCTTGCGCGACCTGCAAAGACCAATTGAACATAAAACAGGATACTTGCCAAGGTAGACTGTCCCGCTCGCACAATGCAATGCCACCACAAACGTCGCTGCACGCCCTTGGGAACATTGTTCCGCAAAAGTCGCCGTGCACACCCAAACATATTGATAAAAGGATTGCTCGGATTGGTTCTTTCTTCCATAGGTCCTGGGCACATGCACAGCAAAACTGCCGCAGGTTCCGTTTTCGACTATACTCGATCATCTACAGGAGCAGCAGCATGCGCCGCACGGCGACAACATTGTCGGGCTGTGGGAGGACTGCGCTCTATGGTCCAAAGGGAAGCCGCACCTTGACGACCGGCCCTCCCGCGAGAGACGGTTCCCAACCGATAAACAGGGTACGGTTGCACTATCGTTCTCCCCCAAAAGCTTCATAGATACAAATAGAACGGTATCGTCATCTGCAGTTGAGAAAGATAGAGCGCCAGATTACTGGGATCGAGGAACACGATGCGTGGAGCGCTTCCATAGTCGCAGTGACGACGATATCGGGTGCAGCGTGTGGGGCTTCCATCGTGGGCGCAGAATACCCGCTTATGGCCATTCCTGTGGCAGTGCTGGGCGCCAGTGTGACCAATTTGGGCCTCCTTGCTATGGCGACGTCGCCGCTGCGTACCTTGGGCGTGCTCGCTGGAATCACGATCGGTCTTTGCGTTACGGCACCCAGTCGTCGCGTCGATTCTTATGGCTAGTAGGGAAACAGGTTGGTGCCGACGCATTCATCCCGCTCCTCTCCCTCAACCTGTTTGCTATCTATCGCCGTCGTTGCCATTGTCCTCTTTTGAGAGGTGCATAAAATCGAGCCCCAAACCTTGGTTTTCAATGTTCATACAGACTAGAAGCTGCCGATGGCAGGCGCGGTTCATGCCCAAAATGTGTCTGCAAAGCCTGAGCACTAAAGATCACGGTTGGAGAGGCGTCTTGTTGTCTCGTTTGCATCATTCGTTTTCGCCCTCTGTTTCCGTCCCCCAAAGAGCACATGCAAGAGAGCGCGCACTATCGGGAGGGCTTGCGATGGACGGCCAAACGCTAGGCCAGTTTGTTCTGCCCTGTGTGGTTGCAAACGCAAATTACAATGTGCATGGACCGTGCAATGTCAAAGCACATGACGCGTTTCATGCATTTCATGCGTGTTTGTTGGTGCAGACGTTTGCACTATGCATGATGCGGTGTCTTGCTTGCCACTCGACGCCAGCTTGATATGAAAGTCAGACACCTGTCCAGCAGCATATTACTTTGCTTTTACAGAGTGATTGCAAACGTGGCCGCCACGGTACGCTCTTGAGAGGGCAAAAGCTGTCGCGCACATGCCGAGTGCATCGCTAACAGATTCGCTCGGATTGGCTCTTTTCTCTACAGGTTTCGCCCGTCTGTACTCTGAGCGACCACAGGTTTGCTTTTCGACTATACACACAGGCATTCAAACATGACCACGTGCTGTGCCACAGCAACAACACTGTTGTGCTCTACAAGGCATTGCCCAATGGTCTGGGGGAAGCCGCACCTACCATACATGAACAAGGTACACTATGTTCTTTTCCCACTGTCTTTTCAACATGG
>Ga0255334_1000376_pt1 | contig 39132 bp, 46 predicted proteins | sample EtOH5_35cm_T3_12_FD_202080 | JGI IMG/M metagenome (GOLD analysis project Ga0255334, IMG submission 202080) | Sandy soil microbial communities from University of British Columbia, Vancouver, Canada - EtOH5_35cm_T3_129 | ecosystem: Engineered > Artificial ecosystem > Sand microcosm > Unclassified ... | reverse complement strand
CAGGACCTGGTCGACGAGCTCGGGCGGCTGCCCGGCGTCGGCCCGAAGAGCGCGCAGCGCATCGCGTTCCACCTGCTGTCCGCCGACCAGGCGGAGGTGCGCCGGCTCGTCGACGCCCTGACCACGGTCAAGGTGAAGGTGCGGTTCTGCGAGGTCTGCGGCAACGTCGCCGAGGAGGAGCGCTGCCGCATCTGCCGCGACCCCCGCCGCTCGCCAGCGGTGATCTGCGTGGTCGAGGAGCCCAAGGATGTCGTCGCGATCGAGCGCACGCGCGAGTTCCGCGGCAAGTACCACGTGCTCGGCGGGGCGATCAACCCGATCGGAGGGGTCGGCCCGGACGACCTGCGGATCGCGTCGCTGCTCCAGCGCCTCGCGGACGGCACGGTGACCGAGGTGATCCTCGCGACGGACCCCAACGTCGAGGGCGAGGCGACGGCCACGTACCTGGCACGCCTGCTGGTGCCGATGGGGATCACGGTCAGCCGGCTGGCGTCCGGCCTGCCGGTCGGCGGCGACCTGGAGTACGCGGACGAGGTGACGCTCGGCCGTGCGTTCGAGGGCCGGCGCAGGATCAGCGCATGACGAGGGGGACCGGATGAGCGAGGAGCCGGTGGGCATGCCGGGGGGTGGCCCCGCGGGCCAGGCCGAGGTGGCCGATCTGGCGTCCCTGGCGCGGGCCACGGCCGAGGAGGCACGCAGCTTCCTGTCGACCGTGACGGAGGTCGCGGCGGGCACGGCGCCGGAGGCATCGCTCCCGCTGCTGCTGCTCGCGGTCTCGGACCTGCTGGCCGCCGGCGCGCGGCTGGGCGCGACCACGGACGTCGTGCCCGACGAGCGGTTCGAGCCGGATGCCGGCCCCGACCCGGATGTCGAGGCGCTGCGCGCCAACCTCGCCAACCTGTTCGAGGGGATCGACGAGTACCCCGACCTCGTGGACCCGGTGCTCGGCCCGGACGTGGAGCAGGCGACGGTGTCCGGCGAGCTGGTGGCGATCGCCGGCGCGCTTGCGCAGGGCCTCAAGCACTACGAGCTGGGCGGGGCGCTGGAGGCGCTGTGGTGGTGGCAGTTCTCGTACCTGTCCGACTGGGGCGCTCGCGCCACGTCGGTGCTGCGCATCGTCCAGTCGATCCTCGCCCACCTGCGCCTCGACGTGGACGACGACGTCGCCGCCGAGGCGGAGTACGACGCCCTCCAGCCGTGACCCACCCGCTCCCCCAACCCGGACCCCCTCCTCGGCCGAGCGCGAAGAGAGGGGGCCGCGTCAGGCGATGCGGGTGTTGCGAGGGAGGGTGCGCTGCGGGATGGAGAGGCGGCGGACCGCCGTCACCACGCCGGCGGCGCCGAGCAGCACCTGGAAGGCCAGACCCCAGGGCCAGATCGGCGAGGTCGACGGGTTCGCGGCGCCTGACGGCGGCGCCGGGCGGCTGCCGTCGGCCCCCCAGCACTCGTACTGCGCACCCGTCGGGCCGAACCGCACGGAGCGCACCGCCTCGCGCAGCGCCGCGAACGGCGAGGTCTGGGTGGTCGGATCCTCGGCCGGGACCGTCGAGCCGTCGGCGACGACGACGAAGGGGTTGACCGCCAGCAGCCACCAGCTCCGCTCGGTGTGGTAGACGGTGCGCTCGTCCTCGTACCACTCGCAAGGGCCGGTGAACGTCGGGCCCTGCTGACCCCACACCTGCACGGTCTCCTGGTCCTGGACCGACGGGTACGTCAGCCCGAACACCACCGGCAGGATCGCCGTGATCCCGACGACCGCGGTGAACGTCAGCACCGTCGAGCCCGCGGTGCGGGCGGTGAGCGCCGAGAACCCGACGCCGACGCCGCAGACCGCCGCGAGGATCGCCGCCACCAGACCCAGCACGGCGAACACCGCGTGCACCGGCGTGCCGCCCAGGCCGAGCGCGAGCAGGAAGAACGGCAGCGACGCCGCGAGGAAGGCGAGGGCCGCCACCCACGCGGCCAGCACCTTGCCGAGCACGATCTCCGCCGGCGACAGCAGCGTCACCTGGAGGGTCGCGAGGGTGCCGGCGTTGCGGTCGCCGTTGATCGAGGTGGACGTCAGCGTCGGCGTGACGAGCAGGCCGAGGCCGAGCACCAGGTACGTGACGACGGCGAAGAGGACCGGTCCGCGCCCGTCGGACGGCTCGCCGCCGGTGAGGGCCCCGAGCGCGCCGGTGGCGAGCAGGGTGATCGCGCCGACGACGACGAACCACACGACGAGCGCGACGATCCACCGCGTCGAGCGCACCCGCTGCCGCAGCTCGAGCCGCGTGACCGTGCGCACGCCGTGCCACGTGACGTGCCAGGACCCGGGGTGGGCCACCGGCGTGGCGGCCGGCACCGGAGCGGGCGCCTCGTCCAGGTCGATGTTCATCGGGGCCTGCGCGCGGGCGCGAGCGCCGCGGGTGATCCGGTGGGGTGACTCATCGCCGCTCCTCCTCCAGGGCCAGGTAGGCCTGCTCCAGCTGGCCGCCCGCAGGCGCGATCGACACGAGCGGCACGCCGGCGGCCACCGCGTCGCGCACCAGCCGGGCGGCGCCGTCGTCGCCGTCGACCTCCAGCAGCACCCCGCCCGGCGCGTCGTCCTCCGGCGCGGGAGCGGTCGGCGCGGCCGGTCGTGCGTAGGGAGAGGTGGGGGTGCCCGACGAGGCCGGCGTCTCGTCGTCGGACCGCCAGGCGGCGCCGACGGAGGTGAGCCAGGCCTGGAGCGCGCCGACGCGCAGCGCCCGGACGTGCCAGGTGCGCCGCGCGTCGCCGGCCGCCGGCAGTCCTGCGTTCGGCACTGTGCGCCCGCGGGAGATGAACACCGCGTCGTCGACCATCTCGTCGAGCTCGGACAGCACGTGCGACGAGATGAGGACCGTGCGGCCCTCGTCGGCCAGCCGCCGTACGAGCAGCCGCAGGTCGACGCGCGAGCGCGGGTCCAGCCCGGCGGCGGGCTCGTCGAGCAGCAGCACGCGCGGCTGGTGCACCAGGGCGCGGGCCAGGCCGAGCCGTTGCTTCTGGCCGCGGGAGAGGACCGACGCCGGGCGGTCCGCGTACTCGGACAGGTGCACGGTCTCGAGCAGCTCCGTCACCCGCGTCGGGATGGCGGCGGACGGCAGGCGGTAGGCGTCGGCGAAGGTGGTGAGCACCTCGCGGGCCGTCAGCGAGTCCCAGGTGCCGAACGCGTCCGGCATCCAGCCGGTGACGGCGCGGGCGGCGGGGCCGTCGACCGCCGGGTCGATCCCGGCGACCGAGACGGAGCCGGCATCCGGCGCCAGCAGGCCGGCGAGCATCAGCAGCAGCGTCGTCTTCCCCGAGCCGTTGGGCCCGACGAGGGCCGTCACCGCACCTTGACGTATGTCCAGGTCCACGCCGGCCAGCGCCTGCACCGTGCCGAACGAGCGCCTCACCCCGCGGGTGACGATGCCCCCTTGCGGCCGCGAACCAGGCGGATGCGCCACGACGCTCGACATGACGGCACGATAGGCCGACTCCCAGGTCGCCGCGTCCCACCAGAGGCAGATCCGCGGCGTGTCGCCGGGCGACCGGCGTTGCTACTGCGTGGGCGGGCGGTGCGCCATGACCGCGTCCGCGAGCGCCCGGACCAGCGCGGCCACCGAGCGCTCCGGCGCGACCAGTGCGACGTGCAGGCCGGCAGCGGCGGCCTCGTCGGCGGTGCGCGGCCCGAGGCACGCGACGAGCACCGTCGCAGGGAGCGGGACGAGCTGCGCCGCGACCTGGCGAGCCACGGAGCCCGACGTGACGAGGATGGCGCCGACGCGGCCCGCCGCGACGTCGGCTCGCACCGCCGGGTCGACCGTGACGCCCACCGTCCGGTAGGCGACCACGGCGCACACGTCGGCGCCGCGGCCGGCGAGGTCGCGGGCGAGCCGGTCGTCGGCCAGGTCGGACTGCGGGAGCAGCACGCCCGCGGCGAGGTCGCCGGGGGGCCCGTCGGCGGCGCGGTCCAGCGGCGCGCGGCCGGCGGCCGCGGGCCACGCGGCGGCGAGCGCCTGCGCCGAGCTGGCCGACGACGGCAGCTCGAGGGCGACCTCGAACCCGGCGCCGCGGCAGGCCGCGGCCGTTGCCGGACCGACGGCCGCCACCCGCGTCGTGCCCGGGACGCGCACGCCGGCGCGGGCCAGCACGTCGGCCGTCGTCGCGCTGGTGACGACGAGCCAGTCGAACCGGCCGGTGGCGAGGTCCTCGACGGCGGCGGCGAGCGGTGCGGGGTCGTCGGGCGCCGCGAAGTCGACGAGGGGTGCGACCACCGGCTCGCCGCCGGCGCGGCGCACCTCGGCCGCCGCCCGATCACCCCACGGGCCGCCACGCGGCACGAGCACGCGCAGGCCGCCCAGGTCCGCGCGGCCCTCGCCCGTGTGCCGCCCGCCCACGTGGCCCTCCGTCAGGCCCGCGCCGCCGCGGCCGCCCGCGCCGCGCCGGGCAGGGCGTCGAGGACGCGGCCCACCGCCTCGTCGTCATGCGCCGCCGAGACGAACCACGCCTCGAACACCGACGGCGGCAGCGACACCCCGGCATCGAGCATGGCGTGGAAGAAGGGCGGGTACCGGAAGGCGTCCTGGTCGCGGGCCTCGTCGTAGTCCCGGGATGGCGTGGCGCGGAACGCGACGGAGAACAGGTTCCCCGCGTGCGAGACGGCATGGCCGACGCCCGCCGCGTCCAGGGCGCGCGAGGCCGCGTCCGCGATCGTCGCCGCGGTGCGGTCGAGGTGGGCGTAGACGCCGGTGTCGAGGGCGCCGAGCGTGGCCAGTCCGGCGGCGACCGCCAGCGGGTTCCCGCTGAGCGTGCCCGCCTGGTAGACCGGCCCGAGCGGCGCCAGCCGGTCCATGACCGCCGCCGGCCCGCCGACCGCCGCCAGCGGCAGCCCGCCGCCGATCACCTTGCCGAACGTGACGAGGTCGGGCGTGAACGGCAACGCGTCGATGCCCCACCAGCCGGCCGGGCCTACCCGGAACCCCGTGAGCACCTCGTCGAGCACCAGCAGCGCGCCGTGCCGGTGCGCGATCTCGGCGACCGCCGCGTCGAACCCGGGCAGCGGCGCCACCACACCCATGTTGGCGGCCGCCGCCTCGACGATCACCGCGGCGATCTCGTCCCCCCGCGCGTCGAACACTGTACGAACCGCGTCGAGGTCGTTGTACGGGAGTACGAGCGTCTGGCCGGCGACCGCCGCGGGCACGCCCGCCGAGCCGGGCAGGGCGAGCGTCGCGACACCCGAGCCGGCTGCCGCCAGCAGGCCGTCCGAGTGGCCGTGGTAGTGCCCGGCGAACTTGACGAGCAGGTCGCGGCGGGTGACGCCGCGGGCCAGCCGGATCGCCGTCATCGTCGCCTCCGTGCCGGTCGACACCAGGCGCAGCCGCTCCACCGGGTGCACGCCGTCGCGCCGGACGCGCTCGCGGACCAGCTCGGCGAGGTCGGTCTCGCCCGGCGTCGAGGCGCCGAACCCCAGGCCGCGCGCCGCCGCGGCCTGCACCGCCTCGACGACGGCCGGGTGCGCGTGGCCGAGGATCGCCGGGCCCCACGAGCCGACGAGGTCGACGTACCGCCGCCCCTCGACGTCCGTCACGTAGGCGCCGGACCCGGACACGAGGAAGCGCGGCGTGCCGCCGACCGACCCGTAGCCGCGCACCGGGGAGCTGACCCCGCCCGGCATCACCGCCCGTGCGCGGACGAGCTCCGCCTCGTTCGTCGTCACCGGAGCCATCCGGCCAGCTCGGTGGCCCAGTACGTCAGCACCGCGTCGGCGCCGGCGCGCCGGATACCGAGCACCGACTCCTCGATGGCCCGACGACGGTCGATCCAGCCGTTCGTCGCCGCCGCCTCGATCATCGAGTACTCGCCGGACACCTGGTACGCCCACACCGGCACCGGGCTGGCCGCCGCCGCGTCCGCGAGCACGTCGAGGTAGCCCATCGCCGGCTTGACCATGACGACGTCCGCGCCTTCGGCGACGTCGAGCTCCACCTCGCGCCGCCCCTCACGCCGGTTGGCCGGGTCGAGCTGGTAGGTGCGCCGGTCGCCGCGCAGCGACGACTGCACCGCCTCCCGGAACGGGCCGTAGAAGGCCGAGGCGTACTTCGCGGCGTAGCCGAGGATGGCGGTGCCGGGGAGGCCGGCGGCGTCGAGGGCGTCCCGCACCGCCGCGACCTGGCCGTCCATCATCCCGGACAGCCCGAGCAGCTGGGACCCTGCCTCCGCCTGGACCACGGCCATGTCGCGGTAGCGCAGCAGCGAGGCGTCGTTGTCCACCCGCCCGTGCTCGTCGAGCACCCCGCAGTGGCCGTGGTCGGTGAACTCGTCCAGGCACAGGTCGGTCTGCACGACGAGGGCGTCGCCCGCCTCGGCGACGGCCGCGCGGGTGGCGACGTTGAGGATCCCGTCGGGGTCGGTGGCGCCCGTGCCGACGGCGTCCTTGTGCTCGGGGACGCCGAACAGCATGACGCCGCCGATGCCCGCGGCCGCCGCATCCGCGATCGCCCGCCGCATCGAGTCGAGCGTGTGCTGGACGACGCCCGGCATCGACCCGATCGGCACCGGCTCGTCGACGCCTTCGCGGACGAACATCGGCAGCACCAGCTGCGCCGGGTCGAGCCGCGTCTGGGCGACCAGCCGGCGCAGGGCGGGGGTGGCGCGCAGGTTGCGCGGGCGCACGGTCATCGTCCGGTCCCCGCCAGCTGTGCCGCGCCGGCGTCGAGCAGGTCGCGCACGACGAGCCGCGCGGCCTCCTCGGCGGCGTCGGGGCCGGCCGTCTCGTGGCTCGCCGAGAGGGTCTCCCGGCCGTCGGCGGAGTAGACGCGGGCCGTCAGCCGCAGCACACCGTCACCGGCGGTGGCGTGGGCACCGACCGGCGCCGTGCAGCCCGCCTCGAGCAGCGCCAGCACGCGCCGCTCGGCGTCGACCTCCCGCCGCGTCGGTGCGTCGTCGAGGGCGGCGACCAGCGTCTCGTCCCCGGCCCGCACCTCGACGGCGAGCGCGCCCTGGCCGGGCGCCGTCGGCCACTCGTCGAGGTCCAGCAGCTGCGTCACGGCCGGCGCGCGGCCCAGCCGCTCCAGGCCCGCCGCGGCGAGCAGCACCGCGTCGAGGTCACCGCGGGCGACGGCCGCCAGCCTCGTGTCGACGTTCCCGCGCACGTCGACCACCTCCACGTCCGGTCGTCGGGACCGCAGCTGGCCGGCACGCCGCGGCGAACCCGTCCCCACGCGCGCACCCGACGGGAGCATGGCGAGCGTCAGCCCGTCCCGCGCGCACAGCGCGTCGCGGGCGTCCGCGCGGCGGGGCACCGCGGCGACGACGAGGCCGGGGCACGGGGCGGTGGGCAGGTCCTTGAGCGAGTGGACGACGAGGTCGCACTCGCCCGCGAGAAGCGCGTGGCGCAGGGCGCCGGCGAACACGCCCGTGCCGCCGATCTGCGACAGCGGCCGGCCGGAGCGGTCGCCCTCGGTCGCGATGGTGACCAGGCGCGTCGTGCGGGCGGTGGCGGCGCCGAGCTCGTCGGCGACGGCCGTCGTCTGCGCCCTCGCCAGGGCGCTGCCGCGGGTGCCGACGCGCAGCTCGGTCATCGCACCACCCCGGCGACGCTGCCGACGGGTGGCAGGTCCGGCCACGGCCCGAGCGGGGTCAGATGCGGGCGCCGCTCGTCGGGCACGTCGCCGAGCCGCTCGACGACGAGGTCGACCAGACCCGCGACGAACGCGGGGTGCACGCCCGGCGTCGGCACCCGGACGGCGAGCATCCCGTGCCGTTCCGCGGTCGTCGTCGCCTCGGTGTCGAGGTCCCAGACCACCTCCATGTGGTCGCTGACGAAGCCGATCGGCACGACGACCACGGCGCCGACGCCACGGCCCGCGAGCTCGTCGAGCGCGTCGTTGACGTCCGGCTCGAGCCAGGGCACCGACGGGGAGCCGCTGCGGGACTGGTACACAAGGCTCCACGGCGTCCCCTCGGGCGCCGACTGCCGCATCACCACCTCGGCGACCGCGCGGTGCTGCGCGACGTACGCGCCGCCGGGACCGTGCTCGGGTCCGGACGCCAGCGCGGCGGCCGTCGGGACCGAGTGCGTGACGAACAGCACGTGCGTGGGCGCACCCGGGCGCTCGCGGGCGACGCGTGCGAGCGCGGCCGCGACGCCGTCGACGAACGGCGCGACGAAGCCCGGGTGGTCGAAGAACTCGCGCAGCTTGGCGATCTCCAGCTCACCAGCCAGGTGCGTCTCGTCGAGCGCCCCCGCGAAGTCCTCGAGGTACTGCCCGACACCCGAGTACGACGTGTAGGCGCTGGTCACGAGCGCGAGCAGACGGCGGTGCCCCGCGGCACGGGCCTCGGTGAGGGCGTCGGTGAAGTACGGGGCCCAGTTGCGGTTGCCCCAGTACACCGGCAGGTCGAGGCCCCGGCGGGCCAGCTCGGCCTCGAGCGCCGCCTTGAGCGCGCGGTTCTGCCCGTTGATCGGGCTGACGCCGCCGCGCGCGCGGTAGTGGTGGGCGACCGCCTCGAGCCGCTCGTCGGGCACGCCACGCCCGCGCGTCACGTTGCGCAGGAACGGGATGACGTCGTCCTGGCCCTCAGGCCCGCCGAAGCCGGCCAGCAGGATCGCGTCCACCTTCACGCGAGCACTTCCGCGATCTCCTCGAGCTCGACCCGGCGGCCGACGTAGAACGGCGTCTCCTCGCGGACGTGCCGGCGGGCGTCCGTCTCGCGCAGGTGGCGCATGAGGTCGACGAGGTCGACGAGCTCGGGCGCCTCGAGCGCGAGGATCCACTCGTAGTCGCCCAGGCCGAACGCGGCGACCGTGTTGGTGAGCACGCTGCGGTGGCCGGCGCCCTTGCGGCCGTGCTCGGCGAGCATCGCGCGGCGCTCGTCGGCCGGCAGCAGGTACCACTCGTAGGAGCGGACGAACGGGTAGACGGTCAGCCAGCGCTGCGGCGGCACGCCGCGCAGGAAGGCCGGACGGTGCGCGGCGTTGAACTCGGCCTCGCGGTGCACGCCGAGCACGTTCCACGTCGGTAGCAGCGGGGCGAGCGGCTCGGCGCGGCGCAGCGTGCGCAGCGCGGCCTGGAGCCGCTCGGGGACCGGACCGTGCAGCCACACCATGAGGTCGGCGTCGGCGCGGATCGACGAGACGTCGTAGAAGCCGCGCACCGTGACGCCGTCGGCCTCGACGGCGGCGAGCGCGGGCGCCAGCGTCGCCGCGGCGTCGCCGCGCACTGCCGGCCGCGCCGGGTCGCGGCGCAGCACGGCCCAGAGCGTGTAGCCCGGCTCTTCGGAGGGTGGGACGACGTCAGGGGACGATGTGGTCACGGGACCATGGTCCCCCGGCGGTCGCGGATGGCGAAATGAGGTGGACAGCCGTCAGAAACGGCTGGCGAGCAGGGCCTCCACCGTGCCGCCGCGGGTGGCGAAGCTCTCCGCGCCCGCGTCGAGCGTCAGGCCGCCGACGCGGTCCCATGCACCAGGTCCACGATCCGGGTGAGGACGGCCGGGTCGGTGTCCGGCGGGACGCCATGGCCGAGGTTGACGACGTGCGCGGGCGCCTGCCGCCCGCGCCACAGCACGTCGGTCACGTGCGCGGCGAGCACCGGCCAGGGGGCCGCGAGCAGCGCCGGGTCGACGTTGCCCTGGACCGGCACGGTGCCGCCCAGCCGGCGCGCCGCCTCGTCGAGCGGCACGCGCCAGTCGACGCCGACGACGTCCGCGCCGACGGCCGCCATCGGTGCGAGCAGCTCCCCGGTGCCGACGCCGAAGTGGATCACCGGCACCCCGAGCCCGCGGACCCCCGCCAGCGCCCGCGCGGAGTGCGGCGCGACGCTCGCGGCGTAGTCCGCCGGGGACAGCGAGCCGGCCCACGAGTCGAACAGCTGCACCACCGAGGCGCCGGCCTGCGCCTGCGCCGCGAGGAACGCGCCCGCCACGTCCGCGCACCAGCCGAGCAGAGCGGCCCACGTCGCCGGCTCGGCGTGCATGAGGGTGCGGGCGCGCAGGTGGTCGCGTGACGGGCCGCCCTCCACCAGGTACGACGCCAGCGTGTACGGCGCCCCGGCGAACCCGATGAGCGGGGTGGCGCCGAGCGCGGCGACCGTGCGGGCGACCCCGCGCCGGATCGGGTCCAGCGCGGCCGGGTCCAGCGGCGGCAGCCCGGCGACGTCACGGGCCGTGCGCACCGGGGCGTCGACGACCGGCCCGCGTCCGGCCTGGATCCGCACGCCGACGCCGGCCAGGGCGACGGGCACGACGATGTCGCTGAAGAAGATTGCCGCGTCCACGCCGTGCCGGCGCACCGGCTGGAGCGTCAGCTCGCTCGCCAGCTCCGGGTCGAGGCACGCGTCGAGCATCGCGACGCCCTCGCGCGCCGCGCGGTACTCCGGCAGCGACCGGCCGGCCTGGCGCATGAACCACACAGGAGGCACGTCCGGCCGGTCGCCGCGGCAGGCTCGGACGAGCGGACTGGCGGCCGTGCGCCCGTCGACGAGCGGGTGGTCCGAGGGCAGTGTCACGGCACCGGACGGTACTAGCGTCCGGGACGAAGGGGCTGTCTAGTACGTCGTCGTACCGGGGTTTAGTGATAGGCAGCACTCGACCACACCGACCAAGGAGCACCGAGATGCCCGACCCGACCGCCGCGCCACACCCCGTCCGTCCCGCGTCGGGCATCGGATCGGTCAGGCCGGACGGGTGGGCGTACAACCGCGCGCCCATGATCGTCTACTGGGAGCTCACCAACGCATGCGGCCTGGCGTGCCGGCACTGCAGGGCGACCGCCATGCCCGAGCCGATGCCCGGCGAGCTGTCCACGACCCAGGCGATCGCGCTGCTCGACGACATCCTCGGCTTCGCCGGCCCGGGAGAAGCCCTGCCGCACCTGGTGATGACCGGCGGGGACCCGCTGCGCCGCCACGACCTGGCCCGGCTGATCGCCGCGGCGACCGAGCGGGGCATCGGCGTGTCGCTCGCCCCCGCGGTGACGCCGTTGCTCAGCCGGGAGCGGATCTTCTGGATGAAGGAGGTCGGTGTGCAGGCGATCTCCTTGTCGCTCGACGGGTCGAACGCGGCCTACCACGACGGTGTCCGGATGGTCCCGGGCACGTTCGACGCCACCATCGAGGCCCTCGACACAGCCGCCGAGGCCCACCTACCGGTGCAGGTGAACACGCTCGTCACCGCGACGACGGCCGCCGACCTGCCGGCGACGTTCGAGCTGCTGACGGCGCACACGCTGCAGCAATGGAGCCTGTTCTTCCTCATCTCGATCGGTCGTGGCGCCGAGCTGACGGAGCTGTCGCCCGGCGACGCCGAGCGGACGCTCCGGTGGGCGCAGGGGGTCGGGCGCGGGGCGCCCTTCCGGGTGAGGACGACCGAGGCCATGCACTACCGGCGGCTGTCGGCGTCCGCGTTGCTGCGGGCCGGCAAGACGAGGGCCGAGGTCGAGGCGCACCCGATGTCGCGCGGCTTCGGCGTCCGGGACGGCAACGGGATCGTCTTCGTCTCCAACCTCGGCCAGGTGACGCCGTCCGGCTTCCTCCCGCTGAGCGTGGGGAACGTCAACGAGCGCTCGCTGGTCGACCTGTACCGCAACGACCCGCTCATGTGCTCGCTGCGCGACCCTGACGGGTTCAAGGGGCGTTGCGGAGCCTGCGAGTACCGCGACTGGTGCGGCGGCTCCCGCGCGCGGGCGTACGCCTGGACGGGGGATCCCTTGGAGTCCGACCCGCTCTGCCCGTACCAGCCGAGGTCGGCGACGTGAGGCTGCTCGTCGTCGGCGGCGGGATCACAGGCCTGGCGGCCGCCTGGGAGGCGGTCCGCGGTGCCGACGGTCGCGAGCCCGCCGACGTGCTGCTCGCCGAGGCCTCCGACCGGCTCGGCGGCAAGCTGGACACCGAGGTGGCCGGCGACCTGCTGATCGAGCACGGTCCGGACTCGTTCGTCGGCTACCGGCCCGCCGCGCTCGCCCTGGCCGGCGAGGTCGGGCTCGCCGACGACGTCGTCGGCACGTCCGGGTCGCGCCTGGTCTTCCTGCGCTCCCGCGGCCGGCTGCGGCCGCTGCCGTCCGGCATGGGGATGGTGCTGCCCACCCGGCTCGGCCCCTTCGTCACCACGGGGATCCTGTCGCCGGCGGACAAGGTGCGGGCGGGTCTGGACCTGGTCGTGCCGCGCCGGCTGCGCGAGGGCCAGGACGTGGCGATTGGCGCCTTCCTGCGGGCCCGGCTGGGCGGCGGCATCGTCCGTCGGTTCGCCGATCCCATGGTGGGCGGCATCTACGGCGCGAGCGTGGACGAGCTGAGCCTGGACGCCGTGCTCCCGTCGCTGCGGGCCGACGAGGAGGCGCACCGCTCGCTCATGCTCGCCGCGCTCGCCGCGGGGCGAAAGGCGCGTGCGGGCACCCGTGGACCCGGCTCGCCGTTCCGCACGCTGCGTGGTGGCCTGGGCAGCCTGGTCGACGCCGTGGCCGTGGGTCTGCGCGACGCGGGCGCCGACCTGCGGCTTCGCACGCCGGTCGCCGAGCTGCGGCCGCACGGCGCCGGCGTCGAGGCGGTGCTGGGTGACGGCTCGGTGGAACGCCTCGACGCGGTGGTGCTGGCCGGGGGGGTGGCCAGCTCGTCGGTGCTCCTGGCCGGGCCGGCCCCGGCGGCAGCGGCGGCGCTGTCGAAGGTTCCGCTCGCCACGTCCGTCGTGGTCACGCTCGCCTACGACGCCGACGCCTTCCCCGGCTCCGTCGAGTCGCACGGCTGGCTCGAGGCCGAGCCCGCGCCGATCAGCGGCGTCACGGTGAGCTCGGCGAAGTGGGCGGGACGCGCACCCGACGGCACCGTGCTGATCCGGGCCTTCGTGCCCGAACGTGTCGGCCCGATCGTGCACGCCCCGGACGCCGTGCTGGTGGAGCGCGTCGCCGGCCACCTGGGCGCCGTGCTGGGCGTCCGCACGCCGCCGGCGCTGAGCCGGGTGGCCCGGTGGACCGCGGTGATGCCGAAGTACACGGTCGGTCACCTCGATCGCGTCGCCGCCGTCGAGCGCGGCCTGGAGCACCTGCCGGCCTGGCGGGTGGCGGGTTCGGCTCTGCGCGGGGTCGGCATCCCCGACTGCATCGGCGACGGCCGCCGCCAGGCGGGGCTCGCGCTGGGGGCGCGGGCGGCGGGCCGGCATCCGGTCGCGGGAGGCTGAGGAGGGGTCGACTCCCAGCCCATGGCACCCGGCGGACATGGCGGGGCCCCGACGGGCGGACACTGGTGCCGTGCTGCTGTGCCTGTCGGCGAACCACCGCAACGCGAGCTTCGAGCTGCTCGAGCGGCTCTCGGTCGACCCGCCCGGCGCGGCGAAGGCGCTCTTTGCCGAGGCGCGGGTGTCGGGCGTCGTCGTGCTGGCGACGTGCAACCGGTTCGAGGCGTACCTCGACGTCGCCGGGGACATCGAGGTGGCCGAGGCCGAGGAGCTGGTCGACACGGTCGGCCGCGCCACCGCAGTCGCCACCGACGAACTGCGGGCCTCGCTCGCCGTGCACCGCGGCGACGCCGTCGCCGTGCACCTGTTCGCCGTCGCCAGCGGACTGGAGTCGGTGGTGGTCGGCGAGGAGGAGATCTCCGGGCAGGTCGCCCGGGCGCTGGCGGCCGCACGTGGCGACGGGACGACGAGCGGTGACCTCGATCGGCTGTTCCAGCAGGCCACCCGCACCAGCCGGGGCGTGAAGACGCGGACCGCCGTCACCGGCAGCGGTCGCTCGCTGGTACGCCTCGCGCTCGACCTGGCGGCTGGTCGCGTCGCGGACTGGTCGTCGGCCACCGTGCTCGTCGTCGGGACCGGGCGGTACGCCGCTACGACGGTCGCCGCCCTGCGCGACCGCGGCGTGCGCGACGTGCGCGTGCTGTCGCCGACCGGCCGCGGGGCGACCTTCGCCACCCGGCGTGGGCTGCGGCTCGAGACCAACCTGCGACCCGCCGTCGGCGCCGCCGACCTCGTCGTGACGGCGAGCACCGGCCTGGTGCTGCGCCGCGAGGACGTCCCCGCCGGGCGGGCCCTGCTCGTCGTCGACCTCGGGATGCCGCGCAACGTCGACCCCGCGGTGGCCCACGTCGAGGGTGTCGAGGTGCTGGACCTCGAGACGATCCGCGTCCACGCGCCGCTCGAGGAGAGCGGGGCGCCCGACGAGGCGCGCGTGATCGTCGGCTCGGCCGCCGCGCAGTTCGCGGTCGACGGGGCGGTGGGGCCGGTGATCGGCGCGCTGCGCCGGCTCGTCTTCGAGACCCTGGACAACGAGGTGGCGCGGGCCCGTGCCCGCGGGGCGGGCGACGAGGCCGAGGCCGCGCTGCGGCACTTCGCCGGGGTGCTGCTGCACCGCCCGTCGGTGCGGATCCGGGAGCTGGTGGGGCGGGGCCGCACGGACGAGGTGATCGCGGCGCTGGACCTGCTGCACGGCGTGCGCGCCGAGGCACCAGGGGAGGCGGCGCCGCCCCTGGGGTGACCACGTGGCGAAACGCGTCGCGGTGGCCGTCGTCGGCCACCTACGATGCGACGCGCAAGCACCCATGCCCGGCGGGCCGTTGAGAGAGACGGAGGCCGGCGACGAAAAGAGCACGCAGGTGACACTCATCGTGCAGAAGTACGGCGGGTCCTCGGTCGCGGACGCACAGGCCATCAAGCGGGTGGCCAAGCGCATCGCCGAGGCGAAGCGGGCCGGCAACGACGTGGTGGTTGTGGTCTCGGCGATGGGTGACACCACCGACGAGCTCCTCGAGCTCGCCGCCCAGGTGACGCCCCTGCCCCCCCAGCGCGAGCTGGACATCCTCCTCACGGCCGGCGAGCGCATCTCGATGGCCCTGCTTGCCATGGCGATCAACAGCCTCGGGGTCAAGGCCAAGTCGTTCACCGGCCAGCAGGCCGGCGTCATCACCGACGCCGTGCACGGCCGGGCCCGCATCGTCGACGTGGTCCCATCGCGCATCCGGGAGACGATCGAGAAGGGCCAGGTGGCGATCGTCGCCGGCTTCCAGGGGGTGACGAGCGACACGAACGACGTGACGACGCTCGGCCGCGGGGGGTCGGACACCACCGCCGTGGCGCTGGCCGCGGGGCTCGGCGCGGACGTCTGCGAGATCTACACCGACGTCGACGGGGTGTTCACCGCCGACCCCCGCATCGTCCCGTCGGCCCGCAAGATCGGCCACGTCACCTACGAGGAGATGCTCGAGCTCGCCGCGTCCGGCGCCAAGGTGCTGGCCCTGCGCAGTGTCGAGTACGCCCGCCGCTACGTGGTCCCGGTCCACGTGCGCTCGTCGTTCTCGACGCACACCGGGACGCTGGTCACGCAGGAGGAGGAGTCCATGGAGCAGCCGATCATCTCGGGCGTCGCGCACGACCGCTCGCAGGCGAAGGTCACCGTCGTCGGCGTGCCCGACGTCCCCGGCAAGGCCGCCCAGATCTTCCAGATGGTGGCGGTCGCCGGCGTCAACGTCGACATGATCGTCCAGAACGTCTCGGCGGCGAAGACCGGGCTGACCGACATCTCGTTCACGGTGCCGTCCGCCGAGGGCGCCACGTCGATGGGCGCGCTGTCCGCCGCGCAGGCGGAGATCGGGTTCGAGTCGCTGCAGTACGACGACACGATCGGCAAGCTGTCGCTCGTCGGCGCCGGCATGAAGTCGCACCCCGGGGTGTCGGCGCGGCTCTTCGGGGCGTTGTCCGAGGCGGGGATCAACATCGAGATGATCTCCACCTCGGAGATCCGCATCTCGGTGGTCACCCGCGCCGACTCCCTGGACGACGCCGTGCGGGCCGTCCACACGGCGTTCGGGCTGGACACCGAGTCGGACGAGGCCGTGGTGTACGGAGGGACCGGGCGATGAGCGCGCTGTGCGTTGCCGTCGTCGGCGCCACCGGGCAGGTCGGCGGCGTCATGCGCCGGCTGCTCGACGAGCGCGACTTCCCCGTCGGGTCCCTCCGGTACTTCGCCTCGGCCCGCTCCGCCGGCAGGACGCTGCCGTGGCGCGGCACCGAGGTCGTGGTCGAGGACGTCGCGACCGCGGACCTGTCCGGCATCGACATCGCCCTGTTCTCCGCCGGCGGCACGACGAGCAAGGAGCACGCCCCGCGGTTCGCGGCGGCCGGTGCGATCGTCGTCGACAACTCCTCCGCCTGGCGCAGGGACCCGCAGGTGCCGCTGGTCGTCAGCGAGGTCAACCCGCACGCGCTCGAGTCGATCCCGCTCGGGATCGTCGCCAACCCCAACTGCACCACCATGGCCGCGATGCCCGTGCTCAAGGTGCTGCACGACGAGGCCGGGCTGCGCCGCCTCGTCGTGTCCACCTACCAGGCCGTCTCCGGGGCCGGGCTCGCCGGCGCCACCGAGCTCGACACGCAGGTGCGCGCCGCGGTGTCCCAGGACACGCTCGCGCTGGTGCACGACGGGTCCGCCGTCGACTTCCCCGACCACGCGAAGTTCCCGCGCACCATCGCGTTCGACGTGATCCCGTTCGCCGGCAACCTCGTGGACGACGGGCTGCGCGAGACGGACGAGGAACAGAAGCTGCGCAACGAGTCGCGCAAGATCCTCGAGATCCCCGACCTGCTGGTCTCCGGGACCTGCGTGCGCGTGCCGGTGTTCACGGGCCACTCGCTGTCGATCAACGCCGAGTTCGCCCGGCCCCTGACGCCGGAGCGCGCCTACGAGCTGCTCGACGGCGCACCGGGCGTGGCGCTGGCGGACGGCGACGTGCCGACGCCGCTGGCCGCGGCGGGGCGGGACCCGTCGTTCGTCGGGCGCATCCGGCGTGACGAGGGTGCGCCGGAGGGCCGGGGCCTGGCCCTGTTCGTCTCCAACGACAACCTGCGCAAGGGCGCCGCGCTGAACGCGATCCAGATCGCGGAGATCCTGGCGGCCAAGAAGCCCGCCCTCGCCTGAGGCGGACCGGACGGCGTGCTCGTCCGGGCCTCCCCTCACGCACGCCACGGGACCGGGCGGAGCGCGCCGGACTGTTGCCCGACGCCAGCCAGTTCGGCCGCGATGACGGCGACCACGGCGGTGCCGACCGCGGCCTCAGCCTCGTACCCGGGTACCCAGGTAACGAGGAGTAGAATTTGTTATACCCTGGAGACGTGAAGACTGCGATCTCGCTCCCTGACGCGACGGCTCGCCGCATCGACCGCGTGGCGGGCCGTCATGGGATGAGTCGCTCGGAGTTCTACCGTCGGGCGGCCGAGCGGTTCGCGGACGAGCTGGACGGCGCGGACCTGACAGCTGAGATCGATGCTGCGATCGAGGCGGTGGGCCAGCCGGGGGACGACACCGCCGCGCTGCGGGCGCGGGCGAACGCCCGGCTGGTCCGCGCTGCGGGCGAGTCGTGGTGATCGAGCGCGGCGCTGTCTGTTGGGTCGACTTCGGCGAGCCTGCCGGTAGTGCGCCCGCGTACCGCCGTCCTGCCGTCGTGGTGCAGTCCGACCGGTACAACCGCTCACGCATCGCGACCCTGGTCGTGCTCCCGTTCTCCTCGAACACCGACCTGGCCCGCCACCCGGGCAACGTGTTCGTCCCTGCCGTCGCCTCCGGACTACCCGTCGACAGTGTCGCGAACGTCTCCCAACCGATGACCGTCGACCGTTCCGCCGTTGACGGGACCGGGACCATGCTGCCGGCGTACCTCGTCGACGAGATCGACACGGGACTTCGCCGGGTGCTCGACCTGTGACCGCGGGCAACAGCACAGCGAGGCGTGGTTCTCACGTCTGCCGGCGGTAGATGGGGCGCGAGGCGGACGAGGCGTGACGGCGCCGGGGTGATCTCGGGGTGACTCCCCGACCGCGCGAACGACATCGGTGGAAGACGGAAGGCCCCTGGCGCTGACCAGGGGCCTTCCTCCGCCTACCACGGGTCGGGGTGGCGGGATTCGAACCCACGACCTCTTCGTCCCGAACGTGCCGAGAGAGGCGTTTCCCCTGGTCCTGGGGGTTCTCCGGGTGTCTCCGGGACCGTCCGGTGCGCCCTCGGGGTGATTTCGGGGTGAGCGTCAGGAGGCGGCGAGTTCGAGTCGACCGTGCTTGCGCGCCTCGTCTGCCTCGATGGCTCGGAAGTACACCGCGGTGTCGGTGATCTCCTCGACGAGCGCCCACGTGTAGCCACCCGGCCGACCGGCGATCGCGATGCCCCCGACTCTCAGGCGGCTCGGGTCGGCGGGCAGGTGCCCGATGTAGCGGTCCTCGTCGTCGACCAACATGAGGTCGGCGTCGATGTCGATCTGGATCATGGCCCGGCCTCCTCAGCTCGGTCTCGGGGTGAAGAACAGGTTCCGCATGCCAGTGTAGGTCGCTGCGATGAAGCGGTCGATGAGGTCCTCGGCGCTCGACGCCGTGATCTGGACGCTGCCGAAGGTTCGCCCGTACACGTCTCCGACGCTCGTGTCGTAGTGCGGTAGGGCGCCGCTCGGGACGATGCCGAGGCCCTTGTCGCGAAGGTCGGCGGCGCGGTACAAGGCGACCCATCGGGAGAACGTGCATCGGTCGGCGAGCACCGAGTCCAGCGGTCGGACGTCCGATGTGCCCCACATCGACAGACCGTAGTAGCCGAACTCGGTGAAGTTGAGCGTGGCGTCGGCGATCAGCCTTGCCCGGTCGAACGCGGAGCCGTCCTCGTACCCGTCGAACAAGAGCCGGACCAGGACCGCGTCATCCGGGAGCGGCGCCTCGTCTCGGATCAGCCGCCTGCGGACCATGCGCCCGAGCCTACGGGTCAGCCCGTGGGCCAGGAGGTGGCCGTCTACAGGCTCGGTCCGAGGTCGCGCTCGTGGCTGGGCCGGTGCCCTGGGGACGGCGAGTGCCAGCGATCGGGCTCGGCCGCTGGTGCCCGGGTCACGGCCGTCGCGGGCTCGCTGGCGGTCGGCTCGGCCGTGGCTCGTGCCGCGCGGGCGCGGAGGAGCTGGGCGGCTTCGGTGATGGGCAGGGCGTCGATCTCGGCGAGGTCGTGCCTGGCTGCTGCGGCCCGCGCGCGCCACCGGACCGCCTGCGCCTGCGCGGAGCTGGGAGTGCGGTCGCCGAACACGTGGCGGCGCAGGTCCGCGCGCTCCCGCGACTGGCGAGCGGTGAGGCGCTGCTGACCTTGCCGGGTACCGTCGGCGCGCTCGCGCATCTCGGTCACGCGCGGGTCGGCGTCAGCCTCCTGTTCCGCGACCGAAGCGGCCCAGGGGGCGAGTGCTGCGGTGGTCTCGGGCAGCGTGCTCCAGCGCCGCCGTGCGGCCGTCTCGACGCTGCGGTGTTCGTCGACGGCGGCACTCAGGGCGCGGGCGGCGTTGCGCTTGCGGAGCCCGCGCGCGGTGCGATGGGCGCTCGACGTTTCCCACACCCGGCTTCGCGCGGCGAGGTAGGCGGTTCCGTCTGCGGTGGCCTGCTCGATGAGCGGGGCAAGAACCTCGGCTCGTGCCCGCTGCGCGTTCTGCTCGGCCGCTGCGACGAGCGACTGCTGCTGGTCGGCCTCGGCCCGCTGCTCCCGCGCCTGACGGCTCAACACGACCGCGGCGCGCTCCCACTTCGACGCCTCGCGCTCGGCGTGCTCGATCTGCTCGCCGAGCCGGGCGCGCTCGATCGTGACCGCGCGCACCGGTCCGTCGGCCGCGAGCCCCGCGACGGCCTCGCGTGCGGCCCGTGTTGCGGCGGCCAACCCGCGGTCGGCGCGGTCGCGCTCGAGCGCGAGGACGAACTGCTCGCGCGCGTCGTCGAGGTCTGCGGTGACAACGTGGAGGCGGTTGGCGTCCTGCCCGCGGGTCATGCCGACGTAGACGCCGGCGGCGTCGAGCGCGTCGGACAGGACCGTGTGCGAGGCGGGTCCTGGACCCAAACCAGTACCCCGCCGGGACCAAGATCCCCGACCAGCAGATGCGCGACCTTGAGAACAGCGGCACCCCCACCCGCCACCACCGGCACGGCGAGTGGAACTACACCCTCAACCCCGACACACCCACGTCATCAACTCACGCACCCTGAGTCGGTCGGCACGCCGAGTTCCTGTGCGGCGACGTCGGCGGCCTTCTTCGTCGGCGGGTCGGCCGAGGCGACCGCGGCAGCGGCGCGCGCCTGCTCGGGGTCAAGGTCGGCCTCGCGCGCCAGGCGCGTCACGTCCGAGCCAGTTCGGCCGCACCTACGGCGACCACCGTGGTCCCGATCGCGGCCTCAGCCTGTAACCCGATGCTCGGACGGCTCCGAGCCCGCCGGGGACCGGGGTGATTTCGGGGTGATTCCCAGAGCCCGACCGAGCGAACGACACCGGTGAAAGACGGAAGGCCCCTGGTGCTGACCAGGGGCCTTCCTCTGCCTTCCACGGGTCGGGGTGGCGGGATTCGAACCCACGACCTCTTCGTCCCGAACGAAGCGCGCTACCAAGCTGCGCCACACCCCGCAGAGCCCCCTTAGGCTAACGGATCGGACGGCCGGGACGAAACGCGTTCAAACGTCGGGCCGACAGCCGGTCAGGCGCGCGGCGTCAGGGTCAGGAGGGTCGCCTCCGGACGGGTCGCGAAGCGGACCGGCGCGTACGGGGAGGTTCCCAGGCCGGCGGAGACGTGCAGCCACATCGAGTCGCCGCCGCCCGCGCGGTCCGGGCGCGGCCCCGGCCAGCCGTGCAGCCCCTTCGCACGGCGGGAGTCGAGATCGCTGTTCGTCGTGAGCGCGCCCCAGAGCGGCACGCCGATCTGCCCGCCGTGCGTGTGGCCGGTGATCGCGAGGTCCACGCCGTCGTCGAGCAGCTGGCGGAGCACGCGCCGGTACGGCGCGTGCGTGACGCCCAGATGGAGGTCCACGGGCACGCCGGCCGTCCGGGCGTCGTCCGGCCCGCCGGCGGGGGGCATCCGGTCCAGTCCCAGGTGCGCGTCGTGGGTGCCGACGAGGCTCACGCGCCGCCCGTCGAGGTCCAGCACCCCGCGGCGGTTGTCCAGGTCCAGCCAGCCGGCGGCGGTCAGCCGCCCGACGAGCTCACGCCACGGCAGCTCGACCGGCCGCGGGTGCCGGGTGCGGGCGTCCGGCAGCAGGTACCGGGCGGGGTTCTTGGGCTTGGGCCCGACGAGGTCGTTCGACCCCAGAACGAACGCGCCCGGGATCGCCAGCAGCGGCTCGAGGGCCTCGAGCAGCGCAGGCATCGCGTCGAGGTGTGCCCAGTTGTCGCCGGTGTCGACCACGAGGTGCGGGTCCCAGGACGCGAGGTCCCTGACCCAGTCGACCTTGCGCCGTTGGGACGGCGTGAGGTGCAGGTCCGAGATGTGCAGCACGCGCAGCGGCTCCTGGCCGGGTGGCAGCACCGGGACGGTGGCCTGCCGCAGCGCGTACCAGCGCACCTCGACGAGCGCCCCCCACGCGAGCGCCCCCGCGCCGGCGAGCGCGAACGCCCCCGCCGCCCGGGCCAGCGTCGGGCCCGGGCAGGAGTCAGTCATCGGTTGTCGGGGCCGACGTCGTCAGGGCCGGGGCCACTTCTTGAACTTGACGTCGGCGTCTCCTCCTCCTGAACCGGGGGGTTCCGGCACTACCGGTGGCGGGCCCTGCCCGTTGGAGACGGTCAGGATGATGACCGAGCCGCGACTGACCTTGCCCGTCGACGACTGGGCGACGACGGTCCCGGCCGGGCGGTAGTCGGTGGCCTGGTCGCGCGCGACCTTGCTCTTGAACCCGGCCTCGGCGAGCTTCGCGGCGGCGGCGTCCTGCATCAGGCCGGTGACGTCCGGCACCTGCACCCGGTCGCCGTAGATCTCCTTGTTGCCGGCGGGGGCGAACTCCGGCACGGCCGCCCCGGCCATGACCTGGTCCATGAACCGCCGCCACGTCGGTGCCGGGATGTCCGAGCCGTACGGGCCGGAGCCGCGGGAACCATACGTCTTCCCGTTGATCGTCTGGCCGTGCATCGAGTAGAACCCGTCGGGATGGCCCACCCACACGGCGGCGGAGCGGAGCGGGGTGTAGCCGACGAACCAGATCTGCTCGTTGTAGCTCGTCGTGCCCGTCTTGCCGGCCGACGCGTAGCTCGTCTTGCCCAGCTTGGACGCCGTGCCGGTCCAGACGTTCTGGAGCGTGTAGTTCATCGCGGCCGCGATGCGCGTCTCGATCTTCTGCTGGCAGTCCGCCGACGGGATCGGCAGGTCGATGCCCTCGGAGTCGACGATGCGGGTGATCGCGATCGGCTCGCAGTACGTGCCGCCCGAGGCGAAGGCCGCGAAGGCGGCCGCCATGCTCAGCGGCGCGACGCTGTCGGAGCCGATGACGTTCGCCGGCTTCGCGGCGACGTTCTCACTGCCGGCGAACCCGCCCGCCTGCTTGACCCCGAGGTCCGCGGCTCCCTGCATGATGTTGCAGAGGTCGAGCTGCTGGGCCATTGCCAGGTACGCGGAGTTCACGGACTTCTTGGTCGCGTTGATCGCATCCATGACGCCGCCGGCGCCCTCGGCGTTGCCCGGCGTCCAGCGCTTGTGCGGTCCGTAGGGCGCCCCGCACGCGGTGAAGTCGGCCTCGTCGAGCGCCCGCAGCGTGCCGTCGAACGTCTCGGTCAGGCTGTGGCCCTGCTTGAGCCACTCGAGCAGTGTGAACGGCTTGAACGTCGAACCGGGCGCGAAGCCGCTCGCGCCGCCGTACTCGTTCGTCGTGTTCCAGTTGACGGACGTCTGGCCCGGCTGCGCGTCCTGGAGAGCGGTGTAGTCACGGTTCTGCGCCATCGCGGTGACCTTGCCGGTCCCCGGCTCGACGACGACGATCGCGCTGCCGACGCCCGACGGGTCGTCGCGCGGCACGCCCGCGAGGACCTCGTTGAACGCGATGGTCTGCTCGCCGGGGATCAGCGTCGTGGTGATCGTCAGGCCGCCGCGGTAGAGGCGGGCCTGCCGCTCGGACCTGTCGGCGCCGAACACCGGGTCGTTCAGCAGGATCTTGGTGACGTAGTCGCAGAAGAACCCGGACCCGGCGACCTTCTCGGCGGCCACCATGCAGCCCTGCCGGATCTCCGTGACGTTCATCGTGTCGGCGAGCGGCGTGCGCACGCCGACCTCGTACTCCTCGGGCGTGATGTAGCCCTGGTCGCGCATCAGGCCGAGCACCACGTTGCGGCGGCCCTGCGAGGCGGCGGGGTTGCGCTCGGGGTCCAGGGCCGACGGGCTCTGGGTGACCCCGGCGATCGTCGCGGCCTCGATGTAGTTGAGCTCGCTCGCGTGCTTGCCGAAGAAGTACTGGGCGGCCGCCTCGACGCCGTAGATCGACTTGCGGCCGAACTGGGCGATGTTGAGGTAGGCGTGGAGGATCTCGTCCTTGCTCATCCGCTTCTCGAGCGTGATCGCCAGCTTGGCCTCGCGCAGCTTGCGGGCGTAGCCCTCGCTGCCCTTGTTGACCGTCGCGGCCCGCATCGCGGCCTCGCGCTCGACCGGGTCCTCGATCGTCTGCGCGGCCTGGAGCAGCACGTTCTTGATGTACTGCTGCGTGAGGGTCGACGCGCCTTGCGTCTCGTCCGAGAACACGCCCTTGGCCAGGGCGCGGAGCATGCCCTGGGGGTCGATCCCGGAGTGCTCGTAGAACCGCTTGTCCTCGACCGCGATCACGGCCTTCTGCATGATCGGCGCGATCTCCTCGAGCGGGACGATCACGCGGTTCTCGTCGAAGAACGTCGCCAGGACGGTGCCGTCGGCCGCCAGGATCACGGACTTCTGCGGCAGCTCGGTGAAGTTCAGCTCGGTCGGGAGGTCGTCGAACGCCGCCTGCGACAGGTTCGCCGCCCCGTTGGCCAGTGCGACGCCGGGGAGCGCGAGGCCCGCCAGCAGCACGCCACCGACGCCGGCGACGAGGACGAACGACACGAGCAGGGCGATGCTCTGGGCGAACCGGCCGGTGGCCCGGGCAGCGCCGGCACCACGGCCGCGCGAGCGTGGACGAGACGGCATGGGTCGAGGGTAGTCGGCCGGGCCGGGGAGGCCCACGGGTGCGTTCCGCCGTGACCTCGACCTGCACCGGACCTGCACAACGCCCGCGAGGCTGCCCCACAGTGGGGACCTTTGGTCCCTGTCCGACGAGCGAACAGGGGCGCGGGACGAGAGACGTTGGGGTGCGTACCGTGATGGCGGGTGGATCGGACCGGTTCAGGGTCTCGTCAGGGGGTGCTACTACCCGCTAACGTCCGCCAAGGGGAGGCGCGGGGGCCACCCCTGGACGAGGAGATTGTCGGTGGTCGCGGGGGTTCGGCGAGAAGGCCATTGGACGGCGAGCGCTCAGTGCGGCGCAGGTCGGGTGGCGCCCGACGCACTCTTCGTGGAGGGGTCGGCACAGCGTGAGATCCGCTCGCTGTGCGTCACCTGTCCGGTGCGCCTCGAGTGCCTGGCCGACGCCCTCGACAGCCGTACGGACTTCGGCGTCTGGGGCGGCATGACCGAGCGCGAGCGCCGCGCGCTGCTGCGCCGCCGGCCCGATGTGCGTTCCTGGCACGCTGAGCTGACGGTCGCCCGGGACGCCTCGCTGGACCTCTGCTGAACTGCCGGGGCGAAGAGCGTTCCCCTAGGGTGTGGCCATGGCCACCCAATGGGAGTACGCGACGATCCCGCTCGTCATCCACGCGACCAAGGCGATCCTCGACCAGTGGGGTGCCGACGGCTGGGAGCTCGTCACGGTGATCCCCGGTCCGGACGGCGGGCTGGTGGCGTACCTCAAGCGCGCGAAGAACGCCTGATGGCGGTCGCCGACCGCCTCGCCGAGCTCGGCCTGACGCTGCCGGTCGCCGCTGCCCCCGTGGGGGCGTACGTGCCGGCCGTGCGCGCCGGCTCGCTCGTCCTCACCTCCGGCCAGCTGCCGTTCGCCGGCGGCACGCTGCCCGCCACGGGCCTGGTCGGCGCCGGTGTCGAGGCGGCCGACGCCCAGGACTACGCCGCCACCGCCGCGCTCAACGCGGTCGCCGCGGTGGCGGGCCTGCTGGCCGCCGAGACCGGCGAGGAGCCGGCTGCGGCGCTGGAGCACGTGGTCCGTGTGGTCAAGGTGGTCGCGTTCGTCGCCAGCGACCCGGCGTTCACGGGCCAGCCGGGCGTCGCCAACGGCGCGAGCAACCTGCTGAAGGAGCTGTTCGGGGACGCGGGCGTCCACGCGCGGTCCGCGGTGGGCGTCGCGGTGCTGCCGCTGGGCTCGCCCGTCGAGGTGGAGCTCGTCGTCGAGACCCGCTGAGCGGCTAGTGCGAGCGGCGCTCCAGCCGCTCCGGATCCAGCAGGACGATCGCGCGGCCCTCGCGGCGCACCCAGCCGCGGCCGGCGAAGTCGGCCAGGGCCTTGTTCACGGTCTCCCGCGAGGCGCCGACGAGCTGCGCCAGCTCCTCCTGGGTCAGCCCGTGCGCCACGCGGATCCCCTCCTGCGTCTGGTGGCCGAACCGCGCCGCGAGGTCGAGCAGCGCCTTGGCCACCCTGCCCGGCACGTCGGAGAAGACGAGGTCCGCCAGTGCCTCGTTGGTGCGCCGCATCCGTCGCGCCAGGGCCCGCAGCAGGTGCTCGGCGACCGCCGGCGTGGTGGCCAGCCAGCGCGCGAGCTCGTCGTGCCCCATCTGGAGAACCTCGACCTCGGTGACGGCGGTGGCGGTGGCGGTGCGCAGGCCGGGGTCGAACAGCGACAGCTCGCCCAGCAGCTCTCCCGGCCCGAGGACCGCCAGGAGGTTCTCCCGGCCGTCGCTGGACCGCAGCCCCAGCTTCACCTTGCCGGCGCGGATCACGTAGAGGCTGTCGCCCGGCTCGCCCTCGTGGAACAGCACGTCACCGCGGGGCACGTGGACGGCGATGAGCGAGTCGACGACGCGGCGCGCCTCGTCGGGGTCGAGACCGGCGAAGATCGGGGCGGACAGGACGGCTTCGTCGCCGCTCATCGGGCCACCTCCTGCGAGTGCGAGGCGGGTCCGCACCCGACCGGTGGGCCGCCGGCTTCACAGTCTGCCCCATGGGCGGCGGGGCTGGTCAGAGTGTGTGGTCGTGTTCCGGGGCCGTGCCGAACAGGGGCTCGGGGTCTCCCGCCAGGTGGTCGATCAGCGCGTCCGTCGCGCGGACGAACGCGTCTTCGACACCCTCCTGGTAGGCCGCGAGCCGGCGGTCGAGGTCACGCAGCTCCTCGAGGCGGGCCACGTCGGAGCCGGGCACCCGCTGGCCGAGCACGGCGTCGAGATCGGCGGGGCGGGGCACCTCGAGGCCGACCTCGAGCGGGAGCGCGAACGCCAGCTCCTCGCCGAGCGGCTGGGGACCGACGGTCCGGGCGACGAGCAGGTCGAGCCGGGCCCGCACCAGCCGCCGCCACCAGGCCACCCGCGCCCGCTCGGCGCGAAGGGCGCGGTGGTCGAGGCGCAGCGTGCGGATCTCCTGCTCGGCGGCTGCCACCATCGGCCCTCCTGGCTTCGTCACGGGCAGACCCGAATGTGCCGCCGCCTGGGGATTCGGCGGCGCCGGGTCCGATCTTGAGGGGTCGCGCCGACAATCACTCGCGCGGAGCACCGGTGGTCGGCAGGTGGGTGACGCCGCGTACTCTGCCCGCGTGAGCCCACTGGAGGAGTCCCCGATCGGCCGAACGCGCCGCGCGCGGCGCATCGACCGGGCCCTGGCGGTGCGCTACCCGGACGCCCGCTGCGAGCTCGACTTCAGCACGCCGTTCGAGCTGCTGGTCGCCACCGTCCTGTCCGCGCAGACCACGGACGTGCGGGTCAACACCACGACGCCCACGCTGTTCGCCCGGTACCCGGACGCGCCGGCGATGGCCGGCGCGGACCTGCCAACGCTGGAGGCGATCCTCCAGCCGCTCGGGTTCTTCCGCGCCAAGGCGCGGTCGGTGCAAGGGTTGTCGGCCGCGCTCGTCGAGCGGTACGGCGGCGAGGTGCCGCGCCGCATGAAGGACCTCGTCACCCTGCCGGGAGTCGGCCGCAAGACGGCGAACGTGGTGCTCGGCAACGCGTTCGGCATCCCGGGCATCCCGGTGGACACCCACGTGCTGCGCCTGTCCCAGCGGCTCGGTCTGACGGCGAGCGACGACCCCGTCCAGGTGGAGCAGGACCTCGCGGCGCTGCTGCCGCGCTCCGACTGGACCATGGCCTCGCACCGGCTGATCTTCCACGGCCGGCGCACGTGCTTCGCCCGCAAGCCGGCGTGCGGCGCGTGCCCGGTGCTCGCGCTGTGCCCGTCGGCGGGCATCGGGGAGACGGACCCGGTGCGCGCCGCGGCGCTCGTCAGGGGGTGACGACGCCCGCGAGCCAATCGAGGAGCAGCTCGTCGACGGCCTCGGGGGCCTGCTCGGCCGGGTAGTGGCCCACGCCTTGGAGCAGCTCCCACCGGTACGGCGAGGCCAGACGGCGGCTGCGCCGGTGCAGCGCCGCAGCGGTGGGTGAACGGACGCCGTCGCGCTCGCCGTGCACCTGGAGCACCGGCACCGGCCGGGCGTCGTCGAATACCGCGAGGTACCGCCTGCCGTCGATCCGCGGCCGCGCCCGGACCAGCCACCGCACCTGCTCCAGCTGGCTGTGCGCGGCGAACGGCACCTGGAGCGCCCGCGCGTAGCGCGCGAACACATCACGCTCCGGCCAGCCGTCGACGCCGCCGGCCTGCGCCAGCACGCGGCCGACGTAGGTGCCGTCGGCCAGCCGCCGCTCGGGGTACGAGGGGATCATCACCTGGGCGAACCAGCGGGCGGCTGTGGGGTGCACCGGGGCCAGGGCCGCGTCGAGCGGGTGGGCGCTGGCCAGCGCCGCGACGCCCCGGACCAGCTCGTCGTGCATCGCGGCGGCCGCGAAGGCGACGTGCGCGCCCGTACCGGAGCCGATGAGCACGCACCGGTCCGCGCCGAGCGAGCGGATGACGCGCGCGACGTCCGTGGCCATGGTCGGGGTGTCGTAGCCGCGTGGCGGCTTGTCCGAGCCGCCCGTGCCGCGCAGGTCCATCGCCGCGACGCGGTAGCCCGCGGCGGACAGCGCCGTGAGCTGGTGGCGCCAGGCCCACCAGAACTGCAGCACGTCGTGCAGCAGCACCACGAGGGGCGCGTTCCGGTCGTCGGGCCCGGCGAGCGCGACGTGGAACCGCGCGCCGTTGGCGGCCACGAACCGGTGCTGCCAGGGGCCGTCGACGGCGAGCTCGGCGGAGTCGACGGAGGTCATCGGTTCCGAACCTACCGCGACCGCCCCCCTGTTCGCCGAGCGCATCGTCCTTCGCCGGGCGCGTACGTTCCGGTGCACGGGGCGTACGCGCCCGCCCACGAACGATGCGCCCGGCGGGCGCGCCGACGGCGCGCGTGCTGGGACCCCGCGGCGAGGTGCTGTTCGCCCGCGGGTGACTACAGGTCCGCGGTCTCCGGGACGGTGGCCGACGAACGCTCGTCGGCCACCCGGCGCTCCTTGGGCGGGTCGAACCGGTAGCCCACGTTGCGCACCGTGCCGATCAGCTGCTCGTGCTCGGGGCCGAGCTTGGCCCGCAGCCGCCGCACGTGGACGTCGACGGTGCGCGTGCCCCCGTAGTAGTCGTAGCCCCAGACCTCCTGGAGCAGCTGCGCGCGGGTGAACACCCGGCCGGGGTGCTGCACCAGGTACTTGAGCAGCTCGAACTCCTTGTAGGTCAGGTCGAGCGGCCGGCCCCGGAGCCGGGCGGTGTAGCCGCCCGCGTCGATCGTCAGGTCGCCCGACGAGATCTCCTGCGGCGCGTCGTCGTACGTCGCCGCGGCGGCGCGCTCCATGACGAGCCGGAACCGCGTCTCGACCTCGACCGGCGTCGCGTGCTCCAGCACGATGTCGTCGGCGCCCCACTCGGCGGTGACCACCGTCAGGCCGCCCTCGGTGAGGACGAGCACGAGCGGCACGGTCAGGCCGGTGGCGCGCAGCAGCCGGCAGGTGGTGCGTGCGGTGACCAGGTCACGGCGCGCGTCGAGCACGACGATGTCCGCGTCCGGTGCGTCCACGAGAGCGGACGGTTCGACGGGGAGAACCCGGACCCGGTGCGACAGCAGACCGAGTGCGGGCAGCACCTGTGCCGAACCACCGGACGCCGGAGTGAGGAGCAGCAGGTCTGCCACTGGCGGCCTCCAGCCGTGCGCGAGTGGGGACACGGTACCGCGTGACGTGCGCAGGGCGCGGCATGGGTCCATCGGACGTGCTGACGCAGGCTTCGCGTCGGTCCGGTCCGGTGGGGCGGGCGATCTGCGAGAATCGCCCGCGTGTCGCTCGCCACCCGCTCGGTCGTCACGGCCGCGCTCGCCGCGGCGGCCGCCCTCGCCGGGTACCTGCACCCCGTCGCGCTGCTCGTGCTGACGGGGCTGCTCGTGCTGGTGGTGGCCGCCGGTTGGCCCGAGCTCGCCGGGCTGCCGTTCCGGCCGGGCTCGGCCGTCGTCGTCGCCCTGACCGGCGTCGGCGCGGTGTCCGCCGTCTACTACACGGGCACCGGCCTGTCGGGCCTGGCGGTCGTGCTGGCGACGGGGCTCCTGCTCGCGTTCGTCAACGAGCTGCTGCGGCGCGACGGGCGGCTGCGGATGGTCGAGTCGCTCGCCGGCACGGTGGCCGGCGAGGTGCTGGCCCTGTGCACCGCGTGCTGGGTAGCCACCACCGCGCTGGCGGGCGGCAGCTCGCTCGTCGTCGTCGGCGCTCTCGCTCTCGCGGTCGGCGCGGCCGTCTCCGCGTTCGAGGTGCCGCGCTGGGCGTCGTCGGTGCTGACCGCCGTCGCCGCGGCGGGCGCCGGCGCGGGGGCCGGCTGGCTGCTGCCCGGTGTGTCCCCCGAGGCGGGGGCGCTGCTCGGAGTGGCCGTCGGCGTGCTCGTCGCGGCGCTCGACGCGCTGTTCGACTCGCTCGTCGAGCTCAAGAAGGTGGGCCCCTCGTTGTCCGCCGCGGCGCTGCCCGTCGCGGTGAGCGGCGCGGCGGTCTACATCGTCGGCAGGGTCCTGGTCGGGTGAGCCCGCTCGCTCGGCTGGTGGTCGTCGTCGCGGTGCTCGCGGCGGCGGCGGCGCTCGGCTGGTGGTGGCGCACCCGCAACGGGCGCTTTGCGCCCGTTGCGCAGGCGGTGCTCGATGCCGCCGGACGGCCCGACCCGCCGCACACCGACCGCCTGACCGCAGACGAGATCGGCGCGCCCCTCGGCACGCTCGCGACGTTCGTCCAGCTGTCCAGCGAGGTCTGCACGCCGTGCCGGCGCACCCACGCGGTGCTCGCCGCGCTCGCCGCGGAACGAAACGATGTCTCGCACGTCGACCTCGACGTCGCCCGGCGGCTCGACCTCGTGCGACGGTTCGACGTCATGCGCACGCCCACGGTCCTGCTGCTCGACGGCTCGGGAGCCGTCGTGGGCCGGACGTCGGGTGCGGTGGACCGCCATCAGGCGCTCGCCGCCCTCGACTCGGGCGTGCTCACCGCCTGACGCCGTCCCCTCGCAGGAGTCGCCATGTCCACCGAGTCGTCCCTGCCCGCCGAGCCCGGCAGTCCCGCCGGGATCGACCCGCGCGGCCCGCGCTTCGTCGCCGGCATCACCGCGGTACTGGCCATCGCGGTGCTGCTGCTCGGCACCGGCACCGCCGCGCTCGTCGTGCTCGTCGTGCTCGTCGTCAGCTTCGCCCTCGGCGTGCTGCGCGGCCCGGCCGGCACGTGGCAGGGCTGGCTGTTCCGCCGGCTGGTGCGGCCGCGCCTCGCGCCGCCCGCCGAGCTCGAGGACCCGCGTCCGCCGCGCTTCGCGCAGCTCGTCGGGCTGGTGATCAGCGGCGCCGGCCTGGTGCTCGGGCTGCCGGGCGTCGCCGCGGCGATCCCCGTCAGCGCGGCGCTCGTGCTGGTCGCGTCGTTCCTCAACGCGGTGTTCGGCCTGTGCCTCGGCTGCGAGCTGTACCTGGTGGGCGTGCGGCTGCGGGCCCGTGCGGGCGTGCCGGCCTAGCCGCGGACCATCGCGCGGATCGTCTCCGCCGGCAGCTTGGGGACCCGCTTCTCGTCGGTCAGGCCGTTGGTCTCCTGTGCGGTGTCCGTCAGCTGGGTGTAGCACCAACCGGCCAGGGCCTCGCTCGCGTTGAGCGCCCCGAACAGCGCGCCGAGCTGCCGCTCGAGCTCCGCGGTGCTGCCGACCACCCGGTAGCCCCAGCTGCCGCTCTCCGGATCGGGTTCCAGGCTCACCCCGCCGAACTCGCGGGCGGCGCTGGCACCCGCACCCGCGCTCGAGACGGTCGAGGGCGCCGTCCCGTACGACAGGCTGGTGCTCGAGCAGGGCCGCGAGGTGGCCTACGCCGTCGACGTCGCCGGCGGGGGCCCGCACGCGGTCTACCTCACCGGCGACTTCGAGGCCGGGTCGGCGCTCGCGGTCGGCCTGGGCGAGGCGGGCGCAGTCGCCGGGCCGGCCGGCCATGTGGTCGCCGTCCCGATGGGCCTGCCGCCGGGTGAGCACGTGCTGCGCGTCCGCGCGGTGCGGGGCCGCTCCGTCCTCGACCTCGTCACGGTCGAGCCGGCGGCGCCGGCGACGGGCTTCGAGCTGGCCGGGCCGGCGACGATCGTCGGCGACGGCAAGGTCCTCCTCGGCGACGAGGGCCGCTACGACCTGACGGTCGAGGCGCTGGTGACGGTGACGCCGGCGGCGGCCGAGGGGCACGGCGACGTCGTCTTCCGCGCCACGCAGCTCGCCGACGGGTTCGAGGGCGACGACCCGCGGCTCGGGATCGACTTCCTGCTCGGCTACTCGGTGCAGCTGCGCGCCGACCGGGTGGTCCTCGCGCGTCACGACTACGACGAGCGCGTGCTCGTCGAGCGCCGTGCAGCGCTGGACCTCGCCGTGCCGCACCGCGTGATGGTGCGGGCGCGCGGGAGCCGGATCGAGGCGCAGGTCGATGACGCCGAGCCGATCCGGTGGGACGACCCGCTGCCCCACCTCACCGGCGGTGCGGGCATCCGGGTGTTCTCCGGGACGATCCGCGCCGACCGCTTCGCGGTCGGTCAGTAGACCAGCGCCTGGGCGCCCTCGGCGAGGGCCTCCTCGACGAACACGGGCGCGCCCGCGACCCGGACGCCCGGGATCACCGCGTCGGCCGTGATGCCGCGCCGCAGCGCGCACTGCGAGCACACCGTGACGCGGCCCTCCACGAGGACCACCGCCAGCAGGTCCGACAGCGGGGTGGCGTGCTCCAGCACGAGCTCGTCGGCCCGCCCCGGGAGGGCGAACCAGGCGGACTCCCCGGTGAGCCACAGGCTGACGTCGGCGCCGGCGGCGACCGCCGCGGCGGCCACGGTGAACGCCTGGTTCGCGGCCTCGGGGCGGTCGGCCCCGCTGGTCGCCTTGACGACGAGGGAACGGGTCACACAGGTCAGGGTACGCAGCGTGGTTAGCATGGGCTCATGTCCGGGCTCGAGGTGTTCTTCATCACCCTTCTCGCCGTCGCCACGCTGGCCATCGCGTTCACCGCGGGCCTCGTGGTGTACAAGCTGTTCCAGGGTCAGCGCTAGGCGTCATGGCGTTCGTGCTGCCCGAGGGGCTCGCCCCCGAGGTGTACCCCCTGGCCTGGCTCGTCGGCACGTGGCGCGGCGAGGGCGTCGTCGCGTACCCGGGGATCGAGGAGGCGGCGTTCACGTCCGAGCTCGTCGTCGACTCCGACGGCGGCCCCTACCTCGGCCACGCGTCCACCATCCGGCTCGTCGAGGTGCCCGACGACCCCTCCGCGCTGGACGACGAGGCCGTGCCCGCCACCGTCTGGGCCAGCGAGTCCGGCTACTGGCGCATCCCGCCCGAGCGGCCCGACGAGGTCCCCGAGCCCCTTCACCCCGTCGAGCTGCTGCTGTCGGACCCGTCCGGCCATGTCGCCGTCTACGTCGGCGCCGTGGGCAGCGGGCGGATCGACCTCGTCAGCGACCTCGTGGCCCGCACCGCCACGGGCGCGGAGGTCACCGCCGGCCGGCGCCTGTACGGACTCGTCAACGGCGAGCTGATGTGGGTCCACGAGCTCGCGGCGTTCGGCCACCCGCTCCAGTCCTACGCGTCCGCGCGCATGACGAGGGTCTCGTGAGCTCCGCTCCCGGTCCCGCGGGGACCAGCCCGCTGCTCGCCCTGCCGGGGGCCGTCGAGGGCTCCGGACCCGACGCGGGCGTCGCGTGGCACTACGGCGACCCGGTCGCCGAGCAGCGCGCGCTCGAGCGGGGGCGCGGGCTCGTCGACCAGTCGCACGTCGGCGTGGTGCGGGTGACCGGCCCGGACCGGCTGTCCTGGCTCAACTCGATCACGTCCCAGGCGCTGGACGCCCTGCCCCCGTACTCGTCCACCGAGACGCTGGTGCTCAGCCCGCACGGGCACGTCGAGCACGCCGCGGGCGTGGTCGACGACGGCGAGGCCACCTGGCTCCTCACCGAGACGGCGCCGGGGCTGGCCGCGTGGCTGGACTCGATGCGGTTCATGCTGCGCGTCGAGGTGGCGGACGTCACCGCCGACTGGGCTGCGCTCGGTGAGCCGTCGGCCGAGGAGGGCGCGGCCGGCGGCCCGGTGGTCTGGCGCGACCCGTGGCCGCGCGTCGCCCCCGGCGGCACGCGCTACGGCCCGCCCGACGAGGAGCACCCCGGACTGGACCGCCGCTGGCGGCTCGTGCTGGTACCGCGTGCGTCGTTGGCCGACGAGGTCGCGGCGCGGCGCGAGGCCGGGGCCGTGCTCGCCGGCACGTGGGCGTCCGAGGCGCTGCGGGTCGCCGCGTGGCGGCCGCGTGCGGTGCTCGACGCCGACCACCGCACCATCCCGCACGAGCTGGACTGGCTGCGCACCGCCGTGCACCTCGCCAAGGGCTGCTACCGCGGGCAGGAGACGATCGCCCGCGTGCACAACCTCGGCCGTCCGCCGCGCCGCCTCGTCATGCTGCACCTCGACGGGTCGGGTCACCTCCTGCCCGGGCCGGGCGCCGTGGTGCGGTACGACGAGGCCGAGGTGGGGCACGTGACGAGCTCCGCCCGCCACCACGTGCTGGGGCCGGTGGCGCTGGCGGTGGTGCGCCGGTCCGTGCCGGCCGGTGCGGTGCTTGTGGTGGACGACGAGGGCGGTCCGGTGTCCGCCGGGCAGGAGCCGATCGTGGCGGGCGAGGGGCAGTCGGTGGACCGGCCGCCGGTGCGCGGTCCGCTGACACCGGGGCTGCGACCGCGCCTTCTCCCGTGAGCCTGCCCGAGGACGAGGCGGGCCTGCTGACGCGCCTGCCGAGTCGGGCGCTGCGCCTGCTGCTGGCGCGCACCCGCCTGCGCCAGGGCCTGGTGCGGGCAAGGGCGGGCCTGGTCCCGATCGCGGGGGCGACGGTCGCGGCGGCCGCCGCCTACCTGTTCGCCGGCCAGGTGCTGAACCACCCGCAACCGTTCTTCGCGCCGATCGCCGCGTGGGCGTGCCTCGGCTTCACGTCGCAGCGCAGCGTGCGGACGGTGCTGGAGCTGGCGATCGCGGTAGGGCTCGGCGTGGGTGCGGGCGACCTCGTGGTGCACTTCATCGGCACCGGCTGGTGGCAGATCGGCGTGGTCCTGTTCATGGCGGCGCTGGTCGGCCGGATCGTCGGGCCGGGGGCGCTGCTGACGATGCAGGCGGGCACGCAGGCGATCGTCATCGTCGGCCTCCCCGCCGCCTCGGGCGGGCCCCTCGGGCGGTGGACGGACGCGCTCGTCGGCGGCGCCGTCGCCCTCGTCGTCGCCGTGCTCCTGCCGGGTGACACGCGGCGCCGGCCCCGCGCGCTCGCCGTGCAGGCGACCACCGAGCTCGCCGAGATGTTGGAGCTCACCGCGCGCGGCATGCGGACCGGGGACGTGGACAGCCTGGTCACCGCACTGGTGCGCGGTCGCGCCGCGGACCCGGTGCTCGACGAGTGGAAGTCCTCCGCCCGCACCGCCCACGAGCTGGCGCGGGTGAGCGTCGGGCGCTCCTACCGCGAGGAGCTGGGTGCGCTGGAGGCGCAGGCGGTGCTGCTCGACCGCGCGCTGCGGTCCGTAAGGGTGCTCGCGCGGCGCGCGCCGGCGGCGATCGAGCACGACCTGACGCCCGTGGCCGACCTCGCGGACCGGTTCGCCGCCGGTGCCCGGCTGCTGGCGTCGTCGCTGGGGGCGGGCGGCGACGCCGGGCCGGCGCGCGCTCTGCTGCGCGAGACGGCCGAGCTGTGCGACCCCCACCGGATGGGCGCCGGGGACTGGCAGGTGCAGTCGCTCGTCATGCTGCTGCGCTCACCCCTCGTCGACGCGCTCGAGGCGGCCGGCGCCACGCCGGAGGAAGCCCGCGCCGCCCTCCCCGAGCTGTGACCCCCTCGTTCGGCGTGGGTGGGAGTGGGCGATCTCGGTAGCGTGGGGGCGTGGAGGTCGCGGTCAGCGCGTTGCGCGCGGAGCTCAAGCAGTGGATCGAGACGGCTCGCTCCGGTCAGGACGTGGTCATCACCGAGCGCGGTGTGCCCGTCGCGCGGCTGACGGCCGTCGACTCGGCGGACCTCATCGCACGGCTGGAACGTGACGGGCTGCTCACGCCGCCGGCCGCGGAGCGGCCGGCGGCCCACGTCGAGGAGCCCGCCCGTGGCGGCGCCCCCGTGTCCGGCCTGATCCGCCGGCTCCGCCGCTGATGGCGCTCGTCTACCTGGACACCACCGCGCTGGTCAAGCTGTGCCTGCCGGAGCCCGGCAGCGCCCTGGCGGGCGTGCTGTGGGACGGTGCGGACGTCGCGGCGACCTCGCGGTTCGCCGATGCCGAGCTGCGGGCCGCCGTCGCCGAGGCGTTCCGGTCCGGGCGGCTGCCGCGCGCGCGGGCGGTCCTCGAGGAGTGGGACCGGCTGTGGGCCGGGCTCTACGTGGTCGAGGGCGTCGCGCCGGTGCTCGACGTCGCCGCGTCGCTCGTCGTGCGGCACACCCTCTCAGCCGCCGCCGCGGTGCACCTCGCCTCGGCGCTGGCGCTGCGCGCGCCGGACCTCGTCGTCGCCGCCTGGGACGACGAGCTCGCGACCGCCGCGCGCGACGAAGGCCTGCGCGTGGTGCCGCTCACGTAGGCTGCCCGCGTGAACGTCGGCTTCGGGCTCGCCTCTGCACAGGTTCTGCTCTTCTGGGTGTTCAACCTGGCGATCTTCGCCCTGTCCGTGTGGGCGCTGGTGGACTGCGCCATCAGGCCGCCGCGTGCGTTCCCCTCGGCGGGCAAGCGCACGCGCGGGTTCTGGCTGGCGATCACGGGGGTGGCCGCCGTGGTGGCGTTCCTGTCGCTGCCGCTCGGCGTGGTGCCGTTCCCGATGCTGCTCGGCCTCGTGGCCGCCGTCGCGGCGATCGTCTACCTCGTCGACGTCCGGCCCGCGGTGAAGCCGTACTCGGGCCGCGGCGGGCGCGGTGGCGGCAGCTCCGCACGCGGCGGCTGGTAGCCCGTGCGGGCGGTGGTGCAGCGGGTCACGCGTGCGTCGGTGACCGTGAGCGGCCGCGTGGTCGGCGCGATCGAGCGGCCGGGGCTCGCGGTCCTCGTCGGCGTGACGCCGGGGGACGGGCCCGCTCAGGTGGACTACATCGCGCGCAAGGTGGCGGAGCTGCGGATCCTGCGCGACGAGCAGGCGGCCGTCGACCTGGGGGCTCCCGTGCTCGTCGTCAGCCAGTTCACGCTCTACGCGGACACCCGCAAGGGGCGCCGGCCCACGTGGAACGCCGCCGCGCCGGGGACGGTGGCGCAGCCGCTGGTCGACGCCGTGGCGGAGGCGCTGCGGGCGCGGGGCCTGGAGGTCGCGACGGGGGAGTTCGGCGCCGACATGGCGCTGGAGCTGGTCAACGACGGGCCGGTGACGATCCTGCTGGAGTCCGCGCCGGGCGGGTGAGCTCGTCGTGCGCCGAAAGGTGTCCAGACATGAGGAAAGTCCCCTCGGAGTAAGCGTCCGAGGGGACTTCCTCTGACCACAGGTCGCATGCCGACCGGCTTGCCGGGGACATCCGACCCCCGGTTGCCCAGAGGTGGCGCCCCGACCGCCCAGAAGGCGAACACCGCTCCGATGGTGCGGCTGGAACCGTTCCCCCGGAGGAATCCCCCGCCGAAGCGAAGGGCCATCCCGAAGGTCAGGACCACTGCGATCGGCCGCCCGGTCGCAGGAGGCCCCCGCGTCATCGTCCGCGGGTCGATGGGTTTCCCCGTCGATGTGGCCGCCCGTTCTCCGGTCGGTCCGTCCCCGACGCCTAGGCCGCCCGGTCCGGCCCTCCCCGGGGGGAGTTCCTTTCCTTCGGGTCTCGGTGTCGAGGCCGATGGCTAAGTTCTAGTCGCGTTCACCGGACCGCCACAAGTGGTTCCGGAAGATTTCTTTGTCCACCTTTTACTCCACATGGATGTCCACAGGTTGACCTGCAGGTATGCCGTGCAGACACAGGGCTGTGGACGAAAGTTGTGGATTCGTCCGCGTGTCGTTCACCCGCCGAGACGAGGTCGCTCGTTACCGTGGCCTCGTCGACAGGCCCCTCGGAGTAAGCGTCCGAGGGGCCGCGTCCGTCTCCGGGCCCTCTGCTGAGGGACGATGGGCGCATGCGGCTCGAGGCGGTCGGCGGGGACATCACCACCCAGCAGGTCGATGCGATCGTCAACGCCGCCAACTCCTCGCTGCTCGGCGGGGGTGGCGTCGACGGGGCCATCCACGCGGCGGCAGGGCCCCGGCTCCTCGAAGCCTGCCGCGAGCTGCGGCGGACCGTGCTGCCGGACGGCCTGCCGGTCGGCGGGGCGGTCGCCACGCCCGGCTTCGACCTGCCGTCCCGGTGGGTGATCCACACCGTCGGACCCAACCGCCACGCCGGCCAGACCGACCCCGCGCTGCTCGCCTCGTGCTTCACCACGAGCCTCGACGTCGCCGCCGGGCTCGGCGCCCGCACGGTGGCCTTCCCCGCGGTGAGCGCCGGCGTCTACGGGTGGGACGTGCGGGTGGTCGCCCGCGTCGCCGCGGGTGCGGTCCAGGAATGGGCTCCGGCGAACGACGGGTCCTCGGTGGAGCTGGTGCGGTTCGTCCTCTTCTCCGACGCGTCACTCGCGGCGTTCACGACCGCCGCCACCTCCTGCTAGCGCACCCCCTCTTCGCCGAGCGCACCGTTCGTCAGCCAGCGCGTACGTAGCGACGCACGGGACATGCGCGCCCGGTCACCAACGATGCGCTCGCCGGCGGGGTGGTCAGTGGAGGGCGGCGAGGGCGGCGGCCACGTCCTCGTCGTCGTTCCAGATGTGGAAGGCGAGGCGGGCGCGGCCGCCACGGCCGGCGGTCCGCAGCCCGGCGGCGGCCAACCGGGCGGCGGCGTCGCCGGACGGGTCCGGGATCGCGACGATCGCGCTCCCCGTGGGCTCGACGCCCAGGCCGGCGCGCAGCCCGTCCGCCAGGCGGGCGTCGTGGCGGCGCACCGCGTCCGGGTCGGCGCCCGCGAGCTCGTCGGCGAACGCCTCCAGCGCCGGGACCGCGCCCACCCAGCACAGCCACGCGGGGGAGACGTCGAACCGGCGGGCGTCGTCGGCCAGCCGCATGTCGTGGCCGTAGACCGAGGCCCAGACGTCCGCGCCGGCGTACCAGCTGGCGTTGAGTGGCCGCAGGCGCTCGCGGGCCGTGGCGCCGACGGTGAGGAAGGCGACGCCGCGCGGCGCGCACAGCCACTTGTAGGCGGACGTCACCGTGGCGTCGAACCGCTCCGCGTCGACGGGCAGCCAGCCGGCTGCCTGGGTCAGGTCGGCGACGGTGAGGGCACCGGCGGCGCGCGCGGCGGCCGTCACGGCGTCCGCGTCGGCGATCGCGCCGTCCTTCGACTGCACGAGCGAGAACGCGATCGCGGCCGTGCCCGGGCGCACCTCGTCGGCCAGCGCGGTGAGCGGGACGCCGCGTACGCGCAGGTCCGGCCGCGCGAGGAACGGGTAGGTGACGGACGTGAAGTCGCCGTCCACGGTCAGCACCTCGGCGCCGGAGGGCAGGCTCGCGGCCACGACGCCCATGAGCGTGGCGGTCTGCGCGCCGATCGCGACGTCCCCGGCGGGTGCGCCGACGATCCGCGCGAACGCGGACCGAGCGGCAGCCACGGACTCGTCGTACCGCGCGGGGGTCGCCTCGCCCGCCTGCCACTCGCGCAGCGCCGCAGCCATCGCGTCGAGGGTGCCGCGCGTGGGCAGGCCGTTGGTGGCGGCGTCGAGGTAGCCGGGTGTCGGCGCGAACTGCGCGCGGAGGCTGTCGAGGCTCACCGACCCAGGCTCACCGGGCGCCGACCATCACACAACCACCAACTCGCAAC
>Ga0255334_1000375_pt1 | contig 39182 bp, 69 predicted proteins | sample EtOH5_35cm_T3_12_FD_202080 | JGI IMG/M metagenome (GOLD analysis project Ga0255334, IMG submission 202080) | Sandy soil microbial communities from University of British Columbia, Vancouver, Canada - EtOH5_35cm_T3_129 | ecosystem: Engineered > Artificial ecosystem > Sand microcosm > Unclassified ... | reverse complement strand
CCGACGCCGCCGCCTACGCCGACGCCGCCGCCTGGCGATCCGCTCGCGCCAAGGCGCTTGCTGAGATGGCTCCCCTCGTGCGCGGAATCATCACGGTGGAGATGGTCGAGGCTGCGCTGGCCGGAGGTGACCGGTGAGTCCGGTCACGGAGTGCGCCTTCTGCGCGAAGAGGCTGCGAGATGTGCGCAAGATGGTTGTTTCGGAGGTGGTCGGCATCGGCATCTGCGACGAGTGCATCGGGCTCAGCATCAAGCTGATCGCCGAGGATACGGAACGGCTCAGGACGGACCGTAAGGTGCTGCTGGGTGCGCTGAAGGACTGTGTCTCGCTGCTTGAGTCGCTGGCCGATGGCGATCACCGCACGCAAGTGCTCGTGCAGGCAGATGAGGCCAAGGAAGCCATCGCACAGGCGGAGGCGCCATGATTTGGACCATCCTCTGCGGCTTCGGCCTCATCGCCGTCTCGTTTCTGCTCGGCGCGATGTCGACGCGCACCGCGGTCAAGGAACACGCCATCCGTCGGGTGGAGGCCGTGGCGAAGGTGCACGGCGACGCAATGGCGCTGGTCGAGCCGAGTCAGCGCGCAGCATGGGCGTTCGCTGTGGACGTGCTCGGTCGGGTGGCGAACGATCTTAGGACGAATCTCTGATGTGGCGGCAAGCTGCGATTCGCGCGCTGGACTGGGTATTGCGGCTGTTCTGTCGGGTCGGCACGCACAGTCGGCCGCCGCTCCCGATGGACATGGTGGTCAGGTGGAGATGCCCCACCTGTGGTGAGACGTTGGAAGGCGATGCGCACATGCGCAGGAGGAGACTGTGACGTACTGGATCTCGCTGATGAGGCAGACGGTGTTAGGCGGCGTGTCCACTTCGAGGCGCGTTGCTGTGTACGAGGTGAAGTCCTGGCAGAAGCCGGAGCGAGCGTTGGAGGAGTTCGCGCGAGGTCACCCCGGGCTCACCATGCCTGGCGGGCGCGAGTACCTTGCCATCTCGATGTTGCCGCCACGGCTTGGCGGTCCGCCCTTTGAGTGGCACTCGGAGGTGGCACCGTGACCCTCCTCGGCTACCATCTCGGCTGGTCGCGCAACTTCGCGCTCGGCGTCATCTGGCACACTGACGGCAAGTGGGTGCTGCTGCTCCTTGGCCTGGCGCTGTGCCGAGTGCCGGATGCTCCACCGGCTCCGTACCGGCACGGTCCTACGCCATGCGGCGCGCGCCGCGCCATGGGGTTCGTCGCATTCTCGTGCGGCCGGCGGACCGGACATGTGGGACCGCACCGCTGCCAGGAGCATGGACAGAATCTCGAATGGCACTCCGAGGATGCATGACCCACGTCCTCGGATGGTGCGCCAAGCCGAAGGTGGAGTGTCCGCTGTGCGGACACGCACTGATGCTGCAGGTCCGCACGGCACAGGTGCTGCTGCTCGGCGCAACGTCGCTGTGCGACTGCGGCGCCGCGTTGGAGCTGCGGAACATGACTGCCGACCGCTGGTGCTGGGCGGTCGTCGAACACAAGGAGGCATGATGAGTGCGATTCGGAAGCTGATTGCTGAGGCCAAGGCGCTCAATCCAGGCAACTCTCTAGTGGAGGAGGTCGCGTCAGCGGCAGAGGCGGAGCTGAAGGACCTGGCGTCAATTGCAGCGCGGCCACTGCGCGATGAGATTCGAAGGCTACGTGAGCGGCTCGCACACGAGACGAAGCGAGACCAGGCTCACGCGGAGCGCGACCAGACCATCAAATCCCAGCGCGCTCAGATTGCGCCTCACGCATCCGAGCTTCAGGACTGGCGTGCCGACAGAAAGGCGCGCGACCGGGCGGACGCGGAGCTGCAGGAAGCTAGGCGTCGCTGGCTGGTCAGTGCGTCTCGGGACTTCGACACGCCCGCCAGCATTCAGCGCGACCTGTCCCTTGACGAGGCATTCGAGCGCTGGGCAGCGAAGGGTGGTGGCAAGTGAGTGCGATTCGGAAGCTGATTGAGGCTGCAGCGCAGCATGGTCCAACTCGGGCACTGGTCACCGATGCCGAGGTGGAGCTCACCAACCTGCATCGGGGCGGCATGTCCGTCTCAGCGGAGGCGTTGAGTCTCCAGGATGAGGCCAAGGCCCTACGTGCGGAGGCGGCGCAGCTGCAGCGCATGGTGGCGCAGCTGACGTGGGAGCGGGACCGGTACCGCTCAGTGGTGGACAAGGTCTCTGTGCTGGATTCTGTCGCCGTGCAATGTGCGGCGAGGGAGGTGCTGAAATGACTACGTGCTTCTGTGGGCGCCATCCAATGCCGGGCGGATGGATCATCGCGCCGACTCCAGACGAGGCCCCGGACTGGGTGAATGGCGAAGTCCATGGGCTGGGAATGTGCGTCGCTCGCATGGACCGAGCGTTCTGGGAGCCGGCCCAGCTCCCGGACGGCTCTCCTCTGCTCGCCGCCAGGAGGGCGCGCGACGACGACAAGACGCCGGCCCTGTGCCGGTGCCCAATCAAAGAGCTGACCTCGGTCGGCCACCTGCGTGACTGTGCGTGGGTGAAGCGATGAGTGTGATTCGAACCGGAGTGTACGCCAGTGCGACGGACACGGCGGTGGCGCGCAGTCGCGCGGACCTCGCGTACTGTACGCCGCTGATCGGGCGCAATCTCGAGCTCGCGGCACAGGTCATCGAGATGGGGCGGGAGGAGTTCAAGGCTTGGCTTGACCAGATGGCTGAGTCGTACGGCCTGCCACCGCCTGGATTGATCGATGGGGTGGTGAATCACTACGGGATGTCCGACGAGGGCGAGTTCACTCGCTACGAAAGGGAGAGGTCGACTGACAATGGGTGAGATTATGCGCAGGTTCGCCCTGTATGCGGCGCTGGGGCTGTTGATCGAGGTGCTCTTCACCGGTGTGCGGTCGGTCCTCCAAGGCAACCCGAGCGCCACGTCTACCACCTATCTATGGATGATCCCGATCTATGGCTTCGCCGCGTTGGCCATGGAGGGGCTCCAGTCCGCGACCGGATGGCGCTGGGTGTCACTGGCGCCAGCATTCGTCCTCCTCATCTTCGCCATCGAGTACGTGAGCGGGTGGGCCATCAAGCAACTCATCGGTGTGTGCCCGTGGGACTACGGCCAGAGCGAGTGGACCCCGGGCGGGTACATCAACCTGCGGTACACGCCGTTCTGGCTCGCGCTGGCCGCTGGATTTGGGCCCATCTCGACGTGGGTCAAGGCGGTGGCATCATGACCGACGCCGAAATCAAAGAGGCCGTCGCCTACTACGACTGCGAGGACGAGCACGACGCGGTGGTCTCGTACAGCGAGCACGGACACTCGGGCCCAGGCTGGTACGTCCACTGCTCATCGTATCCAGACGAGGGCTCGAACTTCCTCGGTGCGGAGATGGCCGAGGCGTTGATCGCGGAGCTTGGCGATCGGGTGGCTCGATGGTGACCTATGCGCGGTGCGACAGCGATGGGTCGATCGTGGTGCTCGAGTGGGTGCCCAGTGGGATGGCATCGTGGGCGGGGTGGTGGATGCCCATCGTGCGTCGCGACAACGCCAATTCGCTCATCCTTGGGCCGTACCTCTCGTCCGACCCGTACGCGTCGACCGAGTCGGCGCTGGCGGCAGCGGTCCGCCTCAGTCCAAGCCTGGGGGCGCGATGAGCGAGGCAATCTGGATGCTGCTGGACACGCTTCGGCGGCATGAGTGTGTGCCGTTGTCCGTCTCGCATGAGGAGCGCGTGGAGCTCATGTCGCGCACGGACCCGGATGGGCGTTTCGACGACACGGAGATCGACGCCGCAGCGGCACAGCTCAAGGCGCTGGTGCGCCTGTGCGAGCTGCGCAAGTTGGAGTCCGAGGCAATGGCTGACCGCGCTGACCGCGTGTCCGAGGGTGAACTCCTTCAGGCCGCGCTTCGGGGGGTCTACCAGGAGGCGCTGGAGCGCATCGCCGGCAACCATGAGCCGAGCCCGGAGGAGGCGGCCAGGGAGGCGCTGGACAAGGGTCGAGAGTTTGCCGCCGGGTGGGGCAAGTGAACGCCGACATCGGATGGGGCCACGGGTGGGTCACCCCGCGCTCGGACGGCTCGCGAACGAAGTGCGGTGGCCCGCTGCTGTGCCAAGCCTGCTACCGGGAGCGGCTGGCGGTGGAGCGTGAGCAGCAACGCGAGCTCGGCCGATGGTCAGCCCAAGGGGAGCCGAGGGCGAGCCCAAGCCAAGCCGAGAGCCAGCCGAAGGGGAGCCGAGTCCTGATGGTGTGCCACTGCCTCGATGGCGGTGGCGATGCGCACGTGCACGCGTGAGAGAGGTGTTCGACGACGGCTGCGTGACTCATCGGTGGCCTGCCCGGCGTCACTTTGAGGCCCTCTGGGATTCACTCAACGCCAAGCGCGCGCCGTGGGCGAGCAACCCCTGGGTCTGGTCGATCACCTTCCGCCGGGCGTCGCCATGAAGCACTGCGAAAATGCCGACAATGGCGCTGTAGACAAGCCACCTGACTTATAGGTCTATAAGCGAAAACGTCGCTGAGCACGCCGAATTCAGGCCTAGCAATCATGCGAAAGCGCAAGGGAATTCGATTTCACTTGACTCAGTGTTTTCAATGGGTTGTCTTCTTTTCGTGCCTTGGCGCACTCCGTGGTCCCTGGTAGCGCGACGCGTCCCGCCTGAGCAAGGGCCTGTGATGTTGAGTCGTCTCGAGGCTCTCAAGGCCAGCAACAGGCGACGGAAGCGCAGGGGTTGAGCCAAGGCGCGCTTGGCGGTATGTAGGCGCACATGGGCGCTGCTGACAGCAAGGAACAGCGCATTGTGGGTCGACCCTTCCCGAAGGGTGTCTCCGGCAATCCTCGTGGGAAGCCGCGGAGCACCCTAGGCGAGCTGATCCGCCGCCAGTCGGACGACGGCCAAGAGTTGGTCGCTTTCGCATTTGCGGTCCTCCGAGGCCAGCTGGCGTTCCTCGACGAGCGCGGACATCCGGTGCTTGGCCCTGACGGGAACCCATCCCTTGCTCTCGAGCAGGCGTCGGTGAAGGAGCGACTCATGGCCCTGCACTGGCTCGCTGAGCGCGGGTGGGGCAAGCCGGACAGCATCAGCCCGACACAGCAGGCGCGACATGACTTGACCAAACTCCAGGGCCACGAACTCGACTCGCTGCTGTCGCTGGTGGACAAGACGGCGGTGAGAGAGCCCGTGACTGTCGAGGCAGACGCTGTTGAAGTGGCGAAGGATGCGACACCAGAGGGAGAGCGATGACTGAACTGAGCAAGGAAGAGGTGGACGGTCTTGGCAAGTGCGACACCTGCGGAGAGCCAGCCGTGGTTAAAGACATCCACCTCGGCCGCACGCCATCTGCGTGCTTCCTGGTGCGCCTCGTCGTGAGGCGTTGCGCGCAGCATGAGGAGGAGAAGTGATGCTAGTTGAAGACATAGAGGTGAAGCTGCTCCTTGAGTCGCTGTGGGTGGCCATCGGCACCATTCATCATGAGGGCTCCGAGGTGCTGGGGGTCTTCTCCTCGATGGACCTAGCCATGTCCGCATGCATGAGAGACGAGACGTCCAAGCGCGCAGAGGGCGCCGACCTCGGCTGGCCGCCAGACAGATACGACGTTGACGAGTGGGAGATGAATGGCAAGCTCATCGGCGGAGCGCACCGTCTCGCCCTGACGAACGCGTGGACGCATTGGGAGGAGGAGTGACCGCGCTTGAGAGGCTGATTGACGAGTACACTGTGCGTACGTTCGGCAAGCCGCATGAGGAACAGCTCGTCGCCGATGTGCGTGCCGAGCACGCCGCCCTGCTCGCACGCATCGCGGAGCTGGAGGCGGAGAGGGTGACGGATCCGGAGGCGTGCGACTGCTGTGATGATGGCGGCACGGGATGGGAGCACTGCACCGCGGAGACGAAGCCCCCGAGCATGCCCCCGCTGAAGGTAACGAGCGATCCAGGGCCTACCGAGCCCTATGAGTACGCAGATCGAGCGTTCCCCGCTGGGTGGCCGAAGTGGTGAACCTGAAAGACTTCAGCCCAGCGCCGCTCTGTCGCATGGCCACCCAGAGGGACATGGAGCGGCTGTGGGAAGAGACGCTCAACCCCGAGGAGTTGGAGCGGTTGCGTGCCGAGCGCGCGGCGTGGGAAGAGACGCTCAACCCCACGGGCATCGTCGAGGAGCCGGTCCGCCAGCCGGGCCGCGAGGCGCACCAGCACGTGCGCCCCGAGGACTTCGAGGTGCTCGTTGACATCTGTACGCGCTACGGCAGCGGCGGACAGGGCTGGACGTACGGTGAGAGGTGGCCGCCGCGGTGATCTCCCTTGAGTTGACAGAAGCCATCCTCGCCATGCTGGGCGCCAACCCGGTGTGGCACACCACCGGCGACTACACGGGCACGCCAGAGCAAGAATCGATGCCGACGGTACAGCCGCTGCTTGCCGGCCTCGGCCGAGACCAGCAGACCGCAGTCATGGGAGCGCTGCTACGCGCCGGGCTGGTCGGCGGTTGCGACGACGGGTGCCGTGGCGACTGGCACCTCACGTGCACAGGTGAGGAGTGGCTGCTCGACACCGGGCGCTACCACCGTATTCGCGATGACGATCGCTGGATGCACGATGAGTTCTGGTCAGATCGCATCCTGCCTGGCGCGCCTGCCTGGTGAGCCTCTCGCCCGAGCAGCTGCAAGAGTTGCTCGACGAGTTGCCCGAGCCGGACATCATCCGCGCCGAGCTCGCACGGAGGAGCCTGGCGAAGTTCGTCAAGCTAATGTGGCCCGTCATCGAGCCACTCACCCCGCTGCGGTGGAACTGGCACCTGGACGCAATCTGCGAGCACCTGGAGGCCGTCACCCGAGGCGACATCCGCAAGCTCTCCATTTCGATTCCGCCCGGCCACTCAAAGACAACCACTGTGTCTGTGATGTGGCCTGCGTGGGAGTGGGCAACCAACCCCGGGCTGAGCAGCATTCACGCTACGTATGGCCATGACCTCTCGATGGGGGCGAGCATCAAGTGTCGCGCCATTATCGAGTCCCCGCTGTACCAGGCAGCGTATTGCGCTCAACAGGATTGGGCGCTACGCCACGACCAGAATCGGCTCGACTACTACCGCACCACGAAGGGCGGAGAGCGCATCGCCACGTCAGTGGGCGGCGGTGGCACTGGCCTTCGAGCTGACCGCGTGGTGGGTGACGACCTCATCAAGGTGCAGGAGGCGCGCAGCAAGCCGGCCCTTGAGCAGGCCATCGCGTTCTGGGACAAGACGCTGAGCACGCGCGCCAAGGACTCGAAGACGTTCGCTCAGGTGATGATTGCCCAGCGCGTGCATGAGGATGACCCGCCCGGCCACATCCTGCGGCGCGGCGGCTACGAGCACCTCTGCCTGCCCACAGAGTTCGACCCCAAGCGTCGCTCCGTCACCATGGGCGGCAAGTGGAGCGACCCAAGGCAGGAGCGCGGCGAGCTCCTCTTCCCGGACTTCCTTGGCCCCGAGGCGGTGGCCGACGCGAAACTCACCCTCGGCTCAGATGGCTACGCCGCCCAGCATGATCAGCTGCCCAGCCCGGCCGAGGGCGGCATGCTCAAGCGCACCTGGTGGAAGCACCAAGCGTGGGCGGAGTGGTACGTCGGGCGCATCGACGAGTGGGCCATGTCGATTGACGCGGCGTTCAAAGACACGAGCAAGTCGGACTACGTCGTGCTCCAGGTGTGGGTGCGGCGCGGGGCCAGCGCCTACCTCCGCAAGCAGGTGCGCGGGCGCATGGACTTCGTCCGTACGTGCGAGGTGATTGAGCGCACGTGGAAGGAGTTCCCCGAGGTGGGCGCCGTCCTCATTGAAGACAAGGCGAACGGGCCGGCCATCCTCGCCAGCCTGCGAGACCGCATCCCGGGACTCGTCGCGGTGGACCCCGGCGCGCGGAGCAAGGAGGCGCGGGCGGCGGCAATCACCCCGTTCGTCGAGGCGGGCAACGTGGTGCTGCCCTTCCCCGGGCAGAGCGACTGGGTGAACGATGGGTGGACCGGGACGCGCGGTGAGGAACCGGTGGGGGCGTTCTTGGAGGAGATGTCGGCGTTCCCCAAGGGCAAGAACGACGACTGTGTGGACGCGCTGAGCCAGATGCTCGACCGGTGGCGTACGTCGTTCGGTAGGTCGAGCCTGCGCATCATGCAGCCGCCGAAGCGGGCAGAGCGCAGAGGGGTGGACATGTGAGATGGTGGGCGCATGCTGAAACCGTTCTGGCGCTACTACGGCGGCAAGTGGCGCGCAGCTCCAAGGTACCCAGCGCCGATGTATCCTCACATCATTGAGCCGTTCGCTGGTGCGGCTGGGTATGCGATGCGCTACCCAGACCGACAGGTGACGCTGGTCGAGAAATACCCAGTGGTCGCTGGCATCTGGCGCTACCTGATCGCCGTGTCTCCGGATGAGGTGCTCCGGATCCCGCTGGTCGAGGCCGTCTCCGACTTGCCAGCGTGGGTGCCGCAAGAGGCCCGGTGGCTGGTCGGGTTCACGATGAACGCCGCAGTGACGGCGCCGCGCAACGTGCTGAGCGCAGGCCGCCAGAGGCTGGCAGGCATGGGGCGCAAGTTCGAGGGATGGACTGGCGCGCAGCGCGAGCGCGTTGCGTCTCAGGTGGACGCTATCCGTCATTGGCGAGTTGTTGAGGGCGCCTACACGGATGCGCCGGACGTCGAAGCGACGTGGTTTGTTGACCCACCGTACGAGAACGCGGGTAAGCACTACGTCCATGGGTCCGCTGACCTCGAGTACCGCACTCTCGGGGACTGGTGCCGGACGCGTCGAGGACAGACGATGGTCTGCGAGAATGTGGGCGCAACGTGGTTGCCGTTCGTGCCCTTCATGGCCGCAAAGGCTGGCCCGGCCAAACAGGTGTCGCATGAGGCGCTGTGGGTGAACGACAGGACTTGACGTGTGCTTGACAACGCGCGGCTGTGGCGCACACACGGCGTGATGTGCTAGCGGCACCCCCATGGCCGCTCGCTCGAAGCGCAAAACCAGACACCTCGCCGAAGAGCCCGAAGAGAAGAGCCGCGTCACGCCCATGCGCTCCGAGGGCGCGCGTAAGAAGGCAGTACTGGGCGAGCTCGGCGCCTCGGGCACCATCCTTCAGTCGGGCATGCTGCGCGCGGAGTCCAACTCCAAGCTGCTGCACACGTTGGCCTACGGAAACCCTGCCAGCAGCGCATGGGGAGAGTGGCAGAAGCTGGTGCGCACCGACTCCGCGGTGGCGGACGCACTGAGCAAAGTGGCCGGCCCGCTGCGTGACTCGATGATTGAGATTGAGCCGGCTGAGGTGAGGCCCAAGAAGGCCAAGCCTGCGCAGGTGGAAGGCGAGGTCGCCGGCCTCTTCGCGGTGGCTCCCTCCGACCCCGAGAGGTTAGACCGTGACGCCCGAGAAGCTAGGGGCGCCCAAGAAGGCGATACGGCAGAGGAAGAAGAGTCTACAGCCGAGGAGGCGCGCCAGCAAGACATCGCCGACTACGTGTCCGACTGCTTCAGCAAGTGGATGGCGCCCACCGCCGGCATGCACATCGAGCAGGTGGTGAAGGGCGGGCTGGGCTACGGCTTCGCGCTCCACGAGCCGGTGTACGGCGTGCGCGAGGATGAGCGCGTCCCGGGCGGGCAGGGCGTGTACATCCGCAAGATGGCGCAGCGGCTGCCCAACAGCATCATGCAGAACGGCTGGATCGAGAAGGATGGCGAGCTCTCCGTCATCCGCCAGCAGGGCTACAAGGATGGCAAGTTCGTCACGGTGGACCTGCCCGCCGAGAAGGTGCAGCTGGCCACGTGGGACCGCGATGGCAACAACTACGCCGGCTTCAGCGCCTTCCGCTCGGTCTGGTACATCGGCCTGCTCCGGGCTGAGCTGTTGCGCATCATCGGGGTGGGCCACCAGCGCGAGGCGTGTGGCGTGCCCGTGGCGTACATGGACGCAACGGTGCGGCTCACGGATGCGGAGCGCGTCGAGCTGCAGGAGCTGCTTGAGACAGTTGTCTACCATGAGAACGCTGGATTTCAGCTGCCTCCGGGCGTGCGCGTGGAGTGGTTCTTTTCGCCCGGCGCCAACAAGGGCAACGTGCTCGAGACCTGGAAGGCGCTCGGCACGGCCATCCGACAGATTGTCTCTGCCGAGGGCGGCGAGCTCGGCATGGATGGGGTGGGCGCGCGGGCGCTGGGCGAGACGAAAGAGGCGGCCAAGAATCTCTTCGTCGAAGGCGTGCGCGCGTGGCTCGAGGGCGTGTTCAACGGGATTGGCGAGTGGCCATACACGGGCATCGTCAAGAAGCTGGTGGACTTCAACTGGGGTCCGCAGAAGTCGTACCCCACGCTCAAGCTGGTGACGCCCAAGAGCGACCTGCCAATCTCTGAGGTGGCGACCGCGGCGAAGACGCTCTCCGACGCCGGAGCCATTCACTTCACCGAGGATGATGAGGACTACTTCCGCGAGAGACTTGGGCTTGAGCCGATCGACCCCGCCGTGAGAGAGCAACTCGTGGCGCAGAAGGAAGCGGCGCGGGCCGCAGCGGCTGAGGCGCTCAAGCAGGCCGGTGGAGCGAAGCCTGAGGATGAGAAGTCAAACGCAAAGGCCAAGATGCTGGCCGAGCTGATGGGAGAGGAATGATGATGATCGACCAAGAGAGAACTGGGCCATGGGAAGGACCCGGCACGCCGAATAAGGCGCTGCATTGGGCGTTCCGTATCATCGGAACAGCGACCTATCTGTCGATCGGGACGCTGCTCTGGGGCTGGCGAGTAACGGTGCTGTTGCATCTGCTGCGCGCAGGCGTAGCAGCCGTCTTCATCGTCGCGGGCAAGCTTGTCGACCCCGTCACTCGCGCGGAATACGCCAGGTCGGACAAGTGAGCGCCACCGGGCCTGGCGTGGAGTCTCTCGCTGGCGCCAGCGAGATGTTCCGCAACGCCTGGCTGCCTCGATGCCCACTGTGTGAGAGTCGAATGGAGCACCGCTCGAACGAGCCTGGCGCAGAGCGCTGGGCTTGCCAGGCGCACGGCGTGTGGCGCCTCAGCCGTGAGGAGCCGGATGAGAACGGCTTGGATTTACTCTTTCGGCGAGAGGCCCCTTGAGCGCCACCGGCCACAAGCTGCTCGACGTAGTGCTCGAAGGGGGAATGATGCCTGCGTATCGTCCATTGGCGGATAGGTTTTGGGAGAAGGTGGCAAAGGCTGACAGCTGTTGGCTCTGGACGGCATCCAAAAGCCAGGATGGATACGGGAACATCGGAATCGCGGGTCGGCGCACCGCGCTGGCGCATCGAGTCGCCTGGGAGCTGAGCAACGGCCCAATTCCAGATGGCATGTTCGTCCTCCACCGCTGCGACAACCCTCCGTGCGTGAATCCGGATCACCTCTGGCTTGGAACAAACGCCGACAACATGGCGGACATGGCAAGAAAGGGCCGGGCGTCAAGACTGCCAAGGCGTGTCCCGGCAGAGCGCCGGGCCCGCGGTCGTCGCAATGGTCACTACACGATGCCAGATCGGACTCCCAAGGGGTCTGATCACAAGCTGTCTAGGCTCACGGAATCAGACGTACGAGAAATGAGAAAGCTCTGGGACGCCGGCGGTGTCTCGCAGCTTGAGATTGGGCGCAGATTCAATATCAACGGATCGGTGGCTCGACTTGTGGTGCTGCGACTGGCGTGGAGGCACGTCACATGAGCACTGGCCACAGATTGCTGGACGCTGTCCTGGACGCCGAAGTTGAGAGTTTGGAGCTGATCGAGCAGCAGACCGGACGCCTCGACATCATCCAGTCGAAGCTGAAGGCGCTGAGCCGCAAGCTCTACAAGCTTCGCATCGAAGAGAAGATTGGGCGCGCCGAGTCCAAGCAGATGTTCCGCACCGCGTTTGCGGCGCTGCTGCTGGAGGAGTACACGCACGACTTGCCGTCGCTGGTGGCGATGACCGACCGTCACCTCCGCGAGCAGGTGGAGGCGCTGGAGGCAACGGGCAGTAAGGGGCTGCGGCCGCTGAAGAGCGAGGAAGTTAAACAGCGCGCGAGCGCGAAAGCGCTGGAGGCGAAGTGAGCGGACACGTACCTGGGGCGCTGTGCGATGAGCCGACGTGCGAGTCGTGCGCCGGATGGCGCCAGATGACGGCTCGTATGGACGCGGCGCACGAGGCCGGACAGGAGTGCGAAGAGGACATCTGCTATCGGTGCGAGGTCGTCCGTCGGAGGAGTGAGTGGCCCACCGCTCCAAAGGAGTACCCCGTCCTGAAGCTTCGCGGCGGTCCGGCCGGGCACGACGTCGAGGTCTGGCTGGACGGCAAACGTGTGGAGAGTTGCACGGCGCTGTCGTTCGCCGCGGACATGGACGGCCCCGCCAAGGCGACGTTGACGCTGATCGTCCGAGTCGACTGTGAGGTGAAGGCGGACGTCGCAGCGAGCATCGAGGATCCGTGAACGTCATCACCCTCGCCTCCAAGCCGAAGCCAGGCGGCGCACTCCTCGCGACGCTGAAGTCCGGCGACGTCAAGACGTACCTCGAGACGTTGCGAGAGGTGGGCCTGGCGCCTGACCTGAAGGCGATCAACCGACTCGCCAATTCGGTGTACGGCGCGCAGCTGGAGGCGGTCATCGAGGGGAAGGGCTTCGCCGACGACGACACGTGGGCAGCCATCGACCAGCAAGTTGAGCGGGCGGTCACCCGCGAGCTCCGACAGCAGACGAAACAGGCGCTGCACAGCTACAAGAAGGAGCAGCTGCGCAAGATTGCAGACCGCTTCATCTGGGTGGCCATCCTCACCGGGAGCTGCGAGTCCTGCGAGAAGCGGCACGGCAAGGTGCGCACGATGAGGGAGTGGGAAGTCACTGGAGAGCCGGGCTCAGCGGTACTGAAGTGTCAGCGCGAGTGCCGGTGCACGCTGCTGCCTGCCGATGCGAGCGAGCTGAGGCCGACGTGGAAGCGCTAGGCGGCCTTCAGCGATCGCTGCTCGAGGCCCCGAGTCCCGTGCGCCTCGACCGCCAGGTCCAGAGCCTCCTCGAAGGCGGAGCGCTCGGCGTGGGTCCGTGCAACGCTCACATCGCCCATCTCGGGCACCGCGAGGAAGCGGCGGATCTCGTAGCCGGTCATGGTGTTCAGCTGCTCGCGGCTCAGAGATTTGTGCTCGGTCATGGCTCTAGACATTGCTCGCGGCGTGCCACAGGCAAGGCCTTGACAGCTGACGCGTGGGGCGCTGTGGACCTGCCCATTGGCGGGACAGCCGCACATAGGCGGAAGAGTCGTTACGCAGTGCGTGTCAAGGCTTGGGGGTCGACCTGGAATCGGACGGCGTTCGGAATCAAGACAGCCGCACCGCGGCGGCGGCGGTGAGCGACAAGCCCACGTGCGCCCTGTGTGGCCGAGTCTTCAAGCGACGCGTCGGCCTCGGCGTGCACCTGCGCTGGGCTGCGCGCAACGGCGGATGTGGGAAGGGTGGCCACTCGGCGGACCCGGTCAACCGACAGACCGTGTGCGATCGCTGCGGACATGACTTCGCATCCGCTCGCGAGCTGTCGTACCACCACGCCCGCCGTAGGGCTGGGAAGCCGGTGTGCATCGACTCGCGCGCGCTGCGTGCTCGGGCAATTCAGCACCTCCAGCGACAGGGCAACTAGAAAGCTACATAGGCACATGCGCTCAAGGTGTGCGCGTGAAGCCCAAAGCCAAACAGTCCGGTGCAACCTGGCTCTCCGATGGGGTGCGCGTCGAGTTGGGCGCGCAGGCCGGCGATGGACCGAAGTGGCATCTGCTCTTCCCGCTCGGGCGCACGCTACACCGAGAGGACTTCGGCGCGAAGGGGCTCACCTTCTCCGCCGACATGCTCCAGGCGATGGCCTCCAATTATGAGGCCGAGGGCAAGCCCGAGCGGGCGGTGAACTACTTCCACCGCGGGACGACCCTTCCCGGGGACCACACTCCGATCGACCAGAAGGTGGCGAGCGGATGGATCAGTGACGTCGCGTTCTCGGCCAAGGCCGGCGAACTAGGGCCGCTCCCCGGCCTGTACGCGCAGATCGCCTTCACGCCAAAGGCCAAGGCCTTCATCCAGGCGGACGAACTCCGCTACCTCTCGCCCGAGTTCACGCTCTCGCGCCTGAACAAGCGCACCGGCAAAGAACAAGGCCCCACGCTGGCCGGCGCCGCGCTGCTGAATGACCCCTTTCTCACCGAGCTGCCGCGCGTCGCGGCCAGCGACACGCCCATGGAGGGCACGATGGCAATCGATGGCAAGAAGCTCCGGAAGCGCCTCAAGCTGGCCGAGACCGCGACCGAGGAAGAGGTGGAGGCGGCGCTCGAGGCGGAGGACGCGCCCGACGAGAAGCCGGTGCAGCTCGCCGAGCTGACCGACACCCTGACCAAGCTTTCCGCTGAGCTCCAGGCCTCGAAGGCCGAGGTGGCCAAGCTGCACGCCACCCAGCGCAAGGCCGAGGTGGAGGCGTACGTCGCCGGCCTCGTGAAACAGGGCAAGGTGCAGCCGTCCATCAAAGAGCACGTGGTGAAGATGGGTGAGTCCGGCGGGCTCGACGCCATCAAGTTCTTCGAGAAGGCGACCCCGGTCATCTCGCTCGACGAGAAGGGGCTCCCCGGCGACGACAAGCCCGAGGGCGACAAGAAGGCGGCTGGCGCGAAGGTGCAGGCGCGACTCGCCGAGCTCCAGGCCAAGGGCATGACCGCCCTCGCCGCGATGGCTCAGACCAGGGCGGAACTCCCCGCCGAAGTCACTCTCTACTTCAGCGCCTAAACGAGGACACCGACATGGCTACCTTCAGCTTCAATTTCCTCGACACCTCGCCGCTGCAGATGACCGCTGGCGCGGCCGTCTCGCAGTACCGGGCGGTCAAGATGTCCGGCGCGAAAGTCATCCAGTCCACCGCGGAGGGAGACACCACCGTCGGCATCGCCCTCGAGGCTGCGGCGGCGGACCTCGACATCATCAAGGTGCAGGTGATGGGCGTCGCGCAGGTGACCGCTGGCGCGGCCATCACGGCGGGCGTCGAGGTGGAGACCACCACCGCCGGCAAGGTCATCACCGCAGCGGGCGCGGCTTCCAACTCTTGCGGCGTCGCGCTCGAGGCGGCTGGCGCCGATGGCGATGTCATCTCCGTGCTGCTCAAGACGCCCAACGTCAAGGGTCCGGCCAACTCGTAAGGAAGGGACACGACAATGCTGAACCCCAGCAACTTTCTCACTCGCACCCCGCTCGAGGATTTCTCCATCCGAGTCACGAACGACTACGTGACGAAGATGGCGACTCCCGTGCTCTTCCCCGTCAAATACGTTCCCAAGAAGACCGGTGAAATCTACCAGGCCTCTCGGGATCACCTCCGCATCCGCACCGCCGATGCGCCGAGCGGCTCCGAGGCGAACTCGGATGACCACGACTACTTCAAGAAGTCCTTCACGCTGAAGGAGAAGGCGTGGAAAAAGCTCGTGCTCGACAAGGATGCGCGCGACTTCGATCGCGCAGTGTCCGACCTCGACCAGGAGGCGGCCATGTTCAACATGGACGTCCTCATGCTCGAGTACGAGGACGCGGGCCATACCAAGGCGACCACCTCGACCAACTATCCGAGCGCCAACGTCAAGACGCTGGTCGACAACACGGACCGCTGGAGCGACACCGGCGGGGACCCGCTCTCCAATATCTACGAGATGGCCGAGGCCGTCTTCGTTTCGTGCGGAAAGCGGCCCAACACGCTCGTGATGGCGCAGAAGGGCCTCTACACCCTGCGCCAGAACGCGGCCATCCGCGATCAGTACAAGTACACCACGCCCGAGAGCATCACGACCGTGATGCTCGCCAACCTCTTCGAGGTGGAGCGCATCGTCATCAGCGACCTGGTCAAGAACACCGCCAACAAGGGCGCCTCCGACTCGCTCGCCAGCGTCTGGGGTGATGACGTGGTGCTGGCCTACGTCGATCCCGCCGCCTCCGCGAAGCTTCGCACCATGACCTACGGCGTGACGCTCATGGGGCAAAACTTCTACGCGAAGACTCACGAAAAGCCTGAGCTCGGTCGAGGCAACCTCGGGGCTCACTACCTCGAGAACGGTTGGGAGTGGGCCATCGAGTCCGCCGCCATCGTGGCGAACGGGAACGACGACTTCATCGCTGGCGCGCTCATCGAGAACATCTTCTAGGGGCCCGCCATGCGACGCTACCTTCCGGGAATCATCGCCGCCACCCTGCTTGCCGGGGTGGCCGTGGCGCAGTCCAGCTTCACCTTCGAGCGCCTGGTCAAGGCGTTCCGCGGGGGCATCTACATCGGCGCCACTGCCGAGCGCACTTCGTCAAACAAGGTGACTCGCACCTTGGCTCCTGCGGACCAGACGATCGACTTCGGATCGGCCGCCGCGAACACGTGCGTCGAGTCCTCAGCCATCACCGTCACTGGCGCCCTCGCCGCGGACACATGTGAGATTGGCCCCAACGCCACCGCGGGCGCGCTGGGCGGGAGCTTCACCTGCTACGTCTCGGCCGCAGACGCGGTGAAGGGCAAGTTTTGCAACCCGACCGTGGGAGCCATCGACCCGGCAAGCGGGCTCTTCGGCCTCAGGGTCACGTCGAACAAGTAGGAGGCCACGTGCGCAGACTCGCAGCCCTCATCGTCCTGCTCCCGGGGCTGTCGCTGGCCCAGCTGTCGCCAACCCCGAGCGGCCAGGCCATCGGCCCGGCTGGCGCCTCCACTCAGACGGCGAACAGCGCCGCGGGGAACGAGCCTTCGACCACGACCGACGGCGTCATCCTGACGAACCAGTGCCGCGCGGCCATCATCGTCAGCGCGGCCAGTGGGGAGACGCTCTCCGGCGGCGGGACACTCAAGCTCTGGTGGCTGGACACCACCCAGACGACTCCGCGCTGGAATCTCCTGGTGGAGGGTACGGACCCGGCCATGACTGGCGCGGCGGCGCGGCGCGACGTCACGGTTGGCGTGCGGAAGACGTTCCCCTACGGACGACTCTATGTCGAGGCCGACACAGTCACGGCCAGTGGCGGTGCGCTCACGGTCCGTGTCCTCACCTTCACGTGCAAGGCAGTCACCGCGGCGCCCGCGGGCGGGAGCGGCGGCATGTTCGCCGTGCTCGGACTGGTGCGCGACGCCGCGCTGGCGCAAGTCGAGGTTGAGGCGGGCGGCGGGCCGACCGGGCTGACCGGCGACGGCTCGAACCTGACGGCCACCGTCCCGTACCGCGCGCCCGCGGGGAGCTGTGCGGCCCCAGCCTTCGCTTGGTCTGCGGACGCGGACGGTACGGGTTCGGGGTGGTACCGCCAGGCTGCGAACGTCTGGAGTCTGTGTCTCAACGGGGTAGAGGTGGCCAGGTTCACCGGCACAGAGCTGCAGATGCTTGCAAGCACGTCGCTCTTGGCAAACATTATCAAGGGGCCGACCGGGACCACGAAGTGGGACCTCTCGACTCCTGAGAATCTCATCCTCAATCAGGTGGCCGCCACTGGCGTTGGTACGCGGTTCCGCAATTCGGTCTTCGACATGACTCACGCGGGGCAGCAGCTCCAGGTCATCAACGGCGGCGTTGGCGTCTGGGGTGTGAGCGGAATCGGCGGAATGCTTGTCGATATGGACGACGGCACCGGCACTCCGGGCAACGTCACACAGAATCGCTCGTGCGGCCGTGCAGCCGTCGCAGCCACTGCATCTACGGTCACGGTGACGAGCAGCACGGTAGCTGCAACTTCATTCGTGTTTGCCCAGCTGCAGGAAGCTGACGCGACGTGTACGGCAATCAAATCTGTTGACCCTGCAGCTGGCAGCTTTGTGCTGACCGTATCCGCTGCCTGCACCGCCGACACTGACTTCGGATGGTGCGTTATTTCTGACCCAGGCTAAGGGCGCGCGTGGATCCAATGGCTTTGCCGAGATGGCTGAGGCCTCCTGATCCGCGCGTGTCTCCGCTGGTCGCCGCCGTCAAGTCAGCGTCGGCCGCTAAATATGTCGCCGCCTATGGCGCAAAGGCCGATGGCGTCACGCTCGACACGCAGGCCGTTGTCGACGCGATGGCCGAGACCAGGCATGTCCTGTTCGGCCCCGGCGAATACCGGCTCGGCGCCCTGAGCATTCAGGACGACACCACGCTCGAGATTCTCCCCGGCGCCGTTCTCCTTCTCGAGGGCTCTGTTGCCATGAACGGGAAGCAGTCCGTGCTCAAGGGGTGGACGCGCGGCATTGGCAGCGTAGACTCCATCAAGAAGCCCGTTCTCAAGTGGGTAGGCGCACCCAACGGCAAGGTCATCCAGATGGGCAACACGCCGGTTTCTCCGGTTGGGTGCGCCATCGAGGGCATTTGCATCGACGCGAACGGCGTGTCTGGTGTAACGGGCCTGGACATTGGCGCGGACACGGGCGGCCCGGCCTGGTGCAGCTTTCAGGACATGGTCTTCTTTGACTGTGCGCTCGGTATCAACATCCTGAAGGGTGCGCAGACAAACTGGTTCACTCGCTGCTACATCCGCAACCAGGGAAGCTACAACCCAGGTACTGGAATTCGCATCGGCTACACCGGTAACGCTGGAGCAGCGAATACGACGCTCTGGTTCGACCAGTTGATAGTCGAGGGCTATGCGGTAGGTGTTCAGCTCGGAGGCACGGACCCGACAGCCCACGGCGCCGCCGCTGCGTACTTCTCGCGCTTCGTCTTGCAGCAGCATCCGGATAACGGGATAGCAGTTAACGCTCAGAGCGGGGGCCCCTACTACTTTTCGAACGGCTACACAGAAGGCCATGCTGCTGTTGGCGCCGGTACGTCAACGTGTTTTGTCGTTGGCGCTGCCGGGAAGACGGCAATGGTATTCGTTCGCGACTGCTATCTCCAGAGCTGGCACACCGTTGTACAGGGTATTGGGTGGGACGCGCTCAACGTGGTCGACAACTTCATCATTTCTAGCGCCGACGCGAAGGTGTTCGTCAATACCGGCGGGGGGCTCCGCAGACGAAACGGGAAGTGGGACAACTTCTGCGACCTCGGAGCGGCCGTGACAGAAATCACTGGTGGCGTGACTGGCTTCAATACGTTCGTCTCGAACAGGAAAGTTGACGAGCTACCGATGCCGATGCCTCGCCGGGACAACAACTCCCGGGCGGTCCGAGCGAACGTGGGCCAGGTCAAGACGCTGTTGCCCGGAGACTTCGTCGGGGTGCTCGAGATTGTCGGCCACCCCAACGGCTCCGGTCCTGTGCGCCCGATGGGGCGCTTCGTGCTGGGATCCAACGGGCCTGGTTCCGTGCTGGAATTCCAGGCTCCAGCCGCCAGCTACAGCGCCACGCAGGGGTCCGCTCTGACGCGCAACGTCTTTAACGACGGGGCAAACTACGTGGTCGAGAACAATAGCACGCAGGCCGAGTTCTTCACCTTCGAGGCCAGATGGTTTCCAGTTGTGTCGGAGTAGCTCGTCGGCAGCAGGGGCTGGCGCAGCACCCTGTGGCGCTGGTAGAGCTGGCGCAATGAGAGCCAGCCTGCGGGAGCGCTTCGAATCCAAGTTCACGCCAGAGCCGAACACCGGGTGCTGGCTCTGGGCCGCGTCCGTCTTCAAGGGTGGGTATGGTCGACTCCGCACATCAGAGCACGAGATCGCCTACGCCCACCGCGTCTCATGGGCGCTCCATCATGGCCCGGTCCCGGCCGGGTCTCACGTGCTGCACCGCTGCGACAACCCGCCGTGCGTGAATCCCGATCACCTGTTCCTGGGCACCCACGAAGACAACATGGCGGACATGGCGGCCAAGGGCAGGCACTTCAGTAAGGCTAGGCCGGAACGAGTCGCTCGAGGCGACCGTCACTGGGCTCGCGCCCACCCAGAGCGCGCGGCGCACGGCGAGCGTCACGGATCTCGCACCAGGCCCGACCGAGTTGCACGAGGCGAACGACAGGGGAGCGCGAAGCTCGCCGACATGAGCGTCGCCTTAATCCGAGCGGCATGGCGCAGCGGAGTGGTTCAGCAACGCGCTCTGGCGGCGGCGTTCGGTGTCTCCAGGCAGACGGTCTCCGACGCTGTCAACTACAGGCGCTGGAATCACGTCCCGGACGACTTCGGCTGTCCGGCCAAGGAGTAGCGCATGCCAGTCTCAATCTTCAGCATCGAGCACGCGGACATCAGTGCCCACTACTTCCCCTCTCGCACCGCGTTCAGCGCGAGCACGAAGCCCACTGCCGCCGCGGTCGGGGAGATGATCGAGGCGGAGTCGGCGCGGCTGGCGGGCGCACTGTCGGCCATCGACGTGTCGGCGAGCACTCTCAGCACGGACGCGGGGGCGAGCTACCCGGCGGCGTACGAGTGGTGCCGGGACACGATTCGTCTGGGCGCAGCCATTCGTGTGATGCAGGCGATCGCAGGCGCAGGCGCGGTGCCCGAGTTCTGGGTGACGCAGCTCGAGGCGCGGTACAAGGCGCTGGCCGACAACGGATTCTCGGCGCTCGGCGATGCGCCTAGGCCATCCCAGCTCGGGCCGCGCAGTCACGTCTCAGCGCATGACCTTGACCGCGGCGATCTCGATCTGTTGTCTGATGTGATTCCGCCATTCCGGAAAAACGACGCCCAGTGAAGACGATTCTCTTTCTCGCCAAGTTCTTTGCCGCCGTCGCCATCGACGCGTGGCTTGCGGCCAAGGACCGGAGGAGGGAGGGGCGATGATCAGTTTCCGGCTCAAGGGGATGGAGCAGCTCGAGAAGAGACTCAAGTCCATGCCCAAGCGGGTGCAGGACGAGATGGGTCGCGCGATGCGAGACGAGGCGGTGGCTGTCCTGGCCAAGGCGCAGGAGTCCGTGCCCTACGACACGGGCTACCTCATGAGCACTGGCGACGTTCGAGACGTTAGGGTGAACCAGCACCGCACGGACATCGATGTCGGCTACACCGCCCCGTACGCGATCTACGTCCACAGCCGATTCCCGTGGTTGCTGAGAGCCTTTCAGGAACGCGCAAACGGCTTCGCCAGACGCATCGCCGATCGCCTGAGCAAAGCCATGGAGAAACGCTGATGCCCACGCTCAAGAATCCAGCCAGCGACCTCGCGACCGAACTCAACGGGCAGGCGCTCGGGGGCGTGACTCTCACGCTCCAAGACAACCTGTTCAGCCGGGCGCACCATCCAGCCCCGGCCTCGCTGCATGTGCAGCTGCTTAATGCTGGCGGCGTGGCGCCGCAGCCCTACCTCCAGGGCGCGACTCCGCAGGCCTACTTCCAGACAACGGTGCAGCTGATCGTCTGGGGCGAGCCGGGCGAGGATGCGTATGACCAGGCCGAGGCCCTTGCGCGCGCGGTCGTCGGCTTCCTGCAGCAGCGCGCAGTCACTGGCTATGTGAGCGTCGTCGCCAATGACATGCCGGCCTACTTCTCGGACCCCGAGACGCAACGTCAGGCATTCACGACCAACCTCTCAGCCAAGTACGTTGGGTGACTAGAAAGCTACATGCCTTTGCGTGCTCTTGCTTCCTCCGCTGACACTCTCGCGCGAGGTAGGCAATGGCTCTTGCTGGACATGGGACGGTTGTCCGATCTGCGGACACGGACGTTGCCGGCGACATCGTCGACGGCGTCAACAACATCGAGTGGAACTATTCCGCCGAGCTGCTGGAGACCACCGACTTCGCCGACGGGCAGGATCGCGAGCGCGAGCTCCAGGGGCTGAAGGACGTCCAGGTGACTCTGTCCGGAGACCTCGAGACCGCAGACACGGGCCAGGCGAGAATCCGAACCAATCACCTCGCCGGCACCGTGGTGTGGCTGCGCTTCCTGCCGAACGGCACCACCGGCTACAAAGCACCGTTCAAAGTCCAGGACTTCAACATCACGAGCGCCTTCGACGGCAAGCTTGAGTTCTCCGCCACGCTCATGGTCGACGCCTCTTCGGGTGCCATCGGGACGGTGTAGCCCATGGCGATCGCCGGCCACTCAATCACGCTGGAGCGGGTGAGCGCGAGCACGTCCATGTCTGCGGAGGCCACCACGCTGAGTGGTGGCAACACCATCGCGCAGGTGACCGACACCGCGCGCCGACTGTTGGACCCCACCGTCGCCATGACAGTGCTGGACAACGGCATTGCCGCGACCAACATCCGGATCGATCCGCTCTTCGGACGCATCATCAAGACGACCGGCGCCTTCACCGGTCCGGTCACCATCAGCGCCAACTACTACCCGCGCGTCGAAGAGTCGGAGCCCATCAGCTTCTCTGCGGACTGCGTCACGGAGTTGATCGACACCTCGCTGCTCGGCGAGCAGGACCGGCGCCGCGCCGTGGCTGGGCTCCAGACCGCATCCGGCGAGGTGGTGACGCTCGACACCGGGAGCACGTGGCTCGCGACCGACTTCGACTCAGGCGTGCTGCGCGCGCTGTCTGTCGACTTCGGCAACGGCGTCATCTTCCGAGCGCTCGTCAAGCTGCGCGAGCTGGCGCGCTCGGTCGCGACGGACGGTCGCTTCGAGCTCACCTACTCATGGGAGGCCGCGGGCGGGAAGGTGACGGGGCAGACGATCGGCAACAACACTTTCGGCTGGTCGGACCTCTCCGGCTAAGGAGTAGACGTGGATCTCAAGAGTCTCAAGGCGAAAATCGAGGGCGACGGGCGGGACGACATCACCTTCGAGTGGAAGGGCGAACGCTTCCTCGCCAAGCAAAACACCGTTGCGGCCAACCGTCGCATCGACACCGCGGCCAAGCGCAAGGACGGGACCAAGGACGAGGGCCGCTTCCTGGTGCTGCTCGCCGCAGAGTCGATCCACTACGCCGAGTCCGGCGAGAAGGTGTTCGACTCGAAGGCGGACATCGACTTCCTTGAGCGGCTGCCCATCGGCAAGGGCAGCTTCCTCGCCACCTTCATCGAGGCATACGGCGCGGTCGAGGCGCGGGACGCGCGGGACGCCGAAGCGGTTTTCTGAGATGCCTCGGCTCCATGGCCCCGGTGATGCTGGTGGCCGAGGCGACTGGGGCCAGTACGCACAAGGTGGAGGAGACGTACACCCAGTGGGAGCTCCTCATGTGGGTGGCGTTCCTCAACTGGAAGAATTCGCCAGCGAAGTCTCGGCCCGGGCGGGCGCCGCGCGGGCCGCCTCAGCCGCCACCTTGGGAGATGGGTAAATGATCGTCGACTCTCTCAAGATTCTGCTCGAGGGCGACAGCCGGGACCTGGAGCAGGCAGTGGCCAGGTCGGTGAAATCGTTCGGCATCTTCAGCGCCAAGTCCAAGGCGGCGGCCGACGCTCTGAGGGCGCAGCAGGATGCCTCAAAGAGGGCTGCTGCTCATATGCGGCAGGTGGGCGAGTCGCTTGAGCGCGTGGCCAGTGCGGCCACACTCGCCAGCGCGGCAATCACTGCCGCCGCCACCGTCGCCGTGAGCCAGGCGGCGAAGTATGATCGAGGCGTCGCCAACGCAGTGAAGGATCTGCAGGGCGCCTACTCCGCCCTCTCGGTGCAGATTGGCCGCGCCCTCATCCCGACTCTGCGCGCGATGGCGCAGACCGTCTCCACCGTGGTGCGCTGGTTTCAGTCGCTCTCCCCCGGAGTCAAGGAGGCGGCTGCTGGCTTCGCGGCGTTCGCCGCTGGCGCACTGGCGGTGCTCGGCACGGGAGCGAAGATTGGGAGCATCTTCGCGAAGCTGGCGCCCACTATCCTGCCCATCCTGCCCGCCCTTGCCGCCGCCGCTGCTGCGCTGATCGCGATCATCGTCGTGGTCGGCCTCGTACAGGAGGCGTGGGACGCGAACTTCGGTGGGATTCAGGACATCACGAAAGACACGATCGACTATGTCAAGAAGTCGTGGGCGGAATTCAAGGCATGGTGGAAGGGCTCTGCTCCGGGCATCGGCGAGGCATTCATCAAGGTCGGCAACGTCATCCTGACCGCGCTCATCTACCCGCTCGAGAAAATCACTCAGCAGTGGTCCGAGGCCGCGCGCTTCCTCGGCGCAGACAAAATCGCCGATGGCCTGGCCGCCGTGAGCGGGACGCTGAAGGAGATTCGCGAGGGCGGCATTGCGCAGCTCGGCACTGACTTGGCCGACGCTGGCGAGGCGTTCGGAGACGGTATCGTTCGCGGCGCCAAGCGTGGATTCAAGACGACCAAGGATTTGCTGGCTCAGGCCATGGGCGCGACGGGGAAGATCGTCTCGCCTGGCCTCTCGATCGACCAAGACGACGCACTCGCTGGCGACGACCTCATTTCGAACAAATTCCTCGCCAAGTTCAAGCGAATCACAAACGCTCTGGCCAGCGGTCCAGGACTCACCTCGGAGTTGGAGGCCGTCTTCATCAAGCTCAAGGAGGCCGGCAAGCTGACTGCGGACGCAATCAAGAAGGCCGGAGAGAACCTCGGGGCGCAGCCGCATCAGATTCAAGAAGCGCTCCGCGGCGCGCTCAAGACTGTGCGCGATCGAAATGTCGCTCGCGATACCGCGAACAGAGCAGGCGCTGGAGATGCGTTGGCTGGGGCTTTCGGCGCAGCTGGGCAGGCGATTCAGCAGTTGGCCAGCGGCAACTTCGTCGGCGCGCTCACGACTTTCGCCATGGAGAGCGAGGGATTCCAGACGCTTATTGCCGAGGTGGGCGCGCTGTTTGGGATGTTGGCCAACGTGCTCAACCCACTCTTCGAGGCGCTGAGCCCGTTCGTCAACATCATCGGCAACCTATTCTTCGCATTCGCGCCGCTCATCGAGTGGTTCTTCAAGCTGACCAACCCGGTTCTGATGCTGACTCAGCTCGTGCTGCCACCGCTCTTTGAGGCGCTCAAGCTCTTGGGCGTGGGCTTTCTGTACGCTGCTGAGGCAGTGTCGATCGTTTGGAACAGCATCGTCGACGCTGCATCTTGGCTCGTGCGCGCGATCGGAGATCTCTTCGGCGCCATCGGACTGACCGGCGTCGAGAGCATGCTCGACGGATTCGCCGACAGCATCACGAAGATGCGCGATGAGACCGACTACGCAGCCGAGCGAACCAAGCTGCTGAACATGTCTCTCGAAGAGGCGACTGTCAGCATCGCCAAGGAGCGCAAGGAGCGCGACAAGCTGAACGAGTCCATCCTCAACGCCCCGTCTGGCTTCCGAGTCCCTGGCTTTCGCTTCGGCGCTACGGACTCGGGCATCCGCGAGGGTTCGCAGATTGGCGGCGGCGCTCTGGATGGGCGGGTGGTGAACCTCACGGTGCTGCTCGATAGCAAGCCCATCGCCGCGCAGGTGATTGAGACGCAGGTGATGTCCGGTCAGCGCAACACCGGCTCGCGGTGGGGGACCTACTCCCCGGAGATGTCCTAAATGGGAATCCTCACCCTCGCATCCGGGCTGGACATCCCCATTCGCGCAGAAACTCTGCAGAGGCAGGCGCGCGACGTGGGAGATCGCGCCACTGCGTACGACGGGACGATGCGCCTCACGCGGCGTGCGCGGAAGGTGGATTTTCAATTCGACATGCCGCCGATGACAGCGGCCGACGCCTTTGCGTGGGAGCAGCTGCTTATAGGGACTGGCCAGTATTGGCACTTCGACTCCAACCTCTACTCAACCAAGGGCGTCCCGACCACCGGCACAGGCACGCGCGAAACCTCCAACCCAAAGGCTGGCGCTGGGAATCTCGGGCTCACAGGGGCGCAGACTTTCGTGGGCGCCATCGGAGCCACGTTCTCCACGCATCCATGGACCGTATCCTTGTGGCGCGACGCATCCGGAGGGCCGGGCGGAGCGGCCTACGTTCACTACGTGGTGCGCTCCGATGGAGCCAAGTGGGTGGACGGCGTACGGAATGACGCGGCCAGCACCACCTGGCTCGCAGTCACATCCAGTCTCACTCTCACGGACACGGACGTTGACTACGACTCCATTCATGCGGCGCTAGGGCTGTGGCCCGAGAGCTTCGTCGCGCCTGTGTACAACATGGCTGGCGCCGACTGGGCGAACTTCCCCGTGCTCACCGTGTATGGCGACGCGCTGCCGGGTTCGTCCGTTAGCGTGCGGCGCTCGTATCTCGCCGAGGTAGCCAGCATGGAGATGCTCGGCGGGCGCCTCGCAGGAGCGGCCCACTCCTCATCGATCCACAAACTGAGCGTCTCTCTGTTCGAGGTTTAACGTGCGCGCGCTGACGGCCAATCAAGAGGCGGTGCTGGCCGGCAACTCCACCACGTGGGACGTGCGCGTGTACGCGAAAAACGCGGCCGGCGCTCTCGTCGAACTCAACTCGGCCGGAGTTGGCGGCACCTTGCCTGGCTTCAACTCGCTCCAGATGGTGGAGTGGGGAGAGTCGCTCGACGACATCGGCATGACCGCCACGGTCACATTGCTCCGCGAGCAGCACGGGCTGTCCGTCGCGCCACTCATGACAGCGGCGCCTGCCAACGTTGGGTGGGCGCCCGGCGGAAGCTACGCGCCGTTGCTGGCGGTCGGGCGAGAGCTTTGGATTCAAGCCGAGCCGCGAGGCAGCGCCCCCGGCCAGTTCGACTCCACCACCTTGTTTTTCCGTGGGTACATCGACAGCATCGATGTGGCGTCCGGCAACTTCGTTCGCCTCGAGTGTCGAGATCAGGCGGCGCTCGTCTGCGACACATTCCTTGAGGAGGAGTTCGTGTTCTCCTTCTGTAAGGATGGGTCGACGCTGGCGGCCGCGCGTATCTGGACGCCGAGCACGGCGGTTGTGCTCGATGAGTACTTCATTCCGACCGAGGCGACGCGCAAGACTCCGAGCTCAACGCGACGCTTCTACAAGGTCACCACCGCAGGCACCACGGGGACGACCGAGCCGACGTGGCCAAGCAGCGGCACGGTTGGCAGCGGCACGGCGGTCTTCACCTCCATCGCCGACACGGTCGACACCGGGTATGCGATGCAGGATGTCATCCAGACGATGCTGGACAGGATGACAGCGCTGGGCGGCACCGCACCGACGCTCTACACGCCCGTCTCCCCGGCGTTCAACTTGCTGCCCTGGAAGCAGAGTCGGACCGGGCTTCTGACAGCCATCCGTGAGGCGGTGGGTCAGCGCGGCTGGGACATCCGATACAAGTGGCGAGCCGGGACGTCGCAGTTCGAGCTGACTCTCTTCGAGCCGGACAGGGCGAAGACGACTCCGGACCGGACCTTCACCGCGAGCCAGTATTCGGAGATCAGCGGAGCCTCGACGTCCATCGACGGAATTCGCAACGTGGTGCGCATCGTCTACTCGGCGAGCGGCACGGTCGATAACACGGGCAATCCGCAGCGCCTGCTGGTGACGCGCAAAGACGATCCGTCTATTGCATCGTACCGTCGCCGCACCATCGAGATTGCCGAGTCGAGCACCAGTCGCATCGACACGCAGGCTGAGGCCGAGGCGATGGCTGACGCCATCCTGGCGGACCTGAAGGATCCAAAGGTGACGGCCTCGGTCCAGCTGCTCGATGGCTTTCCGTGGGTGGAGCTTGGGGACCTCTATCGATTCCCTGGGAACGGGGCGCACTGGGATACCAACCAGGACTTGGCGGTCTACGCGTACCGTCACCGGGCCACGAACGGGCGCCTGTCGACAGAGCTACAGCTGCGAGGCAAGCCGTCTGCGCGATTCGACGGGTGGCATCGTCTCGACACCCGCGCGAAGGAGGGCTCACATTCACTGCGCCTCTTTCAGTCCGGTGGCGGGCTGACGCTCAGCGCCGCTGAGGTGGTGGGCGGCATCCAGCTCTCTGTGACGCGCGAGCTGGAGAAGACGGTGCCGCAGGATGAGATGTTCGAGTACCACGTCAGCCGCACGCCGAGCTTCACGCCCGACGCAACATCGCTCAAGGCCCTCACCCAGTCGCGGGCGATCACTCTCCCGGATCTTGTCCCTGGCGCCACCTACTACGCCAAGACGAGACCCCGGACGCTGAACGCTGGCAAGCCCGTGGTGGCTGAGCCGAGCGCGCAGGTGTCGTTCACGGCTGGGCAGGGGAATGCGGCGCATCTATCTGCCGACTTTGAGGCGGGTCGTCTGCCGCTCAATGGCGGCTTTGAGACGAACTCTGACCCGACCGGACCGCCAGATCATTGGGCTGTCACCACTGGCGTTTGGAACACGGATTTCACGCTTGGCGCAGACGGGAGTAATAACTATCTCAGAGGCATTGCCAGTGGCGCTGGCATTGTGTCCAAGTCGGACATTTTCCCCATGGATGGCAGTGATGCCATTCACGTCACTGCAATGATCCGCCGCGTCTCCGGCGGTTCGGGAGGTGGCCGAGGAGACGTTTACTTCGAATCGTTCGACAAGGACATCGCATCTCTTGGCAGCCAGACGATCGCTTCCGTCGACTCAACAGACACGGCAAGCGCTTGGTCCAAAAAGGGGCTTCCGCTTGTCGCCAGCAGCAGCGCGCGGTTTGGCCGCATCGGGATAAGTAACGGTGGGACCACGTCCGACCCAATAACTTGGGACGTCGACAACGTGCGAGTGCAGCGGCAAACGTTTCAGCCGAACTGGGCCTCAGAGGTCACGTCTGGCGGGAAGACTATCGCCAGCACCACATTCGCAGATCTGAAGTCGGTCACGTTCGCCCAGCACTTGGGACGACAGAGCATCGTGATGATTTGCGCAGGGTCGGCCTTTGCGGACACGGCCGCTGACAAGATGTCGATCAGATTCGTCTACGACGGGGTCACGATAGGAGCGGACTACCCAGTGTTTTTTAACGAGGCAAACGAGCATCAGCAGTTCGCGTTTGCGGTGGTGCTGGAGGGCGCAGCGACTCCGGGATCCAAGACCGCCAAGGTCCAGTGGTCGCGTACCGGCACCGGCACCATCACCATGAACGGCGACGACTCCGTCACTCTGGTTGTGTTCTGAGACCCGGGAGCGCCGCCCGGTACCGCCGGTCCGCCATGGTATAGCCGCGACCGTCCCAGTCGTGGTGAGCGATCGTGTCGAACTTCCAGCGACGCGCGTCGTGCGCATGGAGCAACTCGTGCACGAATGCCTCCATGCTTGGCCCGACATACAAGACGCCAAAGACGGAGACCTCGCCGGTCACCATGTGGCCTCGCGCCGAACGCCATGTCTCGGCCTCCTGGATCGTGACAGAGAGCCCGGCAAAATCCGAGTCGAAGTCGGCCGAGAGAACCGCTCCGGCTGAGTCCATGGCGCGACGAGCATGGTCGATATTGGCCGCCGCCGCCTCGCAGTCAACCGGTGCGACGGATGAGATGCTGATCGACCCGAGTTCGCAGCGCAGCTCTGTCGCGGATCCGCAACCGGAAACGACCATCAATGCCGCACAGCTCCGAGCCAATGACATGACCATATCTTGTCAACGCCAAGCGCCGCGCGCAATTGCCTTCCCTCGCCATGTAGGACTAGCGGTGGACCCATGGACTGGTGTAGCCGTTGACCCATGGCTGGCCCGATCGACCAGAACACCTCAGTCCGGCTGTCCCTCGTCATCCCCGCCATCGCAGCCGCGGTCACCCTCGCCAGCGCCGCAGGGGTCGCCCTCTACCAGGCGAGCGCCGTCGCCGCAGATGTCAAGCAGGAGACATCGCGCGCCGTGCAGGTGGACCACGCGCATGATCTTCAGCTCCAGCGCCAGACGGACGCGCTCGAGTCCATGGGCGGGAACCTCGGGGAGATCAAACGGGAGATTGGGGACATCAGCAGCGAGGTCCGTGAGTGGCGCCGTGAGGAGTCCTCGAGACTGAGGCGGGAGCGCAGGTGAAGACGAACGCCGCCGGTCGCGAGCTGATCAAACGCTTCGAGGGCCTGCGGCTCAAGGCGTATCTCTGCCCGGCCGGCAAGTGGTCGATCGGATATGGCCACACTGGAGACGTGGCAGAGGGACAGGCGATCACGGAACACCAGGCGGAGGCCATCCTGGACGTCGACCTCGAGCGCTTCGAGCGCGGGGTGGGGCGCGTGCTCGACTGGCCGGCAACGGAGAATCAGTTCTCAGCGCTCGTCTCGCTCGCGTTCAACATCGGGCTCCCGGCGTTCTCGAACTCGACGCTCCTGGACAAACTCAACGCCGGGTGCGGCGCGCGAGAGGTGGCAGATCAGTTCGGCCGCTGGGTTCGCGGCGGCGGGCACACGCTGCAGGGTCTCGTCTCGCGCCGAGCGGCAGAAGCGGAGCTCTTCCTCAAGGAGTAGCCATGGACCCAACCATCCTCGCCACAGAACTACTCAAGGCCGTCTCATCCGGTCAGTACGTCCTGGCGCTGGTGGCCGGCGTCACCCTCGGCACCATCCTCATGCGCCGCTTCGGAGCCAAGCGCTGGCCATGGTTCGGCACTCCGCTCGGCTCTATTGTGGTCGCCATCTCGGGCTCAGTCGGCGGCGCCCTCTTCACTGCGCTGATGGCCGGCACACCCTTCTCCTGGCCGCTGGTGCTCAAGCTGGTGATTGAGGCCGTGCTTGTCGCTGGCGTCGCGCTCCTGCCCAGCGCGGCGGCCACGGCCAAGCCGTCGCCATCCGGCGTCGACATCAGCGACGCGCTCAAGCAGCTGAACGAAGTGGCGCGCAAGCCCTAGGTCGAGTTCTTGCCGGTCGGCTCGATCGGCGCGACCACCAGCGATCGCTCGGCCTCATAAATCGTGGCGCCAAACGGCTCCCACTTCACGTACCAATTGCCATCGTTCGCTGGGCTCTCGATCCGCCCTAGCCTGTCGTTCGGGCCGTTGATGTTCGAGACGGCTACGTCCCACTTGGACTTCACCACATCGCCGACTTTCATGGACATACTCCTCCTTGGAACGCCACCTGTGCGCCGGTGGCCCGCGTCCCTCGCGCTCGGCGCAGAGTCGCCGAGTGATGGCATCCCGGGGTTTCTCGCAGTCACGCCACTGCGCAAGGGCGCTCCGGCCTTTGCGCTCGCTCCCGGGTGGGCGCGCCCGCCGTGGCGGGGTTCGCAGCTAGAACTTCTTGCCGTGTTTGTGCGGCCGGCTGGCATTGTACGCCAGCTTCGCCTTCAGCGCCGCGTCGAGGTCGATGCCGAGCCAGCCGGCCAAGTCCGCGATGCGGATGATGGCGTCGATGAGCTCGACCGGGAACCCGTCGGGCTTTCCCTCGTGATTGACCCCGTCGTGCCACCAGTGGCTCAGAGGCAATCCTTGATTGCCCGCGCGCGCATGTTCCAGCGCCTCGGCCAGCTCCGAGACGACCAGCATCAGCTTCTCGCTCACGTTCTGGTTCGGGGCCTCATAGAACCCCTTCGCCACCGAGTTGCCGTGCGCAGCATCGCGCAGGGCGTTGAGGTTGATCGCGGGCTCGCTGCGGATTGATCCATCTCCTGCGTGCACTTCTCTGGTCATCTCGGCGTACTCCTTCATCAGTGAGTCCTCCCACGACAGCGCCTCTGCTCCCCTCGAACACACCAGCGTTGCTTCGCTCGGCTCGAAGTTCGGCTCCTCTGCAACGTGCACCTCGAACGACAGCTCAGGTCCGCTCACGGCGCCACCACCTTCCCGGGAATCATGTTGTGCTTCGACGCCCAGCGTCCATCCGGCAGCTTGACCTTATCCGCCGGTCGATGCCACGCGCCGCACGAGCACGGCCCATCGCGGACGTCGCACCCGATGCCGCCGTTGTAGCCGTAATCGCCCTCGTGCTTCTCGAGTTCCATCAGATCGATTGCCAGTATCTTCATTGCTTCTCCTCGCACTCCGAACACGTCCACTTCCTCGACACCGCCAGCATGACAACCGGGATGTGCGCCAGCGCCTGCGCCGCATTCTTGCCCGTCTTCTCCATCGCGCGGCGCACCACGACGCAGTTGACTCCGCGCTGGCACATGACTGCAAGGCCACGCAACACGCTCAAGGCCGCCTCCACGTGATGCCCTTCACCACGAGCAAGATGCACTGCGCCGTCACCCCGTAGTCCTGCGCCAGCGAGCGGTACGTGCACCCGCCCGCGGCGTACTTCTCCCGAATCTCCATCGCCTTCTCCATGTCCAGTTTCGACGTCGTGAATCCACCCATCAGAGCACCTCCATCGCAGCTGCCACGCCGAGCATCGTCAGCGTGAGCCAGCCGAAGATTCGAAGCATCACACGCGCCCAGCGCCGGTCCTCCTCCATGATTTCCATGGCCCGCTCGACCGGGTGCTTCATGGCTCGCCTCCGTCCGGGCAACGGACTGGGAACCGCTGCGTCACGGACCGCTCGCCCAGCTGCGTAGTCACCCAGACGTACTCACCCTCCCACTCGAGGCTGGTGAAGATGGCGACCGGAGCGTCCTCCTCGAATTCCACCTCCGGCAACGGCTGGCGGCTGACGAACCACCAGCCTCCGCCGAAGAGAGCGACGATGAAGACGGCTGCGCCGAGCAGCCACGCGTCGACGGGGTGCCTCATCTCCTCACCGCCTCGAGCACGAGCGCTGCTACCGGCAAAGACCACGACACCATCAGTAGAAACAAAATCACCTCAGCCATCTGACTTCTCCTTTGCTCATGTCTCGGCACTCCTCACTTCCACCTCCACCCGCGGCGAGGCCTTGTCGTCGAAGCGATACGCATGCAGCGAGACCACCTGCGAGTCGTCGACGTACGCCACGCCTTGCAGGGCATCTAGGACGGCCTTGATTCTGCCGTCAAGGTCACCCGACTTGCGAGGCCGGTACACCCAGATGCTGATGCTGATCGGCCCCTTGATTGGCCCGGCCGTGCCGCCCGCCGCCGCTCGCACCTTCGCCTTGTACGCGCGCGCCTCTGTGCTCAGCACCGTCCGGCCGCGCCAGTTGCGCCAGAGCCGATTGGTCGGCGGCGGGTAGGGGAGGACGATGTAGATCACGGCGTCGCCTTGCGCTTGGCGCGCGCGAGATCGAGGTCGAAGAGCATCTGAAGAGTGAGCCAGGTCCGAGCGTCGCTTCCGAGCACGGCTTCAAGAGCGACCGCATGCTTCGCGGAAAGCTTCCGGCGCCCTCGGCAAATGTAGTTCACGACCTGAATGGACACGCCCATGCGACGCGCCAGCTCGGACTGTGTCATGCCTCGCTCGCCCAGTTCAGCGCGCAGGAATTCGCCGGGGTGGGGGCTCACTTGGCACCGCCCTTTGCGGCTGCCCACTCTTCGAGCGCATTCCAGGCGTCCATCGCCACCGTGAGATTCACCGGCTTATGGCGCCACCTCAGCCACGCCGCAAGCAACTCCGCGTCACGCCGCTGGCGGGACTCGAACGCAGCCGCGCGCAGCTGAGCCTCTTCCGCGTCGGCACGATCGCGCGCGGCGAACTCCGCCTCCGCGGCGTCTGCCAAGTCCGCCATGTGGGGCCCGTGGTCTGACGCTCGCAGAGCATCAATCAGCTTCTGCACCGCGCTCATGGAGCCGCCTTTCGGCCGGCCGCACAGTCGCAGTCCTCGGCATCTAGCCCGTACGGCGACGAGACCACTCCGGATCCGCGACACTTCCGACACACGGCCCAGCGCTCAAGGGCACTGAGAGCCGTGAGCATGGCGACAGATGCCGCGAGCAACGGGTCGCGGCTCGCGAGTTGCTCGGTCAGGCGCTGGATCTCGCGCTTAGTGTCGCTCACGGCGCCTCCGTTCGACGCAGGTCGTCGGTGCCGCACAGGACGATCAGGCCCTTCTGCCGAATGCGCGATGCCACGCGCTCGCCGTACACACCACGGATCGATTGCCGCCCGGCGTCTGCCGTTGGCGGCAGATTGGTTGTGATGATGGTGCGCAAGTCTTCCTCCCAACGGTGATCAATCAAATCCTCGAAGGCCTGTTTCCACATGTCATGCAGGCGCTCGAGTCCGAGGTCGTCAATCACGAGCACATCGGCTCGCCGGAGCTCCGCCATGCGCGCCTCGGCAGCGTCGCCGAAACTGCTCTGCGTTGAGAGCTCGCCCGCCTTGACGAAGCGTGCTCGCTGCCCGCTCTTGGTTGCCGCGATAGCAGCGCTGGCAGCGGCCACCGTCTTCCCTGTGCCAACTCCGCCGGAGAGCAGGAGGAACGTGCGTCCGAAACGCTCTTGGTCCTCGACCCCCTGCAGTGCGGCGGTGCGGTCAAGCCTCCCGCTGGATACGGCCTTCGCCGTGGTCGCCTTCACCCCGAGGCTGGCGAGCATGCCCTCTAGGCGGCGCTCCTCTTGGCGCGCCTCGAGTTCCGTGCGCTTGCGCTCCCACTCGGCTCTGGCCAACTTCTCATCGTCCGTCAGCGGGCGGCTCATCCGCGCAATGAAGCTGGGCAACATCTCTCCGATTCTCCTGGGCTCAGAACTCATTCGTCACGTCTCCGGTGCGGCCGTTGAACTTGCTCCAGTCCACGTCCTCAGCGCGCGCCCCACCCTTGCGCGGGTCCCTCTGCGGCGCGGTGATGTCGTTCCACTTCGCGACCAGCTGCCAGAGCGTCGACACCTGCGCGAAGCCCTGGCGGTTGAGCCCGTCGCGCCAGCGGCGCTCAATCTCCACCTGGTCGATTCCGGGCATGGCCATCAAGTCCCGAGCAGCCTTCCCGTCACGGCCGCTGAATGCGTACTTGACGCCGCGCTGCTCTGCGAAAATGGCACAGAGCGAGTCGGTCAGTCGTCGCGTCGCGCTGACTTCGGGCAGCTCCGTGGGTGAAAGCTCCAACGCAAGCGGCGGCTGCGAAGCAGGCGCAAGCTTTTTAGGTACGGCACGGATAGGCACAGCACAGTCCGGCACAGCACGGCACAGCACGGAGTGACCTGGCGTGACTCCGTGTGACTCCGTGTGACTCCGTGTGACCAAAGCGGACTCATCCGTTATGATTTCAGCTGGTTGTGAGGCCATGTTGCGAGCGCGAGCCCTGCTCTCCGCCTTCCGCTGCCTGTCGGACTGCGGAGTCTCCTGGGCCTCGATGAACTTCGGCGCCACTATTTGCGTGTCCGAAACGGCGAAGACGCCGCGCTCAACCAGCGCAGGCCAGCCGACGCGCACGACGTCAATCGGCAACTCGGTCAGCGCTGAGATGGCATCGGGGGCGTCTTCATCGGCCAGGTCTAGGACTCCAGCTCGATCCAGCTTCCGCAACAGCAGCGGCAAGAGCGCCTTGCCTTGCCACGGGAGCAGCTTCCAGGTGACCGTGTCGCGCGTGTAGAGCCTTACGTACCTCTCGTCCTCCCAGCGCATCAGGTCGACCTCAAGAAAAACCTCGCCGCTCGGCACCCGCGGAGGGTCGGGAGCCGGGGCGAGGGCGAGCAGAGCCCGCTGAAATTGTGCAGCCCTCCGTGCTTCATGCGCCCACTTCGTCTCACGCCTCGCCGGCCGCTGTCAACCGTCGCCAGAGCCCCACCAGGTGCTGCGCAAAAACCAAGGGTCTAGCGCGCGCAACTCCTCGCGATCGTCGAGCAGCGTGCGGCGGGCCGCGAGGAGCCGGTCTATCTTCGCCTCGTCCTCTGTCTCGTCCGTCGCCACTGGGCCGTCGAAGCCAGGCGGGATGTCGCTCTCAGAGCCGTACGGTGGCCGGCCTTTCTTGATTCGCTGGTGCTCATAGATGCCGTGCGGTCCGCAAAGGTAGACATAACGACCACGGCGCTTGGCGTTGCGGCCACAGACGAAACACCGCGCACCTTCGGCCATGGCATTGCCCCGCGGCACCTCGCCAACGCGGAGCGGAGGAGCACCACGCTCCTTGCGTTTGGCCTCCGTCAGGTAGTGTGTCTTACACAGGGTCCCGTTGACGCCACGACCGCTCCCTGTACGATCGCACCCACCCACGATGCAGGGTCCTCTGGGGCGGTGCTTGGCGACTACGATTTCGCCACTGCGCACAGCAGCGGCGTAGTGAACCCAGCAGACGCCGCGCGCATACAGGTGCCTAGCGCAGCCTGGCTTGCCGCACGGCACCTGGCCACGCGATCGACTACCAGCCACTCCACGCCCCAGGCCTATCCCAGGCGTAGTCACGGATCCGCAGTGGACGCATCGCCTCGGCCCGTCGCTGGTCGAGGACCAGCCGCTCCATGCGCTCGTCTGCCGCGCGCCGGGCGTCGGTCCGGACCTTGTTCTGCGGCGCGCGCTTCACCTCGCCGACCGGGATGGATAGCCGAGAGCCGCCATCCTTGCGACGGTAGTGTGCCTGGCAAAGGCCCTTCGCGTGAGTCAGCCGGTCGCATCCTGGCGCCGCGCACATGGCTCGATGCTCATTCTTTTTCCGCTCGTACGGCGCGCGTGGATCAAGCGGCTCACACCCACGCATCACACGGTAGCGCTCCACGCTCGCGTGCCCATGGCAGAGTGGCCCCTTCTTGCCGCGCTGCTTGGCCCTAACGCCGCACCCAGGGACAAAGCAGACGGCGCCCTTGAGGTGTGGCCGCGGAGAGATTGTGCGCGTCGCCCAATCTGCATAGCCCCGCGACCGGAGCGTCTGGTGGCCAGAGCAGAGACGGCGACCGCGGATGGTCGGCCGGCCACAGTGGGTGAGGACGCAATGACTAGCCATCGAGAACCACCCCGCGGCGGACGTAGTCCTGAACGTTGAGGACCTCTCGCTCTTCGGCCGCCGCTCGAGAGGCGTGCTTGCGGCGTCGGAGCTCAGCCCAGATGGAGACCATCTCCGACAGCAGAGCATAGCTCGAGAGCCCGCGTTCATGGCGGTGTGCCTCGAACATTCGCCAGTCTCGCAGCGGCACGCGTAGGCCGGTGCCTGGAATCACGCCCGTCTCGCCGCGGAGGCGCACCACCTTGAGCATGTCATTCCAGCGCGGATGCCCGAGGCGCTTGCGCCGGTAGTGAGCATTGCAGAGCCCGAGTGCGTGAGACGTCTTGGCGCACCCGGGAACGAGGCATGGCATCGGCCCAGCCTGCACTCTGATGGGGCGCGTGGCCCAGTCGGGATAGCCGAGGGTGCGGTAGCGGTAGTGGGTCGCGCAGAGCTTGTCTTTGCGCGAGGCGATCCGACCGCAGCCATGGACGGAGCACGGCGTGTTATGTCCGCCCATGAGGGCACCCCCGCTTGTGCGGCGCGGTGAGCGGTTCGCGGCAGTGGACGCAGTAGCAGGACGCGCACCGACAGGTGTGGTGGTGGCCCTCCTTCAGGCGCTTCACCTCAGCCTTGAGGCGCTTGACCTCTGCCCTGGCTCGCTCGCCCATGTTGAGGAGGCGCACCAACTCTGGCACCTCGAAGTACCGTAGCGGCCCGTCGTCGCCACGCCCTTTCACTATGTAGCCCCAGTGCGCAAGGTATCGCGGCCCTTTCTTACGGGCGCTCACGGCAGCACCATCCTCTGCAGCTTGCCGGCTATGTAGCCCAGCACCTGGGCGGCGGAGTGATCGCCGTCGCGACGGCGGCGGTCGGCCTCTTCGCGCACCGTCTCAACCACATTGGCGAGCCGGGCGATGGCGCGGGACGCCTGCGCCTCGGCCTGTCTGCGGAGCATCTCCGAGCGCTCCAGCTTGATCGCCATGTCGGCCACCTCCGCGAGGGCCTCCTCCAGCATCTCCGTGTCTGGGTCCCTCGCCGGGGGCGATACACGCGCTCTCATCTGCCACTCTGTTTCGGTCATGGTGCTGCTCCTTTGCGCTTTGCGCGCCACTTCTTGCTGTATCTCGCGCAGGCTCCGGGGTGGTCCCGATTCCAACGCCGCTTCTGCTCCCGAGCCATCTCCCGTAATTCCGCCAGCGCGCGCGCCACTCCGTCAGCTCCGACAGCCTGTAGGACTAAGGCCGCCAGCACCGCCTTGACGATGCGCGCTCGGGCCCTGGCCCTCAGCTTCGAGCGCCTCACGCTCTCGCGCTGCTTCGCCGGGTTGGCGAGCCGCCACCGCAACTTCTCGAGTCGCGCCTTGTCTGCGCGGTTGCAGCGATGCTGCCGGACTCGCTCGGGGTGCGCCCTCTTCCATGCGGCGATGCTCTCTCTCCATCTCGCGTACGCCTCGGGGCTCAGTCTCTTTTGTTCGCCGCGACGACATCGCTTGCGCGAGACGCGGACGCCCTCCAGCCACTCGCGCCGCGTGCCAAGCGCGGCCTGTGAAGCGAACTCGTCGAGGATGTCCTCGCGGGTGAAGGCCATCTCAGCTCTTAAGCCTCGTCGTCAGGAGCAGCGCTCCGTTCGGCTCGATGTCTGGCAACCGTCGCCCCTCACCACCGAGGTCCGCGGGCCTGATGGGACGGGAGACCTGCTCCATCGTCTCGCGCCACGGCGCCTCGGCCCGATGCTGCTCACGCAGGATGGCGGAGAGCCTCTCTCGGATGGCGCAGCGCCGGAGAAAGGTCTCGACGCTCGTGTCAGCCGGCTCTCAGTGGCGCTTGCGCCTCACGGGTTCGTCCCGGGCATTGTCCTTAGATCTGCCATGGCCATCCGCAGGAGTCTCTCGCAGACCTCATTGCGTGAGCATCCAGAGGCCCGCGCGATCGACTCGATGTCGCGCCATGTGCTGTTCGTAAGGATTACGGAGGATGTCCTACGTGCTCCTCTTGCCTTGGGCTGGGGGCTGAGCACGACCTGGCAATCAATCTTTTCGCGGTGGAACATGTGGCAGACATGTGTACCAATATGAGTCAACAGGAGTCAACAGGGCCTGTTGACGGGCGCGGCCGGCTCGTGTCACTATTTGTTTCGTTGGTTGGGCAGGGCGGCGGCGGGTTGGGCGGCGAGGCCGGCTCCCCAGAGAGCACCGAGTCCCAGGCACCTTCACCCACCGGAGAGAGCATGTTCCTCAAACGAAACCTTACCTTCGAGCGCCCCGCCCCGTCTGGCCCCGACGCCCACGACCTCATCGTTTACGCCGGAGTCGAAGTTGCCGGCAAAGTGGAGGTACGCCTTGGGGAGTACGTGTGCGTCCTCGACCCTCGCACCGAGAAGCAGCTGATCAACGCCGCCGAGGTGAAACTGGCGCAGGACGTGCTGATCGACATGTGCCGAGACATCGAGTCCGGGGTGGCACAGTGAGCGCGCCCCGATACACGCCTGGCCCGTGGCGAGCGGAGTACCCAGGCCCAGACGTCTTCGCCGGGGACCAGCTCATCGCGTCGCTGGTGGTCGAGCGCGATGAGCCAGAGGACAGAGCGCAGGCGAATGCCCGCCTCATCGCGGCTGCACCGATGCTGCTCGAGGCGCTGAAGGCTGCTGACAATATCGCCCACGGAGAGTTTTGCGGTTGTGGCGACCCAGGCGGGTCAAGCTGTGATGGGCCAAGCTGGCGACTGGTGATCGCCGCCGCGGAGGTCAAGTCATGAGCAGCCTCATCTCCCGAATCGCCCACCTCCACCCATGCCCCGATGCCGTCACCTGGCTCGGAGACAAGACGCTCGTGGAGGCGTGGTCCACCAGCGATCGTGCTGACCGGATGCTCTGGCTCGCCG
>Ga0255334_1000374_pt1 | contig 39189 bp, 54 predicted proteins | sample EtOH5_35cm_T3_12_FD_202080 | JGI IMG/M metagenome (GOLD analysis project Ga0255334, IMG submission 202080) | Sandy soil microbial communities from University of British Columbia, Vancouver, Canada - EtOH5_35cm_T3_129 | ecosystem: Engineered > Artificial ecosystem > Sand microcosm > Unclassified ... | reverse complement strand
GCGTGGCGGCGGCCGTGGCGGCGTCCGTGGCGGCGTCCGTGGCGGCGGACGTGGCGGCGTCCGTGGCGGCGTACGTGGCGGCGTACGTGGCGTCGTACGTGGCGTCGTCCGTGGCGTCGTCCGTGGCGGCGCGCGTGGCGGCGCGCGTGGCGGCGTACGTGGCGTCGTACGTGGCGGCGTCCGTGGCGGCGTACGTGGCGGCGCGCGTGGCGGCGTACGTGGCGGCGTCCGTGGCGGTCTGTTTGCGGCAATGCCAGATCCAGGCCGAAGCGCCATACGCAAAGGCCATTACCATCGGGCTCGGTACGATTACCACGCGCGGCTTTTTCAGCCCCGCGGCGGCATAGAGCGCTTCGATAGCTGGCGTGATCTTCTCCGGCTCGATGGGATCAGTGCGCATCGCAATGTCGATCCACTTCTTCGCGATCAGATCCATCTTTGCTTTTTCAGCTGGAGTAATGCCGCCTTCAGCGCGGGTCGGCGTGCGGACGATTTTGGCCATGATTTTTAGTCTCTCTGTAGGTGTGGGAGGGCGCTGAGCGCCCTGGCTCTTGATCAGTCGGCGATCCCACGGATCTCAGCCGGTGAATATTCCCTCTGGGTCGATTCGCCGAACTTCGAAACGCGGTAGATGCCGGGCTCGAGGTGGATCGGGCCGTGTTCTTCATGCTGGATCGAGGTCTTCTCCATCACCTGCAGGAAGCGCTCCGCGCCCGCATCCCACAACTTCGCGGGCAGAACACCGGCTTCGGAATAGATCGCATGGGCATGGCCGGTTACTTCCCCGTATGCCAGCACCACGCGGCCGTCCGTCTTGATCTCGGTCGCGCCAGCGGGGATGATGCCGTTCTCGATGCGTTCGCAGAGCACATCGCCCTGGCGGAACTGCTGCAGTTGTTGCTTCTTCATCGTTTTCTCCTGAAATACATCTGATGGCCAGATGCGAGCCGTGGAATCAGTAGCCCAGCAGGTCGCGTGCGGCGGCCAGCGTGGCGATGCATTGGCCGTTCAGCCATGCGGATTCGATCTGCACCAGCGGGCCATAGCGGCGCGCTTGCTCACCGTCAAACACGTCTGCGCCTTGGTCGAACACATAGACGACGTAGCGCGTGCTGCCGTCCTTCGATTCCTTTGCTGCTTGCTTCTCGAATTTGCGGGTGGTGGTCATCTCGGCTCCGGGGTGTGTTGTGCTGATGGCTCTACTGTAAGACGTAAGCGTCTAGATAGCAAGACGAATGTGTCTAGATAAGACGAAAACGTTTCAATCGGACAGCCGAGTCCGATAGGCCACGTTTTTCAGGACGAAAAAAAGCCCGCTCAATCCATGGAGCCGAACTCCATCGACTCTCCACAGACGTTTGCGTCTTGCGCATAAGGCGAATCTGTCTTATGATGGTTCAGACGTATATGTCTAGCCACGATGAGGCTCCCAAATGGACGAAATGAATGTGCTGCGTGCTTGGCTTACCGATCAACGCGGTCGCTGGACGCGGATCGCTGCCGATACCGGCTTGAGCACCAAGACCCTGTCTCGCATCGCCAATGGCGAGGTCGAATCCGTGAACCTGCGCACCTACACCAAGCTGCGCGAGGCCATGAAGTCGGTATCCCAACTGGCAGAACCAGCTGCTGCCTGAGGACTGCGATGACCGCGGAAACAGTTTCGGCCGATGAGGTTGAAAGCGCACGCGAGCGGATGAACGAGTTGCAGAACGTTGATCAGTTGTCGTGGGATTAGGTATGGCCGAGTTACCCGATCCGCTGATATTGGATCACTGCTACCAAGGCGACTGTCGCGCCGTCATGCGCGAATTGATCGCCGCCGGCGTGCGCGTGCAGTGCATCGTCACCAGTCCGCCTTACTGGGGCCTGCGCGACTACGGCCATCCCGGTCAGCTCGGCCAAGAGCCGACGCTGCGCGAATTCCTGGCCAACATGGTTGAGGTGTTCGACCTGTGCCGCGAGTTGCTGGCGGACGACGGCACGTTGTGGTTGAACATGGGCGACAGCTATGCGGGGTCGCGCGGCGGCGGTGCGCCATCGGAGTCCTCGACGCTTCTCGGCAATGGCCACCGCGGCGGCGGTCCGAAGATCAAGAGCATGACCGCCAGCCGCCGGCGTGATAACACGCCAATCCCGCGCAGCGACGTGCGGATTGAAGGGTTGAAGCCGAAAGACCTGGTCGGCCAGCCGTGGCGCCTCGCCTTCGCTCTGCAGGACGCAGGGTGGTGGCTGCGGCAGGACATCATCTGGCACAAGCCGAACCCGATGCCTGAAAGCGTCCGAGACCGCTGCACCAAAGCGCACGAGTACCTGTTCCTGCTCACGAAGAACGAGAAGTACTTCTACGACTTCGCCGCCATGCAGGAGCCAGTCAGCGGCGGCGCGCACGCGCGGGGATCCGGCGTCAACCCGAAAGCAGTGGTGCCGGCCGGTTGGGACACGTCGGCCGGCGGCCACCGTGCGCTGACCGGGCGCTACGCCGGTACCGGTGTCGGCTTCGGCCGCGGCTACGACAAGGTGGCGAAGCCGCGAGCGAAGCAGAACGCCTCATTCAGCGCGGCAGTGAAGGACTTGGTGGACACACGCAACCGCCGCAGTGTCTGGAGCATTCCAACGCAGTCGTTCGACGGCGCGCACTTCGCCACCTTCCCCGAAGCGCTGGTCGAGCCGTGCGTACTCGCCGGCAGCCGGCCCAGCGACATCGTCTTCGACCCGTTCATGGGTTCCGGCACGGTGGCCAGCGTCGCGCAACGCCTCGGCCGTCGCTGGCTCGGCGCCGAACTCAACCCCGAGTACATCGCGCTGCAGGCTGAGCGCACGCGCCAGCCCGGGCTGCCGCTGGAGGTCGCAGCGTGAACTTCTACAAGCACCACATCGGCGACTACGATCAGGCAACGCGGCATCTGTCATTTGTCGAAGACGCCGCTTACTCGCGGCTGATTCGTAAGTACTACGCCGAGGAAAAGCCGCTCCCCGCTGACGTCAAGCAGGTGCAGCGCCTCGTTGGCGCCCGCGCACGCGACGAGAAGGATGCCGTGGAGACGGTGCTTGGCGAGTTCTTCGTCCTCGAGCCAGACGGCTGGCACAACAAGCGGTGCGACGAAGAAATCGCTGAAGCGCAAGAGTCAGAATCTGAGCGGGACGAGAAGAAGGCCAACGAACGCGAGCGCCAGAAACGCCATAGAGCCGAGCGCAAACAACTTTTCGAGAGGCTTCGTTCGCTTGATGTTGTGCCTGCGTACGACACACCAACAGAGACGTTGCGTACGCTCCTGTCACAGCGTACTTCATTGGATGTCACGCGTGACAAAACTGAAAATGTCACGCGTGAATATGGGGGCGGTAACGCACCTGTCACGCGTACGGCCACGGCTAACCAGACACCAGACACCAGACACCAGACACCAGACACCAGAAAAGAAAAAACAAAGCGCGTGACCGCGCTGTCGTGTTCGGACCTGATGGCCGATGGGTTGAGCGAAGAGACCGCCAACGAGTGGCTGGCCTTCCGAAGGCAGAAACGCGCTCCCTTGACTGCCACGGCGTGGGAGGGCATCAAGCGCGAGGCCGCTAAAGCCGGATGGGTGATGCAGGACGTCGTGACGAAATGCATGGCGCGCGGGTGGCAGGGATTCGAGGCGGACTGGGTAGCGGCTGGTATGGCGAAACAGCGCGGCCCGTCCAGCAAGCAGGCGGAGTGGAATGCGTCGATTGACGAGTTCCTTGGCGAGACGAAGCAGGCAGAACCTTTCACGATCGAGGCCGAATATGCACGAATCCGATAAGCCGCAGTTCGCGAATGTCCTGAAGGCCACGGCCGACAGCTATGGTCGTCGCCCATACCTGCCGGAGACGATGAAGCTGTGGTTCGAAATCTTCGCCGACGTATCGATCGAGGATTTCCGTATGGCTTGTCTGCGGCATGCGGTGGAAGATCCGCGTAACCCTCCGACCCCGGCGTCTCTACTGGCCATTCTCAAGCCAAAGGCCGACCGGCTCGGCGCTGAAGAAGCGTGGGCGATCGCCGTGAAGGCGTGCGACGAAACCGAGACGGTCATCCTGAATGACGAGATCGCGCAGGCGTGGGGCATCTGCAAGCCGGTCATGGATATCGGCGACGAGATTGGGGCGCGGATGGCGTTCAAGGAGTCATACCAGCGTATCACTGCCGCGGCAACCGACCCCATGAAGTGGTGGCCATCTATCGGCAGCGACCCGCACAAGCGCGATGCTGCGCTGGCCGAAGCGAAGTGTCAGGGTCTTCTGCCAGCGTCCCATGTCGCCGCGCTCTTGCCGCCTCCGATGCCGACCAAGGTCAAGGGTAATCCCGAAGGGTTGCAGCGCGTGAAGGACGAGATCGCGAAGATGAACCTGTCGCGCATGGATCGCGTTGTCGCGGGGGATGCGGCAGTCAAGGCAGAACGCGATGCAGTCATCGCTGCCAAGCAGGCTATTGCTGACCGAATTGCGCAATACCGGAAGGGAGCGCAGCAATGATGGCGACGACGAAATGGCCTGAAACGATGCTCGAGCATCGCAATGACGGCCGCGATTGGGCGAGGCAAATCCTTGCGCGTGAGAACGCCGGCGAGCGTTTCACCGTGACGGTCATTGACATGGCGAAGCGGGCGCTTGGCATGGAAGTCGGAGTGGTGGCATGAACGCAGAAATGGGTTCGCTTCATGCTCCACATCCAGCACGTTCGGGGCAGTCCTGCATGCGCGCTTTAGGCCGGCTCAAGGCTGGCCAGATGAATCGGACAGAAGCAGCCTACGCGCAGCACTTGGAATTGCTAAGGAACACCGGCACCGTGCTCTGGTATCGCTTCGAGGGTCTGAAGCTTCGGCTCGCGGACAACACGTTCCTGACGGTGGATTTCGCAGTGATGGTCGCTGATGGTCAACTCGAGATGCATGACTGCAAGGGCTCGAAGGCGATCTATCAGGACGATGCCAAGGTGAAGATGAAAGTGGCCGCCGAGCAATATCCATTCGTCTTTCGGGTGGCATTTCCGAAGCCGAAGAGAGAAGGCGGCGGTTGGTTGATTGAAGAGGTTTAAAAAGACCAAACTACGGAGAGTGAGATGAGCGAAGAACAGAAACAAGCCGCCTCGTTGGCACATGGGCTGACGGATGGCTGGAAATTTGACTCCGATACAGAAGGCTGGCGCGTGGAGTCCCCTAGCGGAGATTCATGCTACCTGTTCAATGCTGACAGCGAGCATGGTCAAGCTAGCGGCCCAGCTATCCGTGAAGTCTTTCGGCAACTTGTCGGCGATCTCCATTTCCATCGGCACGAGGCACTTGCTTCATCGCCGCAGCCGGCTCAGAACGCCGCCGCCCTACGCGATCTCGCACAAGCACTGGCATGGCAGTCCTTCGGGGAATGCCGCGGATACTCGGAGCGGCTTCTGTCGCCTATGGAGGCGCTGGCGGCGGCGCGCGATGTGCTTGGCATCCCTGCCGCACAGGATGCTCCGCAGGCCCAGCCGAGCGATGAGGAAATCGACGCCATCTGGAAAGAAGGCGCGCTGCGCAGGGACTTGGAGCCATCCACCCGTGGCGTGTTCCGATGGTCTGCCCGCGCTTTGCTGTCCCGCTACGGTGCCGCACCGCAGGCCGCCATTCCCGAAATCGAAGCGATGCTACGGCTCTGCGAGGACCGCGAGTGGACAGACACGAACCCCAAGACGGCCTTGGGCCAGCGCCTGGAGTCAGTGCTGATGGGCCTGCACAATGACCTGCACGAAGCGCGCGACAATGCCGCGCCGCAGGCCGGAGAGGATGCGCGGCCGGTGGCGTGGGAGGTGACGAACGATTCATTCTCATTCTGGACCGCCGTGCGCAAGGAATCGCGCGCTCGCGACATAGCTGATGAGCAGCAGCGTGCGGGCTGGCCCGGCGCGGAGGTTCGCCCGCTTGTCTACGCCACCCCGCAGCCATCAGCCCAGGCGGCGCCAGCCGTGCCGCTGACTGACCTGCATAAGTTCTATGGCGTCGAGAGCGATGCCGCCCTGATCGCTGCCCAGCAGCGCCACATCGAGAAATTGCAGGCGCGGATGCCCAGCACGCCGTCCCTCGCTCCCCAACGCCCCAGGGAGGGCTGACCATGACCATCAATCGAGAAATGCCGCGCTACGTCTGCCACAAGCAAGTCTGGGCGCTGAAGATCGCCTCACTGAAGGAAGGCGTGGAGGATAAGAATTCGGTGCTGATGAGCTTTTCTGACGAAGGCTACGCACCTATTCATGTCGATTTTGACTGGTACTACCGGCACAAGCCTGAAGCAGGCGGTTACTACGTGGTCTATCGGGACGGCTACAAGTCGTATTCGCCGGCCAAGGCATTTGAGGACGGGTACACGTTGCAAAGCGGCGCCCCTGCCGCACAGGCAGAGCATCAAGACCCAACCGACTACAAGGCCATGTTTCAGCAGGCTGTGTCCTCGCTCGCCGCGATCTCCGAAGCCATCGGCATTCCCGACGATGAGGCCGCCACGGGCGAGCCGGAAATCATCATCGACTTCATCCGGGAATTGAGGCGCGAACGCGACGAGGCGGTGGATGCGGGCTACGCCACCCATGCAGCGCTGCAGGCCCGGCCGAGCGACGACGACATCGTGGCGCTGGCTGCTGACTATAAGTCTTCAGGCATGCAATGCGGCGTGCTGGTGGATGAGTTCGATTCCATCGGCTTCGCTCGCGCGCTGCTGTCCCGCTACGGTGCCGCGCCGGAAGATCAACCTACTCTCCATTGCAAGTGCGGCGTTTGCGCGGAATGCAATTGGGCAAGGAGCCATGATGAATGAAGACGCTGCCGCGCCGCAGGCCGGAGAGTTCAAAACCGACGACCAGCTTGGCGGCCTGCTGGCCTCAATCCGAAACTACGGAAGCTGGAAATATGCCGAAGCCAAAGGTCGGGCGCAGCCTGATCTATCAGAAGTTCGGGCCGCGTGGGACGAAGTGTACGAGAAGGTGCAGGCACTAGCCGCGCAGCGCCCCACGGATGACGATCTGTGGGATAAGACGCTGAAAGAGCGCGATGATTACCACGAGATGGCCGACCAGCTCGCGGCGCAGATTGCCGCGATCACTGGCGAGGAAATCGGCGAGCACACCTACGGCGTAAACGGCTACACCCCGAAGGCAACAGCCCAGGCTGTGCCGGCCGTGCCGCTGCTCGCGAAAGATCATCAGGGCATGCGCGTGGACTACTCGGGTCTGCTCCAGCAGGCGGCCAACGCGCTGGTTCTCGGCGGCAAGGCGCCCGGCCTGGCCGAGATGCTGCGGCAGCTTCAGGGCCACATGACAGAGTTGGGGTTGCGCTGGTATGCCAGCGACACGGCCGTGGTCGATGAACTCTGCCAGCTCTACTGCGTCGGGAGAGATGCACGGGTCGCGCTCACCACCCAAGGAGCCAGCCATGACTAAGTTCCGCTGCTGGCTTCCCGAATACGGCCAGGACCGCGAGGACGGCCTCGACATGGGCGTGTTCGACTCCGAGCAGGCGGCAGCTCTGTTCATGGAAATCTACGAGACACGCAGCGCCGAATACCCGGTTGCCTCGGGAGGCACGGCTGTTGTTGCCGTCTCCACCGATGGGGATGCCCCTGAGATGTATTCGGTTTGGGGCGAACCGCGGCCTACCTATCGTGCTAGGAGGAAGTCATGATGATTGACGAAAAGGATATGCAGAGCGAGCCGAGCGCCGGCGCGCAACTCGCGGTGCCGGTAGGCGGCATGTCACGGCTACTGTGGGACGCCGCAAAGGCTATCCAGTGGCATCTGGAACCGAATAGCCCGGACGAGCATGAGGCGTTGATGAAGCGCCTATATGCAGCCGCACTTGCGCCGAGCGCATCGCCTGCCGCGCTGACGGAGGGGCAACGGGAAGCGATCCTCGAAGTCATGGACCTTGCCCGAGACGAAGGCTTGCCCGGCACCGCTGAAACGCTTCAGTCGATACTCGCCGCATCGCCTTCCGCCCCGCAACCTGCCGCGACCAATGAGGGTAGCAGCGACCGTGCAACGCGACTTCTGCACCGTTGCGCTGATCTTCAGGTGAAACTGTCCGCCGCCATTCAGGCTAACCAGCAACTGCGCGCTACCGTTGAGGAGCATACAGAGTCGGTAGTGATCAATGAGGATCTGCCGCCTCCTACCTTGCGCTGCCAATGCTGCGGGTATTTGGTGACGGAAAGCGAGCATCGAGGCTGTTTGCGCGCCGCATTGCCTGCCCCCGCAAGCGGCGCGCTAATCGAAGCACTGGAAAGCATCCGCCAATATGGGTCCGACACTCTTTCAGGCCGATCAGATGGTGGCCCTGATGATCGGAAATGGCAACGCGATGCAGTGCTGGAAATGGCGCGAAGGGCTAGCGCAGCCATCGCAGCATCGCAGGCCGAAAAGAAGGGAGAGAAATGAATGAGCTTCATCTATTCGCGGGCGCTGGTGGCGGCATCCTCGCTGGCCAGTTACTTGGACATCGCTGCATCTGTGCCGTCGAGAGAGAGCCATCTGCCCAAGCCGTCCTTGTGGAGCGACAGAACGACTGTGTTTTTCCGCCTTTCCCGATTTGGGATGATGTGCGCACCTTTGATGGCAGGCCGTGGAGGGGAATTGTTGACGTGGTGGTTGGCGGGTTTCCCTGTCAAGCCTATAGCACCGCGGCTGCGGGAAGAAATAATGCTGACGATCTCTGGCCGGAAATGCGGCGGATCGTGGCAGATGTCGCTCCCCGCTACGTATTTGCCGAGAACGTCAACCGAGGTGCAATCGACGGCGCGGCCGATGACCTCGAGCAGATGGGTTACAAAACCCGAGCAATTCCCCTTAGCGCGTCGGACCTGGGTGGTGACCATGTTCGGGTCAGGTATTGGCTACTTGCATACGCCGACGACGAAAGCGAACTACGCCGCAGCGTCCATGCAGAAATGGCCGTCAGCGCGGAATTTCGTCACCGTGTTTGGTCGGCCCACCCCGGAGAATCAGGAATGGTTGATGGGCTGGCCGGACGGGTGGACCGATACAAAGCCATTGGAAACGGGCAAATACCTATCGTGGCTGCAACTGCATGGGAAATACTCAGCGAATAAGGAGGCAGCATGACAAACACTACCAACAACCGCCCCGACACCCGCGCAATGGGGGAGAGCGCGGAGCCGGTGAAGCGCGACTTGCCCGCCATCGACAAGGCGATCAAGGACTACCTGGAGGACTACGAGCTGCGAGCCGACGAGGGCAGCCACACGCCGACCGATGGCGAACGCTTCCTGATCTATGACGCAATATCCGGGCTGCTGTCTGAGCCGGAATTCGTGGCGCTGCTCGCCGCCCCCGGTGCCGCCCAGCCGGTCATCACGGCACTACGCGACCTGGAGGCGGCCTGCGATGCGCTGTGCAGCATGCGCACGCAGGAGCAATACCTGTCGATGATCGACGGCGGTCAGCAGGACGCATTGAGCGCGCTGGACGATGCCCGCAGGGCCGCTCGTGCCGCGCTATCGGGCGCCACCGTTTCCGCCCAGGCAACGCAGGCCGAACAGACCGACTTCGCCGCCTGGCTGGCGCAGGAAATGCCGGCCGGAACCATCATCGGCGATCCGGCATGGTGGGCGCCAAGAATCCTCCGCGCGGCCCAGGCACCGGCTGTACCGCTGCTGGCGGCCGAGCACAAAGGCATGCGGGTGGACTACTCGGGCATGCTCATGCAGGCGGCCAATGCGCTGGTGCGCGGCCATAAGGAATCCGGGCTGGCCGAGATGCTGCGGCAATTCCAGGGCCACATGACCGAACTGGGCCTGCGTTGGTATGCCGGTGACACGGCAGTGGTCGATGAGCTGCTGCAACTCTACTGCGTAGCAAAGGATTCCCGCGAAGCCTGCAAGACCGCGGCTTCCACGCCTCCGGCAAGCGCGGCACCGGCTGCCCCGCAACAGAGCGAGCCGAGCGCATCGCCCGCCGTGCTGACGGAGGGGCAACGGGAAGCGATCCTCGAAGTCATGGACCTTGCCCGAGACGAAGGCTTGCCCGGCACCGCTGAAACGCTTCAGTCGATACTCGCTGCATCGCCTGCCCCATACCCGGCACAACCGTTCGCAGTAGTGATTGACCGCACGTATGATGGGGAAGGCCCGACGCTGGCGGTATGGAATGGCGAGAACTACAGCTTCTCGGATGGCGACTGCTTTGAGCGCGAGACGGATGGAACACTGGACGGCTTTGCGGCTGAATGGCTAACCCATCATCAACTAGAGCAACGCTTGCACGCGGCCGCTCCCGAGATGGCGGGCACCGTTCGCGTCGGCATGCTTGGCGCCGCTATTCCGACACCCATCGAGCAGGAGAAGTGCTGGCGCACCATCGTAGAGGACTTGGTCGAAGAACTCGAAGAGCAGGTATGCCATCGCTACCAAGGCTACCCACCCGACGACCGCCGCTTCGTACGCGACATGCTGACGGTGAAGGAAGCGAGAGAATTTCTCGAGGCCCACAAGGAGAAGCTATGACCATCCTCACGCACCTTTTCGCATTTCTCGGCGGCGCCACGGTTGGCGCTTTCTGTCTCGCCATCTTCGCGGGTGGGCGAGATGATGGAGATGAGGAATGATCTGGCCCCTTAGTGCTTCATATCTCCCCAGTGCTTTGCTTTGCAATCTCGTGGGAGAAATCGAGGCTAAGCCAAAGAAGCCACACATTCGTCTCCTGATTTGTCCGCATTTTATGTTTAGGGTTCCCGGCGAACCCGTTCACTGGTGGGAATGCAAGATCCCAGGCACATATTTGCCTTCCTACGGAAGATCACCAAAAGATGCATATGACCAATGGGTCAAGGCAGGAGGAAGCCTTTGGCCTCCAACTATCGAATGTCGGTAGCATCTGCTACTGACATTTGCAAGTTTTGAGCAACCAAACTATCATCCACATCGAACCAACGGCAATTTCTGCCACGGATTCACTTATTGGAGCTATGAAATGTCGAAAAGTGATCTGAAAGGTGGCTCCATGAGCGCCGCCGTCAACTGCGCCCAATCCGCGCGTACTAAGCCTGCGGGCGGCAAGGTTGCAGCGCCCCCGGGGCCGAAGCCAGAGCCCGTGAAGCTGAATGGTGTGCCCATCATGAAAGATCGTGGGACGTCAAAGTGACTGCCGCATCGGTGCGGATCTCGTTTCACTACGGATTCACCAACAAGCTCATTGGGAATAACTGATGACCTTCGCAGACAACGCCAAGCGCCGGATGGAATTGCGCCGCAAATTGGGCGACAGCGCAATCCGCGCCATCGAGTCGCGAGAAGACTGGCGCATGTATCTGCAATCCGCATGCAACGACATCATGTGGCGTGTACGCATGCGCCGGCATTCTGTTGGAGTGCTGAAGTAACGCGATGAGCACTAAAGAAGTGACAAAAATTGTCACTCGCAAACCTCCTGCTGCTGGCAAGGGTCGTCCGAAAGGTGCGTTGAACAAAACCACCAAGGCGGCGAAGGATGCTATCGCTCAAGCGGCAGAGGAACTTGGCGGCGCTGACCGTCTAGTGGCTTGGGCCAAAGAAGATCCAGCGAATGAGCGCATCTTCTGGGGGAGCATCTATCCGAAGCTATTGCCACTTCAGGTAACGGGAGAGGGTGGCCAGCCTCTCACCATTCAGATCGTGAAGTTCGGAGAGAGCCATGGCGACGATCCAACTTCCTAACGGATGGCGCCCGCGCCCTTATCAGCGTCCTGCCTGGGATTATCTCGAAAAGGGCGGGAAGCATGCTGAGTTGATCTGGAGTCGTCGCGCGGGCAAGGATGAGGTTGCACTCCACCGCACCGCAGTGGCCTCTTTCGAGCGCATCGGCAGTTACTGGCACATGCTCCCGATGGCTGCCCAGGCGCGTAAGGCGATCTGGAATGCGGTCAATCCACGCACCGGCAAGAAGCGTATTGACGAAGCCTTTCCGCTCCAGATCCGCAGCAAAAAGAACGATCAGGAAATGTACATCGAGTTCATCAATGGCTCGACGTGGCAGGTTCTTGGATCGGACAATTACAACGCGATGGTCGGCTCGCCTCCGGTGGGCATTGTCTATTCGGAGTGGGCGCTTTCCAATCCGGCTGCAAAGGCATACCTGCGCCCCATCATCGCCGAGAACAACGGCTGGCAGATATTCATCACCACGCCACGCGGCAAGAACCATGCATACACGACCTTCAGAGGCGCCAAAGACGATCCTGATGCCTTCGCGCAGATCCTAACTGCCAACGAGACAGGGCAATACACGCTCGAACAACTCGTAAAGCTTCGTGCCGAATATGTGCGCGACTTCGGCGAGGCAATGGGCAATGCGCTGTTCGATCAAGAGTTCATGTGCTCGTTTGAAGCGCCGATCATGGGGGCTGTCTATGCGCGCGAGCTGCGTGACGCGGCTGATCGCATCATGCGTGTGCCATACGATCCGTCCAAGCCAGTGCATCTCTTTTGGGATCTGGGCCGCGCCGACAAGACGGCCATCTGGTTCGCGCAGCTGGGCCCGTTCGAGTATCGCGTCATCGACTACATGGAAGGCGTGGGCAAGCATATCGGAGAGTACATCCCCGACCTGCAAGCCAAGCGCTATGTCTTCGGGGACTGTTGGCTACCACATGATGCGAACAATGAATTGCTCGCTTCTGCGCGTACCGTTGCACAACAACTGCGCGATGCGGGATTCAAGGTGCGTACGGTTCCCAAGACATCAATCGATACCCGTATCGAGGCTGCCCGCCTGATGTTCCCGCTCATCTACTTCGATGAGAAGCGCACGGAGGAAGGCATTACGGCACTGCGCAACTACCGATATGACGTGGATGAAGAGACGAAGCAGTTGAGCAATGCGCCTTTGCACGATTGGGCATCCCATGCTGCGGATGCGTTCGGCTACATGGCCGTCGCGCTTCGTGAACCGAAGAAACATGAACTTGCCAAACCGAAGCGACAACCCCATGCGCTGCAAACCGGCCGCTTCAATGGCCAATGGATGGGCTAAACATGGCAGATAAAGACGAAGACATTATTGCGCGCGCCCATCGTCGCTTCAAGGAAGCGCAGGAGTGGGAGGGCGACGCTCGTCAGCGCTTCAAGAACGATGTCGAATTCTTGTATGCCGACCCGGACAATCAGGCGCAATGGGATGCAGCAGTGCGCGCACGTCGCCAGATCTCTGGGCTGCCGATGGTGACGATCAACAAAGTGCATACGCATTGGCTGCATGTGGTCAATCAGATGAAGGAAAATCTGCCGGCGATCACGGTCAAGCCAACTGGCGATGAAGCGACTTATGAATCGGCGCAGATCTATGGTGCCGTGATCCGGCATATCCAGGTGAAATCACAGGCAGCGACTGCCTACAAGATCGCAGCACAGTTCCAAGTGGGCGCGGGCATTGGCTATTGGCGCCTTGTGACCGAATACGCTGATGACAATAGCTTCGATCAGGAGATCCGCATCAAGCAGGTGCCCGATCCTCTTTCGGTGTACCTAGATCCGCACATCAAGAACCTCGATGGCTCCGATGCACGCTTCGGCTTTATCTACGAAGATATGCCGCGCGACAAGTTCGAGGACAAGTACCCCCGTGTGAAGATTCCAATGGGCGCCGATAACAATGGCGTGCAGTCATGGATCATGAAGGATACGGTCCGCACGGCGAACTACTACGAGGTCGAGACGCGCAAGGAATGGCTCTATGCCATTCCGAACGATGATGGAAGCATGCGCTTTGTTCGTGAGTCCGAGATGGAGGCAAACGAGCGTGCACTGTATGCTGCGGCCCATCGGGAAGATTCGGAAGTTGTCATGCGTCGCCGCGTCGACAAGAAGACGGTGCGCCTCTATGTGATCGCCGGGAACGCCATCGCAGAAAAGGGGATTTGGCCTGGCGCCTATGTCCCCATCATCCGCGTGCCAGGCGAGGAGATCGTCATCGAAGGGCGCCTTGATCGAAAGGGCCTTATCCGGTATCAGAAGGATGCGCAGCGCGCCTACAACTACAACGCATCCGCAGCACTGGAATATGGTGCGTTGCAGAGCAAATCGCCGTGGACAGCCCCTGTCGAAGCCATCGAGGGGCTTGAGAACTATTGGGCAACTGCGAACACGCAGAACCACGCTTATCTGCCATACAACCATGCGGACGAAAATGGCAACGCCATCCCGCCTCCGCAACGTCAGCAGCCGCCGAACAGTTCTCCGGCCTATCTTGAGGGCATGCAGGTAGCTGAGCGCGAGCTGATGATGTCGAGCGGCCAATATGAGGCCACTTTCAGCGAACAGGGCAACGAGATTAGCGGGGTATCGATCACGAAGCGCCAGAAGCAGGGCGAGCGCGTAACGTTCCATTTCCCGGATGCGCTGAACGATGCGTTGCGCTTTACTGGTGTTCAACTGGTCGACCTGATTCCGAAGGTATATGACACGCGGCGCGTGCTGCGCATCATGGCCGAGGATGGCGAGCAGCAGACAGTGGTCATCGACCCGAAGCAAACCGAAGCGCTTCGCATGGAAAAAGTCGCGCAAGAGAATCGTGTCAATGCAAGCTTCAATCCGAATGTCGGCCGCTATGAAGTGGTTGTGGATCCTGGCCCGAGCTATGACACCAAGCGCGAAGAAGCTTTTGAAGCGCTCACGAATCTGATCGTTGCCAATCCGGCGATGGCCCAAGTCATCGGCGACCTCTATATGGCGGTGGCTGACTTCCCGATTGCCGACAAGTTGCGTGAGCGCATGCGTAACTGGATCAATGCTACGAACCCGGGGGTGGTTGGAGATGGCCCCACGCCGAAGGAGCAGCAATTGCTGCAGCAGCTGCAAGCCGCGGCGGATATGGTCAAGCAACTATCGGAGGCGCTGGCTGAAAAGGACCGCGCGCTGGACATCGAGAATCGGCGCCTGGACATGGAGGCACTCAATCACCTGGCGCTGCGCATGGAGAACGAGCGCGAGGCCATCACGGCTGCATTCAAGGCCGAGACGGATCGCCTCAAGTCGATCTTGGGCGCACTCGATCCCAACATCCTCGGCCTCATTGCCGAAAAGCTCGGTACTGAAGTGCTAACGGCCCCGAATCCGGGAGAAGACGTCAATCCGCCTACGATCGATCCAGCGGCAGCCTATGCAATGGGGCTGCCCACTGTCACCGATTCCAGCCCGCAACCACAAGCCGCAGCTCCATTACCCCAACAATAAACCGCCCATCAATCGAGGAAAATCATGGACCAAGTAGTAGAAACGACATCGACTGAAACGGTTGCCGCACCGAACGATGGCGCGCTCCAAGATACGCAGCAGCCAAATCAGAATGCGCAGCCGCCTGAATGGGTGCCGAAGCGCATGGGCGAACTGGCGGCGGCGCGCCGAGCAGCAGAACAACGCGCTGAGCAGATCGCAGCTGAGAATGCGCGCCTGCAACAGCAACTAGCTGCACTACAGGCCGGACAGCCCGGTGATGGGTCAGAAACCACCCCGGTTATGGCCACCCAGCAGCATCCGAATGTCGAACAGCTCGCGCGTACCTATGCCGAGCAGATGATTCAGCAGCGCATGGCCGAGCAGCAGACCAGCAGCCGCATTGCGGAGGTTGATGCCGCAGCGCGTAAGGAGTTCGGCGCTGACTATGACACGTCGGTGCAGAACCTGACGATGGCCGGCATTGGCGGCCCCGAATTCCTGTCGGTCATCACTAGCGTGCCGAACCCGGAAAAGCTCGTGACATGGCTCGGCAAGTCTGAGAATTTGGGTGAGGCCATGCGTGTGATGGGCCTTTCGCCCATGCAAATGGGAATTGAGATGACGAAACTCGCTGGGCGTGCGGCCAAGGAAATGACCAAGCAAGTCTCGAAAGCGCCCCCTCCGGTTGAGGGAGTCGATGGTGGCTCGAGCGGCGGTAGTGGTGGTTCGGAACCCAAGATGGGCACGCCGGAATGGTTCGAATACAGAAATAAAACGGCACGTCGGCGCCGTCATTAAATACAAATTCACAGTGGTTTTACTATAATTAACTTAGTTAAAACCACTTTGGATATCGACATGAAGACTTGCTCATGCTGCCGACTTGATAAGCCTTTGGAAGAGTTCAATAAAGAATCATCCCGGAAGGATGGACACCAGAGGTATTGCAGAACATGCGTCAAAGAGCGCGCGGCAAAGAGATATTCAGAGAAGCGCGAAGAACTACTCGCGCAATCGAGGGAATGGCATCTCCAGAATCGAGAGTCAGTATTGGATAGGAAAAGGACGAACTATGCCAAGAACCAAGCGAAGGAGCGTTCTCGTTCCTTGGCATGGAAGAATGCAAATCTCGGTCAGGCAAATCAAACAGCCCGCATAGCGACCATTCAAAGAGACGCGATTCCAGTGTGGGCAGATATGGAGGCCATGAAGGCAATCTATCAGGCTGCAGCAGAACTCTCACGAGCAACCGGGGCGAGATATCACGTCGATCATATTGTGCCAATACGCAATGAGATCGTATGCGGGCTTCATTGCGAAGCCAATCTCCAAGTTCTGACCCACAGCCAAAATAGCAAGAAGGGCAACCGGCACTGGCCGGACATGCCAGACTGACATTGACATCACACAAGAAATCTACTATTTTGCAGTTACTTGGCATGAAATTGCTCAAATCCTCAATTTTGTGAGCGATTAGACTCATGCGAATGGATTTCCAGGCATAAGCGAGCCGTCAATCGCTGGATTGGCCCGTCAAGTTGGTCTCCGCAGGGCAGAGACAAGTCGCGGATGCGCAAGCACCGCTCCTTCGTTCCCTGTCTCTCGATTGGAGTGCCAACGTGGCCAATAGCCTGCTCACAATCGACATGATCACCAACGAAGCCGTGCGCCTGTTCACGCAGACGAACGCCTTCCTGCGTCGTGTCGACCGTCAATACGACGACCAATTCGCCCGCACGGGCGCCAAGATCGGTAATACCCTGCGCATCCGCCTGCCCAACGATTATGTCGTGAACAACGGGCCGGCCATCACGCCGCAGGGCACCAACGAACAGAACACGACTCTCACGGTCGCCAGTCAGAAGAATGTTCCCGTTTCCTTCGGCACCGCCGAGAAGACGATGAGCCTCGATGACTTCAGCGAGCGCATCTTGGCGCCTGCAGTGAACCGCCTGGCTGCCACGATGGCGGCCGACCTGATCACCGTGGGCAATGCCGCAGCGAACCTGTCGTACAAGGTCGATGGCTCCGGCAATCTAGTTTCGCCGGACATGGGCACATGGCTCGATGCAGGCGCGAAGCTCTCCAACAACCTCGCGCCGCGGATGGATCGCACGATCATCCTCGACATGCTGACCGAGGCACGCACGATTCCCACGCTGGCCGGGCTGCTCAATCCTCAGAAGAAGATCAGCGACCAGTACGAGACTGGCATGATCACCAGCGATACGCTGGGTTTCGACTGGTATGACGACCAGACGGTGCAGATCCACACCAACGGCACGTTCACTGCGGGAACGGTCGCTGGTGCTGGCCAGACGGGCAACACCCTGACGGTCAATGCGATCACAGGCACTCTGAATAAGGGCGACATCATCACCATCCAGGGGGTGAACGCGATCAACCGACTGACTGGCCAGACACAAGGTGTCCTGCGCCAGTTCGTGGTGACTGCGAACGTCAACAGTGGCGCGACTTCGATTCCGATCTATCCGGCCATCGTGCCTGCGCCCGCGGCATTCAACACCGTGACCGCTTCGCCGGGTAACACCGCGCCGATCTCGCTCGTGCTGCCTGCCAGCGCGCAGTACCGCCAGAACTTGGCCTTCTATCCGGAAGCTTTCACGCTGGCGACTGCGGATCTCGAAATGCCGACCGCCGGCGTGGTGTCGTCCGCGCGCGCGATGTTCGATGGGGTGTCCATGCGGATGATCGAAGCATACGACGTGATGTCGGACAGCCTGATCACGCGCCTGGACATTCTCTACGGCTTCGCTGCAATCCGTCCGGAATGGGCCGTCGCCGTCGCCGACGTTCTGTAACGCGCTCCGTCCCGAGCATCTCCTCCTCGATGTGTGGGATTTGGGGCGTCTCTTAACGGGGACGCCCCTGTTTTCGAAGGGAAGCAGTCATGCACAACAACCGCGAATTCACCTCCGAATATGTCTTTCAAGAGTTCCCGAAGTGGGTGACGTTGGCCGATGGCTCGATGTTGCTGGTCAACAGCGTGGAAGAAGAAGCCGTGGTGATTGGCCCGAAAGAGCCTGAGCAAGAAGGCGACGCCACTGCACAAGCCGACAAGGCTGCACTGCTCGAGCAAGCGCGTGCACTAGGGCTGGATCCGCATGCCAACACCGGCGTGGAAAAGCTGAAACAACTCATCTCTGAAGCGAAATCCTGAACAGGAGCCTCATCATGAAAAAGATTCTTTCCCTGACGGCGCTTGCCATTGGCGTCTGCCTCTCGATGGCAGCCAATGCGCAATTCGTACCAACCGCAGCATTCCAGACCATCACTAACCAGTGCGGTACCTACTTCAAGCAGGGCAGCACGTTTTACGATGGCGCCGGCAATAGCGTTGGCTCCGCACTCCCGTTCTGCGCGGGTTCTCTGAGCACCCAGAACGGTGCGAGCGTGCAGATGCAACCCGCACAGTTCACGGTGGCCACGCTGCCCACGTGCAATGCATCCTCGAAAGCCCTGCTGCTGGTCGTGACCGATGCAACGTCGCCTACTTACAACGCATCCTTGACTGGCGGCGGCGCTGTGACAGTGCCAGTGGTGTGCAACGGCTCTGCCTGGACCTCTCACTAACATGTCCAGTCCTCTGCCGACAACCCCCCGCGACATCATCAACCTTGCGCTGAAGACGGCCAACGTCCTCGGCGTGGGGCAAACCGCGTCGGCAGAGGATACGAACGACAGTTTCAATTTGCTGAACATGATGATGGCGCAGTGGCAGCGCCGTCGCTACATGGTCTATCAGCTGATCGATTCGGCAAAACAGGCAACAGGACAGCAATCCTACACCGTAGGCCCGGGCGGCGATTTCAACATGCCGCGGCCTTCCAAACTTGAGTTCGCGTACTTTCGGCAGAACGTGGCCACTCCGCTGCCCGTGGATTATCCGCTTGAGATCCTTCGCGCGCGCGAGGACTACAGCCGGATCAGCATCAAGACCTTGAACGCTTTCCCACAGTTTGCTTTCTACGATGGCGGCAACCCGCTAGGCAATCTCTATGTCTGGCCGATCCCCAACGATCAGTATGAAATCCACATCGTGGTCATGCAGCAGATCCAGCAGTTCGTGAATCTGAGTGACCAGATCATTTTGCCGCCTGAGTATAAAGCCGCGCTCATGTGGAATTTGACGCTGGAACTGTACCCATTCTATGGCTTGCCGGTAAGCGACGTGGTCAAGGGAAAGGCGGAGGCCTCGATGCGCATCATCGAGGAAGCCAATGCACAGATTCCACAGTTGCAGATGCCGGCAGCACTGCGGGCTGCGAGTGGCACCTACAACATTTATGGTGACTTCTATATCGGGAGCAATGGGCCATGAAAGCCGCGCTCACGATTGGGGCCTACGAAGCGCGCAGTGTGTTGGCGAGCGCTCAACGGTCGGTGAACCTGTATATGGAGCCGAACCCAAAAGATTCCCCGTTTCCGTACATGCTCTATCCGATGCCGGGGCTAGTCACAGTTGTCACTGCGGTTCCCAATATCGCGGACGGCTGGCGCGGACTGTACTGGGCTACCAATGACCGTGGCTATGGGGTATGCGGCGACACGATGTATGCCATTGACGAGAATATGGCTCTCCATGAGCTAGGCCAGCTTAGTTCGTACCAGGGCATCGTCCATATGGTTGACAACGGCACGACGCTGATCGTAGTCGATGGGACGCCGAACGGCTATCAGGTGACGCTGGCTGATGATTCGTTCGCGCTCATCAATCAGGGTGCGTTCTACGGCGCTGACTACATCGATATGGTGGATGGGTTCTTTGTCCTCAATCGACCCAATACCAGCCAGTGGTATATCTCGCTGAACAATCAGGCAAGCTTCGATGCGACTGACTTCGCTTCCAAGAATGGATTCCCGGACAAGGTGGTTGGTGTCGGCGTCGCACGCCGCTACCTCTATCTCTTTGGCCAGTTGACTAGCGAAGTATGGTTCAACGCCGGCAACACAGCATTCCCATTCGAGCGCCTGCCGGGTGTGTTCATGCAGTATGGATGCATGAATGCCAATACTATCGCGCAGATGGATGGGGATTTCTGTTGGCTGGCACGTTCAGAGCAAGGCGACCGAATCATCTGCCGCGCTCAACAGTTCCAGGCGACGAAGATTTCCACCTTCGCGATGGATAACGAAATCGCGGGCTATGACACGGTTGACGATGCCTTCGCCTATACCTTCCAAAGTCTTGGCCATACCTTCTATGTGATTACCTTCCCGACGGCACAAAAGACATGGTGCTATGACCTTTCGACCGAGCAATGGTGCGAATGGCTGTCTATCGATGAGAATGGCAAGTTCCAGCGCCATCGGTCCAACTGCTATGCGCTGTTGTATGGGCGCCGCATCGTAGGGGATTTCGAGAATGGCAATCTCTATGCGGTAGAGCCAGAGGCCTATCTTGACAATGGTCAGCCGATTCCGCGGCTACGCGGCTTCTATCACGGCGTGGATGATGATTCTAGCCGTCTGAGCTATCGCGAATTCATTGCCGACATGGAAGTCGGCAACGGTGCTGGCAACGTCGAAGTGCCTCTGTATCTTCGCTGGAGCGACACCCGAGGCAAGTCTTGGGGGAACGCTATCGAGACGAGTCTTGGCCTCGAAGGGGAATATATCAAGTCACTGCAGTTTCAACGGCTCGGCATGGCCCGCGACCGAGTATTTGAACTATGGTGGTCAGCGCCGGTGCGCACAGCGCTATCGGGCGCCTGGGTGCAGGTCAGCAAGAATAACGAGTGACGATCATGGCCAACCTGCAAAGTGACGTCCCTCTCATGAATGCTCCGATTGCCGATCCAAAGACCGGCGTCATTACGGAAGCATGGCTGCTGTTCCTGATCCAACTTTGGCGCCGTACTGGCGGCGGTGCCGGAGACACGCCTACAAGCATCACACTGGATGATGTGTTCAGTGTGGAACAGACCTTTGGCATTCCTGGGCCTACGGATGCGGCGCGCGAAGTATTGGCCGATGAAGCAACACTGGCACAGTCTAGCCGCCAAGAAGCGTTGCTAGAAATGATCTTCGCGCCCGCGGCGATGCAGATTGATGTGGTGGATAACACATTCACATCTGGAACTGACTTCACGCCTGGTACAACGACAGCGCTGACACTGACAAAGGTTTTTGGCGCTATTCCGCGGCTATGGGTGTACTTCGATGGCGTCTTTCAGGGCGATGATCAGATTTCTTCTCTTGTGGGCCTGACTTTGACATTCACCGCGCCGATTCCTGTCGGCGTTACCAAGGTCTACGTCAAGGGCTTACTGCTGGGGTAATAAATGCAACGGATTCCAAAGGCAATCCTCGCGGCACAACTAACCACTTCGGCAGCCACGTATTACATGGCGCCATCCGGAACGGTCGGGACCGTCAATAACCTGTCGTTCACCAATACGACGGCGGCTGTTGTCAAGGTAACGGTGCATCGCGTTCCCTCGAGCGGCGCCGCTTCTGCTGGCAACATGCTCGTGTCCGCCTATTCGCTGTCCCCGGGTCAGACCTATGTGCCGCCGCAATGTATCGGTCTGCAACTAGAGCCCGGCATGACCCTTCAGGCATTGGCTGACACAGCAACCGCAGTGACGGTACTGGGCGGCGTTTATGAAACTTCTGGGAGTTAAATGATGACTAAATTCCTTGGCGTGGCCACCGATGAACCTACCGTCGCGTCGCTGTCCTTTACCGAGGCGCCGGCTGATAAGGTGACTTCGATCTATCGCATCAACGTGACGCTCTCGCCTGCGCAGGTCGCAGCGAATACGACTGCCGAACAGACCTTCACGGTGGCTGGTGTGCGCGTGGGTGATGTGGTGTACGTGAGCAAGCCAACCGCACAGGCGGGGCTCGGCATCGTCAACGTGCGGGCCAGCGCTTCGAACCAGATCGCTGTCACGTTCTCGAACAATACGGGGACGCCGATCACGCCGACTGCAAGTGAGGACTATCAAGTCGGGGGCATTCGCTGATGCGTAACTTCTTGAAAATCGCCCAAGGCGTCGACGTGATGCCGCTGCTCGTTGCTCTACATCAGCGGCCCGATCTCTGGGATCAGAATAGATTGCGCACCACGCATGAGCTGACGCCTCACAAGCAGGTTTCGGACATCTGGCTGCGCTTCAACGACCTCAATAAGTATGAGCAGACCGGAGATCCCTCATCTGTCATCGACGAGCACGAATCGATCTGCTATCCGGCCTTCCACGCCCTACCTCAAGCCCGCCAGATGATCATGAATCTTATGGCGCGTGTTGAGGGCATCAGATTGGGCCGCTGCTTGATCACGCGCCTCATGCCCGGGAGAAAGATCGATCCACACGTCGACGGCGGGGAGCATGCCGCCTATTACGAGCGCTTCCATGTGGTGCTGCAAGGCAATCCGGGAAGCATCTTCAGGTGCGGCGACGAAACAGTGCAGATGCTCACCGGAGAGGTTTGGTGGTTCGATAACTCGGTCGAGCATGAGGTGATCAACAACAGTGCCGAGGAGCGGCTGCATCTTATCGTGGATATCAGGACCATCAAATGATCACCTTCGCCATCGAGCGGTTCTCGGATGTCTACGGCGAGCTGTTGCCCCTGCTGGATCGGCATTACGCCGAGATCTCGACCCACAAGGACCATGACGTCCCGCTGGATCCGATGGTCGAGGTCTATCGCGCGAGAGAGGCAGATGGCTCGCTGATGATGGTGATCGGGCGTGAAGAAGGGGTGATTGTGGCCTATCTCGTGGCATTCGTCGCGCCGGGGCTGCACTACCGCTCGTGCCTCACCTGCTCTCCGGACATCTTCTTCGTGCGCGAGGACAAGCGCACTGGCATGGCCGGAATCAGGATGATGCGTTTCGTGGAAAAGGAATTGCGCCGCCGCGGCGTGAAACGCTGGGCGATGGGTAGCAAGGTTCAGCATGATGCCTCTGCGCTGTTTCGCTATCTCGACTTCAAGCCGGTCGAGACGATGCATGAAAAGTGGCTGTAACGGAGAACTGAAATGGTCGCAGCAGCAGTGGGCATCGGTACTGCCGTAGCAGGAACTGCGGGTGCCGCTATGTCCTCAAGCGCCGCAAAAAGCGCAGCCAATACGCAAGCCGACGCGGCAAATCGTGCTGCCGATCTGCAGTGGCAGCAGTTTCAGCAGATGCAGCAGAATCTGCAGCCGTACATGGACCTTGGCAGCAATTCCATTTCTGGATTGCAAGCCCTCCTGAACGGAGGTGGACTCACGCAGCAATTCAACTTTAACCCATCGCAGAAACAACTCGAGCAGACGCCGGGCTATCAATTTACGCTTCAGCAGGGGCTCAAGGGTGTAGACAATGCCGCAGCCGCAAAAGGGTTGAATCTTTCCGGCGCACAGTTGAAGGGCATTTCTGACTATACGACTGGGTTAGCAGACCAGACCTACCAGCAGCAATACCAGAATGCGCTGCAACAGTTCATGACGAACTATGGCATCAACTCTGATCAGTACAACCGGTTCGCTGGTTTAGTTGGGCTGGGCCAGAATGCGGCGGCGGGCGTTGGGAACGCAGGATTGCAAACCGCCGCCAATGCTGGCGGAATGTTGGTCGGAGGCGCGAATGCTCAGGCAGCCGGCCAAGTCGGTGCTGCGAATGCAATCAGTGGCGGCATTGGTTCCATCGGGTCGGGGGTTGGGCTCTATTCGCTTTTGAGGAACAACAACAATCCTTTTAGCTCGGGGTCGTGGGCGACGCAATACAACGCAAACGACCCCAGCACCTACTTTAACGATCCGAACGCATACGGTTGAACCTCATGGCCCAGATCGACGCATCCATTCCGCTTGGCATCAAGCCCCCACAAACAGGGCTGGCTCAACTTGGTCAGACCGTGGATACCGCGCGCGGGCTTATCGGCCTGCAGTCTGCCTCGCAGCAGCTGGGGGCCAATCAGATCATCTCGCAGGCCTATCAGCAAGCGACCGACCCACAGACCGGCCAAGTAGATTTTGGCAAGCTTCAAGCCCTCGCCACGCAGGGTGGTGCAGGGGCATTCCTGCCTGATTTCATGGCGAAGATCGCCTCTCAGCGCAATCAGCAATTGACGTATGACACAGGCAAACTGGAACTGGCACTGAAGCAACAGACCGATATTCGCAACCGGATTGGCTCTCTTATGTCTTCGCCAAACTATGGCAAAGGCGACCTGAAAAACGAGATCATCGGAGCAATGGGCCAAGCTTTGGCATCTGGCACGTTGCCGCTCGAACAAGCGCAGCGAGAGGTGGCTAGTATCCCTGCTGAGCCTGCAGCACAAGCCGAATGGGTCAAGCAGCATTACCTGAATTCGCTGTCGGGGGAAGCCAAGATTCAAGCCATGCTGCCGCGCACGCAGGTGCTGAATACGGGCGCCCAAACGCAGGTGCTGAACATCGACCCGCTGACCGGCAAGCCCAGCATCGCCGGTTCTCTGCAAAACACGTTAACGCCTGGCGAAGCCTCCGCAGAAGTCCCGGGCGTCACGCCGGAAGGCACGCCCTACACCATGACGCGCGCCCAGCGTCTTGCAATGCTGCCTGGTGCGATTGGCGGCCCTCCGGGAGCAAGTGGGGCCTACACGGGCCGCTTCCCGGGAGCAGAGGGAACACCCGCGGGCGCCCCTAGCGCTGCTCCGGTTCCTGCGGGAGCATTGCAAACGGGTCTTTCCCCAGCAGCACAGGCGACGCAAGCATCCGGCGCCAGTGCGCAAGCCAGCCAATCGGCTACGGCGGCACAACAACTCCATGACTCGGCGGCAGATGTGCCGATGCGTATCAGTCTTCTGAATCAGGCACGCGATGCACTGGGTGGGATCAATACGGGCCCGGGCTCGGACTGGCGCAATACGGCCAAGTCGTTCGCCAATGCGCTGGCGCCTGATGTTGCCAAGAAAATCGGCTGGACTGGCGAGGTGAAGGACTTCGATGAGTTTAAGAAGATCCTGACGAACTATGCATCGTCGGTGTCGGGTTCGTTAGGTACCGGAACGGATGCGCGCTTGAATGCCGCAGTGACGGGGAATGCCAACCCTAATATCTCGAAGCTCGCCAACGATGACATCCTCGTGAAGACGATTGCCGCGGAGAAGATGCGCGCCGCGCAGGACTATGCCTGGCAGAATTCCGGTAACACGCCGGACAAGTTCAATCAGTGGCAGTCGCAGTGGAACAAGAATGTCAGCCCGGACGCATTTGCCTTCGTGGAGATGAACCCGACTCAGCAGAAAGATTTTCTCGCGCGACAGCAAAAGGCCGGGGCACTCGGTAAGTTCAAATCCGATCTTGGCAATCTGGTGCGTAGCGGCGTCATCTCGATGCCCGGAGGCCAGTGATGGCAAAGCAGCCTGATATTTCGCCTTTCGTCCAAGCTTCGGCACAGCGCTGGAATGTCGACCCTGCGCTGTCGTCCTCTGTCATTCAACAGGAATCGAGCGGCAATCCGGGCGCAGTGAATACGGAAGGTGGCGGCCAAGGTGCATATGGCGCCATGCAAGTCCGTCAAGCAGCATTGGCAGATTACAACAAGGCAAATGGTACCAAGTACAGCATGCAGGATCTGCTGAAGCCTCAGATCGGGGTAGATGTGGGTACTTGGTATTTGTCGCAACAACTGGATCAGTTCAATGATCCGGTGAAGGCGCTGATCGCCTATAAGCAAGGGCCAAACTCGCCAGATGTTGCCAAGGGCGTCCATCCGTATGCCAATCAGGTGATGGGACGGCTCCAGGGCGCGCCGTCCAAACCGGCCACGCTCCCCGGCGTTCCATCTGCACCACAGCCTAGCGCAGCAGATGATGATGCGATTCTGGCCGCTTTCTCGAAAGGCGGCGCCGCTCCGGGAAATGCCGCAGCGCGCCCAGACAGCGATGACGCCATCCTGTCGGCCTTCACCAAGGCACCCTCGGAAGCGCCTGCGGCAAAGCCCGCATCTGTGCCACAACAGACCCCAGCCGCACCTACCGCAGAAGCGCCCGGGAAACTCGAGTCTTTCGGTGCCGGTCTTGGGCATGGCTTCGGCAGCATCATGTTAGGTGGTCAGCAATTGATCGGAAAGGGACTATCGGCTCTTGGCGCAGAGAAGGCGGGTAACTGGCTAGTCAATGATGCGAATGCTGGGTTGCGCAAGATCGGCGGTGAGTTTGATCCTTACCAGCAGACCAACCCTCTGACGGCCACGGCCGGCGACATCGGCGGCTCCATCGTGGCCACGGCGCCATTGGCTGCCGCAGCGCCAGTCGCGCGAACCATGGGCGGCGCGGCTGGTATCGGCGCAGGTCTCGGGGCTGCAAATGCCGCGCTGACGCCAGTTGCGCCGGATAGCCAGAATTTTGCCGTTGACAAGTTGAAGCAGATTGGGACTGGCGCAGCTGTGGGAGGTATTATTTCTCCACTGGCGCGCCTCGCTGGAAACATGATCTCTCCGAATGTCTCTGGGGATGTGCAAACATTGATGAGCAAAGGAGTGACGCCTACACCAGGCCAGATCCTTGGCGGAGGTACCGCACGTACGGAAGCGAAATTGAGTAGCGTTCCAGTGCTGGGAGATATGATCAAAAATGCCCAGCAGCGCGCGGTGAATGATTTCAACCGGGCTGCCTATAACGAAGCGCTGGCACCTATCGGCAAGAAGTTCAGCGGAGAAATCGGCCAATCTGGTATCGAAAAGGTTGGGCAGGAAATCGGAAAAGTCTATGACGATGTGCTGCCCAAGATGCAGTTGAAGGTCGATCCGCGGTTCCAGTCTGATGTGACGCAACTCGGACAGATGGCACAGGGTCTCCCTGAACAGCAACAAAAAACGTTCATGAATATTTTGCGCACCCAAATCTTTGGGAAGCTAGGGCCGCAGAATATAATGGATGGTACTGATTTGAAGGGTGTCCAGAGCGAACTAGCCCGCACTGCCAAGGGCTATCTTGGGGATGCCTCATTCGATAATCGTCAACTTGGCGCAGCAGTCAGCGCGCTGCGTGACGCTGTGGATGGCAACCTGACGCGCGTGAATGCGCCTGATCTTGCCAAGAAGCTGAGTGATGCTAATCAGGCATGGGCCAATTTTGTTCGACTACGCACGGCTGCAGCGTCGACTGGCGCAATGAACAATGAAGGCATCTTCACGGCAGCGCAGTTGCAGAGTGCGGTGCGTTCGGCTGATAAATCTGTTGGTAAGGGAGCCACAGCAACCGGGAACGCCCTAATGCAGGATCTGTCCGGAGCCGGTCAACGTGTCCTAGGGGGCAAATATCCGGATTCTGGAACCGCGGGGCGTGGCCTGATGGCGCTGCTGGCGCCTGGCTCCATTGGCGCGGGTCTCGTATCAGCGCCTGGACCTACGCTGGCGACCCTGGGCAGTATTGGTGTGGGATCTCTGCCTTATACGCAGGTCGGCCAGCGTCTAGCGGCGGCGCTTTTGACACAACGCCCACAATTTGCCCAGCCTATAGGCAATGTAGTACGTGATTATGGGACGCTGCTCGCCCCCGGATTGGTTCCTTCGTTGCTTCCTGGCAGCCAATGAACAACGGATGCCATAGATAACGGCTGAACCTACGGTGGTTCCGATGATGCGCAATGTTTCGTCGGTTATAATGATGAAGGTCTAGTCGAGCCTTAAATCGTCGGAAAGCCCGTGAAGCAGTCTCCTAGGGCAGAGACAGAAATCGGTGCGTGTGCGCCTTTTGCTGCCTTTGGCTATTTCCATGACTGCTTCGATTCTCCCCAATGCTGTAACGCATTTCGATGATAACAACGGCAATCCGCTTGCCGGGGGACAGGTTTTTTTCTACATCCCGAATACTTCCACACTCAAAAATACGTGGCAGGATCCTGAGCAAACCATCCTCAATACTAATCCTGTGATCCTCGACTCTCGCGGGGAGGCCATCATCTGGGGCAGCGGCACTTACCGCCAGGTGGTGAAGGATTCTGACGGGAATCTGATCTGGGATCGTATCACGGAAGATCCCAACGCCGGCCTGACCGGGAACATGACTGATGACATGTTCACCGCAGGAGTGGATTTTACGCCTGGCGTAACGACGACTCTGACATTGAGCATCGGAGCTGGATCCCTTGGGAATGTGTGGATATTCTTCGATGGCGTCTTTCAGGGCGATGATCAGATTTCTTCTCTTGTGGGCCTGACTTTGACATTCACCGCGCCGATTCCTGTCGGCGTTACCAAGGTCACGGTCAAGATCGGCAATACGATTGCAATCGGAATACCGGGCGCCGGCACTGTGACGGATGCCTCTGTCGCGCTCAATGCTGCGATCAAAAGTTCAAAACTCTCATTCCTTCAGGCTGGTACGGGCGCAGTCAGTCGAACAGTCCAATCCAAGTTGCGCGAGTTCGTCAGCGTGACCGACTATGGAGCAGTGGGAGACGGCATTATTGATGACACTGCAAAAATTCAGGCAGCTATCGATGCCAACAAAGGCGGCGCTATTATTTTCCCGGCCGGGAAAATCTTCCTGTCGGCAGGGATCATGCTCAATGATTCGACGTATAACAACACCATTCTGATTTTCGATGGCTGGTGCAAGCTAAAACCGGACGGCGGAAACATAAATTTCGGTGGATCGTGGGTTGGCCTTATCATTAAAGACTGTGATGGCGTGATAATGAATCCCAAATGGGATGGAAATCGCTCCGCCATGTCCGATAATGAACACATTCATTGCGTTGGTTTTGCTGGCGCAAGGAATGTGTACATCCCCGACATGATGGTCAAGGAAATCCGTGCAGACGGGCTCTACATCGGCCAAAAAGATTGGCTGTCTAATAGCGATAATTCTACGCAGATTAAGATTGGCGCATTCAACGCATTCAATTCTGCAGATGATGGCCGCAATGCTATCTCCATCATTTCAGGAACGATCATCGACATTGATACGGTCCGGTCTATTAATGTAGGCGGCATTGTCGGTGGATTCACAATGCCCGGGGGTGTTGATATCGAGCCAGACCACGGCTATCAGACATGCGCCAACATACGTATTGGTTACGCAGATATTATTACAGCTGGAACTTCGGGCCTTGGCGTCTTCGGTAAATCTATCTCTGGTGATGATTCGGCTCGCGACTGGAACTGTTTCAATATTCTAATTGAGGACTGCAACATCCTGAAGACAGGTACTTCGGGGGCATCGCTATCTTCCACTCCTTTCACGCGCGTGGCGGATCTTAAGGTCAAAGGCGTGCTGTCGTATAACAGCACGCGCGGGGCAGGTCCAGATCATGATTATTCTCAGCGCATCGACGCAGATTGGACCGTTACGAACGTAACTAATGGCGTTGTTGTCGGGCCCTCCAATACGGTTATCGATTTCTCTATCCGTGCGGAGGTTTCCAATTACACATTGGCCGGTATTCGCGTATCGGGATGCTCCCGCGGAAGATTTACCGGATGGATTTATGGGGCAGTAGGTGGAACGGCCTTTTCGATACAATGCCATGATAGTGGTCGCGCTGGCTTGACGCAGGAAGATGTCGCATACGAAGTCGATACTCCATATGACGGAACTACACTACGTGCTTTCCGAAATGAACCAGGAAATCTTGTTTCTCTTGGTAAAGGATGCATCGTACGAAACTGCGACTGGACCGGCTATCCGAACCAGGGTGCCACGAATGATGCTGCGATCCGTACCGAAAATGTCCTGGGATGGACAAATGCCACGGCTGTGCCGACTTCCGGAACTTGGTTTTTCGGCACGTTTGTTAAGAACGATGTTCCTGCCCAAGCATCAGGGAAAATCATGATCGGCTGGTCTCGTCTTAATACCGGCAGCAACAATGTGCTCAACAATGATTGGTCGCAGGTCTTCGCAACTATTTCCTGAGAGATGAACATGAAACATTTCTTCGCATTCATCGGTATTTCGCTATGGGTGGCTGTTCTTTCCGCCGCCACGCTGACTCCAATTCAGCTTCTGAACCCAGCGGGATCGACAGCCGGTCAAGCGATCATTTCGACTGGTCCAAGCACTGCACCCGCATGGAGTACGCCGTCTCTGGCTGCGCCTGGACCTATAGGCAATACCACGCCGAGCACAGGAGCTTTTACCGCGTTATCTGCCACAGGTGCGATCACGCCTTCTTCGACTGCCGGTATCGTAGGGACTACTACCAACAACAACGCGGCTGCGGGCAGCGTTGGCGAGTACGTCGAATCACAGGTATCGACGGTTGCGATCACGAGTGGGGCGACGATCAACGTCACCACGATCTCGTTGACGGCTGGCGACTGGGATCTCGACGGAAACTGCTACTACAACGCAGGCGCTGGCGCATCGATTTCCGCGCAGGCATGTGCGGTCAATACAACTAGCGCTACATTGCCGGCGGCGCGACTGCGCACGCTCTATTCCTACAGCGGCACCACAGCGGTAGCGCAAAGCGCGATCGCGCCGACGCAGCGCATTTCCATCGCCTCGACGACGACCGTGTATCTGATCGGCTTCGCCGACTATGCAGGCGGCACCGTGACTGTCGACGGCATCATCCGCGCGCGGCGAGTGCGATAGGCCATGAAAACGTCGACCGCGGGCGTCCAGGCGATCAAGGTACGGGAAGGCTTGGTGCTTGAGGCGTACCCCGATCCAGGAACGCATGGCGCGCCTTGGACCATCGGATACGGCCATACCGGCCGTGACGTGTACAAGGGACTGCGGATCAACGAGGCGCAGGCTGACGCCTATCTCGCTGCAGATGTGGCAGCCGCAGAGCGGGTGGTGGCCCGCGCGGTAGATGTCGAGCTCACGCAGGCCCAGTTCGACGCACTGGTGTCGTTCGTGCTGAACGTGGGGGCTGGCGCCAAGGGCGTCAAGGATGGGTTCGTGACGCTCAAGAGTGGCCAACCATCCACCATGCTGCGCAAGATCAACGCGAACGACCTCATCGGCGCGGCGGCCGAGTTTCCGAAGTGGAATCGCGCTGCGGGACGCGTGCTCCCCGGGTTGGTCGCCCGGCGCGCCAGCGAGAAATCTCAATTCTTGACGGGGAAACCATGACAGACGATCAGACCACCTGGCTCAAGCTGGGGGCAGGCGTCCTTGTTGGCGGGCTGCTTTCGCTTCGCAATCTTCCGGGGAACAGGTGGCAGCGCGCAGGGTCGTTCATCCTGAGCATTGCCCTCGGCACGATCATCGGGCTGGCCGCTATCGAGTATTTCCATCTCGACATGCGCAGCTGGACCGCGGTGCTCGCTGTGGCGACTTCTACTGCCTTCGGTTTTGCTGTGGCCATCAACGCCATGCAGCAGATCCCCGAAGCGTTGAAGGCACTGATGCGGCGCTTCCTCGGGAGCTGATATGCAAACCATCAACCTGGTGGCCAACGCCATCATTTTCCTCGGATCGTTCTGGGCGCTCTACACCCAGAAGGTGCCGACCCGTACCGGCGGCGCCGTGGTACTCGCGCTGCTGTCCCTTGGCGCGCTGGGCAACATGAGCGCGCCCCAGGCTTGCCACAGCGGCCCGGAGATCGGGCTTAATGTCGCCGTCGCGATGGGGGTGCTCTGGGCCTTCTGGCGGCTGGAACTGCGGCATCTAGTGAAGCGGGGGCACGCATGAGCATCCTCGACCCGCGCGTGTGGATCGCTTGTGCGCTAGCGCTGCTGATGGCATATGGCGGTGGCCGCTGGCAGCAATCCCGAGCGGACGCGGCCGCCTACCAAGCCAAGACGACTGCCGCGGCGCTGGATGCCGCCCGCGTTCAGGTCAAGGCGGTGGATGATGCCAGGATCGAGGAACAGCGCCGCACCACTGCCCAAACGGAGATAGCCAATGCTGCAACGAAAGAAATGGTCGGCGCGCGCGCTGATGCTGCTACTGCCAACGATGCTGCTGGCCGCCTGCGCCAGCGAGTTAACGAGCTACTTGCCGCCGCCAGAGCCCCCAAAGATCCCACCACTCCCAGCGCAGGCGAGGCAGCCGGCGACGCCGCAAATCTGCTCTCCGACCTGTTCCTCGAATCTGTCGAGCGCAATCGAAGGTTGGCAGAAACGGCTGACGCCGCCCGGATCGCAGGGAAGGCCTGCGAAAGAGCCTACGATGCGTTAATGCCTAAGGTATCAGCGCCGCCAGCATCGGTCCCACAATAATCTTAGAACCACGCCGCAGCTGGATCGCGGCGGATCAAAGTCCCGGCACGCTCGGCATATCGCAAGCGCCTGCGTGCGTTCTTCGCATCGATCATTTCCGGCCGTTCATTCAGCATCTTCTTGCGCCATTTCGCTGAGGCTGCACTATGAGATATCGGCGCCGGCTTCGGTGTATCTTCGCCCGGCCCAAGTGCCCATCGCGGCATCTTCATGCGGTGCCCAACCCATCCGACGATATGTAAACGCTCCGGATGATGGCGTTTCAGCTGGAGCGAGATATAAGCGCTATGGAATCCGGTGAGAATGGAGAGTTCCTTAGATGATCTCGCCACCCCATCGGAAAGCACACGCTGAATCATGCGCCACGTCACGCATTCGTCGCGCTGCACCGTCTTGTTGCGCGCAGGCAGACCAAGAGCATGTGCCCGGCAGAAGATCGAGGATTGGCTGCGCCCTGGGAAGTCAGTGAACCACTTCCGCACAGGAATGCCATTCGCCCAATACTCACGCAGTTTGGCGTCATCTTCTTCTGTCCAGTGTGTCCAGGCTTTCATCTCTTCCCCTTATCTTCTAGCGCCATCACGCATCACCAGGCGCTCCAATGTGCTCGCCTTGATCTCTGCGGCTTCGGCACGACCTTTGGCATTATCGAGCGCATATCGGAGCCTTCGAATCTCATCAGCAGCATCTTTCCTTAGCTGCCTAGCTTCGGCGCTTTCGGTGAATTCGTTGTGCGAGTCGAGGCGGGATAGGAGGTTCATGATGTGCGCTCCTGGCTCAATGAATAAAAAGGCCGCGCGCCTCGGACGGGGAATCGACGCACGGCTAGGGATAATCAGGCGCCGGTCAGGACCTCGCGGCGATCCATGTAGGCTTGCTCGAGCTTCACGCGCTCGTTTTCGGGATAGTCACGGACCTCATCGGCGCAGATATCGAGTACGTCGACGTCCTGGCACTTCTGGATGCGGTCGAGCATCGTGGCGTAGGGTTGGAGGGTCATGCTCTGCTGCTGCGCGCGCTGGTCGGTGATCTCGCCCGTTTGCGGGTCGTACTGCGGCACGTTGCCGGTGTCCGGGTCGGTGACGGTGACGAAATCGCCCTCGATCACGGCATGCTTGCCTTCATCGACCGCGCTGCTCAACGCAACGGCATTCGACAACTCAATAGATTTCGGCATGTACTTGATCACCTGCAGCAGCGGGATCTTGCGGGCATACATCTCCGGGTCGCGGAAACTGTAATGCTTGCCACCCTGCTTGTTGTACTTGTCGCGGTGCTTCCAGATCTTCTTGATCGTCCAGACCTCGATCACCGGCAGCTGCGAGCCGTTGACGCGGCCCACGGCGTAGACGTGCGTGAGTTTGTCCGGATCGTTCTCTTCGCCTGGCTTGTGGCGGATGAAGGGGGAATCGCCTAGGGCATAGTCGAAGTCATCGCCCTCGAATACGGCGCCGGTCCACACGGTGGCACGGCCACTGCGCGATACCAGGTCAACTAGCCCCTTCCAGCCCGGCACGAAGGTGCAGGTGCGACCGTAAGGCACGAGGAAGCCTTGCCCGTCGACGTTGATCTCAAGACCAAGCGTCGAGGCCGTCATGATCGCGCCGAGGATCGACTTCGGCTCGCACTCCTGCAACTTCGGCGTGGTGCTGAATGCCGTCACGGCGAGGCGAGCCATGCGGTCTGCCGTCAGATGCTTCGGCAGAGCAAGCGCCATTTGCGGCTTGAACTTCTCAAGGAAGTTGCTGAACGATGCGACCGGGTTTTCTTTCTTGCCGGTGGCGACAGTTTTCAGGTTGGCGGTGCTCATTGGGATTTTCCTTTCTTCAGGCGGAGAACGCGAATTTCTTTGGTGCGCTTGTACTTGGCGGCCACGTCCGGCAGATCGGCTTCGAGGGCCTTACCGTCGAGCCGCGTATCGTTCTGGTTCTTCCAGGAGGCGATCTCGTGACCGCCAGCCGTGAGGAAGGCATTCGGCTGCATGAATGCGGTGATGCGGTATTGCAGGTCCTCTTCCTCGGATTCCAGCAGCTTGATCTTGGCTTTCACTTCGGCCAGCCGATACACCGCGTCACGGGTCTTCGAATCCGCCTCAATGGTGCCGCCGTTCGACTTCTTGTAGATTTCCTTGCAGTCGTCAAAGTCGATGGGGTCAGGCTCCACGTCCGCGATCACGCATTCGTTCCAGAACTCGACCACGCGCTTGCGGATGCCGGTGATGGTCTCTTCGTCGCGTTCCACCCAGTAGATAAGCAGATCGTCCATGCCGATCAGTGTGGCGACGATGCAGCGATTCCGGCCAGTGATGCCCAGGCCTTGCATGAACTGCGCGGCGTATTCGATGGGAACCTCGTCGGTTCCTTCCTCGCCCCACTTCTTGGCGGCGAAGGGATGAACGGTCTTGCAGTCGCCGTTGACGTGCTCGCCGTCAAGCATCAACTCGAAATCGATCTCGCAGCCCAAGAATGAGTGCTCTGGATCGATGTAGCGAGCATTGCGGGTCAGGATCTCCACTTCATGCCCTTCATCGCGCAGTCGGTCGACCAGCATTTCGAGCACGACGGGTTCCAGGCGATGGCCACGGTCGAACCGCTTTTGCTGCTCGGGCGTTACCTCTTCCTTCGGCGCGCGGCCAGTCTTCTGCAGCCACAGTTCGTAGGGTGACTTCCAGGGGCTGACGCCGAGGATGGCGGCCACGTCACTACCACCGATGAATTTCGTGCGGTCGGGCTGCGCGGTAGCGAGAGGCGTGTTCATTGCAGTCGTGCTCCAGTGGTGGGATGATAGACGCCGCGAACGGGCGCATTTTTCGGATGCAGCAGGTAGGCATCACCCAGGTCGCGGATCTGCTGCATGCGGCGCGACTCGAGCACGGCCAGCTTGATTTCTTCGCCGGAGAGGTCGGTGCGCACGTGGCGCAGATCAACCATCTTTTCTGGGGTTTTCATGCGTGGCTTCTCTTGTTGCGCTTGCTCAAATTGACGGGAGTTGTAAGAGCGCGCTCTATGCTCCAGCCTGATTCGATCCGGTCGCGAAGGCCGTTCACCGATATACCCAGATCGCAAGCCCAATCCGTGAGGCACTTCTTCACGCCCTGGAATTCGATGAGCCTGGTGATTGAGCGATTTATGGTCTGTTCTCGCTTCGTCGCCCACCGGCAATTCCCAGGCTCGTAACCTTTGGTGTTGTCGATGCGATCTATACTGTGTTGGATTGATGGGCGCGCGCCCATGTCTTCCACGAAAGCCCAGAAACTCATCCAGCGGTCGCATACGCTAATACCCTTAGCGCCATAATTGTGGAAGTGCATGTCACGCGGGTTCATGCAGCGGCCAAGCATCCCGTTCCATATCTGGTAATCGGGGTGATGTTTTATCGCTGTCGCTCCAGGCGACATCTTATGTCGCTCCCTGGCATGTTTGTTCTTGGGAATCATGTTCAGCCTCCAAAAATCTGCACAAGATTGGCGATGCCCAGCACCGCAATCAATGCCAGCGTTACCACGAACAGCATGCGATTGTTGCGGGCGCGTTTGATCAATTCATCATCGGGATGCATCACATCCCCCGCATCTCTGCTGCGCGATCCTTCGCATCCATACGAGCGCGGTCGGCCAACTCGTAGAAAACTTCCTCGTGCACCGTTTCGAGATAGCGCCTGCACTGACCCAGCAGCCAATCGCTCTGCAGATCACCATTGAACTCGTGCCAGGCGCTGCCGATCTGGATGCGCACCTTGTCCACTACCACACCAGCAGGCGAACCAGTCATCGAGTCCGCAGGTACTGCGGTGAATTCGATGTGCAGCGCACCTTCGAGCGTAGATTCGGCGGGTCCGTCGAAGATCGCGTCGATGACGGCTCTATAGGGAGTCATGCCCGGCTCCGGTGGCTTTTTCTAGGGTGAGACGAATTTTCTGCAGGCGTTCCCCAGATTTCCTGTGCTTTACTTCTCTATTAGTCAGCTTCACCCACGCTGCTTCGAGGGCAGCACTGCGGCTCTCATATATTTCCTCAGCCGCGTACCAACGGCCTGAATTTATTTCTGCATAGTCACTACCAAAACGGGTTAACCTTTTGACGATGGTCGCCTCTTTTGGAACTAGGGAGGAACTCAGTACCCAGATTTTGTGTTGATCGCTCATGATTGGACCCCAGTGGCTTTGGTGATGGCGGCGTTGGCCTGCTCTTGCGCCAGTGCGCAGAGGCGCAGGTTTTCGTTGTACCACTTACGCCACTCCTGCTCACCCTCGGGAGTGGATCGGCGGCTAGCGGCGTCGGGGAAACCTGCTTCCTCGCGCTGGCACCAAAGAGCGAACGTATGGCAAGCCTCCAGCAGCTCCGGTGCAGCGGCGATCAGGCAGGCGTTAGCCTCCTGAATTGCGACGCGCTCACCGCTGGCCGTTTCGGCAACAAGCGTCGCGACGTCAGAGTAGTTGGGCGTGTAGGGCGCACCGTCAGCCTGCGCGACGTAGAAGCGCGTATCACCCAATTGTTCCCAGCGGGAGAATGACCACGGCCCCGGCGTATGCGTGCTCATGCCACCCTCGCAGTGCCATCGAAGGCAAGATGATTGGGAAGAAGAGCACGGCGCTGACGGAACAATCCCTCCAGCTCCGCAATCATCGTGTCGAGTTCCATGTCAACTGCCAGCACCAAGCCGATCACATCACGCTGGTATTGCTGCAGCAGTTCACGGCCCAGCGACGCCATTGCCTTGTCGGAAAGATCGCCGCGCAGGACGGCAGATGCTATGGCGCGCAGATAGGCCGAGGTATCGATCTCGTTGTCACTAGCGATGTCGTTAGCATTCGTGGAAACGTCATTGGCAACAGCACGCTCCGCGGCTGTGAAGGCTTGGTAAGTTGGCATGACTGGCTCCGATGATCAGGTTTCGATGCTCGGCTGATAGGTACTAGACGTTTTATCAAACGTCCAGGCAATAGCCTCATGCGCGGTCTTCATTTCGGGAGGAACGCGGATCATGTATTCCTTGAAGCGAGGCTCATCACTTACCGGCATCCCAATCGCGAGCATCGTATCCAGTCGACGCTGCACCGCTGCACTGCCGAACACATTCTCGGCTTCTTCGCGGGACAGAGAGCCATCGGGTTCCGGCGTGTTGTTCAGGACTCGAACCATCACAATCGGCTCGTCATCCTGCAGATCCCGGCGGTAGAGAATGCCGAAATCATCCTGGCTTACCTTCTTAGCGCCAGAGTTCAACAGGTACCTGGCTTGACCGTATTTCTCGATCATTACTCGCCGAACTTCTGCATTCGCCTCGCCATCTATCGACTTGATAGAAATGCGGCCCGGATACTCGATAATCCATCCGGGAACTTTCACGCCGTGGACGTGATACAACTTCCACCCGTCGCGCCATTCATGCGATGGGCCATTCAGGTTATGAGGCCGGTGCTGATCGTCCTTATGAATCTGCACAGGGAAATCGCTCACCATGCAGAATTCTTCATGGAGCACGCGAAAGCCGCCATGGATTGCTGCGTCTTCCCATACCTGATACTTCTCGAAAGCGGGCAACTCGAGGCCAAGTACGTCTCGGAAAGCCTCGAGGTAACCGGCCCATCCGGCCCACATATTTCCGCCTTGATAGGACCTCCACCACAACTTGGCGCATTCGAGCCCACCTTTTCCAGCAAGCGCCGAGCAGGCGCTTGCGGCAAATTTTTCGGCGTCGTCCGTGGCGGCGTCCGTGGCGGCGCGCGTGGCGGCGTACGTGGCGTCGCGCGTGGCGGCGCGCGTGGCGTCGTCCGTGGCGGCGTCCGTGGCGGCGCGCGTGGCGGCGTACGTGGCGGCGTCCGTGGCGGCGTCCGTGGCGGCGTACGTGGCGTCGTACGTGGCGGCGTCCGTGGCGGCGTACGTGGCGGCGTCCGTGGCGGCGTCCGTGGCGTCGTACGTGGCGGCGCGCGTGGCGGCGCGCGTGGCGTCGTCCGTGGCGGCGTCCGTGGCGGCGCGCGTGGCGGCGTACGTGGCGGCGCGCGTGGCGGCGCGCGTGGCGTCGTCCGTGGCGGCGCGCGTGGCGTCGTACGTGGCGTCGCGCGTGGCGGCGTACGTGGCGGCGTACGTGGCGGTGTCCGTGGCGGCGCGCGTGGCGGCGTACGTGGCGGCGTACGTGGCGGCGCGCGTGGCGGCTTCCGTGGCGGCGCGCGTGGCGTCGTACGTGGCGGCGCGCGTGGCGGCGCGCGTGGCGGCGTCCGTGGCGGCGTACGTGGCGGCGTCCGTGGCGGCGTCCGTGGCGGCGTACGTGGCGGCGCGCGTGGCGTCGTCCGTGGCGGCGCGCGTGGCGGCGTACGTGGCGTCGTCCGTGGCGGCGCGCGTGGCGGCGTCCGTGGCGGCGTACGTGGCGGCGTACGTGGCGTCGTCCGTGGCGTCGTACGTGGCGGCGCGCGTGGCGGCGCGCGTGGCGGCGTCCGTGGCGGCGTACGTGGCGTCGTCCGTGGCGGCGCGCGTGGCGGCGTCCGTGGCGTCGTACGTGGCGGCGCGCGTGGCGGCGCGCGTGGCGGCGCGCGTGGCGGCGTACGTGGCGGTGTCCGTGGCGGCGCGCGTGGCGGCGCGCGTGGCGTCGTCCGTGGCGGCGCGCGTGGCGGCGTACGTGGCGGCGTCCGTGGCGGCGTACGTGGCGGCGTCCGTGGCGGCGTACGTGGCGGCGTACGTGGCGGCGTACGTGGCGGCGCGCGTGGCGGCGCGCGTGGCGTCGTCCGTGGCGGCGTCCGTGGCGGCGTACGTGGCGGCGTCCGTGGCGGCGTCCGTGGCGGCGCGCGTGGCGGCGTCCGTGGCGGCGTCCGTGGCGGCGTACGTGGCGGCGTCCGTGGCGGCGTCCGTGGCGGCGTACGTGGCGTCGTACGTGGCG